>Ga0209415_10005196_pt1 | contig 23486 bp, 17 predicted proteins | sample PeaSoiSIISIP2007_FD_187696 | JGI IMG/M metagenome (GOLD analysis project Ga0209415, IMG submission 187696) | Peat soil microbial communities from Weissenstadt, Germany - SII-SIP-2007 (SPAdes) (version 2) | ecosystem: Environmental > Terrestrial > Soil > Wetlands > Peat | place: Germany... | reverse complement strand
ATTTCTATCCGGGATCGCGGTGCTGGCGCTCGCGCTCCTGTCGCCGCTCGATCTGCTCGGCGACCGCTACCTCTTCAGCGCGCACATGCTGCAGCACATGCTGCTCGTCCTGGTGGTCCCGCCGCTGTTGATCCTCGGCCTCCCCCCCGCGTGGGTCCGCCTCCTCCTCGCGCACCCCGGACTCCGCGGCGCCGAACGGGTGCTGCGGCGCCCGCCGCTGGCGTGGCTCGTGGGGATGGGGACGGTCTGCCTCTGGCACTGGCCGGGCCTCTACAACGTCGCGCTCGCGAGTGCGCCCGTGCACGTCCTCCAGCACCTGAGCTTCCTCGCGGCGAGCGTGATCTTCTGGTGGCCCGTCTGTGCGCCGCTCCCCGAGTCCCGCATGCCGCCGCTCGGCGCGGTCGTGTATCTGCTGGCCGCCGCGCTGGTGTCGAGCGGGCTCGGGATCGCCCTGACCTTCGCGCCGCCCGGCCTGTACCCGGCGTATCTGCATCCCGCCGATCCGATCGGTCTGCTGCCGCTGCTCCGAAACGACTGGGGGCTCTCGCCGGAGGCGGACCAGCAGCTCGGGGGCCTCCTGATGTGGGTGCCCGGCGGTCTCGTGTATCTCGTCGCGATCCTCGCCACGCTCCTCTGGTGGTGGCGCAACGCCGAGCGGAGGCCGGCCGGTGGGGATCGGCCGCCCGCGACCGGAATCGGTGACGGCGCACTGGGAGGGGATCTCAATGGCATCTGAGCACGGAGGCCCGCCGGACGATGCCGCGCCCGCCGGGCAGGAGGGATGGAACGTCCCGCAGCCGGAGCATCTGCCGCGGCGCACGCCGTGGCCGGTGGCGGCGGCGCTCGGGACGGTGCTGATCTTCTGGGCGGCCGTGACGTCGTACCTGATCCTCGGCGTGGGCCTCGGCCTCCTCGCGCTCTCCGCGGTCGGCTGGATCAACGAGATCCGGCGCGAGGGGGCACCCCGTGAGTGACCCCGCTCCCGGGGCCGCGCGGGACGAGGGGGCGGCGGTCGTGCGCCGGCGCGAGTTCCTCACGCGCGTGAGCGTGGGGCTCAGCGCGTGGGGGGCCGCGATCGTCGGGATCCCGTTCGTGGGGTTTCTCGTGGCACCGTTGTTCGAGCGCACGGCGCAGGTGTGGCGCGCGGTCGGACCCGTGACGGCCTTCGCGGTGGGTACGACCACCGAGGTGGCGTTCCCGGATTCGTCGCCGCTCCCGTGGGCGGGCGTCGTGGCGCGGACGGCCGCGTGGCTCCGTCGCGAGAGCGACGACCGGTTCATCGCGTTCTCCGTGAACTGCACGCACCTCGGCTGTCCCGTCCGGTGGCTGCCGGACGCGAACCTGTTCATGTGCCCGTGCCACGGCGGCGTCTACTACGGCGACGGGACGGTCGCCGCGGGCCCGCCGCCGCACCCGCTGCCGCGCTACCCGGTGCGTGTGCGGGATGGGCAGGTCGAGATCTTGACCAGCCCGCTCCCGATCACGACCGGCTGACGGCGGGAGACGATGCGGATCCTCCGGCGCGCGTGGGCGGCGATCGACGACCGGACCGGCCTGTCCCACGCGCTCGGGCCGGTGCTGCGCCATCCGGTGCCGCCGGCCGCCCGCTGGTACTACGTGCTCGGCAGCGCCACGTTGTTCGCGTTTCTCACCCTGGTGGTCACCGGCATCGCGTTGGCCCTCGCGTACATTCCCTCGACCAACGACGCGTACCAGACGCTGCAGTTCATCTCGCACCAGGCGCCGTTCGGGCGGGTGCTGCGCGGCATCCACTACTGGGCCGCGTCGGCGATGGTGCTGCTGATCGGGCTGCACATGGCCCGGACGTTTCTGATGGGCGCCTACAAGTATCCGCGGGAGGCGAACTGGCTCACCGGCGTCGTGCTGTTCATGGTGACGATCTTGATCGCGTTCACCGGACAGCTGCTGCGGTGGGACCAGACGGCGGTGTGGACGGTCGCGGTCGTCGCGGAGCAGGTGGGGCGCATCCCGGCGATCGGCAGCGCGGTCGCCCATTTCGTCCTGGCCGGCGACACCTGGGGCGGCCAGACGCTCAGCCGGTTCTTCGCGTTCCACGTCTTCTTTATCCCCGCGGTCATCTTCGTGTTCATCGCGATCCACCTGTGGCTGGTGCTCCACCACGGCATCTCGGAGCCCCCGCAGGCGGGGCGCCCGGTGGACCCCAAGACGTATCGCGCGTGGTACCGCGCGATGCTGGAGCGGGAGGGCGAGCCGTTCTGGCCGGACGCGGCGTGGCGCGATATCGTGTTCGGGATGTGTGTCGTGACCGCGATCGTCCTGGCGGCGATCGTGCTCGGCGCGCCCGAACTGGACAAGCCGCCCGACCCGACCGTGCTGAACGCCGATCCGCGGCCGGACTGGTACCTGTTCTGGTACTTCGGCGCGCTCGCCCTGATCCCGCCGGCCCTCGAGAACGCCTTCATGATTCTGAGCCCGCTCGTGGCGGGGGCTGTGCTGTTCCTGATCCCCTTCGTCTCGAACCGGGGAGAGCGGAGCCCGGCCAGGCGCCCGTGGGCGGTCGGCAGCGTGCTCATCGTCTGCATGATGATCGCGACCCTGTGGGTCGCCGGGGTCCAGTCGCCGTGGTCTCCGGATTTCGGCGCGCCGCCGCTGCCGACCGCGGTGGTGGCGGTCTCCGCCGGTCCGGTCGTCTCGGGCGCCAGGCTGTTTCACGACAAGGGATGCGAGGCGTGCCACACGATCGCCGGCCTGGGCGGCCAGCGGGGCCCCGACCTGACCGACGTCGGGGATCGCCTGACGCCGGCCGAGATGACGTCACAGATTCTGAACGGCGGGACGAACATGCCGGCGTTCGCCAACAACATCACCCCGGGGCAGCTCGACGAGTTGATCGCGTTCCTCAAGACGCGGGTACGCCACTAACTGGCCGCACGCGGCCGGACGCTGGGAGGAGAGCGGGATGACCCCACATGACGGAGGCGCGCCGCAGGCCGAAGGCCGCGCGGTGCGCGCGGAGGACGTCGCGGCGATCGTGACGGTACCGGAGGTGGCGCTGTCCGCGGACGGGCGCCTCGTCGCGTACACGCGCGCGGAGGTGGATCTCGAGCACGACGAGTACCGCTCGGCCGTGTACCTCGTGTCCGCAGACGGCGGCGAGCCGGTGCGTCTGACGCAGGGCGGGGGCCGCGACTGGGCGCCGCGCTGGTCGCCGGACGGGCGGTGGCTGGCCTTCCTCTCCGACCGGGACGGGAAGCCCGGGCAGCTCTATCTCCTGCCGGTCGGCGGCGGCGAGCCGCACCGCCTGACCTCGCTGGCCGGCGGCGCTGGGCCCGCGGCGTGGTCGCCCGACGGGTCGCGCATCGCCTTCTGCGCGCGGGTGTCGAAGGACACCCCGCCCGACGACCCCGCGGCGCGCGAGCGGTGGACGAAGCGGCCGCGGGTCGTGACCCGCGGCCCGTACAAGGCCGACGGATCGGGGTACACGTTTGACGCGGTCTCGCAGGTGTGCGTCGCGACGCTCGGGTCGGGCGCGGTCACGCAGCTCACGGCCGGGGAGGCGGATCACGCGACCCCCGCGTGGTCGCCGGACGGCCAGCGGATCGCGTACGTGCGCGGGCGCACGGGCCTGATGGACTTTCGGCTCTTCGACGCGTGGGTGAGCGACGCGGACGGCCGGCACGCGCGGCGTCTGTCGGACTCAGCCGGGCGCGCGGTCGCCCCCGCGTGGTCGCCGGACGGCCGGACGATCGCGTTCTACGCGCACGACACCCAGGCGCCCGAGCTGGGGGACTCCATGGTGCGGGTGTGGCTCGTGGCACCGGACGACGGCCCCGCGCGTCCGCTGACGCCGGGGTACGACCGCTCGGTCGCACTCGCGCGTCTGCCGGAGGCGACCCCGCCCCCGGCGTGGTCTGCGGACGGCCGCACCCTCGTCGTGCCGATCGCCGACGCCGGGTGCGTGCACGTGGCGCGCGTGTCGGTCGCCGATGGGGCCGCGGGGACCCTGGTCGCGGGCGCGAGACAGGTCCAGGACCTCTCCGTGAGGTCGCAGCGGGTCGCATTCTGCGCGACGGACTGGCGGACGCCGGCGGACGTCTACGTCTGCGACCGCGACGGCGCCCACGAGCGCCGCCTGACCCGTCTCAACGACGGCTGGCTGTCGGAGGTCGCACTCCCCCACGTCGAGCAGCGGCGGTTCGACAGCCCCCACGGCGGCACGCTCGACGGGTGGGTCGTCCACCCCACCGACCGGCGGCGTCCCGCGCCGCTCCTCGTCGAGATCCACGGCGGGCCCCACAGCTACCACGGGAACGCGTTTCCCGGAGGCTCGCTCCACGTATTCCTGCTCGCGTCCCGCGGATGGGCGGTGCTCGCGCTGAACCCGACCGGGTCGGGCTCGTACGGCAAGGCGTTCGCGGACGGGATTCGGGGCCGCTGGGGCGAGCACGATCTGCCGGAGCAGCTCGCCGCCGTGGACGCGCTGGTGCGCGATGGGATTGCGGATCCCGCGCGCCTCGCCGTGAGCGGATACTCGTACGGCGGCTTCATGGCGGCGTGGACGACGTCGCACTCCGATCGCTTCAAGGCGGCGGTCGTCGGCGCGCCCGTCGTGAACGCGGAGTCGTTCCACGGGACCTCCGACATCGGCGCGTGGTTCGGGCCGTGGGAGGCCGGGGGCGACCTGGTCGGCCACCGGGAGCTCTTCCGGCGGCTCTCGCCGATCAACTACGTGGAGCGCGTGACGACCCCGACGCTCGTGGTGCACGGCGAGGCCGACGATCGGTGTCCGATCAGCCAGGGCGAGGAATGGTACATCGGGCTGCTCGCGGTCGGCCGGGTGCCGGCGGAGTTCGCGCGGTACCCGGGCCAGAGCCACGCCTTTCGCGGGAGCGGCCGTCCGAGTCACCGGATCGACGTCTTCCGGCGGGTCGCCGAATGGGTGGAGGGGCACACGGTCGCAACGCGCTGACGGCCACGTCTCCAGCCGGTCGTCGGAGCCGGGGGATCAACCCGGGCGCGTCTTGGTTTGGAAGACCTCGTACAGGTCGGGATAGCGGGTGCGGTCCGGGTCGCGACCGCGGGCCACCGCCAGCCGGTAGGCGAGGACTTGCACGGGCACGACGGCGATCAACGGCGCCAGGGCGGGATGTCCTGACTCGGGCAGCGCGACGTCCGGCGCGGCGACCGGCGCGCCGGGAAAGGCGACGGTCCCGAGCGGCGCGCCAACCATGTCTGCGGCACGGCAGAAGGCCGCGACTTTGTCCCGGGGCGCCCCGGGGCCGGCCAGCAGGATCAGCCCCGTCTCCGGCCCAACGGCGTTGAAGTACCCGTGCAGCATCTCTTCCAGCTCACGCCCCTCGGCCAGCACCTTGGCCGCCTCGAGCACCTTGAGCGCTCCCTCACACGCCGCGGGCACCAGCGTGCCGGTCCCCACGACGAAGAATCCGCCGGCGCGCTCGAGTCGCCCCACCAGGCGTGGCGCCGCGGCCTCCGCCGCGGCCAGCGCGGCTGCGGTCCGCTCCGGTAGCGCCGCCAGCGCCGCGGCCAGCGCGTCGCATTCATCGGGACCCACCCCGGCGCTCCGCGCCAGCGCGACGCCGAGCCGGCACGCGGCGGCGGCCGTGGTCGTGAATCCCTTGGTCTTCGGGGGAACGTCCTCGGGACCCGTACGGCTGTCCACCACATGCTGCACCGCGCGCGCAAGCGGCGATCGCGCGTCGGCCGTCACCCCGATCGTGGCGGCGCCGAGCCGTCGGGCGCGCGCCATGGCATCGACCAGCGCCACCGTCGCGCCGGTCTGGGAGATCGCGATCGCGAGCGTGCCCGGACCCAGCGCCGCATCAGGCAGATCGGTGAGACACTCGCGGGACGAGATGGCTTCCGCGTCGACCCGCAGCAGCCGCTCGCACAGCGTCGCGGCCACCGCGCCGGCATACAACGAACTGCCGGACCCGACAAACCAGAGCTTGCGCCACGGACCGGCCGGCAGCCCTGGGGGCACCACCGACTCGGTCTCCTGGCGCCGCAGCGCCGCGGGCTGTTCGGCGATATAGTCGCGCATCGACGCGGTCATCGTCCGCGCTCCCTCTCCCGCCGCGTCATGTGTCGAGCGCCTCCCAGACGAGCGCGGCGGCGCCCATCAGCCCGGCCAGACGGCCGGCCGCCGACAGCTCAATCTCCTGCAGCCCGGCGGCGGCGACCGGCAGGGCGAGGGCGCGCACCGCGTCCCTGAGCCACTCGACCGCACCCGGCTGTCGGGTGAACATGCCTCCCGCGAGCACGACCGCCGCCGGGTTGAGCAAGTTCACCAGGTGGATGACACCGAGGGCCACATATCCGTAGGCCGGCGCGGGCGGGGGGCCGACCCGCGGCAGCCGCACCTCGGGCACCGGCTCGCCGCGACGCAGGCGAAGAATGCTGTCCTCGAGGCAGCCGGGGAGCCCGCAGGTGCAGGCCGGCCCGTGCTGCTCGACGCTTGAGTGGCCCATCTCGCCCGCGACGTTACTGGCGCCCCGGATCACGCGGCCGTCCAGCACGAGGCCTGCGGAGATCCCGGTGCCGGCGTTGAAGACGACGAAGTCCCGGACGCGCCGGCCGATACCGAAGCGGAGCTCTCCGAGCGCGGCGGCGTGGACGTCGTTGTCCACCCAGCCGGGGACGCCGCACGCCTCCTCGAGCGCGGCGGCCAGTGAGATATCCGCCAGGCCGAGCCGCAAGGACCGGACCAGCCGCCCCCGGGCGCGGTCGACGAGGCCGGTGACTCCCGCGCCCACCCCGGCCACCGCGACGCCGCGCTCCCGCGCCGCCGCCGCCGCGGCGGCGGCCAGCGCCCCGAGATCCGCAAGGTACCGGTCCGGGCGCATCGGCCGCTCCTCCGTGTGCAGCACGCGGCCGGTCGAGTCCACCAGCCCGGCCAGGAGCTTGGTGCCGCCGATGTCGAGGCCGATCGCGACCGACATCCGCTCACTCCTTCACGCCGAAGCTCGCGACGCTCTTGACGAAGTACCGCTGCAAGAACGCGTACAGCACCACGACGGGGACGATCGCCATCAGGGCCGCCGCCATCAGGGTCGGGAAATCCGCGCCGTACCGGTCGTTCTGCATGATCGCCAGCCCGAGCGACAGCGTGCGCATCCGGTCGCTGTTGGTGACCACCAGCGGCCAGAGCAGCGAGTCCCACTCCGTCAGGAAGCGCAGGATCGCGAGCGAGACGAGGATCGGCACATACAGGGGCACCACGATCTGAAAGAGGACGCGCAGGTCGTGCGCGCCGTCGATGCGGGCGGAGGCGATCATGTCGTCAGAGGCACCGAGAAAGGCCTGGCGCATCATGAAGATCCCGAAACTGCTGATCAGGAAGGGCACGGTCAACCCGGCGTACGTGTCGATCCACCCCAGGTTCCGCACGATGATGTACTGGGGGATCATGATGACGATGAAGGGGATCATCATCGTGCCCACGATCACGGCGAAGATCACGTCGCGGCCGGGGAAGCGGTACTTGGCCAGGCCGAAGCCGGCCAGGGTGGAGAAGAAGAGGTCGCCCGCGGTGATCAGCGTGGCCACGATCAGGCTGTTGGTGAAGTAGCGCCAGAACGGGATGAGCGTGAAGACGCGGGCGATGTTGGCGCCGAACTGGATCTGCGCGGGGATGAACCACATCGGCTGGGTGAACACTTGCTCATGCGTCTTCAACGTGGCCAGCACCATCCAGACGAGCGGCAGGACCACGGTCGCGCAGGCCGCGGCGAGGAAGAGGTGGATCAGCGCGCCCCACAGGGACCGCATGTTCAGGCCTCCGGCCGGAAGGTCCGGAACTGGATCAGCGCCAGCACGATCAGCACGAGAAACATGATCACGGCAATGGCCGAGGCGTCTCCCATCTCGTTGAACGAGAAGGCGTGCTCGTACACAAGCAGCGGCAGCAGTTTGGTCGCGTCGGCCGGCCCGCCGCCCGTCAGCGTGTAGGCGGACGTGAACCCCTGGAAGGCTCGCGTCATCGAGACGACCGCGACGAAGAGGGTGATCGGGCGGAGCAGGGGCAGCGTGATATGCCGGAACTGCTGCCAGGAGCCGGCGCCGTCCGCCTTCGCCGCTTCGTAGAACGACGGCGAAATCCCCTGCAGCGCCGCCAGGAAGATCACCATGTAGTAGCCGACGTTCTTCCAGATGCCGACGATGATCAGCGCGGGCATCGCCCAGTGCCTGTCGTTCAGCCACGGGATGTAGGGCAGGCCGAACGGAGCGGTGACGAGTTGGTAGAGGCCGCCCTGGGGCATGTACACGACGCGCCAGATCATCGAGACGACCACGGCCGCGAGCACCGTGGGGGCGAAGAGGACGGCCTGGTACACGGCGCGGCCGCGGAGCTTCCGGTCGAGCAGCATCGCCAGCGCCAGCGAGAGCGGCAGCATCGGCACCAGCAGGCCGACGGTGTAGTAGGCGGTCACCTTGGCCGAGTTCCAGAAGGCGTCGTCCTGGAAGAGCCGGACGTAGTTCGTGACCCCAATGAAGCGAGGCGGGCTGACGAGATCCCAGCTGGTCAGGCTGTACCAGAAGGCGCTGAAAAACGGATAGAGCATGAACACGGCGAAAAACAGCGCGGCCGGCAGCACGAGCAGCAGACCCGTCCGGGCCTCGTGCCCGGCCATCCCGCCGCCGAAGAGACGGGGGGCGACGCGCCCGCCGATCGCGGGGGGCGCGAGGGCCCCCCGCTGACCTCCGGCGCTCACTCCGCCAGCAGGCGGTCGACCTGCTTCGCGAGATCGGGGACCACCACCTCGGGCCGTTCGCCGTTGGCGGAGATGCGATCGTAGCCGTTCGCCACGCTGCTGGCGAGCTCGGCGAACTTGACCGTCCGCGGCGTCGGCACCCCGATCGCCAGGTCTGCCAGGAAGATCTTCGCGTACGGGATCCTCAGGATGTCCGGCTGCGTGCTCATGCCCTTGAACGGCAGCAGATACTGCGCCTGCGTCGCCCAGATCGCCTGCGACTTCGGGTCCTTGGTCATATAGGCGACGAACTGCCAGGCCTCCCGTTGCAACCTGGAGCGGGCGCTGACCACAAAGATCCACGGGTTGAGTCGCGTCGCCGGCGTGCGGCCCTTGAACTGCGGCAGCCGCATCACGCCGTACACACCCTTGGCGTAGGAGACATCCGGGTACTGGGCCTCCAAGCTGGGCGGGAGCCAAAAGCCGGTGTTCATCATGGCGACGCGGCCGGCGCCGAAGTCGTCGATGGGGGAGATCGTCGGTGCGAGTCCGAGCGCCGCGATGTGCCAGGTGTTGAAGGTCTCGAAGAGGTACTGGAACGCGGCCATGCCGGCGGCGTTGTTGAAGCCGTTCGTCTTGCCGTCGCGGCTGAGAAAGTCGACGCCCTTCTGCGGCAGGAGCGTGCCCCAGTAGTAGAAGTGGGAGGTGTTCGTGCGCGCCTCCCAGCCGAGCCCGGCCCGGGTCACCCGGCCGCTGGCATCCCGCTTGGTGACTTTCTCGGCGACCTCGATCAGGTCTTCCCAGGTCTTTGGAGGCGACTCCGGATCGAGGCCGGCCTCCCGGAAGAAATCCTTGCGGTACACCATGGAGATCGACCCCTGATCCATCGGGATGCCGTACAGTTTCCCGTCGACGATGAACCCGTCGAGCGCGTGCGGCTCAAAGAGGGCGATCAACTCCGCCTGGCTCGTCAGCCCGAACGCGGTCGGATCGACGGGCACGACCATCTTCCGGTACACGTAATTGGGCAGGTTGTAGTCGCCCACCGAGACCAGGTCCGGGCCCTCGCCGCCGCCGACCCAGGCCGTCAGGATCTTCGGCTCCAACTGGCTGGTGTCGAGCACCGAGTGGTCGACGTCGATGGCGGCGTCTTTCTTAAAGCCCGGGATCATGATCTCGTTGACGATCTTGACGCGCGACGGATAGTTGTGCCCCCAGTAGGCGAGGGTTTTGGGTTGGGCCCGGGCGGTGTCGCGGAGCAGCGAGCCGAACGCGGCGACGCCGGCGATGGAGACTGCGCCTGTGACCAACGTGCGACGGCCGATTCTCGACATGGGGTGCCTCCTCGTCTCGATGTGCCGAGCAGCGATCTCGCTACCAACCGATGCCGTAACTCATGCGCCGGGGATCCGCCGCGCCGGCCAGCACGCCGCTGCCGCGGTCCCGCCGGATGGCACAGACCGCGCCCGCGTGCGCGGCCAGATCGGGCCACGGCTCGACCGCATGACCGCGCCGCCGGAGTCCTTCGGTGACCTCGGGGTCCATGCGCGCCTCGACGCGCAGGAGGCCGGGCCATGCCGGGTGCGGATCCTCCGTGGCGGGGAACGCAAAGGAGGCCCAGCGCGGGGCCTCGACCGCCGCTTGCAGCCCCAGGCCCCGGTCCACCGCGTGGATGAGGAACTGCAGCATGGCCTGCACTTGCACGTCGCCGCCGGGGCTGCCGAAGGGCATCGTGAGCTCGTCGCCAAGGAGCAGCGCCGGGGCGGGGGTGAGGCGGGGGCGTTTGCCCGGGGCGACGGCATTGGGATCCGCGGGGTTGAGCGAGGCCTGCAGGCCCCGGTCGGACACCCCAAACCCCAGGCCGGGTACCAGCGGCGAGATCAGCATCGTGCTGTCGCTCGGCGAGGCAGCGAACGCGCTGCCTCGCCTGTCGACGACGCAGATAAAGGTCGTGTCATGTGCGACGACGGCGTTTCCCGCCTGGGGGTCGATCGGGCCGGCCTCACCGCTCGGCCGGACACCCGCCGGGTCAATCGCCGAGCGGCGCGCGTCGGCGTACGCGGCGGAGGTCAATCGTGCCAGCGGGACGTCGACAAAATCGGGGTCGCCGTAGTAGGCGTTGCGGTCGGCCATCGCGAGCTTGAGCGCTTCCACCGTCAGGTGGGCCACCTCGAGCGGGCTGAGGCGCGCCAGGTCGAAGCCCTCGAGGATTCCCAGCGCCTGCGCGAGGGCCGGGGCCTGTGACCAGGGGCCCCCGGTATAGAGCCGGCGCCCGCGGTACCGGACGCAGACCGGCGGTTCCTCCCTGACGGCGGACGCCGCCAGATCTTCGTAGCGGATGAAGGCGCCGATCGCGGCGGCGAAGTCGCCGATGCCGCGCGCGATGTCGCCCCGGTAGAACCGGTCCCGCGCCGCGCCGATGCCCTCGGCCCGGGTGCCTCCGCGCCGGCGCTCGGCGTCGATGAGCCGGCGCAGGCTCTCGGCCAAGGCCGTCTGGATGATCCGCTCGCCAATCGCTGGCACGCGATCTGCGGGCAAGAAGATCGCGCGCGAGTCGTCCCATTGTTTGAGGTGGCCCTCGGCGGCCTGAAGGTTGTGGCGGATGAAATAGTTGGCGGGGAACCCTCGCGCGGCCAGTTCAACGGCCGGCTGCAGCACCTCCGCCAGCGGGAGCGTGCCGTAGCGGGCAAGCGCGGTGCACCACGCATCCACCGCCGCCGGCACGACCCAGCGCCTGAAATCGGCGGGAATCCGGCCTCCGCCGATCGCCTTCAGCGTGTCCAAGGTGACGGTCCGCGGCCACCGGCCGACGCCGGCGATGCTGGTCACCGCCCCGCTCGCCGAATCGTACAGCAGGATGGGTGCCACGCCGCCTAGGTTGGCCATGTCGCACTGGACGACGTTGAGGGCAAAGCCGCCCGCCACCCCGGCATCGACGGCGTTGCCACCGGCCTCCAAGAGCCGCATCGCCGCCATGGTCGCCAGCGGGTGCCCCGACACGGCCATGTGCTGGGTGCCGTAGAGGGTCGGCCGAAACGTCGGCGGTGCTGCGAGATTCATGGGTGCCCTGGTCGGCTCCTGATCCGAGATGGTGTGCCTGTGGGTGCAGTCAGGACGAAGCGACTGTTCGCCGCCAACTCATCGCACCCTCCGTTCCGCCGACGGACGCTTCACGCAGCATTCGGCTGCCAGCGCGGTCGTGCCAAGGGTGGGGGGCTCAAGGGGACGCGGATGCGTGTTCGGGAAGACTGCCGGGGCCGGTGACATCGGTCCGTGATGCAATCGAGGGGAGGCAGTCGCGCGGGCCGCTACGCTCGCCGCGCCCGGCCGTCCGGTCCCACCACAACCCCGTACGCCGCCGCGCCGGAGGGGGTCACGTACCCCTCGTCGAGATCGTCCTGCACGAGTTCCAGCGGCCGCTCGGCGGGGCGTCCGTAGCCGCTGCCTCCCGCGATTTCGATCGTCGCGCACTGCTCGGGCATGCGCAGTTCCGCCACCCCCGAGCGGTCGGCGGTCTGCTCGTGCACCACGCGGTCGCCCTCGGTGAGATAGGCGCGCGCCAGGGCGCCCGGGTGGCCGCCGTCGAGCCCCGGCGTCGGCACGAGGCGCCCCTGCGGCCAAAAATCCACGAGCGCCGGTGTCGGGCTTGGGGCGGCCACGCGCATCCGCACACGCTGGCCGAGCCCGCCGCGGGCGCGGCCCGGGCCGCCGCTGTCGGGGATCAATTCCTTGCACTCCACCAACAGGGGCGTGCGGCTCTCGAACATCTCGACGGAGACGTTCGCCGCGGAGGTCGGGTAGAGCAGCGCGGACTTGCCGTCGCCATGCGCGCTGCCGCCCTGGCCCCCGCCCTGGAACAGGTGGTCGTTGAAGACCCGCCCGGCGCCGTCGACCCCGTACGCCCCCATGCCGATCGGCAGGCCCGTGAACGCCTGCACCCGGTCGGGCAGGACGGCCGCGAGCGCCAGAAACACCGCGGGGCCGATGTGCCACCCCGTGTGCGTGCGCGTGTTCACGGCCGCCGGGTACCGGCAGTTGAGGACGGATCCTTCCGGCGCGAGCACGCGAAACGGCCGGTAGCAGCCGGCGTTGGACCGGATCTCGGGCGTCAGGATCGATTTCAGCGCGTACGTCGTGTGCGCCGCCGTGTAGTGATACGTGCAGTTGACGCCGCCCCGCGGTAGCTGCGGCGGCGCGCCGGTCCAGTCCACCGTGATCTCGTCGCCGCGGACCGTGATGGCACAGGGCAGCCGCAGCGGCTCGCCGATGCCGTCGAACCCCACCTCGCTCCGGTACGTGCCCTCGGGGACCGCCCGGATCGCTTCCCGCATGGCGCGCTCGGCGCGGTCCTGGACCTCATGGGCCAGCGCGGCGAGGGAGTCGAGGCCGTACTCATCCATAAACGCCGCCAGGCGCGATGCGCCGACGTGGTTGCTCGTGACCTGTGCCTGGATGTCGCCGAGCACCATGTCCGGCCGCCGGACGTTCCGGCGGATCATTGCCGCGAGATCCTCGTTGAGCGTGCCGCCGCGGTACAGGCGGAGCGGCGGAATTTGGAGGCCCTCGTCATAGATCTCACGCGCGTTGACCGAGTCCCGCGTCCCGCCGATGTCCGACGAATGGGCGATCGAGCCCACGAGGCCGACGAGCGCCCCCCGGCGGAACACCGGGGTGACGATGCCGAGGTCGGGCAGATGGCCGGCGCAGATCCAGGGATCGTTGGTGATGAGCACGTCGCCCGGCTCGAGCGTCTCCTTCGGAAACACCCGCAGCATCTGCCGCACCGCGAGCGGGAGCGTCAGATTGAACACCGGCATCGAGCGCGGGGAGTGCGCGATCGACTCGGCGTCCGCGTCAAACAGTTCGCACCCGAAATCCTGCGCCTCGCCGATGATCGTGCTGAACGCGGTGCGGTAGATCGTGATCCAGCATTCCTCGGCGATGTGGACGAGCCGGCTCCACATGATCTCGAGCGAGACCGGATCGAAGGGGGACGTCATCGCGCTCCCTCCGGGGCGGCGGGGGCCTGGGACGCGGCCGGCCGGGCCACCCGCACGACCAGGTTGGAGAGGGCGTCGACCGACAGCGCGTCCCCGGGCCCCACGACGGTCGTGGCTTCGCGCTCCTCGACGATCGCGGGCCCGCGCACGCGCGCGCCCGGCACCAGGCGGTAGCGATCGTACACCGGGACCTCCACGAACCCTTCGGTTTCGGGGAAGTACGCGGCGCGGCGCCCACGCAGGGCCGCGGTCCCGTCGGCGCCGGCGTCTTCGCGCGCCCGGGCGAGTCCGAGCGCGGGCGGCGGGCCGGTGACCAGCACGCGCCAGTTGAGCACCTGGATCGGCCGCCCGGCGAGGAACGTGCCGTACAGCCGTCGGTACTCGGCCTCGAACGCGGCGGCGAGCACGGGCCCGTGGGCGTCGGTCAGAGGGCCCGGGGGGACCGCGATCTCGATGTCGTGGAACTGACCGGCCAGGCGCGCATCCGCGCGGCGCGTGCAGGTGATCTGGGCCTCCGGCACATCGGCGTCCTTGAGCATCGCGCGGCCCTGCGCTTCCATCTCCTGGTACAACGCGGCGACCTCCGTCCACGCGAGCGCGTCGAGCACGCCTGGGCGGGAGTGGACGAGGTCGAAGCTGGTGGGCGAGACGAGGAAGCCGAGCGCGGCGGCTACCCCCGACGCCCGCGGGACGATCACCTCCTCAAGGCCGAGGATGCGGGCGACCCGGGGAGCGTGCGCCGGCCCCGCGCCCCCGAACGCGACCATCGCGAACCGCCGGGGATCCTGGCCGCGCTCGATGAGATAGACCCGCGCCGCGGCGGCCATGTTCTCGCTCACGATCTGATAGACGCCCCACGCGGCGGCCACCGGATCGAGCCCCACCTGCGCGCCGAGGCGCGCGAGGGCGCGGACGGCCGCGTCCCGGTCGAGCGGCATGGCGCCCCCGAGGAACGCGCCCGGATCGAAGTACCCGAGGACCACGCACGCGTCGGTGACGGTCGCGTCGCGGCCCCCGAGGCCGTAGCTGGCGGGCCCGGGCGAGGCTCCCGCGCTGTGGGGGCCGACCTTCAGGAGGCCGAGCGTGTCCATGCGCGCGACCGACCCGCCGCCGGCGCCGATCTCCATCATGTCCACGACCGGAACCGTGACCGGAAGTCCCGACCCGCGCTTGAACCGGTGGACGCGCGCCGCCTCGATGACCGGCGCCACCTCCGGGCGGCCGTCGCGGATGAGGCACAGTTTCGCGGTCGTGCCGCCCATGTCGAACGCGACCAGATCCCGCCGGTTGAGCTGCGCCCCGAAGAAGGCGGTGACAAGCGCGCCGCCGGCCGGACCCGACTCCAGGAGCCGGACCGGAAACCGGCGCGCCGCGTCCGGTGCGATCGTGCCCCCAGACGACTGCATCAGCGTGAACCGCCCGCGGAAGCCCCGCTCGCCGAGGGCCCGCTCCAACCGTGCGAGGTACCGCTCGGCCAGCGGCTGGACGTACGCGTTGCACACGGTGGTGCAGGTGCGCTCGTACTCGCGGATCTCGGGGTCGATCTCGCTCGAGAGCGAGACGCTGAGCCCAGGGGACTCCCGCCGGAGGAGGTCCCGGACCGCGCGCTCGTGGGCGGGGTTGGCGTACGCGTGGAGGAACACGACGGCGACCGCCTCGATCCCCTGCGAGACGAGGGCCCGGATGCCCGCGCGCACGTCCTCTGGATCGAGCGGCCTCAGCACGGTGCCGTCGCGGCTCAGGCGCTCGTCCACCTCGATCCGCCACCGGCGCGGCACCAGCGGCGTCGGGTACTGCAGGAAGAGGTCGTAGATATCGTAGCGCTGCTCCTTCCCCATCTCGAGGATGTCGCGGAACCCGCGGGTCGTCACGAGCGCCGTGCGGGCGCCGGTGCGCTCGATGATGGTGTTCGTCACCAGCGTGGTGCCGTGCACGAGGGCCGCGACGTCGCCGAGATCCATGTCGGCGGCCCGGCACAGCTCCGCGAGGCCCCTGAGCGCGCCGTCCGCCGGGTCGCGTGGTGTCGTCAGCACCTTGTGCAGGCGGATCTCGCCGGTGGCGTCGTTGGCGAGCACGAGGTCGGTGAACGTGCCGCCGATGTCGAGACCGATCCGATACGTCGCGGGCATCGCGCGTGGCGCCGAGGGTCACGCCACGCGACCCACTTCTCCGGCCGCGTGCCCGGGGCCTCCAGCGCCGCACCGGGCGCCCCGCCGTCCGGACCCGCCAGGGCCGGCCGAGCGACGCTGCGGTCGCTTGGAGAGGCTGGTATACTCTCGTTGGGAGCGATCCCATGCAGAGGCCGGGCGGCTCACGGGGTGCGACGGTGGTGACGGCAGGCGTCGGGCTCCGACGCGTCGGAGCACGGCCCGCCTGAGGTGGGAGTCGATGCGCCTGGCGAACCTTGTTCGGCCCGCGCAACACACGGCCTCCGCAACCGGGCGGGGGACCTTCGCGGGGCTGGTCGCGGCGGTCTGCGTGACGCTCCTCGTGTGGCTGCTGCACTCGGCGTTCCCGAAAGACGGGTTCCTGTTTCTCGACATCCCCATGGTGGCCATCGTCGCGTACTACTGCGGCAGCGTGCCGGGGTTCATCGCCGGGCTGGTCGCGGTGCTCGCCGCGTGGTACCTCATCATTCCGCCCGGGCACTCGCTGCTCGTGTCCCGGGACACGCTGCCCGTCCTCGTGCTGTTCGGGGCGGTGCTCGCAGCGACGATCGAAGGCGCGGCGCGGCTTCGGGGCGCGCAGGCGGCGTCCCGCCGGATGGCGATGATCGTCCAGTCGGCGGACGACGCCATCTTGAGCGAGACCCTCGACGGGACCATCCTGACGTGGAACGCCGGCGCGGAGCGGCTCTACGGGTATGCGGCGGCCGAGGTGATTGGGAAATCGGTCGCGAGGTTCGCCCCCCCGGACCGCGTCGACGAGCAGCGGGAGAGGCTGGCGCTCCTGCTGCGCGGCGAACCGATCCAGAGCTACGAGAGCGTCCGGATCAGAAAGGACGGGACGTCGATCGACGTGGCCGTCACGCTCTCCGCGGTCCGGGACGCATCCAGGACGGTGGTCGGGGCCTCGGCGGTCGTCCGCGACATCTCGGATCGGAAGCGCACCGAACGGCACCAACAGTTTCTGGTCAAGGCCGCCGATGTGCTCGGGGCCTCGCTCGACGTGCAGCGCACCCTCGAGGGGCTCGCGGCGCTCGCCGTGCCCATGCTGGCCGATTGGTGTACGGTCGACCTGGTGGGTGAGGACGGCCGCGTCGCTCGCGTCGTGGTCGCGCACCGCGATCCCGCGCAGGAGGCGTTGGCCCACGAACTGCGCGACACCTTCCCGTCCGATCTCGGGGCACGCCGCCTCGGCACCGAGGTCATTCGGACGGGGCGGTCCACGCTCCTCGCGGAGGCCACCGACGAGGCGCTCGCGCAGGCGGTCGGAGACGCCCGCGTCCTGGCCATGATGCGCGAGCTCGGATGCCGGTCGCTGATGGTCGTCCCGCTCACTGCGCAGGACCACGTGCTCGGCGCGCTGGCGTTCATCTCCGCGGAGTCGGGACGCCGGTACAGCCGGTCGGATCTGGCGTTCGCCGAGGAGCTGGCGCGCCATGCGGCGGTCGCCGTCGACAACGCGCGGCTGCACCAGACAGAACAGATCCAGCGGCAGGCCATCGAGCGGCTCCAGGCGATCACCGCCGGGCTCTCGAAGGCCCTGACCCCGGCGGACGTGGCCGCGGTCGTGATCGACCAGGCGCTGCCGGCGATCGGCGCGAGCGCGGGCCTCGTGTCGCTCCTCAGCGCCGACGGCACGGCGCTCGAAGCGATCCGCGACATCGGACTGGGGGGCACCCTGAGCGAGCGGTGGCGGCGGATCGAGATCGGGGTGATCGAGACGCCCGTCCGGCACGTGGTGCGCACCGGATCGGCGGTGTTCCTCGAGTCGCTCGACGTCATGGCCGCCGGGTACTCGGGGGTCGCGGCGACCCGGAGCGCGCTGCCGACGGGCGCCCGTGCAGTCCTGCCGCTGCAGACCACCGGCGCCCCCTTCGGCGTGATGCTGTTCGTGTTTCCGACCCCGCTCGAGTTCACCGAGCGAGACCGCGCCCTGCTGCTGGCGATCGCCCGTCAGTGCGCGCAGGCGCTCGACCGGGCGCGCCTGTACGCGCACGAGCACCACGTGGCGGAGATGCTCCAGCGCGCGTTGCTGCCCCTCGAACTGCCGGAGGTCCCCGGGTTGCGCGTCCACGCGACGTATGCGCCGGCCAGCCCCGGGACGGAGATCGGCGGCGATTGGTACGACGCGTTTCGGCTGCCCGACGGGCGCCTCGCCCTTGCGATCGGCGACGTCGTCGGCCACGGCATCGAGGCCGCGGTCATCATGGGGCAGGTGCGGCACTCGATTCGCGCGGCGGCGCTCGATCGGCGCGCGCCGGCGGAGGTGTTGGCGGTCGCGAGCGAGGTGCTCCGCCTGAGTCACGCGGACGAGGCGATGACCACCGCGGTGTTCGGCGTGCTGGATCCGATCGCGCTCACCTTCACGTATGCGACGGCCGCGCACCCGGCGCCGATCGTGGCGGTCGATGGGCGCGCGCAGCCTCTCGCCACCGGCGGGCTGCCGCTCGGGTTCTTGGAGGCGCAGCCCGCCCCGTCCTGGACCGTCGAGTTGGCGCGCGGGACGCTCTTGGTGCTGTACACGGATGGCCTCGTCGAACTGTCCCGCGACGTCGTCGCTGGACAGGCTGCCCTCCTGTCCGCCGTGGAACGCGAGCTCCAGACGCGCTCGCCCGATCCGGCCGCGCGGATCCTGAACCAGGTCGTCGGCCGCCAGCGCGCGTCGGACGACATCGCGATCGTCGTCGTGGCGCTGGACGCCGGCCCGCTCGAACGGCTCGATCTGGTGCTGCCCGCGGCGGTGTCCAGCCTGCGCCAGATCCGCCACGCGATGCAGCAACTGACGGAGGACCTCGGGGTGGACGCCCAGCGGGCGTCGGCGCTCATCATCGCCACCGGCGAGGCCGTGAACAATACGATCGAGCACGCGTACGGGGTGACCCCCGGTCCGGTGCACCTGCGGGCGCGTCGCGACGGGGGCATGCTCGTGGTCGAGATCGAAGACCGAGGGCGGTGGCGGCCGGAGCGTCAGGACACCCGCGGCGGCCGCGGGATCACGCTCATGCGCGGTCTGGTGGACTCGATGGAGATGACCACCACCGACGCGGGCACGGTGGTCCGCCTCGCGATTGCGGTGCCGTCCACCGCTCCGCCGCGGCCGCGCGCGGGGTCCGTCCTGCGCACGCATGAGACGCCGCGGGTGAGCGCGCCCGCCCGCCAGCGGGTCGACGACCAGGCGGAGCTGGACCTCGGGCTCGTTCGGGGCGTCCCCGTCGTCTCGCTCGAAGGCGATCTCGACCGGCTCAACGTGGCGCGGTTTACGGTGATGGTGGAAGAGGCGGCCGCGGACGCCCCCGGTCTGGTTGTGCTGTCGCTCTCCTCGGCGTCGTATCTGGACAGCCGCGGCCTGCAGGCGCTGCTGCAGGTGGGACGTCGGATCACGGTCCGTCGGTGCCGCTTGGTGCTCGTCGCGGTCCCCGGATCGCTGGCCCGCCGCCTGCTCGATGCGTCCGGGGTCGGGGCGATGTTCCGCGTGTGCGCGTCGGTCGAGGAAGCCGCGGCCGGACGGGACGACCCGGTGGCCTGAGCGCGCGGCCTCGTGGGGCCGCGCTAGCGCGGGTCGGGCTCGGTCCGCTGCGTGAACCGGATATAGTCGAGGTTCTGCGCCTCGACGCCCAGCTGGCGCAGCATCGCCATCGCCTGCGCGCGGTGGTGGACCTCGTGCAAGAGGATCTGGACCGCGATGTCGCCCTTCGTGGCCGTCAACCGGACCGGCCCGCTGTCCCGCACGAGGCGCGCGGTCACCTCGCGATCCCAATCGGTCGTCCCGGCCAGCGTCGCGCGCGTCTCGGCCGAGTGCGGGGTCCAGACCCGCTCGAGGTCCGGCAGCGTCGGCTGCTTGGCCTCGGAGAACGGCCACTCCCCGGGCGCCGGCAGCGGCTCTTCCCGCAGCCGGCGTGCCAGGAAGCACTCGACCCGCGCGATCTCGACGAGCGACCCTCGGACAGATCCCATGCCGAACGGAAACGACCGCGTGTACTGCTCCCGGGAGAGCGGGCGCACCCAGCCCAGCAGCTTCTCGCGGGCTTCCAGCTGGACATCGTAGACGCGCGCGAACTCCATCGGCGCTCCCTCCCTCACCCGAAGATGCGGCGCAGCGTGTCGTCGACCGACCCGTACCGGCCGGTGAACGTCGGGGTGTCGCGCAGCGTGTACGGCCGCCCCGCGGTGCTCCGCATTCCGGTAACGAGTTCCTGGAACTTGGTCAGATCATCGGTCTCGTAGCCTACAACGAACTCCCAGTCCGACAGGCCGGTGCAGTAGAGCAGCAGCTGCTCGATCTCCTCGAAGCTGTGGCCGAACCGCGCGTGCTCCATCATCATTGTCCGGCGGATCTCGGGGGCCATCTGGTACCACTCGTGCGTCTTCGTGAACGGGTAGACCACGAGGAAGCGGCGCCGGTTCCCGGGGACCTGGACGTTCGTGCCGTCGCGCCCCGTGTACTGTGACGGGCGCACGAATCCCCACAGGCTCCACGTCAGCTCGAGGCCGGCCTGCGCGAGCGCGCTCGCGGACGCCTGGAACGCGTCCGGGTCGGACGCCGCGATCCAGCATCCCAGCTCGGCGTCCCCGCGGAACCCGACGAGGCTGTACGTGTACAGGCCGGCGACGCCGGGCGTGCGCGAGGCGTCGTCGATCGCCTTCCGGGCGCGGCCCGCTCCCGCGGGGGTCCGTCCCCCGTGCGGGACCCGGAAGAACAGGAAGCCGTGTAGCTGTGGCGTGTCCATCGGCGGTGCCTCCTCGGCGCCCGGCCGCGCGTCGCGGTCCGGCGCTAGAACGTTACAAACTCGTGCGACAGCTCGTCGATGCGCTTCGCGATCTCGGGCGCGAGGGCCACGTCGACCGCCTTGAGATTTTCCTCCTGCTGGGCCACCCGCGTCGCGCCGACGAGTGCGGACGTGATGCCGGGGCGGGCGATCACCCACGCGAGCGTGAGCTGTGCGATGGTCACGCCGGCCTCATCCGCGAGCCGCTGCATCGCGCCCGCGAGGGCCAGGTTGCGCTCGTTGAGGCGCGCCTTGAACTGCGGCTGAGTCAGCGCCCGCGAGCCCTGGGGCGGCTCGGCCCCGGGCGTGTACTTGCCGGTCAGGATGCCGCCCGCGAGCGGGAAGTAGACGAGCAGGCCGACCCCCTGGTCGAGGCACGCGGGAACGAGTTCGGGCTCGATCCGGCGGTCGGCCGGCGAGTACGCGGGCTGGACCGAGTCGTACCGGACGAAGTTGTGCCGATCGCTCGTCCACAGGGCCTTGCACAGCTGCCACGCGGTGAAGTTCGAACACCCGATGTAGCGGACCTTGCCCTGCCGGACCAGGTCGTCGAGCGCGCGCAGCGTCTCGTCCATCGGCGTGAGCGGGTCGAAGGTGTGCATCTGGTACAGATCGATGTAATCCGTCTGGAGGCGGCGCAGGCTGCGCTCGACCTCGCGCAGGATGTGCCACCGCGACGTGCCCTTGTCGTTCGGGCCGTCGCCGACCTTGCCGGCGCATTTGGTGGCGATGATCGCCTCGCCCCGCCGGTCCTTGAGCGCCTTGCCGATGATCGTCTCCGACCGCGACTCCGTGTAGACGTTGGCCGTGTCGAGCAGGTTGACGCCGTGATCGAGCGCGTGATGGATCACGGCCGCCGACGCGGCCTCGTCGGCACGGCCGCCGAACGAGTTGCAGCCGAGGCCGTAGACGGAAACGCGAAGTCCCGAGCGTCCAAGCTGGCGGTATTTGATCGGACTCACCTCCGGTGCATGGTGGTGTGCGAAGGCTCCAGTACCCTGATTTAGCCTCGCGCGCGGCGGCCCCTGCTTTCCCGCCCGGACCCGCTTCAGAGGTCAAGGCCGACCCGCGCCGCGCCCGTGAGCGCGGCATCGGGGCGCGTGATCACGTGCACCGGCACGGTACCGAGCAGCGCCGACATCCGGCCCTTGTCGCGGAATGCACGGACAAACTCACCGGCGTCGAGCGCCGGCAAGATCCGGGGCGGAATGCCGCCGCCGAGGTACACGCCGCCCGTCGCCAGCACCTTCAGCGCGAGGTTCCCGGCCTCGGCCCCCAGGATCGACACGAACAGGCGCAGCGTCGCCAGCGCCAGCTCGTCGGGCGGGGTGCGCTCCGTCGCCGCCTGGATGATCACGCGGGTGTGGTCGCCCGCGCGGGCGAGCTGCTCGGCGAGCCACGCGGGCTCCGGCGCGGCCCCGCTCGCCCTGAGGTGCGCGTACAGGTGCGGAATGCCGATGCCCGAGCACACCCGCTCGTAGCTGACGTGGGAGCCGTCGCGCGCGAGCGACTCGAGCAGACCCCATTGGGTCTCGCCGCGGGGCGCGAAGTCGCTGTGACCGCCTTCCGAGGCATGGGCGCGGTAGCGGCCGCCGTCCCAGGTGAGAAACGCTTCGCCGAGGCCGGTCCCCGGTGCGATGACCGCGATCGCCCCCTCCGGGACCCCGCGGCCGGCGCTCAGCGTGTGCAGGTCGGATGCGTCCAGAACGGGCACGGCGCTGGCGATCGCGACGAGGTCGTTGACGACCCGCACCCGTGCAATACCCAGTAGCCGCCCAAGGCGTGTCTCATCGATCGTCCACGGCAGGTTCGTGATCTTGGCGGTTCCTCCGACGACCGGTCCGGCCACGCCGAAGCTCGCGCGGTCGATCGGGCGGGATTCTTTCCGGAGGAACTCCTGCACGACCGCCTCCAGGCTTTCATAGCCGCTGCTCGGGAACGTCGCCTCGGCCAGGGGCGCGCGGGGTCCCGCCTCGGCCGAGAAGACCGCCAGCGCCGTCTTGGTGCCCCCGATGTCTCCTGCCAGCAGCATCGTCTGCCTCCTGCGCCGGGCCTCCCGACTCGTGGGACGGCTTTCAACTCCCCCGCCGCAGAGTATTATTTCCACCATTGCGTCCCGTTTCATCTTGTGTGGCGCTGCCCTTCGGCAGCAGGGCCGACTCCTTTGGTTCGTTCGGGGCAGGGTCCGGGATTGCCGCGCTGTCCCCGGGCCGCCGGTCCCGAGGCCGGCGGCCTGGCCGGCACGGTACATGCGGAGCCGCCCGGCGGGCGAGCGCAGGAGTTCCTAGTAACGCCGCGAACTTGGTGCTAGTCAGTCGCGTATAAACACCGGGCGGCGACCCTAAGGGCACCGCAGACGTGTGACCGGCACCTCTACGATTCGACGACCCAGAGTAGGGGAGGGACGTTCGATGAAGAATCACGACCTGCAGTTGCTCGTGCGCGACCTTCGGACAGGGCGGCTAAGCCGCCGGCAGGCCATTACACGGCTCGCGGCGCTGGGGATCTCGGCGAGCGGGATCGCCGCGGTGTTCTCCGCCGCCGCGCCGAGGGCCGCCCGAGCCGCGGCCCCGGTGACGCGCGGCTCCCAGGGCACGCTCAAGCTCCTGTACTGGCAGGCGCCGACGATCCTGAACCCGCACCTGGCCGAGGGCGTGAAGGACTTTCACGCCTCGCGCATCGTCCTTGAGCCGCTGATGACCCTGGACGGGGCGGGTACCTTCACGCCGGTGCTCGCGGCCAACGTGCCGTCGCAGGCCAACGGGCAGGTCGGGAAGGACGGCAAGACGGTCACCTATAAGTTGAAGCCGGGGATCAAGTGGGCGGACGGCCGGCCGTTTACCTCCGACGACGTGGTGTTCA
>Ga0209415_10005195_pt1 | contig 23490 bp, 17 predicted proteins | sample PeaSoiSIISIP2007_FD_187696 | JGI IMG/M metagenome (GOLD analysis project Ga0209415, IMG submission 187696) | Peat soil microbial communities from Weissenstadt, Germany - SII-SIP-2007 (SPAdes) (version 2) | ecosystem: Environmental > Terrestrial > Soil > Wetlands > Peat | place: Germany... | reverse complement strand
AGTTTCTTTAGCGGTTCGGCGTGCCGTTGGTTCCAGCGGCCCAGTTCCTCATGGATCATTCCGCCGTCGTAGCCGGGGTGATAATGGAGAGTGAAGACCAGATTGCTGTGCGCGTTGGCGTAGTCGGGTTTGAGGCGAATTGCCTGACGATAGGAAGCGACGGCCTCATCAAGTAGCCCGACTTCCTTCAACGCGTTGCCAAGGCTGCCGTGCGCCCCGGCATAATCGGGCTTCAACCGAATGGCCTGCCGACAGGCAGCGATGGCCTCGTCAAGTTGCCCCTTGGCCGTCAACGCGTTGCCAAGATTGCTATGCGCTTCGGCGTAACCCGGCTTGAGCCGAATGGCGTGCCGATACGAAGCGATGGCCTTATCGAGTTGTCCCTGGGCTGTCCAGGCGTTGCCGAGGTTGCCGTGTGCTTCGGCGAAGTCGGGCATGAGCCAAATGGCCTTGCGATAGGAAGCAATCGCTTCCTCAAATTGCCCGGCGGCCCTGAAGGCGATACCCAGGTTGTAATGCGCTTCAGCGTAATCCGGCTTGAGTTGAATCGCCTGCCGATACGTAGCGATAGCCTCGTCAAGTTGCCCATCGGCCTGTAGAGCGTTGCCGAGATTGCTGTGAGCTTGGACGTAATCGGGCTTAAGCCGAATGGTTTGCCGCCAAGAGGCGATGGCCTCGTCGAGCTTCCCCTTATCCTTAAGGGCGATTCCCAGGATGTAGTGCGCTTCAACAAGATCAGGCTTGAGGCGAATGGCCTGCTCACAGGAAGTGATGGCCTCGTCCAGCCTCCCCAGGTCCGCCAGCGCGTTGCCGAGGTTACTGTAATAAGACGCATTGGTTGAACAGATCGCGATTGCCCGGCCGATTAAATCCACGGCCGCGTCCGATCGGCCCCCTTGCGCGGCCAGCACCCCCAACAGATGCAATGCATCCGCATGATTGGGCTGCTGGGCCAAGATCTGGCGGTATATGCGCTCGGCCTCCGCCAAGCGCCGGGAGCGATGATGCGACAAGGCGGATTCGAACTGCTGTTGAAGGGTCATGTGGCCGGGCATTGTAAGCTCGAATTTCCGCTCTGCCCGCACCAAGTCCGCCACATTTGCCGGTAGGCCGCTTCGATACTGCGCGCGAATTGCGGGGCATCCATGACGGGGGAAGCGGATAGTTTTTGGCGAATCGCGTGACGATCTATATTGGGAGCGCCCGCGGCGATCTGTATAAACTCTTCGGGAAAACGAGCGGCGAGTTCGGGCAGGCCGGCAGTCGTCAGGATGCTCAGGCCCGCGCGGCCGGGGGCGGTCTGGCCGACCAGGCTGACCACCGGAACGCCCATCCACAGGGCATCCAGCGTCGTAGTGATTCCATTGTACGGCAGCGGGTCGAGACATGCGTCGATGGTGTTGTAGAGCTTCAGATACCTGGGCCGGGGCAAAAAGCCGGTGAATTCCAGGCGGTCTTCGCCGATGCCGGCGTCGGCAAAGAGCCGGCGAATCCGTCCGCGGTGATCTTCGGAAATAGCCAGCAAGAGCAGCCGTGAGCGGGGCACGGCCCGCAGGACGCCAGACCAGAGCGACAATGTCGAATCGTTCAGCTTGACGGGATTGTTGAGCGAGGCGAAACGAATGAAATCTCTCGGATGCGATTCGATTGTCGCATCAGAAAGCGGATCGTAGCAGCACCAGCATCCCGGCAGACGGATCGAACGCTCGGCGTAATGCGGATCTGAATCCGGCGGATCGAGCAGGTGATCGGTCAGGCGATAGTCGATTGCCGCCAAGCCCGTTCCGCCGGGATACGCCAGCCAGGTTGCCTGCACCGGGGCGGGCTTGCGGGCGAATAGCAGCAGACGATTGTTGCGCATGTGCATGGTCAAGTCGATCAGGACGTCGATCTGGTCGCCGCGGATGCGCTCGGCGAGGCGATCATCGGTTTGCGCCGCCACATCGTGCCAGACATCGGCATGTTCTTTGAATCGCCGGGTGACGTAATCGGGATGGAGGACGCTGGAATAGCAGTGAATCTCAAAATTCCGGTGGTCGTGGGATTGGAGCAGGGGAAGCACGAAATGACATTCGGCCTGGAAATAGAAATCGGGCGAGACATAGCCGATTTTCAGCCGACGATCGGGATCGCGGTGATTGGCGTGGGGCCGGATCTCACGGGCGAGGGGCTGCGCGAACCGCTGGTCGAATTGCCGCATTTCGCGGTGAAGCGCCGCGCGATCGAATTGGGGATGGAAATGCAGCATGCAAATCCGCCCGCTGACACAGGCGGTCACGTCGGGGGCCAGTTCGCTGGAGGTTGCCTCCGATTCGACGGCCAGGTCGATACGGCCGGAATCCGCCAGCGCCAGGGCGAGATTGTGATGGGCCTCGGCATAGCGCGGATTCGCCGCCAAAGCCCGTCGGAAGCATGCGATGGATTCATCGGTTCGCTTTTGCTGGCGAAGAATTGAGCCGAGATGATTGTGCGCCTCGGCGAAACCCGGATTCAGGGCGAGGGCGTGGTTGCAGGCGTCGATGGCGGCGGATGGATTGCCGATGTCGGCCAAGGTCTGGCTGAGACTGAACCAAGCCGAAGGCGCCGCGGGATCGAGCGTGACGGCCCGCCGCAAGGCGGTGGCGGCATCGCCGGGGCGGCCCATGAGGCGAAGGGCATAACCGAGGTTGGCGTGAAAGACCGCGACATTGGGGCGAAGAACGATGGCCCGCTCAATAAGCTTGGCGCCCTCGGGCGCGCGGCCCATCTGCGCCATCGTTACCCCGAGCAAATGCATCGCGTCGGCCTGATTGGGTTGCAGGTCCAGGATCCTGCGATAGAGTCCGGCCGCTTCTGCGAGCCGGCCGGCTCGATGATGGGCAACAGCCGTGTCAAGAATCTCGTCGGGCATCGGGGGATATGTTAGAGGATTTTGAAGCCGCGTGCAGCGAGATTGGACGTTCGTTGGAAGCGATTACAATACGGATGCGGCCTTATAATTGTGTCGATCGTCCGGGGCGCGGATGATTCGTTGGGCGGGTTGGATGGAGAACGCGGAAGCGGAATTTTTTCGGTGCCAGACGTGCGGCAAACAGTTCCGTTGGAGGAACGAGTTGGCCGGGCGGCAGGTGCGCTGCCCGTGTGGACAGGTGATGCAATGTCCGAAGCATCCGCCGTCGGCGGATGAGATGTACGATATTGCGCCTGATCCGGCGCGGGTGGGTAAATCGGATCGACCGGCGGCCGCGAAATCAGCCCCGGTTGTCCCTACGCTTTCATACCAAACACCGCGAGCGGCGATGCCCGGGAATGTGGATCAGGGGGTGGACCCGGAACTGCTGAAGAAGCGATATCTGCCACTCTGGCTTCTGTGCGGCGGAATGCTGGTGGAAGTCATCTCCGAGTATTGGCAACACTCCAACAACTTGCAGGTCGCGATGCTCCAGATTGGAATCGGGATCGTCGGCGGAACGATCGTGATGTTGGCGGGGGTGCTGCTGGCGGCGAAGATTCGGGGAATCGACATCGGCTCATTCTGGAGCGCGGCGTTGAGATTGGCCGCCATCGCGGTGGCTCCGACGGCGGTTGCAGATTTCTTGTGGCCTCTGAGGTGGATGTGCCTGGGCGGGCTGGTGATCCTGGGCGTCCAATTCGTGCTCTATTTCGCGCTGCTGGGCGCGCTGTTCGATCTGGATCAGAGCGACACCTGGTACTGCGTCATGATCATCTTTTTGATCAACCTGGGCGTGTACTTTCTGCTCCGATGGATCGGCGCGCGATAGCCCGCCCCGAACGCACCTCGTTTCGGTCGCAACTCGGCCCCGCAGATTTTTATTGCCATGAATACTTCTACCGCGGAATGATCTCGATCGCGTTGATCTCGGGGTTCTCAATATTGGGGGTAAAGGTGATGCTCAGCTTCCCGTGGGCCACTTCAACATCAAAGGTTTCGATGTCGGCCTTGTTGGAGCCGACTCTGGCGACGATGTCGAAATCCTTCACCTCGTGACCCTGGACGTTGAAGCTGAAGATCCGCTGGCCAGGGCCGGTGATCCCTTCGTAGGTGTCGGCAAAGTAGAGCTTCACCTTGTACTTGCCATTGGGCAGGTTATAGGAGAAGGAGGTCATGCCATAGCGCTCGGAGCGGAACATCGCCGGGTCCGTCGTGTTGGCGATGGCTAGCGTGTCGTCCCGCGTTGTCACGTCGCCATCGGCGAAGAGGCCGGTATCGGGCATCCAGATGTTGCCTTCGTTATCTTTGAAGGGCGCGTCGACGCCGGCCTTGATGCGAATTGGCGCAGCGGAAAGCGCCGCGGGCGCTGTAGCAACCGTACCTTGCGGTGGTTTGGCTTCACCGCCGTGACACCCGACCAAAACAAATGCCACAAATGCCGAAATCAGAAGACCCAATGACCCTCTCGCCGCTCGTTCCACCTCGACCATATCGCCTCGCCTTCGCGAAAATGAAATGTCCTGCGCAATTCGATGCCCAATATAGTAATTGCCAGCGGCGGCCACAACCGGCTGGGCGCTACGGCTTGGGGAGATGAATTGGAAAACCCGCGCCGATTGGTGTAATAGAAAACGCCATGTTCATTCACCACGTCTATTTCTGGCTGAAACCGGATGCGGGGAAGGCGGCGAAGGAGAAATTGATAGCGGATTGCCGCTCGATGCTGGAAAAAATTCCGGGGGTCGAGCGGCTGTGGGCGGGTGAGCCGGCCGGGACGCAGCGTGACGTGGTCGACAACTCCTATTCCGTGGGTCTGGCCGTCATATTGCCGCACAAAGCGGCCCACGATGCGTATCAGAAACACCCGCTCCACCTGGAATTCATCGCTCGCAACCAGCCGCATTGGGACGAGGTGCGCGTGTATGATTTCAATGGCTAAAAATCGGGGGACAACCGCGGATTATTGTGCGATTTCCAGCACACCCGAGCCGCTGATTCCGTCGTGCTTCAAAAGTTGCAGGGCGCGGTTGGCATCGGCCAGGGGAAAGCGCATCGTTTGCGGCTTCAACGGGACCTCGGCCGCCAGGCGTAGCAATTCTTCTCCGTCCGCGCGGGTGTTGGCCGTCACGCTTGTCAGGTTTTTCTCGTAAAACAAGTGGCGCTGGTAATTCAGTGATGGGATATCGGCCAGGTGAATGCCGGCAACGGAAAGGGTGCCGCCACGGTCCAGGGCCTCCATTGCGGGCAGGACCAACTCGCCGACCGGCGCAAACAACACGGCGGCGTCGAGCGGTTCAGGGGGTCGCGCCTCGGCGCTGCCGGCCCAGGCGGCGCCGAGCTGGCGGGCCAGGCGCTGGTGTTTCTCGTCGCGCGTCATCACGAACACGGTGCAGCCGAGATGGCGGGCGATTTGGATTGCTATGCTGGCCGAAGAGCCGAACCCATACAGGCCAAGCCGGCAGCCTGGGCGCATCTGGGCGCGTTTCAAAGCTCGATAACCGATAATCCCCGAGCACAGCAGCGGCGAAACCGAAACGGGATCGAGAGACGCCGGGACGTGGTAGGCGAACTTCTCCGACACGACGGCGTACTCGGCGTAGCCGCCATCTTCGTCATACCCCGTGAAACGGGCGTTGGGGCAAAGGTTCTCCTTCCCGTCGCGGCAATAGCGGCATTGGCTGCACGTGTAGCGCAACCAGGCGATCCCGGCGCGATCTCCGATCTTGAACCGAGCCGCGCCGGCGCTGAGCTGATCGACCACGCCCACCACCTGATGGCCGGGAATAATGTCATTCTTGTGAGCCGGCAGGTCGCCCTCGACGACGTGCAGGTCCGTGCGGCAGATCCCGCAGGCCAGCACGCGAAGGCGAATCTCTCCCGGCTTGGGTTCGGGCGCGTCAACTTCGCGCAATTCGAGCGGCGAGGAATCAATCGACGCCGGAGCCCGCAACACCATCGCTCGCATCTTCATGTTGTTTTCCTGTCGACGTTCACATTATGATCGATCACGCCGGCAATGAGAACGCGCGTTTTGGCGGCGTCGCTTGCGACGCGCGTCGATCCGGCGGACAATTTTGCCATGCAAAAACGAAAGCCGCGGTAAATGCCGGGCCCTACCGAGTTCGACGGCACGCCGGCCGGCAGGCCGATCGTTGCCATTGCCAAGACCGAATCCATTTATCCATTGGCCTTTTCAGACAAGCGGCAATCCGGCGTTACGGAAATCTATCTCAGCGATCCCTCGATCAAAAAGCTGGCGGAATTCTTCGAAGCCAAAGGTCTGGCGGCGATCAAGGCCGAGGATCGGGGCGAACAGTGGTGCGAGGATTGGATCGCGTATCAGGCCGGGCATCGCCTGTACGCATCGGTGCTCTCGCCCCAGGCATATTCCACGCTCGGTTTTAGGTTCGATTTGCTGAGACTCACGCGTTTGCTCGAAGTGTTCGCCTATTTCAGTCCCGCCCACGGATATAGCCTCCAGGTCACGTTCCTTGGACTGTTTTCGATCCTGATGGGGAGGAATGCTGAATTGAAGCGCGAGGCGGTCGCCGCCTTGGAGTCGGGAGCTTTGCTGGCCTTCGGCGTGTCGGAAAAGAACCATGGCTCCGATCTCCTGGCCAACGAATTCACGCTGGAGAAAATCGGTCCCGGACGTCTGCTGGCCAACGGGGGGAAATACTACATCGGCAACGCCAACGCCGCGGCGATGATCTCCATGCTGGCGCGAATGGACGAACGAGGGCGGGCCGGGCGCGGCAAGCGAGCGCCGCCCGTCCTGTTCGTCCTTCGCCCGGGCCGGTCGAAAGGATTTGGCCCGGTTAGAAAGATCCAAACGCTGGGAATCCGGGCGGCCTATGTCGGCGAGTTCGAAGTCAAAAACCATGAGTTGCCCGAAGCCGATCTCATCGCCGAAGGCCGCGACGCCTGGGATGCGGTGCTGGGGACCGTGGCGCTCGGCAAATTCTTCCTCGGCTTCGGATCGATCGGCATCTGCGAGCGGGCCTTTGAAGAAGCAATCACGCACCTGACCCAACGGCTGCTTTACGGCAAGCCGGTCATCGACATGCCGCACATCGGTTCGGCCGTGGCCCAGGCGTACGCGCGATTGACGGCCATGAAGCTCTACGCCTACCGGGCGTTGGACTACGTCCAATCCTCTAGCGAGGCCGATCGGAGGTATCTGCTCTTCGCGGCGGTGCAAAAGGCGAAGGTCAGCACCGAAGGCGTGAAGGTCATGGCGTTGCTCTCGGAATGCGTGGGCGCAAAAGGTTTCGAATCAGACACGTATTTCGAAATGGCTCTGCGGGACGTGCAACTCATCCCCGGTCTGGAAGGCAGCATGCACGTCAATCTTGGCCTGGGGGCCCAGTTCGCCGCAAAATACTTCGGCGAATTCGATCCTCGCCTCGCGGCTCCCGATTCGTTAATTGCCGGCGACGCCGCTGCCCAAGAAAACTCCTATTTATTTGAAGCTCGCGCCGGCGGGATCAACACCGTCGCGTTTGGCGATTTTCTGAGCGCCTACGCCCCGCTGGAATCCGTCGCAAACGTCAGTTTGTTTGCCCGGCAATGCAAAGCCTTCAGTCTATTCGTCAAGAGTTACCGGCCCAGCCACGCGATGGACATGGGGATCGCTTTGTCGGCCGGGCAATGTCTAACCACGATTGCCTATGCCCAACTGATTGCGGAGAACGCCGTTCACCTCAATGTTCCCCGGCAAATGATCTCGGTAATCTTTCATTTACTGGTGAATGACTTGAGCATGTGCGCGTTGTCCATGGCGTCGGCGCGCGGTTTGGACGTTGGGAGCCGAAAGCTCATCCGGCGGGTTGTGTCGATTCCCAGAACCACCGATGACGAATGGGACTTCGTGTTGCAACGACCCCGCACGGCGGGCGTTGAATAGAAGACCCCACGGCGGTCGCGGAGGCTTCGCCTTCCGCGCCGTGGGCGTTGTTGGCCCGCTCATGTTGAAGGAATCTGATCGGGCGCAACCGTCGGGCGTCCCATCAGCACCAGCCACCGGAAATGAGAGGCGACGGCAGAGAAAAATGTCTTGTGCTCGGAGTAGGTGATGCCAAATTCCTTGCAGGCTTCCTCGACGACCTTGGACAGGGCGGGGTAGTGAACGTGGCAGATCTTGTGGAAAAGATGGTGCTCGATCTGGAAATTGAGTCCGCCGAGGAACCAGCAGAGCACGCGATTGCCGCGGGCAAAATCCACCGTGGTCTGAACCTGGTGGATGGCCCATTCGTTTTGAATTCGCTCGCCGCCGCCGGGAATGGGGACCGGCACGGGGAAGTCGGCTTCGCCGACGCAATGGGCGAGTTGAAACACGATGCTGAGGACCACGCCGCTGACGAATGCGGCGATCGCGTAGACGCCGAGGACCGCCCACCACCGATGCAACAGCATGGGGATCACAAATGCCAGGGAGAAAAATGTCACCTTGCCGGCGATGAAGATCACTAGGTCCCTGCCCTTGGGCCGGGGGATTTTGTGGCCGCCGATGTGACCCGTGCTGATCTGGTAGAAATCGTCGATGAGGTGCCACTTGATGGCCAGGAAACCATACAGCAGCCACATATAAATGCCTTGAAGACGATGGAACCAGAATCGCCGTTGTTGGGGCGAAAGCCGGCCAAGGTAGCCGATGTTGATATCGTCGTCCTGCCCATTGATGTTGGGATACGTATGGTGAATGGCATTGTGCTTCCAATCCCAGAGATAGGAGCTGCCGCCCATCAAGTCGAGCGTCAGGGCCATGATCTTGTTGATCCACGGCCGTTCGGAATAGGCCTTATGGCCCCCATCGTGTTGGATATTGAAGCCAATGGCGGCCATCGAAAGTCCGAGCACCACGGCCAACGGCAGAACGATCCACCAACTTGTGAAGACAAACACCAGCAGGATGTATGCGGAGAAAAACCAAGCCAGGATCGTGGCAGTTTTGAAGTACATTTGGGGACAATCCCGCCGGGGGCGGCCGGTGCGCTCGAAATAGGCGTCCACTCGCCGGCGCAGTTCGCGTAGAAAACGGTCGCTGCCGTTGAATTTAAGCTTCGGCGCGTGGCGGTCATCGAATTTTGCGTTAATGGGTGCTTCAGATGTTGCTGTGGTGGGATTGCTCATAACAGACTTGCTCCGATCCATGTCCGGATGCCGGACGGTGGACCTTTTTTTTCTGGGCGTCAACTTAAACCGCGCGAGTCCGTGTAGGACTAAAGGGGGTCAAGGCTGACTCCCTTCGGGGAGGGCCGTTTTGCATTATATCGTTCGCCGCGGCCCGCGTCGTGCAAAAAAATCGGAATTATCGCCGAGGGAAATCGTGGCCCGCATGGGCTAGAAGGCTATTCCAAGCCCCGGGATCGCCACAATACTTCTCGGCAAGGCGCAATCCCGACGAATGGCGACTAACATTCATAACAAACCCCGTGGAAGGATTTCGTCCGAACAATACAATCCATACCCGCGAATCGAACAAGCGGGCTCAGGTTCGGTAACGGGGAAGAGCCATCGGCCGGTTGGAAATTCGCCCAGGTCTTTTGCCGAATCTTCACCACTTGCTGTTTTGATCTTAAAGTTTATGGCCAGAAGCACGTTCCGCTCCAAGGGGGGGTGTTGCTCGTCTCGAACCACCAAAGCTATCTCGATCCAGTCCTTGTCGCGGTGCGGCTAAAAAGGCCGCTCAATTACATCGCCAAGTCCGAATTGTTCGAGAATCCCCATTTTGCCCGCCTGCTTCGGTGGCTGAACAGCTTCCCCGTGCGTCAGGGGGCCGGCGACGTCGGCGCGATCCGGGAGACGATCGCCCGCTTGCAGGCGGGGCGGGCGCTGATCATTTTTCCCGAGGGCTCGCGGACGAACAACGGCGAACTGCTGCCGATCGAGCGAGGCGTAAGCCTGATCTTGCGCCGGATTAAGGTGCCGGTCATCCCCGTCGTCATCGACGGCTCATACCAGGCATGGCCGATGAACCAAAGCATCTTCCAGCCAAGGAAGATCCGCCTGTCATACGGGCCGGCGATGGAGTTGTCGGGATTGAAGGAGAAGGAAATTGTGCACGTGATCGAGGAGACGCTGCGCCGGATGCTGGAAACGCTGCGAGTGGCCGCGTGATAGGCCCGTCATTCGGCGCTGGTGATATCAGGCGTCAAGTTTCTCCTCTCCTCAATTCTGCCCAGCAAACGAAGCAAGCCATCCAGGATGGTTAACGGATGAGGCGGGCAGCCGGGAACGTACAGGTCAATCGGCACGGCCCCGTCGGCGCCGTTTTGAACCTCCGGGTGCCCGGCGTATGGACCGCCGGAGATTGCGCAAGCGCCCACGGCGATGACGATCTTAGGCGGGGGAACCGCGTCGTAGGTCTTGCTTAGCGCAAGCCGCATGTTCTGGGAAATGGCCCCGGTGATGAGCAATCCGTCGGCGTGACGAGGCGAGGCGACGAACTGAATGCCAAACCGGCCCAGGTCCCAACCCACGGTGCCGAGCACGTTCACGTCCGATTCGCAGCCGTTGCAGCCGCCGGCGCTGACCTGGCGAAGTTTCAGGGATCGGCCGAAGAGGCGTTTGAGTTTTTCGTCGAATGCCGCCGCGAGTTTCATTTCGCGGTCGGGATCGACCACGAGGTCGGCGCGCTGCCGGACGGCCAGGCGAAATTCGCGGGTGTAGCGGATCGCGCCGGTCGGGCAGGCGTTCATGCAGTCGGTGCAGAAAAGGCAGCGGCCGAGATCGATCCGCGCCTTATCGGAAATGGCAATCGCCTGAGTTGGACATGCCTCGGCACAAACGGCGCAGCCGTCGGGACATTTGGAGGCGTCGATGGTCGGCCGGCCGCGAAAACGCTCGGGCAGCGGCGGCGGCGGGGCGTCGGGGTAATCGATCGTCCGATGGCCCTGATGAAGCCGGGCTAACAAGGCGTTGAACATGGAACACGTTCCTTTATCGTTTTAGTTTCAAGTGGTCAGTTTGAGCTTGACGCAAGCCAATGGACGGCACGATCTAGGACGGTGTCGCGGTCTTCGACAAGGTCGTGGGCATTTGCGCGCACCGCGACATCGGGTTCCAGGCCGCGGCGTTCGATGGGGCGATCGAGGAAACCTGTGTATGGCTTGACGGGAATGATCACTTTGTAGAGGCCGTTTGAGAGTGTGTAGGATTCCTTGGCGCTGGAGGCGCCGGCGGTGGTGGCGCCGAAAAGTTTGGCGCGGCGGTTGGGGATGAACCAGGATGTCCAACCTTCGCCGGCGCTGATGCAGCCTTCGTCAATCAGCACTGCGATCGGGCCGGGGTAGCGCGGGCGATTGGGCTCGGCGGTGTTCTGCGCGGAGAGATCGAAATTGTGAAACGCGCGATCGGGGTCGAATCCACCGCCGGTATTGCCGCGGACGTCGATGACCAAGCCGCGCGCTGAGCCCAGGTCGCGCAGGGCGGCATCGAGCGAATCTTCCAGGCCGTCGCGAATGCGGTGAAGATGGATGTAGCCGATGTTTTGGGGAAGGCGGATCCAGGAGATGTCCGCCGACTCTGCGATTCCGGGCAGCGGAAGGGGCAGGCGAGGATGATAGCGGTCGCTGTCGTAGTCGGCGGAAATCTTGGCCGTGAAGTGGTTTCCAGCCGGATCTTCCAGCACGAGTCTGACCGGCGCGCCGCGCTGGTCCTGATAGAGAAATTGGCGAGCGGCATAGTATCGGGCGACGCGGGGGCTGGAGACGCCAAAATACTGGGCGGTGCTTGTCATGGAATACCGCATCGCGTCCTGGGCCGGGGCGCCGTTGACGGAGAGGATCGTCATGCCGATCCTCACGCCGGCTTGCTGGGCCGTGGAGTTGGGTTCGATGTAGAAAACGACCGGGCGATCCTGGTCGTCGATGAGACACAAAAGGCCGGGATCCCAATGCGGCAGATCGGGGTCGGGCGGCTGGGCGCTGCCGGCTTCGACGGCGGCGTGGCTGTCCTGCAACTGCGCGACCAGTTCTTCGACCAGCAGGCCGAACTCGCGTTGCGTTCGCACTTGGCGAGAACGAGGCAGCAATTGGTCCCCCACGGATTTCCAGTCGATGCCCTTCATCTGGAATTCCGGATATACCTGCCCGAGATGATCGTAAAGCTGCTGGAACGCCGCGGTATAAGTTTCGGGCCCGGGGAACGCGGGCTGCGTGGCGGCTGCGGCATCGGCCTGGCGCATCTCGGCCAGGAGATCGGGCGTGACGATTTCGCACCATTGCGTGGAACCGGCGACCAACATTTTGCTGGTACCCAAGTCCGAAATGGTTTGCCTGCGGTCGGCGACGCCTTGCACGATGACCGATCCAAAAATAGCGCCGCGCGCGTTGCTCAGATACCATTGGCGCGAGATTTCCGGAGGGATGATTTTTAGCAGCTCAGCGTCGATCTCTTGTCGGCTATATCCCCCTTTGGAACGGAAGGGCACCGCGAATGATCCGACCTTGTCCAGGCGTCCGACGTTCGGCGGATCCTGATTGGTTGCGCCGAGGTAAAGCGCATAAGCCCAGGCGGCGCGTTCGGGATCGGCCGGGGCGCCGGCCCAGAATTTTTCGAGCCGAGGGAGCAGGCGGTCTGGAGCCACGTTCCTAAGGCCGAAGATGACCTGCACGTTGGTTCGGTAGTCGTATTCCTTGGGCTGAAGGGCCGAATCGATTAGGGCACTAACGACGGAATCGGATTTGTCCTTGATTGGCTTGAGTCCGGCGGAAACGGCGTCGTGACGGACGACGGCGTCGGAATCGTGTGCGAGTTTCTCTTCGACGGCGACCGCCTGGGGAAGCGGGGTTGGGACGGATTGGATCCAGGTGCATCCGATCAGGATGGCGGTCTGGGAGCGCACTTGGGGCGAAGGGTCGTCGGCGCAAGTCGCGAGGGCGGGAAGATAGGCTGCATCGATGCCAACGAAACCTGTGTGAGAAGCTGCGAGGATTTGTTTCATCGCATCGATGCGGGACGTGGAGGAGCCCTGTAAAAATATGGAGAGGAGTTTTTGTTTATCGAGGGGTTGAGTGGTGGGCGGATTTGGATCTGCGCTGGTGATGGGTTGGGGGAGCAGAATTGCCGTCAGGCAGATTGCGATCAATGTTATGGTGCAAACTGGCTTCATTACGCGCCCCTGCTGCCTGTATTCATAGGTCATGCCCACAGTAGGACAGGTTGAAACTCTTATTGCACAGCGGGAAATCGGAGATCTGCTGGTTGCGCAGGGCGTAGGCCAGGCCGGTCCAATTGTGGAACGACGGGTCGATGACCTTGTATCGCTCAAATTTTCCCTGCCCGTCGGTCAGTGCCACGTGACAAATCTCGCCGCGCCAACCTTCGATGAGCGAGACGGCAAGCTGGTCGGGACAGGGCGGCTTGACCTCGCCGCGCACGGCGCCCGAGGGCAGGGCGCCAAGTTGCCCGCGGACGAAGTCGATGGAATGGCGGATTTCCAACCATCGGACGTAGGCCCGGGCAAACACGTCGCCGCTGTCGCAGGTGGAAACGGGAATATGCGCGAAACGGAAGATTCCGGAGGGGTGATCGTGACGGGCATCGCGTTGCAAACCGCAGGCGCGGGCGGCGGGACCGACCAGGCCCAGGTCCTGCGCCGCGGCCCGCGGAACGCGGCCGACGTCCTCGAAGCGCGACATCACCGACGGCGAATCCCAAAGCAGATCGACGGCGCTTTTGCAATCCTTCTCCGATGCATCGAGGCGTTTAAGGAGGTCGTCGAGGATCGGGGCATCGACGTCAAAGGCGACACCGCCGGGGCGGATCATTCCGCGTCCGAAGCGGCTGCCGCAGAGAGTTGCAGTCATGTTGAGGAAATCGCCGCGGATTCTGCCGCAATAGGCGGCGGTGGGGAGAAAGGCGACATCGCCGGCGAGGGCGCCCAGATCGCCGACATGGTTCGCCAGCCGCTCCAGTTCCAATGCGATGCCGCGGAGCGTTTGGGCGCGCGGGGTTTTCTGGCAATGCGCCAACGCCTCGAAGATTTGGCAATAGGCGGTGGCGTGGCCGACCGTCGTATCTCCCGCGAGGGTCTCGGCGTAATGGATGGACCGGGGATTCGGTCCGCCGATCAGAGCCCGCTCGACGCCCCGATGCTGATAGCCCAGCGAGATTTCCAGGTGGAAGACGTCCTCGCCGTGGCACTGGAATCGAAAATGCCCCGGCTCGATGACCCCGGCGTGGACGGGTCCCACGGCTACCTCGTGCACCTCCTCGCCTTCGACGCGATAGAAATCGGTGACGCCGACGATGGGAGGCTGGTTTTCGGGGCGATCCCAGGCGTCGTATCCGGGGCGGCAGGAGCGATGGAATCGGACGGGCTTGAACCAGGGATGACCGACGGCGCGAAGTCCGAATTGCTCGCCGATCTCTCGCTCGAACAGATGGACCTGCGGACACCGGGGAGTCAGCGACGCAAAGCGATCGCCGCGCACGCGCGTTCGGGCCAGCCGCAGCAAAGACTGTTGATCGTCTGCCAGGACAAGGTATAGGGGCACGGTTTGGGGATCGGGGTCCAAGGTTCCGAAGAGCGCGACGACGCGCTGTTGAGCTTCGACGGCCGTGAGGATGGCCTGCTGAAAGTCATCGAATGACAGTTCCGGCACCGCGGCGCGGTCGATGGCGCGGCCGTTGTCCATGGTCGTCAAACGGCTGTTGGAAGTTGCCGGCGTCCCTGACGAACTCATGGCCGGACCTCCGGAAAATGGACCGCATGCCGCCGCATTACGGGTGTCCCAACAAATGTGCCGACTCACGGAGCAGGTGCGTCAACGGGCCTGGGAGAAAGATCCCCAGCAGCAGCACCACCGTGGCCAAAGCGGCTGGCGGCACAATGGCCGTCCAGGATTCACGTTGCGGCGAAATGCGCAAGGATACGCCCTGGGCCATGCGCAGCATGATCGTCGCCATGCCGATGAAAATCACCGCCAGCAGCGCCAGGTAGGTTACGGCCACGCCGATGCGGCCTGCATCCAGCGCCGCCTTCAAAATCGTGAACTCGCTCAAGAACGGCCCGAAGGGCGGCGAGCCGGTGATCGCCAGCAGGCCCGCGACCCAGAGCACGCCCGACACGGGCAGCACCCGCAAGGCGCCCTGCACATCCGCCGTGGATTTCGTGCCGTAGGCGCCGAGGATGTTGCCTGCGACGAGGAACAGCATCGCCTTGGTCAGCGAGTGATTCACCGCGTGCAGCATGGCGCCGAACACACCGGCGCCGCCCAACCCGATGCCCAGGGCGAGGATGCCCATGTGCTCGACGCTGGAGTAGGCCAGCAGCCGCTTGAAATCCGTCTGCCCGACGATGAACGCCGCCGCGACGGCCATCGAAATCAGCCCGAAGCCCACCAGCAGCGTCCGGGAAAAGTCGCCCAGCCCGCCGGCAGCGCACACCTGCTGCATACGAATGATTCCAAGAAAGGCGCAGTTCAACAGGGCGCCGGACAACAGCGCCGAGATGACCGGCGGCGCTTCGCTGTGGGCATCCGGCAGCCACGTGTGCAGCGGGGCAAGCCCCATCTTGGTTCCGTAACCGACCAGCACCAACAAAAACGCCGCCTTCAACCAGAGCACGTTGAATTGACTGGACCGCGCGACCAGATCGCCGAACACCAGCGGCGTCGAGCCGGCCGCCACCGCCAGAAAGAAGTTCCCCAGCAACGCCAGGGCGATTCCGACCGAGCAGATCAGCAGATATTTCCAGGTGGCTTCGAGAGAGCGGTGATGGCGATGGAAATAAATCAGCGGGGCGCTGGCCAGAGTTGTCGCCTCCACCGCCACCCAGAGCAACCCGACGTGTTGGCTGACAGTCACCAGCGTCATCGCCGCCAGGAACAGCAGCAGACAACCGGTGAAAGTGGCTTCGGGCGCGTTGGAAAACAGGAAACCTTCGACCGCATCGCGTGTCACGTGATCGTGCTCGCGCCGCAGGTAGGCGACGGCGTACACGGCCGCGGCCAGGAACAGCGCGCTGGTGATGCTGAGGAACAAAAGTCCCGCGGCATCGAGCGCCAACCACCCGCCGGCCATCGCGGCCGGCCGATGCACCCAGCACGCCGCGGTCAGCCCCGCATGGGTCACGGCGGTCGCCACCAACAGGGCCCGGCGCAGCGGATCGTTGGGCACCAGGAATGCAAGGCCGCCAATCACCGCGGGAATCAAGACCAGAATGAGCACCATGGCCGTCAGTCCTTCAGGGTCGTCAGTTCATGGGTGTTGATGTGATCGAACTCGCGGCTGATGTGGAAGAGCGCGATGCCCATCACGAAGACCGCCACGAACACGTCCAGCATGACGCCAAATTCCACCAGCAACGGCGATTGCCGCACCAAACCCGCGCCGAAGGTGTAGATGCCGTTCTCCATCACCAGAAATCCGAGCACCTGGCTGATGGCCTTCTTGCGCGCCACGATGAGAAACAAACCGACCAGGATGGAGAACAAGGCGACCGCCACCAGCAGCGATGAATGCGCCGCTTCCGGCAGGGGCAGGCGCTGCGCCAGCCACAATGACACCCCCAGCGCCGCCACACCGGCCAGCAGCGAGGCGATGGGTCCGACGAACGGCTCGAACTCGCGTTTGGCATCCGTGGAGCGCAGCGCTCGCAACAGCAGCCACGGAAACACCACGCCCTTCAGCACCGCGCCGCCCACGGCCACCAACCACACGCTCACGGTCAAATCCCCGTAATGCTCCAGCACCGTCAGCAGTCCAAGCAGAATTCCCTGAAGCGCAACGGTGCGTACGCTGGCCTCGATGCGGCTGGCACCCAGCAGGCGCAGGTCGATCAGCACGACCAGAATCAGGATGATATCCAGAGTCATCGCTTCACCTGAGGGTCAGAATCAGCGCCAGGGCAACCAATGCGCCGGCGCCCACGAGCAATTGCGGCACGCGCAGCAACCGCAGCCGCGCCATGGAAGATTCCACCACGCCCACGGCCACCGCCACGGCGAAGATCCCGCCCAAGGCCGAGGCGACGTCCAGCCAGGCGTGGCCGGTGCGCAGCGGCAACACCAGCCCCACCAATAACGCGGAAAACACCCACAACTTCAGCGCCGCGGCATAGAGGATGAAGGCCAGGTCCGGCCCACCGTGGTCGAGCACCATCACTTCGTGGATCATCGTCAGTTCGAGATGTGTGTTGGGATCGTCGACGGGGACGCGCGCGTTCTCGGCGAGGAGGACCACCATGAACGCCGCCGCCACCAGGGCCGAAACCGGGCCGGCTTGCCGCCAAGTTTCCATCGCCATCCCGGCGTACATACCACTGAGCGAAAGACTTCCGGTCTGACGCGCCACCACCGCCAGCCCGAGCAACAGCGCCGGCTCCGCCAGCGCCGAGAACGTGACCTCGCGGCTGGCGCCCATGGCCTCAAAGCTCGATCCCGTATCCAACGCCGCCGCCACGGTGAAGAACCTCATCAACCCCAGCAGATATACCAGCAGGATAAAATCCCCCGCAAACGCCAAAGGCGCCGGCGCGCCGCCCAGCGGCACAAGCGGCATCGCCACCAGGACGGCCGCCAAGCCGATCACCGGTCCGGCGCGGAAGACCCAAGTCGTCGTGCGGCTATACACCGCGCCCTTTGCCAGCAGTTTGTAGAGATCGAAATACGCTTGCAGCAGCGGCTGCCCGCGCCGGCCCGCAAACCATGCCTTGGTGCGGTTGATCACGCCAAGCATCAGCGGCGAAAACACCAACGCGGAAAAGAGTTGGATCAAGGAGATTGCTCGCATCGTTCAGCCCAGCTTCCAGACCAGCAAAACCAGCAGCGTCAGCGCGATGTACAGCACATAGAGCTGGATGCGGCCATGTTGCAGCCAACGCAAGCGTGCCAGCACCCAGGCCACACCGGAAAATGCCGGTTCATACAACGCAACCCGTGCCGCGTCGGGGGTCGCGGTCGTCAGCGACGCCGCACGGGGGAAATATCCTTCGGGCGCGGCCAGCGTGCGCCGCGTGCGCAACAGCGGCGCGAACAGCGTCATCAGCGGTTGGGCAAAGGACGAGGCGGTATATTGCATTCGTGCCGACGGTTGCGCGTAGCCGCAGTCCCAGGTGACGGATTGGGCCACCGTTCGCCCGGCCAGCAATCGGTGGCGTAACCACGCCAGGGCGGCCACGAGCGCCAGGAACACGACGCTGCCGGCGACTAAGAACCGCAACGGGCCGGCAGCGCCTGCCAACTGCTCAGAGATCACCGGCGGCGCCAATCCGCTCACCAAGTGGAGCATGCCGGCCAACGGCCGCAGCGCCAAGGGCGCGCAAAAACCGATCAACACACATCCGGCGGCGAGCAGGGCCATCGGCCAGCGCATGGCCGCGCCGGCCTCGTGCGCGTGGGCCGCGTGCTCGCTGCGGGGCTGGCCGAGAAAGACAACTCCAAATGCTTTCGTGAAACAAGCGGTTGCCAAGCCGCCGATCAACGCCAAGCCGGCAATCGTCGCCAGCAGCGGCACGGCCCCCGGCGCGTGTTGCGTGACGCCGTTGACGGCGCCGAGGTAAATCAGGAACTCGCTGACAAACCCGTTCAGCGGCGGCAGACCTGAAATGGCGACCGCGCCCACCAAAAATGTCGTTGCGGTCCAGGGCATCCGTTTAGCCAGTCCGCCAAGATGATCGATTTCCCGCGTTCCGGCGCCGTGCAGCACCGACCCAGCTCCGAGGAAGAGCAGCCCCTTGAACAAAGCGTGGTTCAGCACGTGCAGCAACGCGCCGCCGAAGCCGAGCACGATCAGCGCGGATGACCCGCCGCTCACGCCGAGAAGTCCAACGCCCAATCCCAACGCGATGATTCCGATGTTCTCCACGCTGTGGTAGGCGAGCAGGCGCTTCAGGTCATGCTGTGCCAGCGCCAGCAGCACGCCGAACACACCGGATGTCAGGCCGATAGCGATGAGCAGCCGGCCCCACCACGGCGGCGGCGGACCGAGAAAAGTCAACGTGCGCAGCAATCCGTAGATTCCCATCTTGATCATCACGCCGGACATCAGGGCGGAGACATGACTGGGCGCGGCAGGGTGCGCTTCGGGCAGCCACACGTGCAGCGGCATGAATCCGGCCTTGGTTCCAAATCCCACCAGCGCCAGCAGGAATAAAGCGCCGGCGTTTGCCGAAGAGAAGTGGTCAAAATCGAGCGAGCCGCCGCGGCCCAGCAACACAAACAAGACCAATAGAAACGCCGTGCCCAGATGTGACGCCACGAGGTAGGTCCAACCCGCATGGCGCACCGTGTCCTGCTCGTCCTCGAAGGTCACGAGGAAATACGAGGACAGCGCCATCGTCTCCCAGGCGAGAAGGAACAGCACGCCATTGTGGGCCAGCACGACCAGCACCATGCTGGCGACGAGAAGATTGTAGAAGAGCCACGCGGCGCCGAGCGATTTGCGGCCGCGCCAGGTGAGCAGATACTGGGCGCCATACACTGCGGCCAGCGCGGACAGAACGAAGATCGGCAAGAGAAAGAAGGCCGCCAGCGCGTCCACCTCAACGAAGAAAGAGCCGTAAGGCACGCTCCAGGCAAGGTGCAACGACTCGGCCGGTGCGCCAAATAGAAAGGGGACGGCAGCGATCAACCCCATGGCGCACGCCACCACCGCACCGCCCGCGCCGAGCGTGGTTGCGGCCCGCGGCGACGCTGTTGCCAACAGCGCGGCCAACCCGCTGAAGACAAGGATTGCGACGGCGAGCAGGAGCACCGTCATCGTTGCACCTCGTTGGGGCCGGCCGCCTGCGGTTGAGAACGAGACCCAAACCCCATCGCCGTCTCCGCGCGTTTCAGGGTCTGGAGGATCTGGTCGCGTGAAGCCTGCTGGGTCACGGCCGCTTTGAAATCCGCATCGCGAAAGGCAAAACCGAGGCGAGATAAGAGATGCAGATGCGCCCGCACGGTCGGACTGATGAGCGTGAACAGGGTCGAAACCGGCCGGCCGTCCAGAGCGCCGAATTCCACGGGCCGCTCGAGGAAACACAGCGTCACCACGGGCTGCACGACGTGCAGGACGATGGGGTTGCGGACGTGAGGGATCGCGATGCCGTCTCCGATCCCCGTGGAGCCCAGTGCCTCCCTTGCCAGCAGGACCTGATACAGAAACGTCCGATCGACCTCCTCGGGCAGCTTCATCACGTCGACCACGGCTTGAAGGACCGAAGCTTTGTCGCAGCCGCCCATGCGGTAATAGATTCCGCCCGTGGCCAGCGCCTCGCTAAGACTCGGCGGCCGCGTCGTGCCGCCCTCCGGCTCCGCGAATATGTCCGGCGAAACGTTGATATGGCGCGAGGTCGCCCACTCTAGCAACTCGGCTCGATTGAACCGGTACTGGTCATTGATCTGGTAGGCCGGAATAATGCCCTGCTTGATCCAACGATAAACGCTTTTCTCGGAAACATTTAGAATATGAGCCGCATCACGTACGGTGAGCTTCATGGCTCGAAGTCCTTTCGCGCATCCATACCGCTTTATCGGCCGAGTGTCCTAAAAAGTCCAAGGCGCGTCAATATTGTATTGTGCGAGCAACTATTGATAGCAAGATGGCAGAATTGTCTTTCGCATCTTTGGCGATGGCGGGACGACGAGAATTTGGGTTGGTTTGCCGAGAGCGGAGCCGCACATGGAATTGGCGTTCGCGAAAGGGAATTGCCCGCCTCGACCACGGTTGCCACCCGCGTTCGCGGCAAGTCCTCGGGTGTTTGGGAAGGTCAGGTCATCGCATCCAATGCCGTTCCGTTGTCGTGACGATCTTCTGCGCCAGGCGTCTGCCCACGAAAGTTAGACTGATCACCAAGCGGCTCGACTAGTCTTCGATTTGCAGTTGTGCGAGCAAACTGCGGAAGGCGCCGCTCGCGGCGTGGGGTCGTTCACCTGTCAATTGGGCCTCTCTTTGGGCCGATGAATCTTCGGTGGGGATTGCTCTTATCGCCGGTGAGGTGGGTTGCGTGAAGGCAGACCGAATCGGTTTCACGCTAGGCGTCGCGTTCAGTGTTTTGATCGCCGCGCTCATTCTATTGGGGTCTTTCGCACTGCGTCAGATGTCCAATACGAACGCAGCAGTTCAGCAGGTGGTCGCTCAGCGCTGGCATAAGGTCCAATTGGCTCGGGAGGCGCTGCGCTACTCGACCCTGAATAACCGCCTCACGATGCAGGTATTCCTGTTGACGGATCGAAAGGAGATTGGTGTTCTGGAGCGTGCCAGGGCGAGCAATACCGAGACGATCACCCGGCTTTTGAAGGAAATCGATTCCGCGGTTGAATCCAAGGACGAAAGATCGCTGCTGGCGAAGGTCGGTGCCACGCGCCGGGCATATGTCACCAGCTACCTGGCAGCGCTGAACCTGCTGCTGAATGAAGGCAAGCCGGACGAAGCCCGCCAGATGATGGTCAAGGTCGCGATTCCCAACCTGGTGATCTATCACAACGCATGGGAGGCATTCGTCAACTTCCAGGGCTCGGAGATGGACGAGGCGCGCGACGAGATCGAAGCCGATTACCGTTCGGCTCGAACGACGGTTGTTTACCTGCTGGTGCTTGCGACCATTCTGGCGACCGGCATCGCCGTCTTTGTCATCCGCAGCCTGACGAGGGAAATCTCCAACCGGCAACAGGCCGAGCAGGAAGTGCACGTGGCTCATGAGGGGCTAAGGCAGGCAAAAGTGGAGTTGGAGATTCGGGTGCGTGATCGCACGGCGGAATTGGCGAATGCCAACGAGTCGCTTCGGGCCGAGGTGGTCATGCGTACCATGGCGGAGGAGGAGTTGAAGCGGGCCAAGGAAGCCGCCGAGGCCGCCAACAGGGCCAAGAGCGAGTTCCTGGCAAATATGAGCCACGAGATCCGCACGCCGATGACGGCCATCCTGGGTTATGCCGACCTTATGCTCGACGATGGGCAGTCCATAAGCGACCATCTCAACTCGCTGAACACGATCCGCCGCAACGGCGCACACCTGCTGAACGTCATCAACGACATTCTGGATTTGTCCAAGATCGAGGCCGGCGAGATGAGGATGGAGCGGATTCCGTGCTCCGTTTGCCAGATCATGGCTGACATCGCTTCGTCCATGCACGTGAGGGCCAAGGAAAGGAACCTGACGTTTGAGATTCAGTTCGATGGAATGATCCCGGAAACGATTCAGAGCGATCCGACCCGGTTGCGGCAGATTCTGGTAAATCTGGCCGGCAATGCGATCAAATTCACCGAGACCGGCTGGGTACGTCTGGTGGTCGGGCTGGTCGATTCGGCAGACAGCCCGAGCCCGCGGCTTCGGTTCGATGTGGTGGACAGCGGGATCGGGATGACAAGCGAGCAGATCGCGAGGCTGTTTCAACCATTCGTCCAAGGTGACAATTCGACCACTCGGAAGTTCGGGGGAACCGGACTGGGCTTGACCATCAGCCGACGGCTGGCGCGCGCGCTGGGTGGGGAGATCACGGTGGATAGCGCTCTCGGGCGAGGCAGCCGTTTCACATTCACCGTGGCGACGGGCTCGCTGGTGGGGGTCAAATTGATCAGCCAGAGCAGCGAAGCTGGCGCGGGGATCCATCGGCCGGAGTTGCTGGAAACCATGCCACTGGACTGCCGCATTCTGCTGGCCGAAGACGGGCAGGACAATCAGATTCTGATCAGCCATTTCCTGCGACTGGCAGGGGCGGAGGTCACGGTTGCAGACAATGGCCGAATCGCGTGCGAAAAAGTTGCGGAGACAATGGGCACCCCGGGCGCGGCCGGCTTCGATCTCATCCTAATGGACATACAGATGCCGGAGTTGGACGGGTATGGCGCCGCCGCCGAGCTCCGCAGCCGCGGATACCGCGGGCCGATTATCGCGCTGACCGCCAACGCGATGGCGACCGATCGCGAAAAATGCATTCGGGCGGGGTGCACGGATTATCTCAGCAAGCCGACCAGCCGCGAGCTGCTGCTGGAAACGGTGCGACGGCATTTGCATGAGTCGACGGCGTCCAGGCCGGCCGACGAGTTCCAAGGGGACAATCGCGAATGCGGCGGACCGCGTCGCGGCGAGCATATAAGCTCAGGATGCGATTGACGCTTTCACGGTTTGCGCGCGGCCATCCAGACGCCGAGACCGCATGAGGCACATGCCGCTTAGCCCGAGCACGGCGATCAGGCCGCTGACCGGCTCGGGAACAACGGGAACCGGAACCGGCGTCAATTGTGGATCGACCGAAATGAGGTAGGACCCGCCGGCTTTTAGAGTCACGTCCCACTCGAAAGCCCATTCGGCATTTCCGACGCTAGACGTGGCGGCATCGGTCAACGTGCAAGGCGTGGTGGAATTGGAAATGCTGTTGAACAGATTCGGATAAACGTTGGCCTCATATTCCGACGATGCCGGGCTGATGACATCCTCTATTTGTGTTCCATTTCCCTTATCTATCACCATGTTGGCGGCGGAGAACGTTGCCGTCTGGCCGGTGGTCAAGCCTCCAAGATTGAAGTCGGCGTATTCAAAGAAGTGATAAGTTTGCGTGGAGGTTCCATCGTTGTCGATGTCGATAGTCTCGCTCATGTCGGATTTATCCGAACCTAGCTGACCGCCG
>Ga0209415_10005194_pt1 | contig 23491 bp, 17 predicted proteins | sample PeaSoiSIISIP2007_FD_187696 | JGI IMG/M metagenome (GOLD analysis project Ga0209415, IMG submission 187696) | Peat soil microbial communities from Weissenstadt, Germany - SII-SIP-2007 (SPAdes) (version 2) | ecosystem: Environmental > Terrestrial > Soil > Wetlands > Peat | place: Germany... | reverse complement strand
CAGGATGGAATCCTGCCCCACAAGCAGTTCAGAATCAGTGGGTTGTCCAGGAGTTTCTGGAGAGTGTCGACGCGGCACGCTGAGAGCGTGCGCCACGGAGCAGGCCGAAGCACGCCCCACCAAGGCTGGGCTTCTTGCCAAATGGCCATCTCCAGTGGCAGGCGAAAGCGCCTGCGCCACAAGTACAGGACCATTAGTTCAGCGCGGCGTATTCCTTGCGGGCCTCGGCCAGAATGGGCAGGTCGGGGTCGGCGTCCTTCCATAGCGCGAGGAAGTCCTGGTAGGCCTTCTTGGCCTTCGCGGTGTCGCCCGCGAGCGTGGCGGCGCGGGCCAGGCCGACGTAGGCCAGCGGGTAATTCGGCCCCCAGTAGGCGCCCTTGTGGTCGAGGATTCTCTGGAATTCGGCGGCGGCCTCGGCGGCATGGTGCGCGCGAAGGTGGGCCAGGCCGCGGAGATAGGCGGGGATGGGGTTGGCGGGGTTGGGGTTGGCACGCTCGTAGGGGACCGCGGATTGCAGCAACTCGATGGCCTTGGCCGGTTGGTCGCGCTTCAGCTCGATGGCCGCGCGGATCAGGGGCAGGCTCACCGCGTTGGAGAGGGTGTCGGTGGGAAACTCTTTGGCGATAGCGGCGGCGATCTTCTCCGCCTCGGGGCCGGCTCCGCAAAGGCCCAAGGCAGTGGCGGCTGGAGCGGCGGACGGGATGGCGCCGGCATCCACCAGCGCCACGGCGGCCCGCGCCTGACTGAGAGCCGAGCCGCAATTTCCCAGCGCGGCCTCTCTCCACGCGTCGCCCGCGGCGAACACCGCGGCGAGCGTGGCCACGTTGTGGCGTTTGGCCAGGTCGGCGGCGCGCTTCCATAGTTCCTTGGCTGCTCGCCGCCGGCCCAGGTAATCCGCATTGGCCGCCTGCCAGGCGACGAAGCGGTGTTCGGACGGCTTGCCGGCGGCCCATTGGAGTTCCCGATCCGCTGCCGCCTGGTCGCCCTGGATGTAGGCCAGCCGCAGGAGTTCTTGATGCGTTGGGGGGGATTCGAGCTTGCGGTCGAAGGCTTTCTTGGCCATGGCCTGGGCTTCATCGTAGCGGTCGAGAAAGACGTAATAGAGGACCAGGTTGGAGTATTGATTGGCCACGCTGGCATCCAGGCGCAACGCCTCCAGTGTCTCCTCGATGGCCTTCTCGTACTCGCCGGCCCTATCGTACTGGGTGGCCAGGCCACCATGGGCCACCGAGTCCCTGGGATAGGTGCGGGCGTACAACTGGAAAGCTTCAGTCGCCTTGTCCAGCTCGCGAGTGGCGTAGTTGTAATACTGGCCGGTGATATAGAGCCGTTCATGCTCGGTGACACGATCGACCAGCGCATAGGCTTTCCGGGCGTACTCGACACTCCGCTCGCGCGCTCCGGCATTGAAGTACATGGTGGCCAGGCGGGCGTACGCCATGGCGAAGTTGGGATCGAGCGCGGCGGCGTGCTGATAGAAGGGAACCGCCGCCAGCGAATTGCCCTGGTACGACGCCGCCATGCCCAGGGCATAAGCCTGGAAGGCTTCGAGCGAAGCTGTGGTGACCTGCTCGGGAACATGGCTGAGCTTCTGGATGGAGCTGAGCGATTCTCCCAACCTGGCACGCAGGCCGTTCGCCGCTAAGGCCAGGGCCTTGATCACGTGTTCCTTGTCCGCAGCTTCGGCCTGCTCGCGTGCCAGGGTCTCCCCGGATTGGCAGGCGGCGGCTTCGAGCGCGATGAAGTACGACTTCCCGAGGCCGGCGATGGATCCGGCGATGGTGGCCTTATCGCCGGCACGCACGCAGATTTCGCGGGCCACCTGGCTGCCGACGCGGCCGTCGGGAGACTTTCCCATGGTTTGCAGTCCCGCGCGGACTTCGCGATCGTCCATGATCTTCAGAAATGGCGATTGCTCGAGCTGAATGGCCAGCGCCTGGCGGAGCGCGCCGTCAAAAACCGCATCGCCCGTGGTGTTGGTGAAATCGGCGAGCACCACCACGTCTCTGTCGGTGAGCGGAGCGGGCCGGCTCTGGTGCCGCCAGAGGAGGCCGGCGGCGATCGCCATTACAGCAGCCGCGGCCGCGATTCCGTACATCGCCCGGCGGCGCGGCTTGGGCGGCTTGGGCGGCGCGGCAACCTTGGCGGCCGACGGCGGAAGGCTGCCGGAGTTGGTCTCCCGCTCCACGCGCTTCAGGTCGGCGCGCATATCGGCGGCCGATTGGTAGCGCGCCTCGCGGTCCTTTTCGAGCGCCTTTTGGATGATGCGCTCCAGCTCCGGCGGCGCCTGGGGATTTCGCTCGCGCACGGGCGCCGGCGCCTGCGTGAGCAATTCCCCGAAGACTACGGCGTTGGTGGACCCCTCGAAGGGCCGCTGGCCGGTAGCCATCTCGTAGAGCACCACGCCGAAGGACCACAGGTCGGTGCGCGCATCCACGGATTGCCCACGCGCCTGTTCCGGCGACATATAGGCCACGGTGCCCAGGGTGGTGCCGGGCATGGTCAAGAGATCCTGCGTCATGTCGTCACCGGATACGGTGGTCCCGCCGTGTTTCGCCAGGCCGAAATCGAGCACCTTCACGTGGCCGCGCGTCGTGACAAAGATGTTGGCCGACTTGATGTCGCGATGAACTACGCCCTTGGAATGGGCCGCATCGAGCGCCTCGGCGATCTGAAGGGCGAACGACAGGGCCGTTTCCATTTCCAGGGGGTTGCCGCCGATTCGCTGGAGGAGCGTCTGCCCCTCGAGCAGTTCCATCACCAGGTAGGGCCGGCCGTCGGATTCGCCCACGTCGTAGATGGCACAGATATTGGGATGGCTCAGGGCGGATGCCGCGCGCGCCTCACGGCTGAAGCGTTCGCGGGCCGCGTCGTTGGCAAACGTGTCGGGCAGGACCTTGATGGCCACGTCGCGGTTCAAGCGGGTGTCGCGGGCCCGATAGACCTGCCCCATTCCGCCGGCGCCCAGGAGCGCCACGGTCTGGTAGGGACCCAAGCGCGTGCCGGGGGATATGGGCATAATTCCCACGATTGTACCTCGCAAGACGATTCGGGGCTAGGGCGGCGCAGCGCCTGCAGCGCCTGTCGAGATTGGGAACGCTCCGCCAAGCGCCGAGACGAGTCTCGGCGCGGCAGGCACGAGTGCCTGCGCCACGGTTCGATTTCACGCCATCTGGGTGCGGAGGACCTTGAGCGCGGTCCGCACCCAGGTCTTCACGGTGCCGAGCGGCTGGCGGAGCCTTTCGGCGATCTCGGTGTGGGACAGGCCTTCGCCGAAAGCGAGTTGCAGGACCAGGCGATGGTCCGGGCGGAGACGTGCGATCGCCTGGCGGATGGCGCGGACACGCTCGCGGTGCAGGAGGTCGTTCTCGAAGGCCGGGGTGACGGCGTGCGGTTGCCCGGCAGGCTCCATTTGCACGGACGCCTGGGCGAACCGGCACTCAATGGACCGCAGGTAGTCGATCGCTCGATTGCGGGCCACGGCGACGACCCAGGTTCCCAGGTCGCCGCGCTCCGCGTCGAAGCCCTGGATGCGGGTCCAGACCCGCAGGAAGGTCTCCTGGACCAAGTCCTCTACGGTGCTATGGTCGTTCACCTGGCGGTGGATGATGGTGTAGGCCAGGCGTCCGTAACGGTCGTAGAGTTCCGCCAGGGCTTGTGGGTCGCGATCCTTCAGGCGTTGCGCCAGCATCGATTCCTCTTTGTGCATGCAGCAAATGTAGCCGGACGGGGGCGCGAGAAGAAAGCGAAAAAGCACGCAACTGACTGAATTGCCGGGTATTTCGCGGGGCTTCGGGCTATTGCCGATGCTGTTTGATGAACGCCTCGGCTTCCGGGTCGCCGGCGTAGATAAAGGAGAGGAGCGGCGCGTAGGCCCAGAACGCGGACCGTTCCTCGTATCCACGATTCAGCCACAGCATCAGATTCTGGTGATCGTGCAAGGCCGAGCAGAGGTGGATCGAAACGTAGAAGTCCACGTACTGGGTTTTGCGGAGGCCCTCCAGCCGGTCGAGAGCCTTTCTGGCATCGGCGGTCCGGCCCTGCCGCGCGGCGGCATAACCCGATAAACCAATGAACAGCGTATCCTGGAAGTCTGGGCTCCCGCCGTCTTTCATGGATCCCGCGACGCGGCCCCCGGACTCCACGTCGCCCTCGAGAAAGTAGGACATGGCTTCGAAGTACTGCAGAAGGGGATGGTCCGGGAACAGTTCCAGATCCTTCTTTTCCCGCTCCAAGGCCTCATCGTAGCGCCGGGCATAGTTCAGCTCGGCATCGATATCCCAATGAATCACCACGGAAAGCGGGTCCAGAGCCAGTGCCGCGCGCATCTCTTTCATGGCTTCGTCCAGGCGGCCCTGGGCCTCGAGCGAGTGGGCGTACCAATGCCGGGCCCAGGCGGAGCCAGGGTTTAGCTCCATGGCCCTGCGGAACTCGCGTTGCGCTCCGTCCCGGTCCCGTTCATAGTCGAGTTTTACAGTGCCCAGCGAGGTATGTGCCTCGGCCAGACTGTCATCCAGTGCCACGGCCTTTTCGGCGGCCTCTTTGGCTTGGGGCATTACCTGTTTAGGCGCCAGGATGCCAAACTCGGCCAGGTAGGCGTAAGCGTCCGCGATACCGGAGTAGGCCAGGGCGAACTGCGGGTCGTGATGGATCGCCTGCTGGTAACGGTCGATGGCCTTCTGGTTGGAATCCGGCGGAAGCTGCTGATTAAAGAAGTAGCGGCCTTCCTGGTAAAGGCGATAGGCCTCCGGGTCGCGGGTGGACTGCCGCGGCGGCACCTGGCCCGCACGTAGTTGATCCGCAATGGCTTGCGAGATCTCGCGCTGCACGCCGAGGACATCGCGCAACTGGCGGTCGTAGGTTCGAGACCACAGATGGGTGCCGTCGGAGACCCGGTTGAGCTGGGCGGTGATGCGAAGCTGGTCGCTGGCTTTCCGGACGCTGCCTTCGAGGACGGTGTCGACGTTCAACTGCTGGCCGATCTGGCGGATGTCGGTGTTTTTGCCCTTGAAGGCAAAGGCCGAGGTACGGGCCACCACCCGCAGGTTGGGGACACGGCTGAGGCCATCGATGATCTCTTCGGTGAGGCCGTCGCTGAAGTATTCCTGGTCTTTGGCCGGGCTGAGATCCAGGAAAGGCAGGACGGCGACCGAGGAAACCTGCTCACCGGAAGGCCGGGGATTGTGGATCTTCCAAAACAGGAAGCCCGCCGATAAAAGAAGGATAGCGAGCCCGGCGGCGGCCATCCACCGGCGAGGCGGGCGGGCTTCGGGAACTGGTACCGGCGCCTCAGTGATGCTCTTGCGTGCCTTGCGCCAGGCGTCCAATTCCGATTTGAAGGCGTAGACCGAGCCCTGTTTGGCGTGTTGATGCCGGTGGATCGGGAGTCCTTCGTTTTTCTCCCAGCCCTGCACGGTGCGAACCTCGCGCCCCAGGTAGGAGGCGATCTCCTTCCAGGAATCCAGGCGATCGGCGCCTTCGGGACGCGGAGAGGGGGCCGGATTGGGGCGGAGAGTCTCGGACATCGATTTCCAAGTATACAGGCGAAGCGAAAAAGAGCGAAATCGCGGATGATTCGCCCGTTTTCGTGCGTCCAGCCGGCAAAAAGCCCCGTACTGTCCGATGCATGCGGCAGCCGGAAAGGCGCGGCAAGCAAATTTCCGACACAACCAAAAAAGGAGACATCAAAATGACACAAACCATGACTAAGACGATCCAGATCGGCAATCTCGCGCTGTGCGGGGTGCTGGCCGGATGGATGGCAACCGCGACCCCGGCGAAGGCCTGCGCCGGGGGACAAGCCCCCGGGGCCGGGACTACGCTATCCGGGAATATGGCAGCGGCGCGGATGCGAATGACCCTGCCTCCGGGCCTTACCGGAGGAACCAGGAACGGCTCCGCGCCGAAGCCGGACGCCGAGGCGCACGACGTCAACCCGCCGACCCTGGCGGGCCTCTGGATGAAGACCTATACGCTTCAGGGCCAAGTGATCGATCAGGGCTTCGACACGTTTAACGCGGATGGAAACGAGATGATCGTGGATATTTCGCCGCCGGCCTCGGACAACGTCTGCACCGGAGTGTGGGCCCAGACGGGCACGTTTACCTACACGCTTTACCACATCTCGTGGACCTTCGACATGAACGGCAATCTCACGGGCACGGCGGTCTTCAAGGAGACGATGACGCTCTCCCGGGATGGAAACAGTTACACGGGCACCGGAACCGTCGAGTTCTTTGACAATAACGGCAACCTTTTGGAAACGGACGGTCCGGCGCAGATCACGGCTACCAGGATCAAACCGCTTTGAGCGCGTGTGATTTGAGAAAGTGTGAAAGGAGAGACTTCGATGAGACTGACAAATAGAATCAGCGGATTGGCATTGAGCGCGATGATTGCGTGCTGGCTTGCCGGCGGCACACCGGCGACCGCCTGCGATGCCGGGCAAAGGCCCACGAAGCTGCCGAGCCCGGCTCTGGCCGCGAATGTGGCTGCGATGGAGAAGATCGGAGTTTACAAGCGCCCGGCCAGGGAAAAGGACCGGGCCGCCGCAGTGAAGGCGAACGACATTCCTACACCGACCATCGTGGGGATGTGGCACTCGGTTTACATCTATAGCAGCCAGATCGTGGATCAGAGTTTCGAAACCTATCGCGACGACGGGTCGGAGATGGAGGTCGATCTAGGTCCCCCGGTCATCGGCAACGTCTGCAACGGGACCTGGGAGCAGACCGGTACCTTGACGTTCAAGCTGACACATCCGGCGTGGAATTTCGACGAGAACGGCAACCTGATCGGGACGGCGATTATCCGCGACGTGGTCACCCTGGATCGGGGCGGGAACAGTTTCAGCGGGACGGAAGCCGTCGACCTGTTCGATGTGAACGGCAGGTTCCAGTCCCACTCCGAAGGGCTGGTGAAATCGACGCGAATCTCACCGAACTGATTGCCGCTGCAGTAGTGTGGTGCGGCGGTGCTTTCCGGGCGCCGCCGCACGTTTTGACTTGAGCGATTGTCGATAGTCGAGGTATGATTGTCGATGATCGAGGTCTCCGATGCCAAAACCCTCCGACCTGTTGCAGGGGACGCTGGACCTGCTCATTCTCAAGACCATTGCGAGGGAGCCGCTGCACGGGTGGGGGATCGCCAAACGCATCCAACTGCTGTCCGGTGACGTGCTCTCCGTGGGCCAGGGCTCGCTGTACCCTGCGCTGCACCGGCTCGAGCAACAGGGATGGATTGCCGCGGAGTGGAAAGATTCCGACCTCGGCCGCCCCGCCAAGTTCTACCTTGTGACGCGCGAAGGCCGCAAGCAACTGGAGCGCGAGTTGAAGAGCTGGGACCGCCTCTCGTCCGCGGTTCAGCTTCTGATCGAAAGCGCGTAGCCGGAGGATTCGATGCGATTGGGGCGGATTGTTTCTCATCGTTTCCACTCACTGCTGCGGCGATCGCGCGCGGACGCGGATCTCGAATGCGAGATCGACCTTCACATCGAACAACTCACTAAACAATACGTCGCCGATGGGATGAGCGAACCGCAAGCTCGCCTCGCGGCGCGGCGTGAGTTCGGACCCGTGAACTTTACCAAGGAGCAATGCCGCGACATGCGTGGACTCAACCTGCTGGAGGATCTTGCCAAGGACCTGGTGTACGCCTGCCGATTGTTGACCAGGTCGCCGGGCTTCACACTGACGGCGGTGCTGTCGCTGGCGCTCGGCATCGGCGCCAACACCACGGTCTTCAGCGTCCTCAACGCGCTGGTGCTGAAACCCCTGCCGGTGGCCGCGCCGGATCGCATCTATTCCGTGAACACCTCGGGCCGCCCCTCCAATTCATTTCCGAACTATCGGGAGATTCGCGACCGCAACCAGGTCTTCGAATCGCTGTTCAGTTATCGCATCATGCAGGTGGCGCTCGACGACCAGGGCGGCGCGCATCGCGTTTGGGGATTTCTCGTGACCGGCAACTATTTCGAGACGCTGGGCATCCAACCGGCCATCGGACGATTTTTCACGCCCGCCGAGGACATGCATCCCGGGGCCAGCCCTTATGCAGTCCTCAGCTATACGTGCTGGCAGAACCGTTTCGGCGGCGACCCGGAGATTGCCGGAAAGGAAATCCACGTCAACGGCCGCCCCTACACGGTATTGGGCGTTGCGCCGCGCGGATTCCACGGAACGGAAGTGTTCTATTGGGCGGAGATCTGGGTGCCCATGATGATGCAGCCGCAGATCGAGGGCAACTCCTGGCTGGACAGTCCTGGCACCTTCGACGCGTGGATCGCGGGACGACTTAAACCGGGCGTAGGGGTCGGGCAGGCGGAAGCCAATCTGAAGACCATTGCGGCCCAACTGGCGCGCGAGCGTCCGGTCAATGAGGGCATGCAACTCACTTTGTCGGCGCCCGGCATGGGAGGGTCGATGGGGCGTGAGCCGACCCGCGCGTTCACCGGCGGCCTGATGCTGCTGGCTTCGCTGGTCCTGTTCGCGGCGTGCGCCAATCTCGCGGCGCTGCTGACGGCACGCGCCGCGGATCGCGAGCGTGACATGGCGATTCGCGTGTCGATCGGCGCCGGCCGCGGCCGCCTGGTGCGGCAGTTGCTCACGGAGTCACTATTGATCTCCACGGTGGGCGGCGCCGCCGGATCCACCACCGCAGTGGTTCTCCTCCGGATGCTGAGTCAGTGGCGGGCGCCCCTGGGGTTTCCCGTCCAGTTCGATGTGACTGCCGATTGGCGAGTCTTCTTGTTCGCGTTCGCGGCCGCCATCGCCACCGGAATTCTCTTCGGTGTCGGCCCGGCGCACCGCGCCTGGAAGACAGACCCGGCCCTCAGCCTGAAAGGACTGGCCGCCCCTGTTGCCGGCCGCCGCTGGACCGCTCGCGATGCTCTTTTGCCCGTGCAGATCGCACTCTGCTGCGTACTGGTCACGGCCAGCCTGGTGGCCGTGCGGGGCTTGATGCGGTCGTTCCAGACTCCACTGGGATTTATGCCGGACGGGGCTACCGTAGTCAGTTACGATGTGGGCCTCGCCGGTTACGACCGGAATCGCGGCCGCCTGTTCCACGAGCGCGCACTGGAAGCGGTCGCTCACTTGCCGGGTGTGGAATCGGCGGCCTACTCCAGCTCCGTTCCGTTGAGCATCGATCAATCGAATGCAACGGTCTATTCCGAGAAGACCACTGACTTTCGTCCGAAGAACGGGTTTGGGCCGACTTACTACTATGTCTCTCCCGGTTACTTCCGCACGGCGGGAGCACGCCTGCTGGCCGGGCGCGAATTCAACCAGCGGGACGACCGGAAATCGCCCTTGGTCGCCATCGTGAACCGGGCGTTTGCGCAGCGTGTCACTGGAACGGTAGACGCTGTGGGCCAACGGTTCCACCTCGGCCCCAGCAAAGACCTGACCGAGATTGTCGGAGTAGTGGAAGACGGTAAGTATGAGACACTCACCGAGACTCCCAAGGCCGCTCTCTTCCTGCGCGTCCTGCAGAGTTACTCAGCGACCAACGTGTTGATGGTGCGATCCCGCCGTCCGGGGTCGGAGCTGGCTGCGGAGATGCGGCAAGCCATCGGCCGCCTCGATCCCCATCTTCCGGTGTACGGCGCAGGAGGGCTTCGCGAGATGCTGGGGTTGGTGTATCTGCCGATGCGCGCCGCAGTCATCGCGCTGGGCGCATTCGGGGTTCTCGCGCTCATGCTGTCGATTACCGGAATCTATGGCCTTGCGGCGTATACAGTCTCGCGGCGTGCGAGAGAGATCGGGATCCGCGTGGCGATCGGTGCGCGCCCGGCACAGGTGTTGGGGTCGGTGTTCGGCCACATCGGTAGACTGGTCGCCGCGGGGGCGGTGGTGGGGTTGGGTTTAGGGATTGCGGGAGCGGGTGTGTTGGCCAGTATTGTTTATCAGGCCAGTTCCCGCGATCCGGTGGTCATTGCTGGGGCCGTGCTCTCGATCGCGGTGGTGGCTTTGGTTGCTGCGTGGGGCCCGGCGAGACGGGCGATTCGCGTGGATCCGGTGCGGTCCCTGCGGCAGGATTAGCTGGCTAGTGACTGGAGGAAGCTCGCGAACTCCGGGTGATTGCGGACGCGGTCGAAGGCTTTCTCTGCGGCGATTCTTGCGACGGACTGGCGTTGCCCGATGGATTCGAGTGCTCGCAGCCAGCGGGCAGCTTCGGCGGCGTCTCCCTCAAGAGATGCGACGCAGGCAAGGTTGTAGGCACCGATTCCGGGTCGGAGGCGTTCGGCTTCGAGAAGCTTTTCGCGGGCGCGTCGGAGAAGGCGGGTGGCGGCTTCTTCGGACCCATTCTTGCTTTGGAAGACCAGCGCAACGCCCCAGTTGTAAAGCGCAACGGGGTCCTCCGGTTTCAGGCGGAGGGCCTCGGCATATTTTCGACCCGCCTCCTCGAAGAGTCGGTCGGCGTCCTCCCCGGTCTTCGTCTTCGCCTGCTCGGAAAGTGTAGTGCCCCAATTGTAGACCGCCCCAGGATACTCCGATTTCAGGCGGAGGGCTTCGGCGTACTTTCGGTCCGCCTCCTCGAAGAGTCGGTCGGCTTCGTCCCCGGTCTTGCTTTTCGCCTGGTCGGAGAGCGCATTGCCCCAGTTGTACAGCACATCGGGATGCTCCGGTCTTAACCGGAGGGCCTCGGCGTACTTTCGGCCCGCCTCCTCGAAGAGTCGGTCGGCGTCCTCCCCGGTCTTCGTTTTCGCCTGCTCGGAGAGCGCAACACCCCAGTTGTTGAGCGCATCAGGGGCCTCCGGTTGCTGGCGGAGGGCCTCGGCGTACTTTCGGCCCGCCTCCTCGAAGAGTCGGTCGGCGTCCTCTCCGGCCTTCGTCTTCGCTTGTGCACAGAGCGCATTACCCCAGTTGGTGAGCGACTCAGGGTGCTCCGGGTGCAGGCGGAGAGCGGCGGCGTACTTTCGGCCCGCCTCCTCGAAGACTCGGTCGGCTTTCTCCCCGGTCTTGGTTATCGCCTGGTGGGAGAGCGTACTGCCCCAGTTGTACAGCACCTCGGGATCCTCAGGTCTTAGCCGGAGGGCGTTGGCGTACTTTCGGCCCGCTTCCTCGAAGAGTCGGTCGGCTTCCTCCCCGGTCTTCGTCCCGGCTTGGTCGGAGAGCGCAACACCCCAGTTGTTGAGCGCATCAGAATCCTCCGGTTTCAGCCGGAGGGCTTCGGCGTACCTTCCGCCCGCCTCCTCGAAGAGCCTGTCGGCTTCCTCCCCGGTCTTCGTCTTGGCTTGGTCGGAGAGTGCAACAGCCCAGTTGTTGAGCGCACCAGAATCCAGGGGTTCCAGCCGGAGGGCTTCGGCGCACTTTCGGCCTGCCTCCTCGAAGAGTTGGTCGGCTTCCTCCCCGGTCTTCGTCTTGGCTTGGTTGGATAGCGCGTTGCCCCAGATGCTCAACGCGGTCGGTCTTCTTTCCTCGTTGTCCGCGAGGAAAGCGTGCAGTTGCCTTACCTCCGGATCGGGGCCGCCTGACAGCACTCGATTTCCCAACATTTCCAACAGGGCTATGCCTAACCCCGGCTCGACGGGGGCAACGCGTAGGGCCAGCCGGATCGCCTTCGCCAGATCCTTCTCCTCGTCCGCCGCAGCCTGTAACCTCCGCGCCAAGCTCTGCGGATCGTCGCCCACTTGCGCCATTACGTGTGTAGTCACCCTCCGGTACGCTTGCGAGATACTCTTCCGGGTAATCCCGCACGAAAATGGTCTCCATCAGGGCCATGTGCGGATGATAGGACAGCGAAACCGGGCGGATGCCGAGGAGTTTCTTCAGCTCATCAAGCCGCCGTCCCTTGTAAGTGACCTCGCCGTACGGCACCGGACTCGCGACCACGATGGTCGGCTTCGGACCGAGGTTAGCGTTGTCAGTACCCGGCGCGCGGACCTCGTCGGCGTCGTCCCATTTCTCGTCCCTCTCGAGGCGCGGCACGGTCTTGATCCCCGCCTCTTGCAGGAAGGTCAAGGTCCCTTGCACGTTCTGGTCGTTCAGGCTCGTCATCACGACCAGCCGGTCCGACAGCGGTCCTACACACAGTCCGCCGATCTCCGTCATGCCCGTGCGACTGTCCACCAGAACGTAGTCGTACGGGGTTTGGATCGGCGGCTCGAAGCTTTCTATTCCGAGCGGCCGGTGCGGGAATACTTGGGCCTTGAAATAGAAATGGAGTAAGTTGCTCAGGGCGACCAACCCTTCGTGACCGAGCTTTCGTAGATCGAGCTCCGCCAGGCGGTCGAAGTACTTGGGCGATTGATCCGTGCCGAGAACATCCAGGCGACCCATTTGGCCCATCTTCGGGCGAAGGGCTGCCAGCTTCTCTTCTGACACCGGCCGGATATAGTTCGACACCGGAGGCAGTTTCGCCACCTTCTCCTTGACCGCGCCGCTGCCGGGCGCGGCCCGGATCGCCTCCCCGAGCAAATCGAGGACATCCAACCGGTGGTCTGCGACCGGTGCGAACTCCTGGTTGCGGACCAGAAAGCCAGTCAGCCCAGGAGCCTCCAGGTCCATGTCCAGCAAGAGAACGTGCCGGCCACGTCCCGCCAGCGTGTAGGCCACATTCATCACGGCCATGCTTCTACCGACACCACCCTTGTAGCTGTAAAAGGTGAAGATGTACGGGAAGGGCATCGGCAGGCTTACGCGGCGCGCTCTAGAGGACGAACGCCGGCCATCCCCCGCATGAGGGCTGATTGCTGCCGCGAGGGGCCGCAGTAGTAGCTGACCATCTGCTGGAAGAGCCCCTCCGTGAGTCTCGGAGCCGCCAGTTCCCGCATAAGGCGCTCACCGGCCCAGTCTTCCTTCATGCGGCAAATCGCAGCCTTGATCGCCAGTGGCTCCATCTTCCGATCGTCCGCACAAATGGCGACTCCACTCAGGTGCTCGGCCTGCTCGATATCTCCCCTTCGCAAGGCTTCCTCTGCACCCTGGATCGCCTCTGTCGCGATGCGGCCTAACTCCTCCTCCGCTTCGTACTCCGGCTGGTAGTGGTACTGGAACGCATCGTCAATCCAGAGCTCAAAATCGGAACTCGCCGGAAAAGCGCCGTCGAAGAGCGTGATTTCGTCAGAGTCTCTCAACTCCTCCAGTTCCGAGTCGGGTACCTCGGTGGCGTTCCATACGAAGCCCCGGTTGAGGTGGTAAGGCGGGAGCAGGGCTCTCCCGCGATCGGCCTTCAGGCGGAACACGGGTGGCACCACCGAGGGCACCATGGTCTCGGTGAGGACGTTGGCGTATCCCACGATCTCCAGGTCGTCGAGTTTCCAAGGGTCAGCCATGGCCAAGAACTAGTATAGCCTTCTGACGTAGTCGAGGCACGTCTTCTGCAACGTTTCGAACTCTCTTCCTCGAGGTGTGTCAAAAGCGATGTGGTCCACGCCTTTACCAGCACACCAGCCAAAAAACCTCCTGATCTCCGGGTCGCGAGCCGTTCGGGCCAACGGCGCGAAGGCTGCCTGCAAGTGCGTGCTCCGCACCAAGACACGGTCCGGAATGCGGACTTCGTGCGTCCACCGGCGGTAGTCTCCGCCAGTCAGCCCGATGGGTCCTGGCCGGTGCGGCTGCAAGCCCTCTACGTAGTCCTCCGCCTTGTGAAACAACTGGCCCATGGACATGCGGAGGTAGCGTCGATGCTCGGGAATGGGCATCTCATGACGGGCCAGGAATTCCTGGGGCGATTCTGCGGAATTGGGCAGGGTGAATATTCTCAGAAGTCCACCGGAATCGAAGGGTGTCGCCAAGCCGTCATTCTGGTGCTGCAGTTCCAGGCTTCCCGCAAACAAGAGACCGGAACCCGTGTTCGGATATCGAAATGGGGAGACATAGAAGAACACCGAGCCGTCAGTCCCCATCAGCACCTCCGTGCGCTGGGGCGGCAGGGCTCTGCCTCGGCTCGCGGCGCGCCGAGATGCCGAGACCAGATACCCACTGGCACAGATGCGGGTGAAATTCGCATCCGAGGTCGAGTGCGCGAGGTAGAGAGAATCGCTCAGGCGCTCGGCACATCCCGATGGGTCACTTGGTATGCCGGACGGGTTGGCCTTGGCATAGTCCTCAAGACCTTGGCAAAGCTTGCCGAGGTTCGCACTGCACCGGCGGCGGTCCATGTGATGCCGAGTAGAATAGCAAAAAGCCGGGAGCGCTTCTGGCGCCCCCGGCTGGAGTCAGAGTTGCCGCTTCGACTTACTTCGCAGCCGCTCTCTGCACTGCCGTGCGAGAACCTAGCGTGGCGTTGATGGTCACCGTTCCCCCGGTCACTTGCAGATCGCGCTGCCACACACTCGATCCCTGCCGCAGCACTACCTGGTGAACCCCGGCCGGAAGCTGGATGGTGGTGGGGGCGTTGCCTACGAACATGCCGTCCACTTCGATGTCGGCACCCGGTTGGTTGGCGTTGATGCTCAAGGTGGCGGTGCTGGCCGGCGCCGGCTCCATGGCCGGCGCGATCATCTGCGCGGGATTGGTGGCCGAGGCATTGCTCACCAGCACCGGGTTAGCGGACACATTTACGCCTGCGGGCAGGCCGGCGTTGTTGACCACCGCGCCGTCCGGCGTGCGCAGGGTCAGGAGCGGCGACTGCGGCACCAGGCGGGTCACCAGCGGCGTGCTGGCGGCCGCGGCGGCGGCGACGTAGGTGCTCTCATCGGCGAATACCTCGTAGGTGCGTCCCTTGATGATGGTGGCGTCGTGTCCCTTGATCAGCAGGCCCAGGGGCGCGGCGGGCCAGAAGACCATCGCCCAGCCCGGCGGTGAGCACGCCGGTGGCGACGCCGTTGTTTTTGCCATGATTCTTCATCGGGGTGTACCGCACGTTGAGCCAGTTGCCGTCGACCAGTTGGATGCGTTCGATGGTGAAATCGAGTTGCCCCGAGCGGCCCAGGCGGCGCCTTTGTTCGGCCTTGACGATGCTGCCGGTGGCGCGGGCGCCGTTGGCGATCACCACGGCATCGCCGACTCGCACTTCCTGGGTGACCGAAAAATCCACGGTCTGGCCCAGTTCGGCGGTTTCCGAAGAGAGGTTTTCTTCCAGCCGGACGCGGACCTTGGTTCCGTCCGGGATCATTACTTGAGCCATGGCCATTCAGGCCGTAAACAGTGTCGCAAGCATCAGGTTGGTTTTCATCGTCGTTCTCCTTTTTTTTTCGAGCGTTTCTCGCTCTCACCCTGAAACGCGACGCAAGGGGCGAAACGGGATCAAAAATATTTCGGCGGCGGGCGAGGGTGCGAAGAAGCGTCGACACGAGTGTCGACGCGGCACGCTGAGAGTGTGCGCCACGATTGGAGCCGAGACTGCAGTTACGACTCGACGGGAGGTTCGAAGCAAAACCAAGAGAAAATCAAAACTGGGGAACACGGAGAAAGCTCGGCTTCGAATGTCGATTCAAATGTCGCTTCCTCTCCTATTGACGCTCGACTGGAGTGCGTATATAATCCCTACAGACGGTCGATAGGAACAATGAAAGCACCTTCCGAAATCCTGCAAGGCACGCTCGACATGCTGGTTCTGCGCGCCCTCGATCTGGGCCCCATGCACGGCCTGGGCGTCTCGGACCGCATCCAACAGATCACCGGCGGCGTCTTTATCGTCCGGCCGGGCTCCCTCTTCCCCGCCCTGCAGCGCCTGGCGCAGAACGGGTGGATCGCGGGCGAGTGGGGCGAATCCGAAAACAAACGGCGGGCGCGCTACTACACGCTGACGCGCGCCGGGCGCGTGCAGCTCGGCCGCGAAAAGCGCCACTGGCGGCGCGCCTTCACAGCGGTCAACCGGCTGCTCGATGCGGAGACGGCAGGATGAACTGGATACACCGCCGCGCCAGTCTCGTGCGGCATCTCTTCCGCCATCTCTTCCGCAAGCGCCAGGTGGAGGCCGACCTGGACCGCGAAATCGACGCCTACCGCGCCATGCTGGTGGACCGCTACCTCGCCGAGGGCCTCTCGCCACAGGCCGCCGGGCGCGCCGCGCAACTGGAATTCGAAGGAGTCGAGCAGGTAAAGGGTCGAGTGAGAGAGGCGCGCGTCGGATCCGCCATCGACGGCGCAATCGAGACCGTACGGTATGCCTGGCGCGTGCTGCGCCGCCACCGCGCGTTCACCGCCATCGCGGCGCTAACCCTGGCGCTCGGCATCGGAGTCAATACCGCCATCTTCAGCGTGGTGTACGCCGAGCTGCTGCGGCCCCTGCCCTACGACCACCCGGACCGGCTGGCGCTCATCTTCGTGAACTTCCAGAAAATGGGAGCGCCGCGCGGCCCCGCCTTGGGGCCGATGATGCGCGAGATCCGGCAGCGCAACCGCATGTTCGAGGACGTCGGCGGCATCTGGGTCAGCAACGGGACATTTCTCGGCGGCAGCCCGGAACAGGCGCCCGAACAGGTGAAGCTCGGCCTCGTGACCACCAATTTCCTGGCGTTGCTCGGCGTCCGCCCGGCCCTGGGACGGGTCTTCGCTCCCGAAGAACAGTTTGGGAACCAGTCCGCTGTCGTACTGAGCTACTCGTTCTGGAAACGGCGTTTCGGCGGGGACCCCGGCATCGTGGGCAGAGCCGTGCCGGTGCAGGGCGGAACCGCCACCGTCATCGGCGTGCTGCCTGAGGATTTTCAGCTTTACTTCGCCGCTGACACGCACGTCCCCTCCGAAATTCCGGCCTACACGCCGTTTGACTACGACGTCTACCAGGACCGCCTCAACACCTATTTCCTGCGAATGGTGGGACGCCTGAAGCCGGGTGCCAACCTGCCGCGCGCGCAGCAGGACATGAACGATGTGGCATCGCAGATTCGCTCCGCGTACGCCGAATTTGGGAAAGAGAACGTGGGATTCTCCGTGGTCTCGCTCGAGAGCGACGCGGTGCGCGAAATCCGGCCCGCCCTGTTCGCGCTCTTCGCCGGCGCGGGATTCGTGCTGCTGATCTGCTGCACCAACGTTGCCAACCTGCTGCTGGCCCGCGCCAGCGACGGCCGCCGCGAGATCGCGCTGCGCTGGGCGCTGGGCGCGTCGCAGCGCCGCATTCTGGCCGAGCTTTTCGCGGAGGCGCTCATTCTGTGCGGCCTGGCCTCAATCGCCGGGCTGGCGCTCGGGTGGTTCGGCATACGCTGGCTGGTGCGGCTCAGCCCCGATCACCTAGCGCGCATCCGCGAGGTCGGCGTGAACTGGCCCGTGCTGGGCTTCGCCGCCGCCGTCTCAATCGGCTCCGTGATGCTGTTCGGCCTCGCGCCGGGTATCGAGCTGCGCCGCTGGGATCTCTTCAAAATGCTGCGCGAATCGCGCGGCTCCGCGTCGCCAGCGCGGCGCGGCGTGCGCTCCGTCCTGATCGCCGCCGAGATCATGCTGGGGTTTGTGCTGGTGATCGGCGCGGGTCTGATGATCCGCACGTTGGCCAATATTCACCAGGCTCGTCCGGGCTTCGATGCCCAAAACCTGCTGACTTTCGAAATCGAGTTTCCCGGCTCGCGGTACGCCATGAAATTCGTCAGTCAGTGGGAGGCCGCGATCCAATCCCTGCCAGGCGTCATCTCGGTGGGCGCCACCTCGCATCTGCCGCTAGACGATTATCCGAACTGGTACAGTCCCTACCGCCCGGCCGAGATTCCGGCAAACCAGGCGAGCGGCTTCATCGCCGATCACCGATGCGTGACTCCAGGATATCTGCGCGCCGCCGGCACCAGGCTGATCGAGGGCCGCTATTTCGACCAGCAGGACCGCGCCGGAGCCCGCCCGGTGGCCATCGTGGACGACTGGCTGGCGCGCGCCACTTGGCCCGGGGAGAGCGCCATCGGGAAGCGCATCGAGTCGGAGCACTTCACCGCGCAAGGCATCGTTCCCGTGATGACGGAGGTGGTGGGCGTAGTGGAACACGTGCGCAATCATTCGCTCTCCCGGCAGGTGCGTCCCGAGATCTATCTTCCGTTCGAGCAGAGCCCGCGCAGCCACCTGAGCTTCGTAGTGAGGACCAGCGTCCCGCCGCTCACACTGGCCGCCGCCGTTCAACGGGAACTGCACGTCCGCGATCCGACGCTGGCGATGTCCAAGCTGCGGCCCATGACGAACTACGTGGAGCGGGCCGCCGCGCCCGCCAGTTTTACGGCCCTTCTGGCCGCGGTCTTCGCCGCGCTGGCGCTGGTGCTGGCGGCCATCGGGATCTATGGAGTGGTCTACTATTCGGTGGCGCAGCGCACCCACGAGATGGGCGTGCGGATGGCTCTGGGCGCCACCCCCTCCGACGTCATGCGCCAGGTGATGGGTGAGGGCCTGCGGCTCACCGCCGCCGGCATGTTGCTGGGCCTGGGCGGCTCGCTGGGCCTCTCGCACTACCTGCAGACTCTGGTTTACGGCATCTCGCCGCTCGACCCTTTGACATACGCGGTGACCATCGCGGTAATCCCGGCCGCCGCCATCGCCGGCTGCTGGCGGCCCGCTGCGAAGGCCGCCCAATCCAACCCGATGGACGCAATCCGAGTGGGGTAAGAAAATGCGAATTCTCGCCGTCTCTCTATTCACTGCCGCCCTTCTGTGCGCCGCCCCTCTTTACGCTGCCGACGATCGCGCCGCCGACCGTGCGGCCATCCGCGCGCACATCGACCGCATCTTCCAGGCCTTCATCCACAAGGACGCCGCCGAGTTGCGCGCCACCCACGACCCGAACTGGCTGGGCTATCTGGAAGGCTCCGGCACCATGATCCACGGCGTCGATGGATACATGGAAGACGCCTCCTACGGAATCGGCAACCCCGACTACGGCATGACCGGTTACAAGATGCGCGAGTTCGACATGATCTTTCAGGGAGACGCCGCCTTCGTGACGTTCGTCGCCGATGTGGACTCCAGGACGCCCAACGGACCCGCTCACAGGACGCTGCGCATCGCCGATTTCTATGTGCGCCGCAACGGCCAGTGGATCCAGGCCGGGTCGGACACCGAGGCGCATCCGGAATCGATGGAGGCGTTCGTCGAACAGCCGCGGACCCTGGGCGACGCTGACCGCAAGTCACTGCTCACCGCTCGCGAGGCCGTCTGGCGCGCGTTCTTCGCCAACGACAAGCCGGCGCTGGAGAAGCTGATTCCACCGGATCTGGTGACCATTGAGGCATACGGCAGTGAGTTTGGATCGCGGCAGGCGGTGATGGCCGGGTCCGAGCAGTTCGTAAAGAGCGGCGGCAAACTGGTCAAGCTGGAATTCCCCAAGACCGAGATTCAGTGCTACGCGAACACCGCCATCGTCTACTCCACCTATTCGTATGAAACCGAGCAGAATGGTCAACGGAGCAGCAATTCCGGCCGCGTGACGGAGGTCTTCCTCCGCCGCAACGGCCAATGGGTCAACCCCGGCTGGCACATGGACAATGGCAAGTAGCGTGGATTCCACATTGGGCCAATTCGAATCCGCGGTGGAAGCTGTCATCGCGGGCGACCTGCCCACTCTCGAGCGATTACTCCACGAAAATCCCGATCTGGCTCGCGCGCGTTCCACGCGGTCGCACGGCGCCACGCTGCTGCACTACGTGGCCGCGAACGGCGTCGAAGAATACCGCCAGAAGACGCCCGGAAATGCTGTTGACGTCGCGAAAATGCTGCTCGATGCCGGCGCCGAGCCTGACGCGCTGGCATGCATGTACGGCGGGCAGCACACCACCATGAGCATGCTGGTCTCCAGTTGCCACCCCGCCAAGGCTGGAGTGCAAGTTGCGGTGGTCGAAACCCTGCTGGATTTCGGCGCCGCGGTCGAGCCGCGCGGCTCCGGCGACTGGGCCTCGCCGCTGATGACCGCTCTGGCTTTCGGATATCGCGACGCCGCGGAAGCGCTGGTACGGCGCGGCGCCCGAGCGGACACACTCGCCGCGGCCGCCGGATTGGGACACCTCGACGATGCCCGTCAATTACTCGCGGCTGCCGGGAGCGAGGACCGGCATCGCGCGCTCGCGTTAGCCGCTCAACACGGCCACGTCGAGATCGTCCGCCTGCTTCTGGATGCGGGCGAGGATCCCAGCCGGTACAACCCTAAGGGCAATCACGGCCACTCGACGCCGTTGCATCAATCTGCCTTTGGCGGCCATGACCTGGTGGTGCGGCTGCTGGTGGAGCGCGGAGCGCGCCTGGACATCAAAGACACCGCCTACCAAGGCACGCCGCTCGGCTGGGCGGAACACGGCGGACGCAAGGAGATTGCCGAGTACCTTCGTGAGCAAGGCGGGCGCGAGCGAAGCGGCGGCCGGGAGGAAGCATGATCCAGCCCGAAGATCTGAAGAAAAGCGAGCCCCTGATGTGGTCCACAGGAGCGGGCACCGATGTCTGGGAGATGTTCTGCGCCGCCATCGCAGGCGACCTGGAGACCATCCGGCGGCTGCTGGACAAAGACCCGTCGCTGGTGCGCGGCGCATACGGATACCGCACGCCGCTGACCTTCGCCGTGCGTCACAACCAGGTAGAAGCCGCGCGATTGCTGCTCGAGCGCGGCGCCGATCCCATAATCCAGGTGGGAAATCCCGGCGGCCTCCTGGAGATCGCTCGCGACCGCGGTTACGCGCAGATGGAAAAGGTACTCGTGGACACGCTGGCCGCGGTCCACGGCGTCTCGCCCCGCGCGGAGCCCGTCGCCGCGGCAATCCGCGATCGCAACCTGGCGGAGGTGCGCAGCCTGCTCGAGGCCGCGCCCGAGTTGCTCGATCGCGGCGACGCGCGCAGCAACCGGCCCATCCATTGGGCGGTGATGACGCGGCAGCTCGACCTGATCGACGAGCTGCTGGCGCGCGGCGCCGACATCAACGCGCGCCGCTCCGATGGCGCGCGTCCCATTCACCTCTTCAACGGCGACTACCACTATCGCGGCTGGCGGGATGTGGCCGAGGACGGCGCGACCAGCCCCGGCGAAGTGCTGGCGCACCTCATCGCCCGCGGCGCGTACCTCGACATCTGGACTGCGGCGCACATGGGCAATCTTGATCGGGTGCGGGAATTGCTGGACGAGGATCCCTCGCTGGCCAACCGTAACTCCGACTACAACTCCTACTACCTGGGCTGCGGGTCTCCGCTGAGAAACGCCGCCGCAAGGGGTCACATCGAAATCGTGAAGCTGCTCCTGGATCGCGGGGCCGATCCCAATCTGCCCCAGGAGCACATCGCGCCGCGGGGCCACGCGCTGTACTCGGCGGTATACAACGGGCACTACGAAATCGCCAAGCTTCTGCTGGAGAAAGGCGCGTACCCGAACGCCGCGGTCGAAAGCTCCGCCGACGCATTGAGCATCGCGATCCGGAGTTCCGACCAGAAGATGATCGAGTTGCTGGCGTCCCACGGGGCCGCGCGGCCGGTGCATCTGCTGGCCTATTACGGCGATCTCGAGACGGCGGAGGCAGTGTTCGCGGCCAACCCAGCGCTGGCCGACAACCCGGAAGCCCTGGCCAACGCCGCGTGCGAGGGCCACGAGGCGTTTGTCCGCCTGATGCTGCGCTACCAGCCCGATCTCGCCAGGAGCATTGCGGTGGGCGCCAAGACTCGCGAGTTGACCGAGTTGCTGTTCGAGCGCGGCATGGACCCGAGCCGGCCCGACTGGCTGCACATCACGCCGCTGCATCGTTTCGCCGAGAAGGGCAATCTGGAAATGGCTGCGCTGTTCCTTGACCACGGGGCCGATCTGCATGCCCGCGATGAGGACCTCGGCTCGACGCCGCTCGGGTGGGCGGCCCGCTCCGGCAAGCTCGAGATGGTCGAACTGCTCCTCAATCGCGGCGCCAGGGCGAGCCTTCCCGACGATCCGCCATGGGCCACACCGCTGGCTTGGGCTACGCGGCGCGGGCACGTCCAGGTGGTGGAACTGCTGAGACAATACGAGTGAGTGATGCCCGATCAACCTCGCGCGCTCCTGATTCGCGCCCTGGAGTCCGACGACCTCGCGGCGATTGACGCGATCCTCCACGATCACCCCGACCTCCTGAACGCTCCCAACAGGCGACCGGCCCTGGCTCTGGCCCGCAGCGCCGCCACGGCGGAATGGCTCCTGGCGCGCGGCGCCGATGTGGACGCGGTCAGCAAGTGGTGGGCCAGCGGTCTGGGTGCGGACTGCGTGGCTCCGGAAGTCGCACGTCTTCTCGTCGAACGCGGCACCGGCTTGACGCCACACGCCGCTGCCGGACTGGGGTTGGTAGACCGTCTGCGCGAAATGCTGACCGCCGATCCGTCGCTCATCGATGCCAAAGGCGGCGACGGGTGCACGCCCCTCCACTTTGCCCGCGACGTCGCCACCGCCGCCCTGTTGCTGGAGCACGGCGCCCGCGTGGAGGCACGCGACGAGGATCACGATTCCACGCCCGTGCAATGGCGCATCGGCGCGGCTCCCGAAGTGTCGCGCTTTCTGCTGGAGCGCGGCGCGACGCCGGACATCTTCCTCGCCGCCGCACTCGACGACCGCGCCCTGGCCGAAATCCTCATCCATCGCGACCGCGCCTGCCTGGCCCACCGCATCGGGCGCGCGCCGGACTTCCCACCGATGGGGAATGGACGCGGCGGCACCATCTATCAGTGGACCCTGGCGTTCAACTCCTATGCCCACCAGGTCGCTCTCCTCAAGGGTCATCAACGGCTGTTCGATTTTCTCTACGAGTCGAGCGACACGCGCACGCGCCTGCTGGTCTCCTGCCTGCTCGCGCGGCGTAGCGAAGCGGAAGCTATCGCGGCCCGCAATCCCGGCCTGGTGTCCTCGTTGCCCGACGCCGATCTCGAAGTGCCGGCGCGCTACTGCTGGGAAACGAACACGAACTACGAAGCGGTCCGCCTGATGCTGGATGTCGGTTTCCCCGTGGCCCACCCGGAAACCAGCCATGGCTATTCGCCCCTGCATAACGCGGCCTGGGCCGGCTCGGCCGACCTCGTGGATCTGCTGCTGGCACGCGGACACCCGGTGGACCTGGTGGATCCGAGGTATCACGCCACGCCCCTCGGCTTTGCCATTTACGACTGCACGGTGGAGAAGCGCCACCCGGAAGGCGAGTTCGAGCGGGTCGTGCAATCGCTGATCGACGCCGGAAGCCCCTTGGACGGCGTGGAGTGTCCTACCGGGGATGCGCGCATCGACGCTATCCTCGGGCCCCACTTTGCGAAGTGAGCCTGCGGCCGGAACTGATTGACTGGCGGGGCTTTCGCACCCTTGATGCCGCCAATCAAAACTTTTGATTGGACAACCCCGCGCCGCGTTTTGTACGTTCGAATATGGCCTCTTCTGTTATGGTCGAAATTCCCGAAACTCCGGTTTCCTTGCTTCATCGCATCAGCAGCATTGTCAGCTCCAATCTTTCGGTGGAAGAGATGCTCGGCGAAATCGTCGGGTTGACCGCGCAAGTTACAGATTGTGATGCATGCCTGGTTTACCTGATCGATCACGAGACCAACGAAATCGTACTGCGCGCCTCGCAGGTGCCGCACGCGGCAGCCCTGGGCGCTCTCCGCATGCAGATGGGCGAGGGCATCACGGGTTGGGTGGCGGAGCACAAATCGGTGGTGGCGCT
>Ga0209415_10005193_pt1 | contig 23492 bp, 21 predicted proteins | sample PeaSoiSIISIP2007_FD_187696 | JGI IMG/M metagenome (GOLD analysis project Ga0209415, IMG submission 187696) | Peat soil microbial communities from Weissenstadt, Germany - SII-SIP-2007 (SPAdes) (version 2) | ecosystem: Environmental > Terrestrial > Soil > Wetlands > Peat | place: Germany... | reverse complement strand
AATCGAGAATCTCTCTGTGTCTCTGTGACTCTGTGGTGAAATAGTCTCTCTATGTCTTCCGGCCCGAATACGCTGCCTCCTATCCCCACCGAACCAGTCCAGGTTTCCGAGCACGTCCCTCAACCTGCTCCCAAGCGCGGCATGTCGCGCACCCAGAAGATTCTTTTCTTCGTCACCGGCTGGCTGATTGTGCTGATGCCGTTCCTGTTTTGGTGGAACACGTGGTTCGGACGGCAGCTCTCGAACTCTCAGCTGACCACTTATCTGCACGATGAGAAGAAGCCGCGGCACATTCAGCAGGCGCTGGTGCAGATCAGCGAACGCATCTCCCGCCACGACGCGGGGGCGGCGCAATGGTATCCCGAGCTGATACGACTGGCGGCCGATCCGGTCGAGGAAGTCCGCAATACCGATGCCTGGGTCATGGGGCAGGACACGTCTGGCGCGGGTTTTCATGAGACGCTGCTGAAGATGCTGAATGATCCTTCGCCCATGGTGCGCGGAAATGCGGCACTGTCGCTGGTGCGTTTCGGGGACGCTTCCGGGCGACCGCAGATCGTCGCCCTGCTGCAACCGGCGCAGATCCGCGCTCCGCAGGCCGGCCGCATCCTGGACTCGGACCGTCCCGGCACAGCGATCCACCAGGGCGGACTGGTTGCCAAAGTCGCGGTCGCCGCATCCGGGCAGCCGGCGATCATCGAGATGCGCTCGCCGATTCCCGGGCGCATTCGGTCGGTGGCAGCGACTGGAGCAAATGTGACGGCGGGCGCTGAGATCGCAGTGGTCGATCCCGGGACCGAGCAAGTATGGGAGGCGTTGCGCGCTCTCTATCTGGTCGGACAGATCGAGGACATTCCTGCCCTTCGTCCCTACGAGCGCGATCTGCCGGATGTTTCGAACAACGTGCGGCAGCAGGCACAGGAGGCCGAGAAAGCGATACAGCAGCGGGCGAAGTAAGAAGTAATCTGCCGCCGGACATTGGGCATCACACGTCAGCGAGAATCCGGTGGTCGAAACTCCCCGACAGGGTTGTGGCACTTTTTTGGGGGCAAGGGATCCTTCGACTGCGGCGCGGAACTCGCTTCGCGAATTCCTCGCCTCCGCTCAGGATGACACGTATGTTGAATGAGCAGCCAAAAGTGAAGGGTTCAAGCTAAGAGCTAACGGCTAAGAGCTAAGAGCTGGGTTCAAATCGCCATCGGCCCGACTTCTTTTTCCACTTCCACCGTATCGACCATCGCGATGGCGTCCCAGGGACAGCCGTCGAGGAAGCAGCCGTCGGGGCCCTTGCTGAGGCATTTCTTGCAGCCGATGCAGAGGATGGGGTCGATTGCGATGCGGCCAAACGGGGCGTTGTCCTCGTCGTCGACCCAGAACATGCAGTCTTCCACCGGGCAATATTCCACGCAGGCCGGCGAACCAGCGCAGCCGGTACAGCACTCGGTAATGACCGCCAGCTCTTTCGGTTTTTTCTTGCGCGGGGTGGCGATCCCTTTGGACCTGGGTTCGGACTTCTGCTCGTCGGGAACCATCCCAACGGCCTTGGTGGCACCGGGTGCGGCAGGCATGGAGAGGATTATAACTCATGAGGGCTTTTGGCTCTTAGCTCTTAGCCGCTGGCACCAGCGCCAGGGAGCGGCCGATTAGGGGAAGGGCACGACTTCCAGTCGTGCCGCAAACCAGCAGAAGGCTGGCGGCTTCAGCCGCTGAGGCTACGGGTCTTGACCCTTGATCCTCCCAGAATGGCACGAGGCGTGATTGTCCGGTGCAGGCGCATCATTTCCTCACAGGCGATTCTGCTATAGTGAACCCCTGCAAAGGAGCTTACATGGCAGGAAAAAGCGTCAACAAGGTTATCCTTCTCGGAAATCTCGGCAAGGATCCTGAAGTGAAGTACACGCCCAGCGGCACGCCCGTCGCCAAGTTCAGCCTGGCCACCAACGAGCGTTTCAAAGACAAAGACGGCAACTGGCAGGACCGCACCGAGTGGCACAATATTACCGCGTGGGCGCGGACCGCGGAGATTGCCGGTGAATATCTGAAGAAAGGCAGCAAAGTGTACATCGAGGGCAGTCTGCGCACCCACTCCTGGGACGACAAAACCAGTGGTCAAAAGAAATACATGACTGAAATTATCGTCAACGATCTGGTCTTGCTGAGCGGACGCGGCGAAGGCGCCGGCGGCGGCGACAGCAGCGGCAGTTCGCGCGGCATTTCAGCCGGCAACTCCGGCGGCAATAATTTTGACCAGCGCACCCCCGAGCCCGAGCACGCCGCCGCAGCCTCCGGCCCGATCACGGATGAAGATATTCCGTTCTAGGGCGGGGCGGAAGGCGTCTCTCGATCCTTTAGGAACGCGCTGCGAAACCACGAGCCGGATGCCCCATCGCCCGTTTCCGGGCCTGCGTGCTAAGATGCGTTTTCGCTCTGGAGGCACGCTGTGGAACCTCAACTGCCGTCCGGCCCGGCACCTCCCGCTGCTCCTGATCCAGCCACTGCCGCTGCAACCCCTGCCTACATAGCACGGGACTACAAAGACCGCAGCACCGGACTCGCGATTTACGGCATCGTGGAAATTGTTTTGGGAGCTCTGGCTGCCCTGATGATTCCCATGATGCTGCTCGGGGCTCTGTTCTCGCGGAAGATGGCTGGCGGGGCCATGCCGATTGGCACCTACGTCAGCGGCATTTGTTCCTACTCGTTCGCGGCGGCTGCGCTGGTTACGCTCGGCATTGGTTCCATCCGGGCGCGGCGCTGGGCCTGGGCCATCAATCTGATCCTGTCGTGGTTTTGGCTGATCGTGGGCGTTGTCGCAACCGCAGCCATGACCATCTTCATGCCTTCGGTGTTCGCGGCTGCCTTCCGGCAGGCGGCTGAACAAACGCCCAACGCCCCGCCCATGCCTACCGGAGTGGCTGCTGTCATTCTCACCATCGTCATCGTGTTTGCCGCCGTCTTTCTGGTGGCCGTGCCCATTGCCTTTCTGCTGTTTTTCCGCCGCCCGGATGTCGAAGAAACCTGCAAACGGCGCGATCCGGTCGAGCGCTGGACCGACCGTTGTCCCCTGCCAGTGCTGGCCGTGAGCCTGCTGTTTGGCTTCGGGGCCGTCTATTCTCTGCTGCTGGCGGTTACCACTCCGTTTCTGCCCTTTTTCGGACGATACCTCACCGGCTGGGCGGGAGGCGCAGGATTGGTAATCCTAGCGGGAATCGATGGATTCCTCGCATTTTCCCTCTACCGCTTGCGGCTGGCCGCGTGGTGGATAGCGGTGGGCGCTCTGGGGTTGCGTGTGATTTCCGCTGCGCTCACTTTCCGCCACACCGACCTGCTGCAGCTCTATGCAAAGATGGGATGGTCCGAAACCCAACTGCAGCAGATGAGCGCGAGTCCCGCCCTGCGCAGCGGCTCCACGATGATGTGGTGGAGTTTGGCGTTCACGCTTTTGTTCTTGGGATACCTGATCTGGATCAAACGTTATTTCGCTGCGCCAGCCCAGCCGGCAGCGGTGCCCGGGACGCCTTATTTGTCGTCACCGAGTGGGCCGGCCCTCTGATCCTCGAAAACAAAAGGGGGCTTGGGAGATCCACGGAGCCCGCGACCTGGAGAGCCTGTTCTGACGTCTCACCCACCGCGAAAGTCTACAATGACGTTGGAGTTTCCCCATGACCGAACAATTAGCCGACAAGAAATGCATTCCCTGCCGCGGCGGCACACCGCCGCTCAAGGGCGAAGAACTCGAAGCCTTGCACAAGTCCATCCCCAAATGGACCGTGGCGAACGAACATCACCTCAAGCGCGAGTACAAGTTTCCTGACTTCGTCAAGGCGCTGGACTTCGTCAACAAGGTCGGCGCGATTGCGGAGGAACAGGGCCACCACCCCGACATACTTCTGTCCTGGGGCAAGGCCGAAGTTACGCTGTGGACCCATAAGATCGACGGGCTGACCGAGAGCGACTTCATCATGGCCGCTAAAATCGACCGCGTCTATGGCGCGTAGAACACACTCTGGGCTTATCCCGATTTCGGGTTCGCAGCCGCACGTTGCGCCTGAATTTTCGAGGAAGCGTCAGGTTGCGCTTGAGTTGCTGCGATCCGCTCACATTCGTTTCTCAAACCTTCCATCGTCACGCGAGTAGCGCGCTCGATCGCGGGCCCCAGCGCAAAACCGAAAACCTTCGAGGCAGTTCCTACGAATTCTCCTCGAACTTGGATCTCCGTTTCTTGGTCGGAGATCGCCTGAAAGGTCAGTCGTGTTTCGAGCGTCATGCCGAAGAAGTGGCTCAGATAAGCCACACTGCGGGGAGGCTCGAAATGCAACAGCACCTGATCGATGGTGTCGCGAATGTTGCCGTATTCTTTGATGCGCATACGGCTCCCCACCTGCCAGGGGTTGCCCACCCACTCAATCCTGGAGATTTCCGTCGAGCGCACCCAGGCATCGGTGTCGGTGTAAGTGGCGAAAACGGTGGCGAGGGGACATTTCGCGGGGATCCGGAACTCAAAGAAACCCATAACGTCCTAGAGCGACTGATTTTGGAGCGAGCACATCCGGCTGCGCCCTTCTTTGCAGGTTAGGTGGAGGCCGGGGCGGGGGCAATTACCCAGCAAGGTTCGAGTCTTGAGCTTCACTTCGCTTCATCGTACTCCTCATCGTCACTGCCCAGAGCACTGCCGGCAGCAGCATGATCAATCCTGTACTGGTGGCCACGGTGCGGGCGGAAACTCCCCAGTCCATGAAGCGTCCGCAGAGATAGGCGCCGGCTGCGATGGTCAGCATGGAGAGACCCAGGTCGGCGGCGAAGACGCGTCCGCGGAAACGATCTTCGGTATGAAGTTGCAGCAGCGTGGTTGAAAAAACCCAGACGGTCGAGCCTCCCATGTGGGCGAACATGGCGCAGGCGGCGGCCATCCACACGCCGTGGGCGCTGCCAAGGATGGCGTAGCCCAGCGCTACCGTGAGATACCCGAAGAGTATGCCTAATTGCAAGCGGCGATCGTTGCGCGCGGCCCAGCGAGCCGCCACCAGCGGCCCCACCAGGGCTCCGAGTCCGCGGCCACCGAGAAGAATGCTCATCCCGAGCATGGCTCCGCGGGCGGTATCGATGCCGCGCCAGTGCACCGCGAACTCGCGCTCCCCCATCACGGTGAAGATCACCCAGCTGGGCCCGATCATGAGTTCGCCGGCTTTGGCAAACACGGTGGGCAGCAACGTCCGGTGGCTGCGCACGTAGCGGATGCCCTCCAGCACTGGGGAGAAATCGACCAGGTCGCCCGGCCGCAGAGGCGCAGACAATTCCGCGTGCGGCTCGGCAAAGTGCATGCCGCTGATAAAAATCGCCGAAGCCAGAAAGGAAAACGCGTTGAGGATGAACACGGCGTCCCGCCCAAAGAAAGCAGCGACCACTCCGCCCACCGAAGCGCCCACCAGAAGATTGACAGACCAGGTCGCCGAAGAGAGCGTGTTCGCGATGAGCACTTCTCCGCGAGCCGCAATGTTGGGGATCACCGAGCTCCGGGCCGGCTCGAAGAATGCGGCCATGATGGTCTCCCCCAACAGCAACGGATAAACCAGCCACACCGTCGAGCGCGATCGAACCAGCAGCATCGCCAGAACGATGACGAAGCGCACCAGGTCGGCGGCGATCATCACCCGCTTGCGGCGCAGCCGGTCGTTGACGACACCCGCGACCGGGCCCACCAGCGTCTGCGGCAGCACCTGCAACACCAGGGCGAGGGCCACCGAGCTGGGACGCCCAGTCAACTGCAGCAACAGGGTGTAGATGGAGAGCGTGTAGAACCAGTCGCCGATCTCGCTGACAATCTGCGCCATCCACAAGCGGCGAAAATTGCGGTTGCCGCGCAGCAACCGGACATAGGACGCCAGCGAAATAGAGGGGATTGCGCTCTCCGGTTGCGGTTCCATATTACGGCCCGATATTAAGGAGGGTTCCCCATTTCTCGCGTCCTTTGCGAGAAGTGGGGGGTTTGATCTGTTGCAAAAGACAATCTTCGGGAATCACTCGATCCAACAGCGATTTACGAGCCTGACCGCAGCTTACGTTTGAGATCGTCGGCGATCTGTTTGCCGTGGAAGCGGCCGTTTTCGATGAAAATTTCGTTGGTGCGGGAGCCGGCGACAATCACGCCCGCCACGTAGATTCCCGGCACATTGCTCTCCAGCGAGACCGGATCGCACACCGGCCGGCACTGGTCCGATGAGAGCTCGATACCCATGCTGCGCAGGAAGTCATAATCGGGATGGTAGCCGACGAGCGCGAGCACAAAGTCATTCTTCAAACGAAGCGGACCGTGCGGGGTCACGATCACCACGTGATCGGGGCCGATCTCCTGCACCGTGCTGTTGAAGTAGGCCTCGATGTCGTTGTTCTTGATGCGGTTTTCGAGATCCGGTTTAATCCAGTACTTGACGTGGTGATGCAGCCGCTCCTCGCGGTGCACCAGCGTCACCCGGGCGCCGTGCCGCCACAAATCAAGCGCCGCAATAGCGGCCGAATTCTTGCCTCCGATCACCAGCACTTCGCTGTCGTAATAAGGGTGAGGCTCGCCGTAATAGTGCGAGACTTTCGGCAGATCCTCCCCCGGAATGCCGAGTTGATTGGCGAGATCGTAGTAGCCGGTCGACGCGATCACCTTGCGCACGTGATAGTCGTGCGGGCGGCCGGCGCGGTCGGTTGCGGTGATGCTGAAATTTCCGTCCTCACCCATGACGGTCTTTACCCACTCATATTGGCGGACGTCGAGCTTGTAATGTTCGGAAACCTTGCGGTAATACTCCAGCGCTTCTTCGCGCGTGGGTTTTTGCAGCGCGGTGGTGAACGGGATATCGCCAATTTCAAGCAGCTCGGGCGTGGTGAAGAAAGTCATGTTGGGCGGGTAATGGAAAAGGGAGTTCACCAGGCATCCCTTGTCGAGCACGACCACTTTGAGACCGAGTTTCTGAGCCTCGATGGCGCAGGCCAGTCCGGTGGGTCCGGCCCCGATGACAAGCACGTCGGCGCGCATCTCGCGACTCGGGAGTGCCTTTGTCTTAGGCAGGACTTCCAAATCTTCGGCAGTGAACGATTCGGGCATGGACCTCCGGGGGAATCAAATCTTTCCGCGAGCCAGGGCACAGGTCAGAAACCCATGATTTTAGCATGCGGGAATTGTTCCTCACTGCCCGCGTGTTCCGGTTGTTATAATGCAGGGTTCTTTTTCATACTTCGCACTCGTAGGAATCCGCCATGACCACTTCTGTAGAACCTGCAACTCGCACCCGCATTGAATCCGACAGCATGGGCAAGATCGAGGTCCCGGCAAATGTTTACTGGGGCGCGCAAACGCAGCGCTCGCTGCTGCACTTCAACATTGGGCGCGACACCATGCCGCCCGAGCTGATCCGAGCCTTCGGCACGCTCAAGAAGGCGTGCGCGCTGGTGAATCAGGATCTGGGCAAACTTCCCGCGGACAAATGCAAACTCATCGTGCAGGCTGCCGACGAAGTCATTTCCGGGAAACTGAACGACCAGTTTCCCCTGCGCATCTGGCAGACCGGCAGCGGCACCCAGACCAACATGAATGTGAACGAAGTCATCTCCAACCGTGCCATCGAAATCGCTGGCGGAGAAATGGGATCGAAGAAGCCGATTCATCCCAATGACCACGTCAACATGTCGCAGTCCTCGAATGACACGTTTCCCGCGGCCATGCACATTGCCGCCGCCGAGCGTGTGAAGAATGCGCTCATTCCGGCGATCAAGACGGTGCGCGATGCGATCGCAGCCAAAGCGAAAGAATTCCACGACGTGGTAAAGATCGGGCGCACCCACCTGCAGGATGCCGTGCCGCTAACCTTCGGACAGGAATTTGGCGGATGGGCCAGCCTGCTGGAGCGCGACATCCACCGGCTCGAGCAGGTGCTTGATGGACTCTATGATCTCGCTATCGGTGGAACGGCTGTAGGCACGGGGCTGAACACGCATCCCGAATTCGCGGAACGAGCCGCGAAGACCATCGCCGAACTCACCGGGCTTCCCTTCCGCTCGCACGGCAACAAGTTCGCCGCGCTTTCGGCGCACGATGAGATCGTCTTCGCTCAAGGAGCGATGGAAACGCTGGCCGCGTCCTTCATGAAAATTTCGAACGATATCCGCTGGCTGGCCTCGGGACCACGTTGCGGATTGGGAGAGATTTCGATCCCGGAAAACGAACCGGGATCTTCCATCATGCCGGGCAAAGTGAATCCCACGCAGTGTGAGGCCATGACCATGGTCTGCGTACAGGTTCACGGCGCGACCGCAGCAGTGGGATTCGCCGGCTCCCAGGGCAACTTCGAGCTCAACGTATTTAAGCCAGTGATCATCTACAACTTCCTGCACTCGGTCACGCTGATCACCGACGCCTGCCACGGCTATGTTGAGTACATGATCAAGGGCATCGAAGTAGATCGCGCGAAAGTCGACTGGTACGTGAAAAACTCGCTGATGCTGGTGACAGCGCTCGCGCCAAAGGTCGGCTACGACAAAGCCGCGCAAATCGCCCATACCGCCCACGTGGACCACAGCAGCCTGCGCGAGGCCGCGTTGAAGCTAGGGCATCTTACTGGCGAGGAGTTTGATTTGCTGATGAAGCCGGAGAGGATGACGCGGCCGTAGAGGAAACACAGCATGAAGAAAGCACAAGTCATCCGAGTGAAAGCTGGCAAGCGACGACGCCGGGTACCTCGGTCTGAAAGCATACCGACCCTAGCCGAACTCGTCGCGCAGATCACACCCAAGAACCGTCACGGAGAGATTGATTGGGGACCGGACCAAGGAAAGGAGAAGGTATCCTGGCGCCCTTAGCGTGAGGTCAAGTTCTACTCCGCATCCGCTACCGAGTCGTTTTGCATTCTCTTTTTCGGCGTAGTCGTAATCACCACCACGCTCACCAGCACCAGTAACGTTCCCAGCAGCGTGCGCGGGCCAAGCGCTTCCCCGCCGAAGAAGTATCCGAGAGCCACAGCCACGACCGGATTCACATACGCGTACGTGCCCACCTTCGTCGGTGACTCGTGATGGATCAGCCACACGTAAGCCGTGAAGGCGACGATCGACCCAGCCACGATTAAGTAGACGAGCGCGAGCCATGCGTTGCGCGATACCGCCTGCGGATGGAAGCCTTTGAACTCTCCCATCGCGGCGGCGGTGAGGGTGAGCAATATTCCACCGGCGAACATCTGCGCGGCGGAACTCATTGTCTTCGAAGCCGGGAGCGTCAGCCTGCGAGTGAGAGCCGACGCCACCGACCAACTGATCGCTCCGACCAGCAATGCAACGGCACCGCCCGTGTCAATCGCGCCCTCCCCAAAGCTTGAAGAGTGGCTCACCAGCACCGCCACTCCCCCTATTCCCACCAGGAGAGCAACGGCCAGTCGAAGTGAAAGTCGCTGCGTGCCCAGAAATACGATTTCCGAGAGCGTCATGAAAACCGGGATGGTCGCCATCATCACAGCCGCCACTCCGGACGGAACACGGCGTTCGGCCCAAAACAACAATCCATAGTCGATGACAAAGATAAGCACGGCAAGCAATGTCGCCGATCTCCACTCGCGCAGAGTAGGGGAGGCGTCGCCCTTCAGCCGCATCCATCCGTAGAGGACCAATCCCGCTGCGACAAAACGCATGCCCGCCAGAAGAAACGGCGGCACTTCGCGCACACCCACGCGGATGGCCAGGAACGTCGATCCCCAAACCAGGTAGATGATGGCAAATGCCAACAGAGTCTTCCATGCCGGAGGTCGAGTCGCAGCTTCCATGGAGGGAACTTGCACGGACCGAATCGCCACAGCGGGGCGTCCGTCCCGAGCCTGAGTAGATCACGAACACCGCAGGCCAGATGCAGAGTCCGCCGATTAATTGTTTTTATGGGATCCGCGTGTTACGGTTTAGCGAACGAGCTCGCCTACTTTTTCAGCAGGCTGGAATGGCTGGCGACACACACCCATTTGCCCTTTTGGAATACCCAGGTATCGGTGAAGCGGCCCAGGTGGTCATAAGGCTTGCCCTGATAAGTGCCTTTGGCGTGATAGTTCCCGGTCACGACGGCGGTGTTCTGGTAGAAGTTGACCTTCATTCCATCCACGTTCATGGACGCTGGCTTGAACAGGGGGTCCCTGATATCGGCCAGGAACTTTTCTTTGTCGCTCACCTCGCCGTCGTACTCTGTATTGACGAAGTTCTCGGCAACCATGGCATCGAGGACAGGCGCGTCGCGAGTGACCTGCGCCTCGTTCCAGATGTGCTCCAGGACGATCAGCTTGCTTTCAGCTTCCGAGGTTTGGGCAACCGCCTGCGCGGCCGAGCCCAGCGCCAGCAGAAGAAAACAGAGGACAGTTCGAATCATAGCGCGTACGTACCCACTTCATCCCCCCGCGGGACGGATACTGCGGAAACATAGCAGTCCGCCGCTGCCTTGTGCCACGGAAATGCAGGAAGGAGGGGTTACGGAGGTCATGGGAAACAGGCTTCGGGCTTCCGCTTTCGGGCTTCGGCTTGCCCAGTTGCGGGCGGAGTCCGGGATATAAGAACTCCATGCGCGAACCTTACTGCGCTGAGGGCCGATGAACGCGCTTGGCTGACGCCCGAAGCCCGCCTTCAGTACGCCCAGCGCAGTAGCGTTGCTCCCACTGTAAAGCCGGCGCCCACAGACGCCAGCAGCACCAGGCTTCCCTTCTTCAGCTTGCCCTGTTCGATGGCCGTATTCATGGCCAGCGGAATGGTTCCGGCGGTGGTATTGCCGTAGCGTTCGATATTGACGATCACGCTTTCCGGGCGCAGGCCGAGCCGGTCGGCGGTGGCGTTGATGATGCGTAGGTTGGCCTGGTGCGGAATGAAAGCATCAATGTCGGAACCCTTCAGGCCGTTGCGCGCCAGCAGTTTTTCGCAGGCCTCCGTCTGTTTGCGCACCGCAAACTTGAAGACCTGCTGTCCGTCCTGGTGAACGTAATGCATCTTCTTGTCAACTGTCTCACGGGACGACGGATTCAGGCTGCCTCCGCCTGGCATGTAGAGGTAGCAACCGCCCGAGCCGTCAACTTCATGGATGAAGTCGATCAGGCCGACGGAATCGTCTTCCGCCGGCTCGAGAATGACCGCGCCCGCGCCGTCGCCAAAAATCACGCAGGTAGCCCGGTCGGTATAGTCGATGATTGAGGACATCACATCCGAGCCGATCACCAGAACTCGCTTGTGCGTGCCGGCAGCGATGAAATGGGCTCCGGTCTGCAGAGAATAGAGAAAGGCCGAACAAGCAGCGGAAACGTCGAATCCCCAGGCTCCCTTGGCACCCAGCTTGTGCTGCACAATGCAGGCTGTGGAGGGAAAAAACATGTCGGGCGTTACCGTGCCTACGATAATAGTTTCGATGTCAGTGGGCGCCAGGCCGCGCTGCGCCAGAGCCTTCTTGGCAGCCTCGACCGCCAGATCGCTGGTGGCTACTCCTTTCTCGACGATGTGACGCTCGCGGATGCCCACGCGAGCCATTATCCAGTCATTGGTGGTATCGACCATTTTTTCCAGGTCGGCATTCGTGAGAAGGCGCGGCGGCACGTAGGTGCCGAGGGCGCTGATTTTGGCGCGAATCGGTTTGCTCAAACCAGGGGCTCCTGAGGATGGCTTCTGAGTATGAAACTGAGTATTTTCAAGCATTGGGAGCAGAATGTCTAACCTGAACTGCGCGGCGACCCTTCAGCCGTTGCAGGCTCTGGGGCGGGCGTTCGTCGTATACTGGCGAACCACATGGTCAACCATGATGCATTCGGCACTCTCATCGTGACTGGCGCAAGCCGGGGCATTGGTGCGGCTGTGGCCAAGCTGGCAGGCCAGCGAGGGTTTCGAGTCGCCGTAAATTTCGCGACGGGGGCGGACGAGGCGGGAGATGTGGTGCGACACATTACTTCCGCAGGCGGGCAAGCAGTCGCGATTCAGGGGGATGTAAGTCGCGAAGACGACGTTATCCGACTGTTCGCGACAGCCGAGCATGAATTAGGACCGATCAAAGCGTTGGTCAATAACGCGGCGATTACTGGCGGGTTTGCCCGCGTCGATGCCGTGACCGCGAAGGCTCTGACCGAGGTGATGGCGGTGAACGTTTGCGGCGCGATTCTGTGCGCGCGTGAAGCGGTGCGGCTGATGTCCACACGTCACGGCGGAAGCGGGGGCGCGATTGTAAACATTTCTTCCCGCGCGGCGCATACCGGAGCCGCGGGAGAATGGGTGCACTACGCGGCCTCGAAGGGTGCGATTGACAGCTTCACGATTGGATTGGCTCGGGAAGTAGCCACGGAGGGAATTCGCGTGAACGCAGTGGCTCCGGGACTGATCGAGACCGGCCTGCACGCCGCCAACGGCGCTCCGGACCGCCTGCAGCGGCTGATGGGGAGCATCCCGATGGGAAGAGCGGGAATTCCGGCCGAGGTGGCTGAGGGCGTTTTGTGGTTGCTGTCTCCGGCGGCTTCTTATACGACGGGGGCGATTTTGGAGATGGGCGGCGGGCGGTGAGGCGGGGCACGCCTTCAAAAGCCACATCCTTCAACGCGGAGATCGCAAGAGGAAAGTCCGCAGAGCACACGCAGAGAATCGGGGCTTAGCGTCGTTCCTCCAGATCTTTTTGCAGGCGGGCTTTGATGCTCTCCGGCAAGCGGGAGCTGTGCAGGATATCGCGTAGTTGCGCCGGTGGAAGACGGCGGGCGAATTCCTGGGCGCGGGAGAGTGGTGTTTTTTCGTTGCGCAGCAGCGCGACGCGAATCTCCGGGCGTAGCGACCACTTGGGGTCGTGGCAAATAGCTTCGACGAAGGCGCGCGTGGCGTTGGCACGCAGCAACGACCGGCAGATGGCGGCTTCGGTGAGGCGAGGATTTTCCAGCGCGGTTTGCCAGACGCGGGTTTCTTTATCGAGCAGCAGAGCAGCCACCACGTTGGTTGAGGCGCGGCGTGCCAGCGAGATGCGCTCGCCCAGCGTGATCGAGGCAAGGCGGGTCACGAGTAAATCGTCGGCGGCGCGTCTCAGGTCGGCCGCGACTGCGGGCAAGAGCGCGAACTGCATTAAATCAAAGGTGTAGAACTCGCGGACCAGGCGAAGCGCGATGCGGCGCGGGGCGCGGGGATGGGCGGCCACCGCGATCCGAACTTTGCGCGATTTCATGACTCCCGCATTTTGACTTATTTTTTCGACCGCATCTGGGGGGAAGTCCCGCTTCTGGAGCAGGGCAGGGGCAAGGTCCGGGGTGAGAGCGGGATCGGAGGCGCGGGCGAGTGCATCGGCTGCGTCGGGGGATGATGCGTTGGCGTCCGGTGCGATCTCGGGTTGTGCTTGCTCTGGGTTCATGGGGCGGCGCAATAGTCAACAGCAGGTTCAGGCAAAACACAGTCAGAGTCAAAAGCAGCGGGCAAGAGTGCCCGCTCCACACAAACAACTGCAACCACCAGGTCGAGAGCGTCGGGACGGAGTGTTCCGCCTACATGTTTCGGGCCAGGCGGAGTGCGCCTTCGACTGGTTCAACAATTTCCTGCTGCACTTGCACCCGAGAATCGAGCCAGCGAACTTGATTGTAGAAAACTTGGCGGACCAAGGCGGCATGACGAAAGACGCCGCCCACCATGGCCACCGGGATGGATGGCACCGCGGATTCGGCCGGTCGAGCCCCGGTCCGGGTGGCGGGCGGAAACAGGCGGTGAATCACGATGGATGCCAGATGGGCGAGTTCCGCGCCGGCAGAAGCGAGAATCTGCGTGGCCGAATCGTCCGGGCAAGCGACAACCGCGGGGAAAAGCGCGGCGAAATCGTGAGGGGCAATCACGCCGGCTGCGCGGGCAAAGTCCTCCAGCGAGGTCACGCTCAAGGCTTTCAGCAGAGCCGCGGCGAAAGGTGAGTTGAGCAACGCGGCGCGGGCCGCGTGATTTCCTTCCGTTCGGTCCATGTCGCGCACCAGGGCCGCAGCGGCGGCGCGTCCGATCCAGTGCGCCGAGCCTTCGTCGGAAACGGTGAATCCCCAACCGCCCGCGCGCGCCGTGCTGCCTTGCGCATCGCGGCCATAGGCAATGGAACCGGTGCCGGCAATGACGACGACTCCCGGACCGGCACCGAATGCGGCTTCCAGCGCGATCTGCATATCGCCAACGACGTTTATGTTCGAAGGCTGGACCGGCGAAGGCAAGATTTCAGCCAGAACGCGCCGAACAGTTTCAGCAACTTCAGGGCGCGCGGCTCCCGCGGCGCCAATGCAGGCATGCTTGACTTGTGCGGGCGTGATTCCTGCCGCGGCGCAGGCCTGGCGTACCGACTGGTGCAGCGCTTCACGGGCTTGCGCTTCGCCTACGCGCAGGACGTTGCTTGGTCCGCTAGTCGCCGTGGCCAGGGTTCGTGATTCGTCGCCCACGGCGCAGAGCGTTTTGGTACCACCGCCATCGATGCCAATGTAGTAGGGCACGCGGTTATTTTTATCACAAGGGCACAGTGCAGTTCTCAGTTCTCAGTTCTCAGTTCTCGTCTCAGCTTTACCAATTGCGGTTTGCCCGGTTCGCACGGGTCTACAGAGTCTCACTCGCTTTACATTCTCGTTCCCGACATAATGCTGGGATCACCCATGGGACTGAACCGGCTGGATTTTCTGATCATCGCGATCTACCTGGCGGGGATCACATTGTTTGGCCTTCGCTTTCGCAAGAAGCAGCGCTCGCTGCGGGACTATTTTCTTGCCGGGCGGGACATCCCCTGGTGGGCCATTGCGTTATCGATTGTTGCAGCCGAGACCAGCACTCTCACCATTATCAGTATTCCAGGAATGGCCTATGACACGAACCTGACTTTCCTGCAGGTGGTCATGGGATATGTGGTGGGGCGTGTGGTGATCAGCTTCGTGTTGTTGCCGCATTATTTTCGCGGCGATCTCTACACGGCCTACGAACTTATCGAGCGGCGTTTCGGGCGCGGGCTGCGCTCTTTGACGGCGGGACTCTTCCTGCTGACGCGGGCCGCGGCCGAGGGAGTGCGCGTGTATGCCGTGTCGATTGTCGTGTCGATCGCGCTGGGCACGGGCGAAGTCGCGTCGATTGCGATCATCACCGCGCTCACCCTGATCTATACATTTGAAGGCGGACTGGCCGCGGTGATCTGGACCGATGTAGTGCAGACCGCGATTTACGTGGGCGGCACCTTCGTAGGGCTAGTCACAATTCTGCATCTGGTGCCGGGAGGATGGGCGGCGATTCATACCGCGGCCGCCAGCGCGGGCAAACTGCAGGTGTTCGATTTCAGCGGCAATTTCTGGATTCCCTATACTTTTTGGGCGGGCCTGATTGGCGGAGCTTTTCTCACCACGGCCAGCCACGGAACCGATCAGCTGATTGTGCAGCGCCTGCTGGCCGCCCGGGGACAGAAGCAATCCGTAACGGCGTTGCTCTCCAGCGGCGTGGCCGTCTTTTTTCAGTTTGCTCTCTTCCTGACTGTGGGCATCATGCTCTGGGCCTATTACCGGGTGCCTTCGGCGAACTTCGGGCGCGCCGACCGGATCTACCCAACGTTTATTGTGAGCCGCATGCCGCACGGAATTTCAGGGTTGCTGATTGCCGCAATTCTCGCGGCGGCCATGTCGAACTTGAGCGCGGCGCTGAACTCGCTGTCTTCGAGTTCGATCATGGATTTCTACGCTCGCTTCCGGCCGCAGGCAACAGAGCAAACCAAGATGCGGCTCTCGCGTGTGGCCACCCTGTTCTGGGCGCTACTGCTGTTTGGGTTGGCAGTGTTGTCGCTGAATAAAGTGGGGCGCGTGGTAGAGGTCGGCTTGCAGATCGCGTCGATTGCCTACGGAGCGCTGCTGGGCGTATTTCTGCTGGGAGTGCTCACGCGCCGGGCAAGTCAGCCTGGAGCGATGGTGGGGATGGTGTTCGGATTCGGAGTGGAGGTTTATTTGTGGCTGGGCACGCGCGTGCCGTGGACGTGGTGGGTGATGATTGGGACCTGCGTGACGTTTGGGATCGGTTATGTGACTAGTCTCGCGATCGGAGGAACAAAAACAAAGGGGTAAGCGGACCACGTCACCGCTAGATGCTAGTATGTATCCTGTTTTCAATGGCTTGCAACTTCTCTTGAGCTGGCCATGCCGCTGAATTACCATTGGGAAAAGAAAATGGGAACCTTGGGTTATTCTTTGCGTATTGTTCAGATAGCGGAGGTCTCGGTATGAAGAGCGCGTTTCGGCTTCTAGCTGTTTGTCTGCTGTTTGCGTCGGTGGCGTTCTGCCAGAATGCGCAAGAAACCACGAAACTTCAACATCAGAATTTTGAGGCAAACCTGGCCAGCGGGGCCAACCTTCGTTTGCACCTGCACGATGGAAACTTTCGCGTGGTGGGCAGCGATGCGGAGAGGATTTCCGTTCACGTCGCGGGCAAGAACGCGGAACTGGCGAAGAACATCAGAATCCAGTTGAAGCGTTCGGAGGGAGCCGTGGATCTCAAGCTCTCGCATGTGGAGAAGAACGAACTGCAGGTCACCATCGAAATCCCCAGATCGACAAACTTGTACGCGCGGATGCGCGGCGGCGACCTTGCAGTGGAGGGAATCGCGGGCGACAAGGATATTGAGCTCACCGGGGGCGACTTGACCATTCAGGTCGGCAGTCCGGAGGACTATTCCCACGTCGATCTCTCCGTGAGGTTCGGAGATGTTAGCGGTGCTCAATTCGGCGATCCAAAGGGCTGGCTGGGGAATTCGGTCCGCAAGGACGGCAGCGGAAAGTACCGGCTTCACGCCCACGTTATGGCTGGTGATTTGGTGCTGAAGTCATGAGCTGAGCAGGCTGAGCAGGCAGGTACTGCCGTTGGTTTCTCAATCAGGGGTTGCTTTCCTGGCTCCATTTGACGTTTTTTTCCGCTCCGCTATACTTCCATCTCCGGCATGACCAATTCATCTGATCGAGCGGGAAGCACTCGTCCCGAGCTCTCCCGCGACCTGGGCGTGAGCCACGCTTCCGCCATCGTGGTTGGAACCATCATTGGCAGTGGGATATTTCTGGTTCCGGCAGAAATGATGCAGGCCGTCGGCTCCGCCAAACTGGTCTATCTGGCTTGGGTGGTGGGCGGGCTGCTTTCGTTTTTCGGGGCCCTCACCTATGCGGAACTGGGCGCCATGAAACCGCAGGCCGGGGGAGAGTATGTTTACGTCCGCGACGGCTACGGACCGCTTGCCGGATTTCTCTACGCCTGGACGTGGTTCGTAATCGCCAAGCCCGCTTCGGTGGCCACCGTGGTGACGGGGCTGGTGCGAATTCTGGGAACGTTTTCGATTTTCTCGTTCTTCTCGGCCAATGTGCTTTCTGCGCCGTTCGCCGTCACCTGGGGACAACTCGTCGCCATTGCGGCCGCCATTCTGATTTCGTTCCTGAACTACATCGGCGTGAAGAAGGCCGGAGAATTCCAGCTGGTTTTTACGGTGCTGAAAGTGGCGATCATTCTGGGCATCGTTGTGGTGTGCTTCGGCGGAGCGCGCAACGTCGCTGGCCATGGCTGGCACAACTTTGCCGGCACGTTTACTGGAGCAAAAGGCGGAATCGCAGGCTTCATGGCCGCGCTGGTGGCGGCTCTGTGGGCGTACGACGGATGGAACGACCTGAACATGGTCGCCGGCGAAATCAAGCAGCCGGAGCGCAGTATCCCGATCGCGCTAATTGCCGGAGTAGCCACGGTCGGTTTGCTTTATGTGCTGGTGAATGCGGGCGTGCAATACGTGTTGCCCGCGGCGGCCATTGCGGCCTCGCCCCGGCCGGCGTCGGACGCAGTCGCGCTGATCCTGGGAAGCGTGGGCGCGGGCATCGTTTCCCTAGGCATGGCGTTGTCTATGCTGGTTACGCTGAATGGCACCATCATGAGCGGAGCCCGCGTTCCCTACGCCGCGGCGCGCGACGGTTACTTCTTTCCTAAGCTGGCCGAGGTACATCCGCGGTTTCATACCCCGTCGGCGGCCATCGTGGTGCAGGCGGTTCTGTCTATTCTTCTTCTGCTGCTGGGTGGCAACTTCAAACAGCTTTTTTCCCTGGCCATTTTTGCGGAATGGCTGTTCTACATGATCGCCGGGAGCACCGTCTTTGTCTTCCGAGTGCGTGAGCCGCGAACCGATCGTCCATACCGCACTTGGGGATATCCCCTCGTGCCCGGTATTTTCGTCGCCGTTGCTGCGGCGTTCCTGTGTTACACCTTCGCAGACAACTGGCCGAGTTCTGGATATGGGTTGCTGGTAATTCTGGCGGGAATTCCGCTCTTTACTTATTTTTCCCGGCGGCGCCACTCCCACAGCGAAATTCCAAAGTAATCCACAGGCTCCCACGAGCACTCTAGCTTGAGCCGCGAGCAAGCCGCGTCTCGATTCCTGGTTTTTCTGCCTGCTTTTTAGGCATTCGCCGGAAATCGCCCGCTTTCGTTCCTGTTTTTCCGATCGCAGAGGTGTGGGCTAACCGGAAAGGCTTGCCTCTAGGCCTTTTTGAGCTGTTTTCCAGATTTGAACTCTGGTGCGGTTACCTAAGGTCAAGAGCCGTGGACACGTTTACCCCCTGTCCGAATTCCCTTATTTTGAAGACTCCAGTCCCGGCTGTCTCCCTACGCTGGGCACCTTCGGAGAAGAATAGAAATGGCAACGGCTCAACGCGGTTTTCAATTAGGAATCTTGCCCGAGCGCAAGATTGACAAGCGGGCACTGGTGACCAGCTACAGCATGGTGGCGCTGGCGCTGTTCATCCTGATCAACCTCAGTTTGATCCTGCCTGAGAAGCTCCAGCTGCGGCAGTATCACGTGGTCGAACTGATCCCAATGCCGTCGCTGACCCCTGAGCCGGAGCCGATCAAGACAGAAGTGCCGAAGATTAAGCCCAAGCTGCTTCCCGCAGCTAAGCTTCCGGTGTTCGAAACACCGAAGTTGGTAATTCCGCGGGAAGTGCGTCGTGAAATCGTAAAGCCGGTGGAAGTAGAAGCGCCGAAGGTTGTAGTGAACCAATTTGCCGCGCCGCAGATAAAGATGGCGGTGGGTGGAGCGCGTCCACAACTGGTTCATACGGGCGACTTTGGCGGCAGCTCGAAAGTTCCCACGGTCAACGTAGCCGTGGAAAAAGTGCAGACTGGCGGCTTCGGAGATCCCAATGGCTTGAAGGGTACAGGCAAGCAGGGTGCGAAGCTCTACGCCGCACCAGCCGGCGGTTTTGACATGCCGGCGGGTCCCGGACAGGGCAACGGTTCCGGCGGAGCAAAAGGAATCAAAGGTACTGTAGCCAGCGCGGATTTCGGAAATGGCATCGCGACTGGAGGCAAGGGAGACGGGCGCAGCAACGGCGCCGGCGTCGCCACCGGAGGCTTTGGCTCGGAGCAGGTGGTACACGGACCGAAGGTTCAGCTGCTGGATGCGGGAGCGGCAACCACACCGGTAGAAATCACGTTCAAGCCGAATCCGCTTTACACGGACGAGGCGCGCAGCCTGAAGCTCGAGGGCGAAGTGCTGCTGGAAGTGAGTTTCGGAGCGAACGGATCGCTGCATGTGAATCGTGTAGTGCGCGGGCTGGGACATGGCTTGGACGAGGCCGCCATGGCTGCCGCCAACAAAATGCGTTTCAAGCCGGCTTTGCGAGCCGGGCAACCAGTGGATTCCACCGCGGTCGTGCATGTGGTGTTTCAGATCGCGTACTGAAGTTTGGAACTTTGTAGTCAGGGGAGCCGCGTTCGGCAAGCATTTCAGAACCGGCTGGCAGAGCAACGATAACGAGTTGGCGAAACTGTAACCTGGGTATCAGGAGCTTGGAGAAAAGAGTTATGCGCACTTCGAATTGGATGATCATCACGGCTCTGCTCATATCGGTGAGCGCCGCCGCACAGCAGGCATCGGATCCGCAACCGTCGGCACAGCCGGCCGCTCCAGTGGTAACGCCAACAGGCGACAACTCGGCTCCTGCGGCCCCTGCGGCTGCGGGCCAGACGACCCCGGTTGACGCCTCACAGCCTGCCTCCACGCAGCCGCCACAGGCAGCTCCGGCCGCACAGACGGCTCCGGCGGCACAGCCCGTGCCTCCGCCACCGCCCGCCCAACCAGCGCCGGTGACCATGGACCAGGTGGTGAATCTCTTCATCCAGCGCGAGCACGGGTTGATGAAGATGCTCGCCAACCGTACTCCTGTGGTCGAGACCTATCTGCAGAATCTGTCGTCCGATCCCCAGCTGGGTCCAATCCCGAGTGACGATCATTACTTCCTCGGCCGCCTCGACATGGGAGAAACCGTCGACCGCAAAGACTATCTCAAGGACGAAGAGAAAGAAGGCATGCAGGCTCGCCTGCTGGGCGGCTTCCACAAACTGTATAAGGTCGAGTACCAGCCCATGGGCTTCTCCTGGATGGTCTATGTCGACCGCACCGACTTCGACCGCGAGCACTACGATTTCGCCTACATTCGTCGCGAATTTCTGGGCGACGTCCGCTGCCTGGTGTTTGATGTGAAACCGAAACCGAAATCCGGCAGAGGCCGTTTCCTCGGCCGCGTGTGGGTGGAAGATCAGGACTTTAACGTCGTGCGCCTGAACGGGACCTACTCTCAAGGAATACGCAACACGTTCTTCTTTCACATGGACAGCTGGCGCTTGAACCTGATCCCGGGCTACTGGGTGCCGTCTTACATCTACAGCGAAGAAGGCGATTTCAGCGCGGGCGTGAAGAACAGAATTGCCTTCAAGGCGCAAACCCGCATCTGGGGCTACGACCTGAAGAAGGGCGGGAAAGACGACGAACTCACGCAGATCCGCGTGGACAGCGTGAAGGATGAAACCGCTTCGACCCAGGATGCTTCTCCTCTGCAGGCCGAGCGCGTTTGGCAGCAGCAGGCGGAAGACAACGTTGTCGAAAGGCTGACCAGCGCAGGCTTGCTGGCGCCGGAAGGCGACGTCGACCGGATTCTGCAGACCGTGGTCAACAACCTGCTGGTCACCAACAATATCGACCTGCCGCGGCCGGTACGCACGCGCGTACTGCTGACTGCGCCGCTCGAAACCTTCAGCGTGGGCAACACCATCGTGATCAGCCGCGGCCTGGTGGATGTGCTTCCCGATGAAGCCAGCCTGGCGGCCGTTCTCTCGCACGAACTGGCCCACATCGTTCTCGGCCACAACCTGGGCAGCCAGTACGCCTTTAACGATCGCATGCTGTTCTCCGACGATTCCACTTACCAGAACCTGGGCTTCCGGCACATTCCGGAAGAAGAAACAGCCGCCGACAAGAAGGCTCTGGACCTGCTCAAGAACTCGCCGTATGCCCAGAAGCTCGATAACGTTGGCCTGTTCCTGAAGATTCTGCAGCTGCGCGCCCCTCAGCTGAGCGCGCTGTTGACCACGCACCTGGGCAATCCGATGACTCAGGCCGGCCAGGTCAACCGCTTGTCGGGACTTGCCACGCAAGGTCCGGCGCTGGATTTGAACAAGCTCGATCAGATCGCAGCTCTGCCGCTGGGCGGGCGCGTGAAGATCAACCCCTGGGACGACAAGGCGGAAATGGTGAAGACGGCTCCGGTCGCCATCACTTCGGCGCGCGACAAGATGCCGTTTGAAGTCACGCCCTTCTTCCCGCGGTTGGCGCGGATCGGCGCGACTGCGCCGGGCGCTGCTCCGACTAGCGCCGCTGCCGCCAACACTACCCCGAGCCCGAACCCGAGCAACTAACTCGGCGAATTACTCGGGCACGGGCAACTAACTCAGGCGAGAGCGAATTCCCTCTGGGCAATTCGCTCTCTTACTCACAAGTTGAAGTAAGACGCAGGCTGGGATCCGGAACATCCTTCCGGGATACCCGGCCTTCGTTTTTTGGGTGTAGAGGAGACGGCGACGCCTCACAGACAAGCCATGTAGAGACAGCCGCCTCGGCTGTCCGGCCTGAGCGAAGCTCGGCCGGAGTTGCACCGACCTATGTCCCGCGCTTTCCCTTGCCCGGCAGGCCTGCCGGGTTTTCGTGGGTGCGTTCGCGGAAGGTGCCGCGCATGCCTGCGGCGAGTTTTACACTCGATTCGCCGAATTTGTCGCGCAGGCGATCGGCGGCGGCGAGTGCATCTTTCCAGCGCTGCTGACGATTGCCTTCGAGCAGATTAATCTGACCCGCCGGTGATTCGAACGATGACGTCTGCACTCCCAGCAAACGCACTTGTGTTCCCTTCTTCCAGTTCTTGCGAAACAGCGCGCGGATCTGCTCGAAGATTTCGGTGTCCAGCTGGGTGGGAGCGGGCAAAGAATGAGCGCGGGTGATGGTGGTGAAATCCTTGTATCGCAGTTTTAGCTGGACGGTGCGGGCGTGAAGGTTCGCTTCACGCAGGCGGCGGCCGACCATTTCCGAGAGACGCATGAGCGTGGCTTCGAGCTGGCTCACGTCGGCGGTGTCTTCGTTGTAAGTGTGCTCGTGGCTGATCGATTTGGCCCCGGTGTCTTCGCCCACTTCGGTGTCGAACCATCCGCCGGCATCTTCGCCGCGCGCTTTGCCGGCCAGCGCCAGTCCCCACTTTCCGAAACGCTCTTCGAGTTCCCGTTCTTCGAGGTTCGCCAGGTCTGCGACTTTCCGGATGCCGAGCGCGTGCAGATGGCCTTCCATGACTTTGCCCACGCCCGGGATCTCGCGCACCTCGAGCGGCGCGAGAAATTTGGCCTCTTCGCCGGGAACGATCCAGAGCACGCCGTTGGGCTTGGCTTGTCCTGAGGAAACTTTGGCAATAAGGCGCGAGCTGCCGATTCCGACGGAGCAGTTCAGCAGCGTCTCCGTCTTCATGCGCTGGTGCAGGGCGTGCGCGGCTTTAAGCGGCGGACCGTGCAAGCGCGCCGTTCCGGTCATGTCGAGATAGGCTTCGTCGATCGAGGCCATTTCCACCTGCGGCGAGAACGCGCACAGAACTTTGTGAACTTTTTCCGAGCAGTCGCGATAGCGCTCGGGATGTCCGTCAACGAAGATGGCTTGCGGGCACATCTTCGCCGCGGTGCGCAGCGGCATAGCCGAGTGCACGCCGAATTTTCGCGCCGCATACGAAGCCGCGGAGACCACGCCGCGTTCGTCACGCTGTCCGCCAACCACCACGGGCTTACCTTTCAGCGCAGGATCATAGAGCTCTTCCACGGAGACGAAAAAGGCGTCCATATCGACGTGGAAGATGGTGCGGGGGAAAGCGGGCTGGGGAGCAGCAGCCATGCTGAAGGAATTCTAGCAGCCGGGGCGCGATGGGCTCCGGAAATGCGTGTGTCGAGTATCTGACGTCAGTGAGCTTTCGAATAGCGACAGTTACCGATATGAGGCCTTCATAGTACGTACACCCGCAGCATCCACCAGACGAGGAATATCGCAACGATGGCCCCCGCGATGTGAACGATCCAGTCGCCAGCTGTTTTCGGTTTTCCGAAATTAAACATGCGGCACTCGTAATAGGCCCGCGCGGAAGTGCGTTCGCCGCGGCACGGGAAGC
>Ga0209415_10005192_pt1 | contig 23492 bp, 15 predicted proteins | sample PeaSoiSIISIP2007_FD_187696 | JGI IMG/M metagenome (GOLD analysis project Ga0209415, IMG submission 187696) | Peat soil microbial communities from Weissenstadt, Germany - SII-SIP-2007 (SPAdes) (version 2) | ecosystem: Environmental > Terrestrial > Soil > Wetlands > Peat | place: Germany... | reverse complement strand
GTGGGCCCTGAAGGATTTGAACCTTCGACCAACGGATTATGAGTCCGCTGCTCTAACCGCTGAGCTAAGGGCCCAACCCAAAGTGCTCACATATTAGCAGGTTAGAGGTAACACCGACCATTCCTACGCCGGCACTTCAGACCGTTTGTGCTTTATATCCCTCGGGCCGCAAGTTTCTTCAGATTGAAGAGCAAATTCTGCTCTGCAAACCGAGCCAATCAAGCAGGGTGGGGATTCACCGGCGAGTGATCGATAACTCGCGCGATATCCCTGCGCGCTCACTCCTGCCGCGATGTCGCTGCCATCGGCGCGAATAGGCTCCGGGGTCCAATAGAAAATGCGAAAAAATGGTCCGCAAATCGGCAGTTGGGTGTATAATCGCTCCTGTCCAGAAAGCCAAAATGCTGGATAATCGTTGCGGCGGTCCATAATCCAGAAAGATTGCGTGTTGGGTACTCCGCCACAACGTCGAATGGGTTCGCCGACTAAGGGGGTCTTGCGTGCCAACTTTCAAACTGTCGGACAGTTTCGGATTCAGCACCGACATCCAGGCCGGTCCCGGAGCGCTTTCCAGATACTTTCAGAGCCTGCCCGACTGGGGGGCAATGGCGATCAATCTCAAGGCGTTTACGGACACCACCTGGGACGACCCGTCGGTAGTGGCGACGCACAATCTGCTGTCTTTCAGTACGCCGGTGAACATTGGAGCGCAGGCTGTTGCACTGAAAGTCAGCGCTGGTTTGAACGGCACCCTCTCGATATTCGTACCGGCCACGGACAACGATCCCCTTTTTAAGCCCGACCTTTTCGGCGATAACATCCCTGTGCGCCTGGACGAGCGGTATGTAACCGCCAGCCTGCAAGCCAGCGTTGCGATTGGCGTAGGGGCGCCGGTGGGCAAGCTTCGGTTCGGGTTCGACGGGAATTCGGCCGTCAACTTAACGTATTGCCAGGCGTTCCGGCTGAATCCGGTAACGCCGCGAGTGCTCGACTCCATTAAACAGACGCTGGCGGCCTTTTCGATTCCCGCAGACCTCGACGACATCGCGGCCATGCCGGAGAACAGCGTGGCGGCAGTGGACAGCACCGGTTGTTTGAAGTTCTCGGGTACAGTGAACCTGCTCACGTTCGTCAACCCACTGGCTTCGGTCAGCCTGCCGGTCGGGAGTGACTTGAAAGTGACTGCCGGCGGCTCCATCAACGTGGGCGCGAGTTATGCATACTCTGGCGAGTACCAGATCCGAGTGCAAAAGCTGCCGGGCTCCACGTTTCACCTGGGTTTTTATCGGCAGCGACAGCAGGACTTTTCCATCACCGCGAATGCTACGGCGGGCATCACCACCTCGCTTGACACCAACACCCTGTTCCAGGCGCTGTTGGCGACGATCAGCGCGCAGCCGCAGGTGGACCAGAACGAACTAGCGGCGGCTGGCCTGCCGCAGGCGACGATCACCGCGATTCAATCGGCGTTGCAGTGTGCAATTGACCGCTCGCTGTCGCTCGGGGTCAGCATGGCGTTGCACGACATCAGCGAAAACGATGCGATGTTCCTCTACGAGGTGGACCTCGGCGCGCTGACCTCCGATGGCAAGGCGTTGCTCGAAAGCGCGCTCCAGGGCGATTTGAGCGGGCTGGTTGCGCGGGACCACGCGCCGGGCGCGGGTATCCGGGTGCTGAAGACGCTGATCGGGTCGACCAAGACCCTCCAGCACACCTTCAAGGTGAACCTGCTGGGCATCTACAACGCGCTGACCATCTCCTCGCTGCTGCGAAGGGGCACAGTGGCTTGGGACGCCACCACGGGCGAGTACGTGATGACGGATTCGGTGAACGCCTCGCGGCTGGGCATCGACAGCGTCAACTTCGGCGCCAATTCGGACAAGCTGCGCAACGTGCTGTCAGAGTGCTTGCTTCTGACGGCGGCCTACCGCGCGGGGGCTTGTGTCGCAGGCCAACCGACGTTGCAAGCACGCCAGACCTACTTCACTCTGAGCGCCCGAACCAATCCGGATCAGCTACGGCATGATCTTTCGATCGGCGCAGGCCTGGGTTTCGCCCAGGCGGCGGCCGCGGCCGGGAACCTGCCGGCTCACATGCAGGAGCTGGGCCGCACGACGATGCTCGCCGAGGCCAGCTACAACGACGACGCCTTCACCGCCCTGTTCTTCGATGGCGGGCGGCCACGTGATGCTTTCGAGTACGATCGCGCCGGCCGGGACGCGATCACGTACCTGACAAGCCCTGGAGACGTGGACGCATTCCGGTTGCGGCCCGTGCAGAGCGACGCGCTGTGGACCAAAATGCGCGCGACCGGCAATGTCCAGTCGGCGCAGTTCCGGCAGTTGTTCCCGGACTTGTCCCCCGAAGCTGTGAGCGTGATCGGAGTCGATTACATCGACATTGTCTGGTGGACAGACGCGATGCTGACGACCGGCCAGAGACTACAGGCGATCCGTGAATACCTGAGCCAACCCGGCAACAGCCGCACGGACCCGGAGTTCCTGAAGCTGAAGGGCGATCTGGCGGACCAACTCGCGACCCTGGCCGGCCGTACACGCCAGGACTTCGGCGGCCCGTGGGGCCTGCTGGCGATGAACCGGGTCGCGCCGCGGACCGGCCGCCGATTCCTGTTGACTAATCCGAATCTCTCTTTGGCGTGCGAGACTCCTTTACCGATTCCGGTCCAGACGAAAGGAGCATCGTCATAGACGCCGCAGACACACCCCAGGCGCCGCAAGGCGGTCAGTCGGCCAAGATGCGAGTGGACATGATGCGCTCCATCGTGACCGAACCGCTACTGAGCAAAGTGCAGCAGGCCGTCTCGGACCCGGCCAAGCCGCAGGATTTCGACGTAATTATCGCCCTGAACGAGCTGTTCCGAGACGGAATGCCGGCGGCGATGGAATGGGTGAGCAAACGGGCGCGAGACTGGGGCGTGACGTACTCCACGGTGTCGGGCTACGTGGTGGCGACGTTGACGGCGCGGCAGATTCTGTCTCTGGCTGAAGAGGCGCGCACGCTGATAAAAATCGACCGGCGCACGGCTAGCGTCGTCTACCGCATCTGGGAAGACTCCGACGTGACGACCACGCTGACTCGTTCGCTGGTCACGGTGAAGGCGGACGCAGCGCAGCGCGCCTTTCAGGCACGAGGCGAAGGCATCGTGTGGGCAGTGCTCGACTCAGGCATCCAGGGCGATCATCCGCATTTCAAGGGAAATTCGCTGCTATTCGGGCCCTATGACGCGCTGAAAATCACGGCGCCGCTGGCGCATACCGACTTCACGCCGGATGGAGCGGGCGCAACTTCTGTGACGGCGCTGACCGACCGGCTGGGGCACGGCACGCATGTTGCGGGCATTATCTCGGGCTACTGGGAATCGGGCAAGTTGGACGGCGAACTGGTGGTCGGCACGGAGCTGCGTGTGGAATCGACCGACGACTCTATCCCGCAGCGCGACTCGCTGCGGGTGATCTCGGGAGTAGCGCCGAAAACGCTTCTGATCAGCCTGAAGGTGATCGCCGACGTCACACGGCGCGACAACGCCAAGCAGACCGCCGGGCAAGGCAAGGTGAGTTGGATACTGAAGGCCATCGATCAGATCCAGACCTGGAACCAGAACGGCCGGCGGCTGTTGATTCACGGTGTGAATATGAGTCTGGGCTACGACTTCAACCCGCGCTGGTTTGCCTGCGGACAGAGCCCGCTGTGCGTCGAGGTGAACCGCCTGGTGAGCAGCGGCGTGGTGGTGGTAGTATCGGCGGGCAACGGAGGCTACGGCACGTTCGTGGACGCCCAAAACCAGGTGCAATCCAGGTACAGCGAGCTTTCCATCACCGATCCGGGCAACGCGGACCTGGCCATCACTGTGGGCTCTACACACCGCGAGATGCCGCACATCTACGGCGTATCGTACTTCTCGTCGCGGGGGCCAACCGGCGATGGCCGCCTGAAGCCGGACCTGCTGGCGCCCGGTGAACGGATCATCTCCTGCGCCGCCGGCCAGGAGGCGGCGAAATACGGAACCAAGGACGAGGCGGGCAACGAAGTCCCGGTGCTCTATTGCGAACTCAGCGGCACCAGCATGGCGGCGCCGCATGTATCCGGAGCGGCGGCGGCATTTCTTTCCGTGCGCTCCGAATTCATCGGGCAACCGGAGCAGGTGAAGCAGATTTTCCTGGATAATGCCATCGATTTGCGCCGCGAACGCTCGTTTCAGGGCGCGGGGCTTTTGGACCTGATGAAAATACTGCAAGCCGTTTAGTCCGGCTTGCCGCCGCAGGAGGCAACATGCAGACCATCGCCGGTTTCGATTTCTTCCCGCTGCAGTACGACGGTGACGGGAATCTGCCCGCCGCCGACCAGTTCAATTCGCTGGCGCAAGCCGCCGCCGCTGCGACGGACGTTATGATTCTCGCGCACGGGTTTCGCAACGACGAAAACGACGCGACCACTCTGTACACGCAGTTCCTGACATCGCTCCGCGGGCAACTCGGCCGGACTGAGTTCCAGCGTGTGGCGGCGCGAAAGATTCTAGTCGGGGGTGCCTACTGGCCGTCGAAGTCCTTCCAGGAGACGTTTCCTGCCGATGCCGGGTCCGTGCAGGATGCCGACACCACGGCGGCCCAGATGGACGCAGTGCGGCAGAAGTTGCTGGAGCTTGAAACCGATGCCACGGCCGCGCAGAAGCAGGCCCTCGACAACGCGATCAGCCTGCTCCCCAATCTGGAAAACAACACGGACGTCCAGGATCGATTTGTCAGCCTGGTGCTCTCCATTCTTCCCTCCGGCGAAGATGCCAGTGACGCGATGGAGGGGCTCGAGTTGATCCGGTCACAATCCGGTTCGAAGCTTTTGAGCCTGCTGCAGAGGCCCGTGGTTATGCCCACCAGAGTGGCGGCCGCGGGCGGCGGCGATGCGGGCGGAGGAGTGGCCGCGGTGGACGTGGCAATGCCGGCGGTGGGCGACGGGGATGGCGGCAGCGTTCAAGGGATAGGCTCTTTCTTCGGCTCCGTTTTGGGTGGCGCTGGGAAATTGGCGAACATGACCACGTGGTACCAGATGAAGAGCCGCTCCGGCGTGGTGGGTGAAACGGGAGTGGCGCGGGCTGCGCGAGCACTGAAGGCTGACCCGTTAAACGTAAAATTGCATTTGGTGGGACACAGTCTAGGCGGTCGGCTGATGGCATCCTGCGCCTGGGCTTTGACAGAGGATCCAATGGTGCGCCCCGATTCCTTGACGCTGCTGGAGGCGGCCTTCTCACACTTCGGTTTCAGCCCCAACAACGGCCAGGGCCTGACGGGCTTCTTCCGCGACGTCATTGCGAAGAAGGTGGTGAAAGGCCCGCTGCTGGAGACGTTTTCCGCTCAGGATACGGTGGTCGGCTATGTGTACGCCGTCGCGTCGCGCCTGGCCAACGACAATGTCAAGGCTATCGGAGACGCCAGCGACCCATACGGAGGCATCGGGCGGAACGGCGCGCAAAAGACCCCGGAATCGGTAGTCGATCAATTGCATGAGCCAGGCACGCCCTACACATTCCAAACGAATGTGGTGACGAACCTCGACGGTTCGGGCGGCTTGATCACGTCGCACGGCGACGTGACGAACGATCACGTGACCTACGCGTTCGCTTCGGCACTGGCGGCGACTTGAGTGGGATTTGAATCAGTGGCTCAGTGTGCAACCGCACCCGCTCGCGCGGCTCGCTTTTTAGGCAGCTGGGCATCTTGGCTCTGCGTGGCGGTTTTGAAATGCGGCTTTGGCGCTGAACTCCTGGGGAGGGCACGCCATGAATAATTCAAACCCTGATCGACCCATACCGAAAGCCAACACCGGCTCTGCGTTTTTGAACTGGATGGCGGATGCATCTACCGCCCTGGTGCATCTGGAACGCCGATTCGATCCGTTTTTTCGTCCGGCGTTCGATGCTGTGCTTCGCGATCCGATCGCAAGCGTGATCACCGCTTTGATCAACCGCAAGCGCCCGAACGAGGGCTTGAAGATCGCGGAGGAAAAACCGATTCCGAATGAAGAAGCCTGGCTCGATTCGATCATCGACAGCTTCGATAAGCAGATGCGATTACTTTGGACGCCCGGGCGCTTCGAACGAGGAGGCAATACCAAAACGCACGGCATCGTGCGCGGAGAGTTTATCGTTCACGAAAATATCCCCGCGGATTTGCGTCACGGAATTTATGCGCAGCCGCGCACCTACCGGGCATGGGTGCGGTTTTCCGGCCCCGGCCCTTACATTACGCCGGATATCGACGATGTGGGCTTCATGAGCATCAGCATCAAGCTGATGGGTGTGCCCGGGCCGAAGTTGATGGAAGAAGAAAAGTTCACGCAAGACATGTTTGGGGTTTCCACGCCCACCTTCGTTACACCCGATACCGCGGCCAACGCGCAATTGCAGATCGAGAGTCTGAAGAACGCGCAGATTTTCTACTTCCTCAACTTCCATCGGCCACATATCCTCGACTTCATCATGCAGGGCCTCTGGATAAAGACTCAGAGCAGCCCGTTGGAAGCTCCCTATTTCAGTTGCGTTCCGTATCTGCTGGGAGAAGGACAAGCGATGCAGTACTCGGTATGGCCCCGATCGGCGCGCCGCACGCCGATACCACGCCTCCCTCTACGCCCTGCCGACGACTATCTCCGCGATGCGATGGTCGCCACGCTTGCCACCGAGGATGTCGAATTCGATATTCGGCTGCAGAAGCAAACGGATCCGCACCTCATGCCCATTGAGAACAACGCCGTATTGTGGCCCGAGAAGCTTTCGCCTCGGGTGACGGTGGCCACCTTACGCATACCCCGGCAGAAGTTCAATTCTCAGGCACAGATGGATTTTGCGAGATCGCTTTCGTACAATCCGTGGCACTCGATTCCCGAGCATCGCCCGTTGGGCAACCAGAGCCGTGCGCGCCGCCGAATGTACGACACGCTTTCGAGGCTCAGGCATACTATGAATGCCGTGCCTCTTTATGAACCGACGGGAGACGAAGTGTTTGATTAGCGCGCGAAGGATTTTCCAAGGACTTGGCTGCGTTTTCTGCCGCCCGAAGTTCGACATTGCGAAGCACCGAATCTTTCGATTCAATCGATGAGCCACGACTGCGAGTACGTGGTGGTGGGTTCCGGCGCTGGCGGGGGAACGGTCGCAGCGCGTTTGGCGGAGGCCGGCAGACGGGTGGTATTGCTGGAGGCCGGCGGCGATCCTCATCAGTTGGCCGGCGCCGATGCCATTGACCCCGGCGGCAACCGCCTGCCGGAAGACTACGACGTTCCGGCTTTTCATGGCTTCGCTTCGGAAAATGACGCTATGAAGTGGGACTTCTTCGTGCGCCATTTCGCCGACCAGGAGCTTCAAGGGCGCGATCCGAAATATTACGAGACGTGGGACGGCAAACCAGTGGATGGCGTGCTTTATCCACGCGCCGGCACGCTGGGTGGATGCACGGCGCACAACGCCATGATTCTCGTCTATCCGCATAACGACGACTGGGACCACATCGCGCAGCTCACCGGCGACGCCAGTTGGAGCTCCCGAAAAATGCGCCGCTACTTCGAGCGCCTGGAGAACTGCCATCACCGCCCCGTGCATCGCTGGCTCTCGAAGGTCGGAATTAACCTCACGCGGCATGGATGGAAGGGATGGCTGCATACCGAGAATTCCCTGCCTAAGGCTGTGGTGCGCGACCGGAGTTTGGCGGAGGCGATTGTCACGTCCGCGGTGGAAGCGTTGGTGGACGATGGTCGACCTGAGGAACGCGTGTGGTGGGCGCTCGAAAGCGGCTTCGATCCAAACGACTGGCGGCTGGTGAAAGACAACGCGGTTGGCACGCGATATCTTCCGCTCACGACACACGGGCACCGGCGCATGGGCTCCCGCGAACGTGTATTAGACGTAGCACGCCGCTATCCCGAACACTTGAAGATCGTGATGAATGCGCTGGCTTCTCGAGTCATTCTGGACGCCGACAACCGTGCGGTGGGAGTGGAATACCTGGAGGGGGAGCGCTTGTACCGCGCGCATGCCAGGCCAAGCCCCGCTGCCGGGGAGCGCCGTACGGTCCATGCGTCGCGCGAGGTGATTCTAGCGGGCGGTGCCTTTAACTCCCCACAGCTGCTTATGCTCTCCGGCATCGGACCGCCCGAGACGCTCGAACGGTACGGCATCCCGGTACGCGTTGCTTTACCTGGAGTGGGAGCGAACCTGCAGGACCGCTACGAAATCAGTGTGGTGAATCGTATGAAGTTCCCGGCTTGGGACGTCTACAAGGGTGCCACCTTCAGCGCCGGCGACGCGCAATTTGCCGAATGGAAGAGCCGGGGCACGGGGGTGTATGCCACCAACGGGGCCGCGCTGACACTGTTCCGCCGTTCTAAAAACGCCGGCCCCTTGCCCGATCTGTTCTGCATGTCGCTGCTCGTCCCGTTCCGCGGGTATTTTCCCAGGTATTCCAGTGAAATGATCGAGCATCTGAATTATCTGACCTGGGTGGTGCTCAAAGCGCACACCAGGAATCGGGCGGGGCAAGTGAAGTTGCGCTCCAACGATCCTCGCGACACACCGCTGATCGATTTCAAGTGCTTCCAGGAGGGCGGAGATGAGGATCTGGATGCGATCGTGGATGGAATCCGGTTCGTGCGCCGCTTGACGGCTGGTCTCAAACGCGAGGACCTGGTCGACGAAGAGGAATTACCTGGTGAGGGACTGCAGAGCGACCAGCAACTGAGAGACTTCGTGCGATACAACTGCTGGGGGCATCATGCCTCCTGCACCTGCGCTATTGGCCCAGCTGAACGGAACGGAGTGCTCACCAGCGATTTTCGAGTTCACAAAACTCGGGGACTGCGCGTCGTCGACGCCTCGGTATTTCCCCGCATCCCGGGTTTCTTCATCGCCAGCTCCATCTATATGATTGGCGAAAAAGCGGCTGACGTCATTCTTGCCGAGGCGCGGCGGGAATAGCGAAGCGCAGCGGGAATAATGGTACCAATTCGTTTTCGGCTCGTATATAATGCTCCTACGCTAAATTAGAAGCTAATTCGAGGAATCTTTTCAAACGGACGGAGTGCTAAATGCCGTTGGATGTCGCACAACTCCTGGCGATGAGCCAGGCGCAGCTTGACGACCTGTTCATGAAGAGCCCGGCCGGTCCGATTCCGGATGGTTCCGCCAAGGGTACGGCCATCATCGCGCCCGGGACCGTGTACAGCCAGGAGATCGCGGAATTCATCAATTTTTTCGCGTGGCAGGGCAAAACGTTCGATGCCGCACGCGGGGTGTTGACCAACAAAATCTCCATATTGGGCTTCAACGCGATCATCGCGGAAGTCTACAAGGGGGAGAGCTGGCTGGACCAAAAGGAGTGTATCGTACTCGACTACTCCAAGACCTCGACGGTGGCGCATTGGATTCGCGACGAGATTCGCCAGATTGGCCCCAACTTCTACCTGGGCAAAGTGTATTGGGGACAGAAACGTCTGATCGATTTCTGTCTGGAATTTCAATAGCGCTTCGTGAGCCGCGGCTTCCTCCAAGATGACGTCCCAGTCCGGATTGACGGTGATCGTTCCGATTGACCGCAAGCGCGTGCGCGATCTCAAAGCGCTGCTATCAACGATGAATATCGCTCCGGGCCAGGCGAACCCTGCGAATTCGCTGGTTCCCTTTGGGAGGTTGGAGAACCTGCATTTCGCCCGGTTCGTGATTCTGGACGATCAGACTTTGGATGACATCCGGCTGTACGGGCTCCCACGCCAGGAATTTCCTCTCTATTTGGCCTTCGTCTGCGATTTTGACGGAGACCGCGCGGCATTCCTGACCGACCTTGTTCAGTGCTGCGGGCCCGGTCTACGGAGCGTATTTTCTTTTTGCGAGGATTTCCCGAACGGCGCCGATCTTTTGCAATGGCTACAGGATCACGATCTGCCCATTGCTGCCAATTACGTGAACTGGCGAGGGCGAACCGTGAAACAGGTACGCGAAGAAGCCAGGTTGCGGCAGACCATCGGCGATTATCTCCGCTCCAACGCACGCGCATTGGAAGGTCAGCCCGCAGGACTGGTCCGGACTGAAGTTCGGAAGTTCGTGGAAGGCCAGATCGCCGCCGGACGCCTTACGCTGACGCCACCAGCGTCGACGCCATGGGGCGCGAAGATTAGCAACCTCGTGCACTTGACCGGCGGTTTCGTACTCATCGCTCTGTTGGCGCCGCTGGTAGGCCTTCTGGTGATTTTTCGAATCCGTCCCATGGAAAAGACCGACCCGGAATATGCCCCAGTCCCCGATCCCGCGCAGGCCCGCCAATTGGCGGTTCTGGAAGACTATCAGATCACAAACCAGTTCAATGCGATGGGCGCGGTGAAGCCGGGGCTGGCGAGGCGCTGGGTAGTTAGCTACGTCCTGTTGGCCATCGATTGGACCGCGCGGCACATCTACACGCAAGGGCGGCTGGCTCGCGTGCGCACCATTCATTTTGCCCGATGGGTTTTTCTGGATGGAAAGAAGCGTATCCTATTTTGCAGCAATTACGATGGCAGTCTTGACAGTTACATGGACGATTTCATCGACAAAGTGTCTTTCGGCCTGAATGTGGTGTTTTCTAACGGTATCGCGTACCCTGCGACGCGCTGGCTCGTGGTGGACGGGGCCAAAGACGAACAGAAATTCAAATATTGCCTTCGGCGTCATGAACTGCCGACCGAGGTCTGGTACGACGCGAACCCCGCTATGACGGCGGTTGAGATGGAGAGGAACAGCCGCATCCGTGAGGGCTTGGAAGCCGCCACACTCTCCGAGGACCAGGCGCGCGAATGGGTTCAGCTTCTGTGAGGTGATGGATTTTGCCGGCGACGTCCATAGATCCCAAAGACGTACAGGGCTTGGTGCGCTTCGGATACGTGAAGCTGACGGAAGCGTGCTATTTGCTGCTCCGTATTGGCGATGCCGCGGCCGCTCGCGCCTGGTGCGCGAAGGCGCCGGTGGCTACTGCGGAAATTCAAGGACAACCGCCGGAGGTCGCGTTGCAGGTGGCATTTACCTGGGACGGCCTGCGAAAACTCGGCCTGCCTTCCGAGGCCCTGGCGGGGTTTTCAGCCGAATTCCAATCCGGCATGGCCGGCGACGAGAACCGCTCGCGGCGTTTGGGCGATGTTGGCCCCAGCGCGCCCGACAATTGGTTGTGGGGCGGTCCCCTCAGCACTCCCGACGTCCTGGTCATGCTTTTCGCCAAGCCCGGTAAATTAGCTCAATGGCGCGCCGAGCAGGAGGGCGGCTGGGGCGCGGCTTTCGAATTGATGCATTGCCTTGACACTTCCGATCTGGGCGGCCATGAACCATTCGGCTTCACCGACGGCATCAGCCAGCCCGAGATCGATTGGGCGGGCACGCGAAACGGAAACGGCGATCAGATCACATACACCAATGTGGTAGCAGCCGGAGAGTTTCTCCTCGGGTATCGCAACGAATATGGCAAGTACACCGACCGGCCGCTCATCGATTCCGCCGATCCTGGGATCGCCGATTTGTTGCCTGCCGAAGATGTGCCGGCCAAGAAGGACCTGGGCCGCAACGGAACCTTCGTGGTGATGCGGACTCTGGAGCAGGACGTCCGCGGTTTCTGGAGGTTTGTCGATAGTCAAAGCGATTCAGACTCCGGCGCGCGCCGGCAACTGGCGGAGAGCATGGTGGGCCGGACGATCGAGGGACAGCCCCTGGTGCAGACCAGCACGGTTCCGATCGAGGGGATTGGCGCGGCCCCAGCGGATGATCTCAATCGCTTCACATTCGACCAGGACCCCGCGGGAACGCGCTGCCCGTTTGGTGCACACATCAGGCGCGCAAACCCGCGCAATACGGACTATCCGGGCCAGCCCTCGTGGTGGCTGCCGTTGCTGTGGAGCAAGCTGGGCTTCGCTTCGAAGGGCTTTCGGACGGACATCATGGCTTCCACCAGGTTCCACCGCATTTTGCGGCGCGGGAGGGAATACGGTGAGGGGCTGACGCCGGAGGCAGCCATTCAAGGCTCGCCCGGAAAAGACGAGAAGCGGGGCCTGCACTTCCTCTGTCTGAACGCCAATATCGTCCGGCAGTTTGAATTTGTGCAGAACGCCTGGTTGATGAGCACCAAATTCGACGGACTCACCGAAGAGAGCGATCCGTTATTGGGGAACCGTACGCCGGTTGGCGACGGCCTTCCCACGGACCGCTTCAGCATTCCGCGAGAGGGCGGGGTGCGGCGTTGCGTGGCGGGGTTGCCGCAGTTCATTACGGTCAGCGGAGGCGCGTACTTCTTTTTGCCGGGGATTCGAGCGTTACGGTATTTCGGCCGTTTGGGTTCGTAAGAGAGCTTTCCACTTTGAGCCAGGTTGGCCTCAGGGGAGACCTGCGGGGCGGGGAATGGATAAGGGAGCGTATGAAGAAGATTCTCATCGTGTTGCTGTTGGTGGTGCTCGTAGCTGGGGGAGCCTGGTTGTACACGTGGTGGCGGAACCCGAGGATCGGACACGTCAAAGATGAGGCGCAACTGGCAGGCCTGACGGCGGATTATTTCAAGGCCGCTGACGACGACTACCTCAACGAGATGGATCGCGGCCCCAATGGCCCGATCGCGCTTTCGTCGGACGAGATCAAAGGCCGCAATACGTGGGTCATCTGGGCAGCCGGAAATGACCGGCTCTGGGACAAGATGACCAACGCCAGCGCCGGCGCCCTGGATTTCCTCAAGACCATCTCCTCTCATCCAGGCCTGAAGGCCAGCCGCGACAATCGGTGGTCATACCTGGGCTTGGTCAACGAGCCCTGCTTTGTCAAGGCGACGGGCCCCGATTCCAAGCGATACGGACTGTGGCTCGATCAGCGCCGGCCCGATTGTCCTGGGGACCCCTTCGAAAACGAGCAGAAATATCCGGGCGTGAAGTATGGCGCGCGGGGCAAGAACATTCCCGCCGGTTCGTATTACGGATACGCTACCGGCATCGTTGGGCTGCGCTTGTTTCCCAACCCCGATTTTGACGACGCCGCGCAGAAAAAATGGGATGCCGAGAGGTTTTACACCGATCGAAGCTACTACGAATCGAGGGATCTGATCAGGCCCTATCGTGTGGGCATGTCCTGTGGTTTTTGCCACGTCGGGCCGAATCCCATCCATCCGCCCGCCGATCCCAACAATCCGAAGTGGGAGAACCTCAGCTCCAACGTGGGCGCCCAGTATTTCTGGATCGACAAGATCTTTTACTGGGAAGGGGACCAAAGCAATTTCGTCTATCAGCTTTTTCACACGTCACGCCCTGGAACTTTGGATACCTCGCTGATTTCGACCGACAACATCAACAACCCGCGAACCATGAACGCGATCTACCTGGTGGGTCCCCGGTTGCTGGAAGCGAAACGTTGGGGCAAGGAAACGCTGGCCGGAGGGCAGCAGGATAATCGCCAGATCAACGATTACCTCACGACGGGTCCGCTTTCCCAGCTTTACGAGAAGCCCGCGACCGTGTGGACGCCGCGCGTCTTGAAGGATGGCGCGGATTCCGTGGGAGTGATGGGAGCCCTGAATCGCGTGTACCTGAACATCGGAACGTTCAGTGAGGAATGGCTGCTGCACTTTAATGCGCTGGTGGGCGGCAAGCCCATCTCACCGATCGAAATTAAAGTTGCGCGCGAGAACTCGGCATACTTCAAGGCTACCGAAGCGCAGACATTCGCGACTGCCGAGTTCTTCTTAAAGACGACCGATGCTCACCACCTGAAGGACGCACCGGAGGGCGCCAAATATCAAACGAAGGACAAGGCGCTGCTGACGCGCGGAAAAATCGTGTTCGCCGAGACTTGCGCGCGCTGCCATTCGAGCAAGCGGCCGCCGATGGTGGTGGGCCTCGATCCGGACGGATGCAACGGCAAGGATTATCTGAGCTGCTGGAACAAGTATTTTGAATGGACCAAAACGGACGGGTTCAAAGAGCAAATGAAAAAAATTGTTTTGGCGGACGATTTCCTAACCGATAATTACCTCTCGGCCGAGTTCCGCGTGCCGGTTACGCTTCTCCATACCAACGCATGCAGCCCGCTCGCGACGAACGCGCTGGGCGGGAACATCTGGGATAACTTCTCCTCGCAATCGTATAAGGAGTTGCCCTCGGCGGGTGAGATTACCTGGTATCAGCCTATAACGGGCGAGCCGCGCAAATACACGCTGCCGGCCGGAGGACGAGGATACACGCGCGCGCCGTCGCTCGTCAGCGTGTGGTCTAGCGCGCCTTATCTGCTGAACAACTCAGTCGGCCCGTTCGAAGTAGATCCATCCGTGGACGGCCGCATGCGATCCTTCCAAAAATCCATCGAGCAGATGCTGTGGCCAGACAGGCGCGAAAAGGACAAAACGCTGGGCGACAAAGTTCCCGGCTTGATCGACCGAACCGAACAGACCAGTTACATCCGAATAGCGAGCGGTTACCTCCCTCCTGCGCTGCGGCCCGTCGTCGGACTGGGCCAGCGTTTTGCACCGTGGTTCTTCGGTTCTGGCGGCATACAACTCGGGCCGATTCCAGCCGGAACGCCGGTAGGTCTGCTGTCGAATCTGAACCTTCTGGCCGAGGACCCAGGTCAACAGTTGGAGCGCGACGGCCAACTCCTGGCGTTGGTCCGAAAAATGGACGCAGATCTCAAGGCGCTCGGACCCAATCCGAGCGACCAGCAGGCAGCGCCGGTGTTTGGCAATCTGGTCGAAAGCATGCTCAGCCTGAGTAAGTGCCCCGACCTGGTTGTGAATCGGGGCCACTACTTCGGAACGGACTATCTGGAGCCGGCGGAGAAGAACGACCCGCAGTTGAGAGCGAAGGCATTGAGCGACAGAGGGCCGGCGCTGAGCGATGCGGACAAACTCGCGCTGATTGAGTTCATCAAGACGTTTTGAAGCTGGAGGAACGCGAACGTGAACGCTCCCCTCAGACACACGCCATTGTTGCCAGGCACGCTGAAGAACCTATTTTATCCGCCGGAGCGAGAGGAATTCACTTATTTCGAACGCGCAGGCGAATGCGGCTATGCGAATGGAAGCGCGATTGTAAAAGCCGCCTGGGCCGCCGACGCCGCCATGTTGGCATACGCGCGTTACGGGGCGCAGCGAATGGACGATGACGACCTCGATGCCAACTTCCGGCGGGCAGGGCTCGGCTATCAAAAGATCGGTGGGACGGCGGGAACCTGGAATGCGCCGGGAACCCAGGCAGTATTTGCTTCGTGCGATCAGTTCGCGATCCTTGCGTTTCGTGGCACCGAAATCGATGACCCAAAGGACAGCCTGTATGACGGGGACATCGTCCTGGTGCCGGAGCACGATTACCGTCCATCCCCGGGCGATCCAGGTCCTGCGCTGGGGCATCTTACCTCTATAACGCATCTGTTCTCGCCTCCGTGTCTGGTGCACCAGGGTTTTCGCAACGCTCTGGACGAAGTGTGGGAGGCAGTCCACCATATCGTGTTGGATTACCGCGGCAACCATCCAGGCGCCGAGATCCTGTTCACCGGCCACAGCCTTGGCGGAGCACTTGCCGTGCTCGCTTACAGCAGATTTGCGGATATCGACCTCTCGCTTTGCACCTTTGGTTGCCCGCGCGTGGGAGATGGGGCTTTTCGGGACCGGGTGATGTCGAATCCCGGCAGAGGCATTCGCCGCTTTGTAAATTTCAACGATGCCGTGGCTCACGTCCCCTTGGAAAGCCTTCTCTACAGGCAGTCTCCGGAGCAATGCTACCGATTCGATGACAATGGAAATCTCGGCTCGGACGGCGACACATTCGGCGGGGATATTGACGCTTTGCGCGCCGCAGTGAACGGATTGCCTGCAAATCTTCTAACTGCCGATCTCTCCCAGATCTCAGCCCCGCCTAGTGTTGTAGATCACTCGCCCGCCCGTTACTGTTTCCGGCTCTGGGACTGCGTGTAACGCCGGCTTCCGAATACGCTTGTAACGCGCGAACGGCCTGGTATCTCATTTTCTCCCTGGTACCCCAATTTCGTGACTTCACCCTCCAGCAGCGAAACGGCTCCTCTTCAGCATTCACTACTAAGCATGCGAGATAAAACAAACCTCGCATCGCAAAAGTCTTAGAAAGGAGACACCCATGAAAAAGTTCAGCATTCGCGAAGTTGAGACGCTGAAGACGACCGCTGCTCTCTATACCAACGGTTGCGGCGGCGGACACACCCGCCTCGTCTAGTTTTGGGCAAGAAATTCGGGCCATCTGCTCACGGGCCCGGAATGCGGCCTGGGGGGTCGGCCTTTCCGTCCCCCAGCTTTTTTCTCCATGCAGGATAGGAATCCAATGTACACGAGAGACAGCATCGTTGCCGTTCGCCCTTTCACCCGCCAGCGCGAAGGGGAGGAGGTTGTCATCGGAAGCCCGAAAACAGGAGTGTTTCTCGCTGTTCCACCAGTAGCAGTCGAGCTTCTCGATTTACTCGCGATGGGTAAGAGCTTAGGCGAAGTTTCAGACCTGTACTTCCAGGATACCGGCGAGACTCCCGATCTGGAGGATCTATTGAGTCACCTCGAAACCAAGGGCATCGTCGAGCCTCAAGTCGCAGGAGTGGCTGGCGAGGAACAGGCTCGACGCCCGGTTCACGAAACGAAGTATCACTTCAGCAGTTTTCCACAATCCATTGCCCAACTGCTGTTCGGTCGCTTCGTGTTGACAGGCGTGGCGACGCTAGTTGCTCTCGCAGTCGCCGCGGTGCTCCGTTACCACTCACTCATGCCGGTTCCGATGGACTTAGTCTTCTACCAGCGGCGCGCGCTCTCCTGGACTATCTTGACCGTCTTCACTTACGCCGGTATCTTCCTGCATGAACTGGCGCACCTCGCCGCCGCACGCTCTGTCGGCGTGAATTCGCGCCTGGGAATCAGCAACCGCTTGTGGTATCTGGTGGCCGAGACAGACCTGACTGGACTTTGGTCGGTTCAAAGAAAGCAGCGCTATCTACCCATGTTAGCCGGCATGATTGCCGACGCGGCGGTTGCCTCATTGCTCGTCATATTTCTTTTCGCCGAGCGCCAGCATTCAATCTATGTCTCCCCGTTTGCATTGCACTTACTGCGTGCCATGGCCTTTACCAATCTCATGCGTATTCTCTGGGAGTTCTTTCTCTTCGTGCGTACCGACCTCTACTTTGTCGCGGTAACTTACTTGAACTGCAAGAATCTGCTCATCGATACCCGCGTCTTCCTCCGCAATCAGTTAGCGCGCGTGACTACGCGAATCCATCCGGTTGATCAGTCCGGCATTCCGCCGGCGGAGCGCAGGGCCATTCGGACGTATGCGGCGCTCTACCTGGCGGGGCGAGCATGGGCGTTTGTCACTCTGTTCTGGGTAACCATACCTGTCTGCATAGGATATTGGGGGAGCTTGGTTCCCGCACTAAGCGTTGGTTACTCGGCGAATCCTTCCAATTTCCTCGATGCGTTGACGGCCTCTCTGTACTTCCTGGTGCCGACGATGGCTGGATTTGTTTTTTGGGCGGGCGCACTCGTTCGCCCCAAAGGAGCTTAAAATGGCAGCCCGAGATTTTCCATTAGTTAGCGATTACAAGTTGTTTGACTCTCCCCAGCGTGTCGTAGTGCTGGAAGCTCCCGCGGGCCCCGCGCGCGCCAACTGGCTTGGGGAACGCGTGGAGGAATACGCCCGGATCGGTGCGCGCACCTTCCAACTTTGCTGCGATTTTGAATTCGGCGGACCCTGGGCCGGAGTAACGAAACTATTCTCCACGCTGCTCGGCGAAATTCAACACGACCGGCCGGATTTGATCGAACAGCACGCCCTCGAGCTCGTATACGTGCTCCCGCTGCTGAGACGTTCGGTCAACATCCGCAATCCGAATCTCACCGACATGGCGCCGAGCTCCGAAAGGACTCGCAACTATCCAGCTGACAGGGCCGTGCGAAATGTCCACGGTTTGATCGATCTGCTCGATGAATGGAAAATGTCTGTCTGCCCAACCACTCCTTGGGTGATGGCCTGCGACTCCTTCGATGAAGCTGGGGCGATGGGTTCGCTCTTCTTCCGCGAACTGATGCGGCGGCGCTCGACACGCTTGAATATCCGGTTGCTTGCCAGCGTGGCGCCGGGCAATGGACCGTCAGCCTGCGAGTCATTCGACTCCGCTGTTCAAACCGAGCTGATTGTCCGGCGGCTCGACCTTCCGCGGCCAACACCCTTCGATATTCAGGCAGCGGCTACCAGCGCAGCCACGCTGGAAGAGTGGATCGGAGACGACGAATTCGAGCGGCTAGCTAATCTCCCGCGCCTCATCTACTTATGGAAGCGCGCCCGCCGCCCCGACAAGTTACTCCAATATCAATTCTTGGCGCTCGAAACCTACAACACGCAGGGTCTGTATGCTGACGCCATCCGGTATGGCGACGGGCTTCTCGATCTACCATCGCAAGAGGCTCCCGGCGACGAAGACTTGCGATGGCGCATCCTTCACAAGCTGCTGATGTCCCACCTTGGTCTGGAGGACCTCGATACCAGTCTGCAACTCGCCGAAGAAGTAGGTTTGCCATTGGCCGAAAAGGACGCCAACCGGAGAAATCAGCTCTTCTACCTCTTGGCGATTTTCTACGCGCGTTTCAAGAAGCCGCGCGATTTCGCGAAAGGAGAAGAGTACCTGGAGCGCAGCCTGGCAGCAATCGCTGATAGCGACCTGCCTGAAGGCGAACGCCACTTCCGCTTCGTGTTCAATCGAAATGGCCTGGCGATGATTCGCAATTTTCAGCGCCGTCCCGAGGAAGCCATCGAGCTTTGCCGCAGCGGGTTCGCTTATCTAAACGAACATCTGGATGCGAACGAACATCGTCTGCATCGCTCGATTCTGCTTTACAACATCGCTCAGGTATATGCCGCCACCGGCGCACACCAAGAAGCGCTCGGGTATTACTCCGCCACCATCGCGCAAGATCCAAATTACTCCGAATACTATAACGAGCGCGCGAATGTTCTGCTGCAAATGAATCGTTTGGAAGAGGCCGAGGCCGACTATCTGCGCGCCATCGAACTCAGCCCTCCCTATTTCGAGGTGTTCACGAACCTGGGCCAATGCTACCGGCGAAGGGGCGCCATGGAGGCTGCTATACGGCAATATTCAAGAGCACTCGATCTCGCACCAAAGCATCTTTTGGCCCAACTGGGGCGCGCGAAGGCGTATGAGGAAGCCGGTGAAAGGGAGGCCGCCATCGCGGACTATTCCGCCGTAATCGCGCGAGACGCCACTCTGTGGGAAGCGTTGGGAAGCCGTGGCGTGCTCCTTTACGAAGCCGGCCGTCTCCAGGAATCGCTCGCTGATTTTGATACCGCCATCCAACTGAAGCCGGGGATCGCCGAACTGCTTGAGAATCGCGCCATCGTAGTGGCGGACATCCAGAAATTAGAGAGCGTTCCGCAAGAGGTGAGTTAACGCCGTCATGCCGAAGCTGATGGAAGATCTGAAATACGCCGCGCGGCTTCACAAGAAGGCGCTTGGCTTCACGATCGTGGCGTTATCCACGCTTTCCCTCGGCATTGGCGCCAGCACAGCGGTCTTCAGCGCGGTAAACGCGGTTCTGCTGAAGCCGCTACCTTATGCCGATCCGCAACGGATCGTTATCCCATGGCGTTTGGCGCCCAAAGACGCGAATCTGGGCTACAACGAAATTCCTTGGGGAGCGGTGAATTTCCAACGCATTCTCAAGATGACATCTTTTGAAATCATCGCGGCCTTCAAGAGCAGTTCGTGGAATCTCACCGGGTCGGGCGAGCCCGTGCAATTGGAAGGACTCCGTGTGTCGAGCGGCTTCTTTCGCACGCTGGGCATCGCGCCCCTTCTGGGGCGTACGTTCACTGCGGACGAAGATCGCCCCGGAAGCGACCAGGAAGTGGTTTTGAGCTACCGGCTTTGGCAAGCCCGTTTTCACGGTGATCTTGAAATTCTGGGGCACGGCATCGACCTGAACGGAGTGTCCTATCGCGTGATCGGCGTCATGCCGGGCGGGTTCGAATTTCCGCGCTCCGAAGAAATGCCCAGCAGTTTCGACTTTCCGCGCCAGCCCCAAATCTGGATTCCCCTCGGCCTTCCGGCTGCTCCGCAACCGGGCGAACCGGACGATCTCGCGGTCATCGGACGCTTGAAGCCTGCGGTATCGATCGCCACAGCGCAAGCTGAGATGAACGTCTTCGCCGCGTCCATGGACCGCGAGACTCCGGAGTCGAAGGGTTGGTTCAATTCGCGTGTCACTGGGCTCACGGCACAGGTGGCGGGCGATACGCGCAAACCGCTGCTGCTGACTCTCGGGGCGGCGGGAGTACTGCTCCTCATTGCCTTCGTGAACGTCGCCAACCTGCTTCTGACGCGCTCCCTCGGCCGCCGTAACGAATTCGCCCTTCGCGTGGCGCTGGGGGCCGAAAAGGCGAGCCTGATCCGGCAACTTTTGACTGAAAGCCTCGTGCTATCGCTCGGGGGTGGCGTTGCCGGACTCCTCATCGCTGAAATGGCCATCCACTTACTGAAGGCTTTCGGCCCGTCGAACATCCCACGGCTCCAGGAAATCAGTTTGGATTGGCGTGTACTGGCCTTCGCTTTCACGATTTCGTTGTGCTGCACAGCATTTTTCGGTTTGGCGCCGGCCGCGGGCGTGCCGTTTGAAAACTTGGCGACGCCGCTCCGCGAGGGCGGCCGCAATGGCACAGGCAACTTCACAAGCGCGAAGCTTCGCGGCCTGTTTCTGATAGCCGAGATCGCACTGGCGTTTGTCCTGGTGATTGCTTCCGGACTTCTGATACGCACCTTCCTTCGCCTGCTCTCCGTGGATCCCGGTTTCAAAGCCGAACGCGTTCTGACGTTCGAGCTATCGCTACCCGGCACCAAGTACAAAGATGCCGATCAGATCGCCGCGTTTTACCAGAGGGCGTTACAGAGCTTACGCGCGATTCCGGGCGTCGTACACGCGGGAATTGTGGAAACAGTTCCACTGGCGGGAGCCTCCGATGGCAGTCTTATTCGATTACCGGACCGTCCCGCGGCACCCGGTAAAGAGCCATTCGCCAACTACAACATTGCGTCTCCGGATTATTTCCCCGCTGTTGGAACGCCGTTACTGCGCGGCCGTAGCTTCCTCGATTCCGACACGGCTTCTGCAACGCCCGTTGCGATCATCAACGCTCGAATGGCAAAGACATTTTGGCCAGGCGAAAATCCTATTGGCAAGGAACTCGGCCTCGCTGACCCGCAGAGTCCTGCCATGACGATCGTCGGCGTGGTGTCGGACGTCAAGCATCTTTCGCTGCGTGAAGACACGGGTCCGGAGATGTATGTGCCTTACACACAGAAGCCGTTCCCTTCGATGCTGGTCATGCATGGAGCCCTCCGAGCCAAGATGGACGCAACCTCGTTGACTGGCAGCGTGCGGGAGCAGATCCACCGGCTGGATGCTGACCTGCCGGTCTCGAGCGTTGCAACCCTGAGCACGCTCGTCGACGAATCTCTCGTCAGCCAGCGTTTTTCCATGTGCCTGATTGGCGCTTTCGGCATCGTCTCGCTGGTCCTGGCTTGCATCGGCCTGTACGGTGTCATCTCATATGCGGCTGTGCAGCGCACGCGTGAGATGGGAATTCGCATGGCCCTGGGAGCGAAGCGCACAACCGTCATCGCGATGGTGCTTGGTCAGGGAGCGCGTCTTACCGGCGTCGGAATGGCGGCGGGCCTGCTGGCGGCGCTCGCCGTAACTCGCCTAATGTCGAACGTGCTGTATGGTGTTCAGCCCACCGATCTGTTCACTTTCGCCATCGTTGTCCCACTTCTGGCTGGTGTGGCACTCGCTGCCTGCTACGCACCGGCTCACCGCGCGTCCCGTGTTGACCCAATGATGGCGCTACGCCACGAATAGGAGACTTCCATGAACCGTTCGATTCTTCTTTGCCTCTTTCTCGCGTTCCTGGCGATTTCGCCCGCAGCGTGGAGTCAGGCACCCGACCCATCCGCCTGTATCCCCAGCACTGGCGCTCCCTGCTATAGTCCGCAGCAACTGCATCAAGCGTATGGCCTGACGCCATTGCTCAAGGCCGGTTACAACGGCACAGGCCAAACCATCGTCATTATTGAATCCTTCGGCAGCCCCACCATCCAAGCCGATCTCAAAGCATTCGATGCGGCCTACAACCTGCCCGATCCCCCATCGTTCCAGGTGTTGGCGCCCTTAGGGACAGTGCCGTTCGATGTGAACAATAACGACCAGTTGGCGTGGGCTTTTGAGACGACGCTGGATGTGCAGTGGGCTCATGCGATGGCGCCAGGCGCGGCGATCGTCGTGCTCACCAGCCCGGTCGACGAGACTCTGGGAATTCAAGGTCTTCCTGAATTTCTGGTGTTAGAGAAATATGCCCTCGATAATCATTTGGGCAACATCATCTCGCAAAGTTGGGGCACTGCTGAAAATACCCTCTTCAGTACCGAGGGAAGGGAACTGATCCGCGACTTCGAGACCTTCTACGCAAGAGCGGCCGATGAGCATGTCACCGTGCTGGCGGGCGCCGGCGATTCCGGCAGCGCCAACGTTGACGTCAACGGCAACTACTACCCCTTCCCGGCCGTACTTTTTCCGGCGTCGTCTCCTTTTGTATTGGCGGTGGGAGGCACAAGTCTGAAAGCTAGTTCCACGGGTCTCTTTCAGTCGGAGACCGTTTGGAACGATATGAACGGCGCCACCGGTGGCGGTGTGAGCCAATATTTCAGGCAGCCGTTCTATCAATACTGGTTACCAGAGGCCGTTCAAGAACAGCTCGGCGGACATCGTGGGATTCCCGATGTTGCATTCAACGCCGATCCCGTCCTCATTTATGTTGGCTTTTATCCCAATCCGCCGGACAACGGCTTTTACTACAACGGAGGTACGAGCGAGTCAACACCGGCATGGGCCGGAATCATCTCGATTGTCAATCAGCTCGCGGGCCGGCCATTGGGATTTGTCAATCCGGTGCTGTACGGACTGGGCGCCGCAGGTCAGCAGTCCGAATTTTTTCATGATGTCACCCTGGGTAACAATGGCGCCCATGGGATTCCGGGCTATAACGCCACGGTTGGATGGGACCTCGCGTCCGGCTGGGGATCGCCTAATAACCAATGGATTTGGGAGATGGTAAACCATCGCTGACAAGCGGATGGTCCGAAACGACCGCTCACTCACGCGCGCGGCTCGGCAAATCGATTCCTTGGCCAAACGAGACCGGCATGGTAGAGTTGCTCTTTCCCGTGTCAGCCGTCAAGCCCCTCACCGGTTTGGTTCGCTCCTTGCGACGGTGGGATCTCGTTGCCTTCGTCGTGAACGGCGTCATTGGAGCAGGAATATTCGGCCTCCCCTCTACCGTATTCAGCCTGGTTGGTAGCTACAGTATCGTCGCCTTCTGCGTGTGTGCGGCTTGTGTGCTGGTAATCGTCATCTGCTTCGCCGAAG
>Ga0209415_10005191_pt1 | contig 23495 bp, 18 predicted proteins | sample PeaSoiSIISIP2007_FD_187696 | JGI IMG/M metagenome (GOLD analysis project Ga0209415, IMG submission 187696) | Peat soil microbial communities from Weissenstadt, Germany - SII-SIP-2007 (SPAdes) (version 2) | ecosystem: Environmental > Terrestrial > Soil > Wetlands > Peat | place: Germany... | reverse complement strand
CACGAAATTTCAACGCACCGTGTGGCAGCGATTGCAGGAGATTCCCTATGGCGAAACCATTTCTTATGGGGAACTCGCCAAACGTGTCGGAAACCAGAAGGCGTCGCGAGCGGTCGGCGCCGCGAATGGCCAAAACCCTATTCCCATCGTGATCCCATGCCACCGCGTGATCGGATCCAACGGAAAGCTCACCGGCTTCGGCGGAGGGTTGCCGACCAAGGAAGCCTTGCTGGCGCTCGAAGCGAAACAACTTCGCTTGGACAAGTAGTACGCAGCGGGAAACAGAAACTAGTCGAGATCGAACGCCTTCTCATAATTGCGTTTCAACGCCGGATTCTGATCTTCTTTCGCCAGATAGCAATTCCCCACCGCCAGCGCCTCGATTTCCGTTCCCATGAAGCAGCGGAATGCGTCTTCAGGCGACCCGACGATCGGCTCGCCGCGCACGTTGAAACTGGTGTTTACGATCACCGGGCAGCCGGTCCGTTGCTTGAACGCGGAAATCAGCACGTGGTAGCGAGGGTTGGTTTCTTTATGAACCGTCTGAATGCGAGCGGAATAATCGACATGCGTTACCGCCGGAATGTCGGATCGCGGGATGTTCAGCTTCGCGATGCCGAACAGCTTCTGCTCTTCAGGCGTCATTTCGCGTCGCCTCGACTTCAATACGTCCGCGACTAACAGCATGTACGGGCTGTCCTCATTCAGTTCGAACCAATCCGCCACATCTTCGCGTAGCACCGACGGCGCGAACGGCCGGAAAGACTCGCGATACTTGACTTTCAGGTTCAGCACGGATTGCATGGCAGGAGACCGGGCGTCGCCCAAAATCGACCGCGCCCCCAAAGCGCGCGGCCCGAATTCCATGCGGCCTTGAAACCATCCGAGCGCCTTTCCCTCTTCGAGCGCGACCGCGCAACGCTCGATCAAACACCGGTCGTCGACCACGGTGAAAACGGCGCCGGCCGATTTGAGCCGCTGCTCGATCTCGGCTTGTGCGAATTCCGGGCCCAGGTACGCGCCGTACATCGCGTCACCGGAAGGGGCGGCCGTGCGCGGCTGATTCGCGAAAAAGTAATGCGCCGCCAGCGCCGCACCCAGCGAGCCGCCGGCATCGCCGGACGCAGGCTGGATCCACAGTTTCTCAAAACAGCCGTCGCGCAGGATTTTCCCGTTGGCGACGCAATTCAGCGCCACGCCTCCGGCGAGGCATAAATTCCGCATGCCGGTTTCCTGGGCGAGACTTCGAGCCATTTTCAAAACCACGCGTTCCAGAACGCTCTGGATGGACGCGGCCACATCCATGTGGAACTGGGTCAGAAGTTTTTCCGGCGTGCGAACCGGTTCGCCGAACAGCTTGTCGAAGCGGCCGTTGGTCATGGTTAACCCGGTGCAGTAATCGAAATAATCCATGTTCAGCCGGAAGCTGCCGTCGGGTTTCAGATCGATCAGGTTTTTCAGAATCAAGTCGACGTATTTAGGCTCGCCGTAGGGGGCAAGGCCCATCAGCTTGTACTCTCCCGAGTTCACTTTGAAGCCGGTGTAGTAGGTGAAGGCCGAATACAACAAGCCCAGCGAATGCGGAAAATGAATCTCTTTGATGAAGTCGAGGCGGTTGCCCTTGCCGATCGCCACCGAGGTAGTGGCCCATTCGCCCACGCCGTCCATCGTGAGCACCACAGCCTCCTCGAACGGAGACGGATAAAACGCGCTGGCAGCGTGGCTTTGGTGATGCTCGGTGAACAGAAGGCGCTCCGGATTAAATCCGTCGTCGATCCGGTTCATCTCCTTGGCCAGCAGGTTCCGCTGAAACGCTTTCTCGCGCACCCACATCGGCATCGCCATGGCGAAGGATCGCAGCCCGCGCGGCGCGAACGCCAGGTAGGTCTCGATCAGGCGCTCAAACTTCAGGAACGGTTTGTCGTAAAACGCCACGTAATCGAGGTCGGCGGATTTGCATCCGCCCTGCCGAAGGCAATACTCGACCGCATGAACGGGAAATCGCGAGTCGTGTTTCTTGCGGCTGAAGCGTTCTTCTTGCGCCGCGGCGACGATTTCGCCGTCGATCACCAGGCTCGCGGCGCTGTCGTGATAGAAGGCGGAGATCCCGAGAATTTTCATTCGCCCGGCGCTAGAACAGCGTGTAGATGAACGGCGCAATCGCGGTGGTGCCGGCCAGGACCACCAAGGTTCCGAAAATCGCCAAAACGATGATGATCGGCAACAACCAGAACTTCTTTCGCTTGCGTATAAACGTCCACAACTCTCGCAGCAGTGACATCAGAACTGGTTCCTCATGCTCTCGGAAACAAGCGCGGCCGGATCCCGGCGGATCCAGTACGTGGCCGCGCCGCGATCGTACTTCAACCGCAGCAGGTCTTTTCCTAGCAAACGAAGGACCACAGCAGCCGGGGCGAAAATCAGGTAGAACATCAGGCCGGTGACGATCGGGTTGGTCACCTTACTGAGAAGCTTGCCAAACTGCATCCAGACGCGATTTAAAGGCCCTAACGCGCTTGGAAAGGCCAGCGCAACCAGCAGAAACGCCGCGCTAATGCCGAGCGCCCAGGGCCGCATCGGACGTTTGTGAACCATCGGCCACAAACCAACGAGTGCAAAAAATGCAGTGAATACCAGACCGAATGACCGATCGGAGGAACCTTCTGCCACCGGTTCGCGGTCAAAACTTTCGTGAATACTGGATTGCATTCTTAGCTTGACCTCTCGTATTCTAACAGGCCCTAAGAGCTTGTTGAAAAAGGGGACAGACCGCTCTGTCCACGCCCACGCTCCGATGCGAAATCAACGGTTTGCGATCTGGGGACAGAGTAGTCTATCCCCTTTTTCAACAAGCTCCTAATGAACCTGGCTTATTTTGGCGGCTGGACAACCCGCTCCGGTTCGATATTCAGGAAAGCGCTGCGCCAGAGCAGGACAAAGATCCTGGGAAAGAATATCGGCGATCTCCTGCGCACCAGCATTGGTAAAGTGAATGAAATCGTAAAAATAGCGGGAGCTTTTCGGAAGCCGCCGCGCGAGATCGATCACCTGCACGTGTTCTTCCGCTCCGACGCGGCGCGTGACGTCGTTGTAAGCCTCCTGTAGATCCCAAACCATGTTCCCGGAACGATCCGGCACTGCCTCGATTCGACCCAGGTCCACGCCGGTCACATCGTCGATTTGGGGACCTTCGAGCAGCGGCTGCGTTACCAAGACAGGCTCAATCCCATTCGCCCTGGAGACCGCGATCAGCTTCAGGATTCGTTCTTGATAACCCGTCAAATAGTGCGGCGCGGCAAACTGCGCCAGGTATTGTTCCTCTGCCCCCTCAGGCAAGGGACCCATCATCGGGAATGTCTTCAAGTCGATTTTCTGATGCCAGAGGCCCTGCTTATAAGCGTTTGCGCTCCGATAGAGGTTCGCCACCAGGGACGCGACCTCGCTATACGGCGACAGGGACTTGATGAATTCCGTCGGCGAGCGGAACGAGATCCGGCTCTTGACGTTTTCAGCGTCGAATTCTTCGTTCGGGTCGCGTCCCACGTCGTTCGCTCCAATCAGAAACACGACTACCTTCGGATGAAGTTTCGCGATGTGATCTTCCATCAACACCAGATGGCCGTAGGTGGAATGCCCGTCCAGTCCGGCGTTGTTGACCCATAGATTCCGGAACGACGGCGCCAGATCCGCGCCCAGCCGCGCAGTCCAGGTCTCGTCATCGGAAAGAAAGAAGCACTGCGTAGTGCTGCCGCCCACCGTGATCAAAGTAAGATCGCCTGCGAAATTTCGCGGCGGATCCGGTCCGCGAAAACCGATGGAATTCCTGGTAAACGTAATCACCGGGTCCAGCGCGGGAATCACATCGTTCTTGATGTGGTACTGCTTGTTGGTCAGCAGGACGATCCGGTTCCCTTTAAGGCGCGCCTGAAACGGGTTGTGCACGCGCAGCAGAACTTCGAGCAGAAGCAGCGCGATCACCGATCCCAGACCGAACGTGATCAGCCCCAGCAGCGCCGTTCGTGCGCGAGACGGATGTTCACTCATAGATCGATCATCCGGTTTCGGTCCCCGCCGCGCGCGTGCGGGTCGGCTTCCACAGCGATCGCGGCGGCACGAAGAAAATGGACAGCGCGCAAACCGCCGCCCACATCAAAATAACAAACGTGCGCGCGGGCGAGGAAATACGTTTCACCAGCGCCCGCTCTGGTATCGCGAGATCGGCGAGCGCCAGCAAGTAGAAACATCCTTGGACGACCAAGCTCATGACGGCAAACGGCGTCGGCAGCCAGAAGCTGGAAATAAAAACGGCGATTAACGCAAACGGCAGCAACAGGCGTCCCACTTTATACGACATGTAATGAAACCACATGCGATTTCCGGGACCCAGCAGCTCCGGTAGCAGGCGCATCATCTGATAATTTCCCGCCAGCGTCCGAACCTTGCGGCGAAACTCGGTCTCGAGCGTAGTCGGATAATCGATAGCGCGCGATTCCGGCTCCACGATCAGACGGTAGCCTGCGAAGAACGCTTTGAGAGGCAAGTACACATCATCGAGCAGCGTGTCCTCGGGAACCGGAATCGCCAGCCGGCGGCGAATCATGTAGAACGGACCCGTGGCTCCCAGCATCGAATCCACCTGGCTAAGCTGCCTGCGAATCCAGGATTCATAGCTCCAGTACAGGCCCAGATTCGATTCCGCGCTGGTTTCTCCGCTCCGGATCAACAGCTCTCCGCTGACCACGCCGACGTGCGTGTCCGCGAAACAGGCCACCATGCGCGCAATGCTGTCAGGCTCAATTTCCTGGCGTACATCGGTCAGCAGCAGGAGTTCGTTCCTGGCGATCGGGAAAGCCGCGGTCAAAGCGGCAGGTTTGCCTGCCTGCGGCACTCGCAGCAGACGCACGCCCCTGGATGTGAATCCTTGCGCGATCTCGTCAGTGCCGTCCTCGGACCCGTCGGAGACCACCAGGATCTCCATCCGATCCGCTGGGTACCCAGCCGCCAGCACGGACTCCAGTTTGCGCCGGATCCAAGGGGCCCCATTGCGTACCGCGATGATGACGGATACCGGCGTGAGTTCCACGCCCTTGACGACACCGGCTCGCCTGCGCCGCGCCATCGCTCCCAGCAGCAGCGGATAACCGGCCACCACGTAGACAATGAAGAACGCGCAGACCAGGAAAATCCAGGAGCCGGCATTCATCGTCATCGCGCCGCGGAAGGCGCCTCCTGGAGAATCCGATCGAAACATCGCGCCGCATGCTCCGATGAACAGCGCGACGAAACCAATTCCCAGCCCGCCGACGCGATGCGCGAGCGCAGAGGAGCGTCCGACAGCAAATCGACGCAGCGCCCGGCAAAATCCCGCGGTGAGTCGGCGAGATAGCAATTCTCGCCTGATGTCACCGGCAATCCCTCCGCGCCGATTGAAGTCGAAACGACGGGCACTTTCGCAGCCATCGCCTCGAAAATCTTGAGTCTCGTTCCGCCGCCGATTCGAAGAGGAACAATCGAAACCGACGAATTCCAGAAGTACGGCCGGATATCGTCGACCGTTCCCGTCACTTTGATTCCGGCATCCTGCGCTCCCAACTGGACGACCTCGCCGGGAGGATTGCGTCCCACTACGGCCAGCGTGCAATCCGGCTTGCGTTCCCGGATCAGCGGCAGAATCTCTCGCGCAAAGTACAGGATTCCGTCCACATTCGGGAGCCAATCCATGGACCCGACAAACACCAGATCGGCACCGGGAGCAGCGCCCGCGGCGCGAGGCGCGAAGAAATCGACATCCACCCCGGTAGGAACGGCCGACACCTTCGAAATCCCAAACATCTCCCGCATGCGCGATGCGTCGGTTTCCGATACTGCGATCACGCGGGCGGACTGGCGGCATACCTGCGCCTCGTATTCAAACATCCGCCGCGCCTGCATCGAGAAAAACATTCTGGCCAGCGAATTCGAAGCGGTCTTCAGATGGCGCTGCCAGATCGTGGTTTCGACATTGTGCTCGAACAGAACCGAGCGGTCCAGCGCGCCGATGTTCGGCGCCACGAACAGAAAATCGCACACGATTCGGTCGAAACGGTGCTCGCCAATCAGTTCGTCGATCTTGCGGCGCATCGCCGCCGAACAATAACGGCTCACCGCGAGCGGCAATCGCGAAAACAAATTGCCCGCGGCCTGAAATACAAAACGCGCCGACTTCCGCGGCGGCGGCCGATGCGGGATTCCGTAAGCGCGCGTCGAATACTCCGGGCTTCGGCGCAACCCCTCCGGCTCCAGAGGATTTTCGAGCGCGACGAAATGAATTTCATGCCACTGATGCAGGTGCGACAGCATGTGAAGCGACCGGATCTGTCCGCCTCGGGTTGTAGGGTGAAGAAAGAAAGGACTCACCCACAAAATTTTCATAGCTTCGATTGTAGAAGGCGCGCTTCAGACCTTCCTCATCAGCGCGCGAATTTCCTTCCCCGACATGACTCTCTTGCGTGCAGGTGCCGCGGGCGCGGGCACCGGGCCCCCCACGGGCTTCATTGTCATCCTCTGCGGCACCATGATCGCGGCCGGAGCCGGCGTGATAGCCCGCTCCAGGCTCAAAGCGATTGCGGCCAGAACATAGAACGCGGGGAAGTAGGCGAGGCTGAGAAAGAACGCGGCCACGCACACTCCCGCCAGCGAAAGCCACAAGTGATAGGCTGCCCTCTCAAGCTCCGGATAGCCATTTTCAGTGGCGCGCTTCACCACGCGTCGCACCGCCCTAACCGCTTGCACCAGAAACGCGATAAACAAAATCGCTCCGGGAACGCCGGTCTCGGACGAGATCTGCGTATAAGTGTTGTGGGTGACATTCCACGCGACCTTCTTGCCCTCGGCTTTCGCTTCGCTCCAGTGCGCGGTAGGGAAATTTCCGGGGCCGACGCCGAATAGCGGATGCCGCACCGTCAATTTCAGGCTCCATTCCAGTAGACTCAACCGGCCTTCGGTCGACCCGACATCCGCGCCCTGCAGCCGTTCGCGCTCATCCGCGTTCATGGGAGCCGACTCGTCCACGGTGAAGAAGGTGAAGTAGCGCTGCTGAAGATATCCCGGCAGCACGGCAAGTCCGATGATCAAAGCAGCGCCGCCTCCAGCAACCACCATGATCTTCTTGCCCAGTGAGACTCCCCAAAACAGGACCACTCCCATGGCCAGCAGCGCGATCATTCCGCCGCGCGAGCCGGCGCGCAGAAAGACGAACAAGGTCACCAGGCTGGCCGCGGCGCCGAAAATCCGCGTGAAAGGATTACTCGACCGCGCCAGCAGCGCCAGCAGCGGCAATCCCATCAGCAGCGTCATCGCGTATTCATTCGGATCCTTGAAGCTGCCCTGCATCAGCTCCAGGCGGCCGGTTTCCATGTTTCCGAAGGCGAAGCTGAGAATGGCTCCGACGAACGCCGCCGCGCCAAGAATGTAAATCATGCGAATACATTGGCGCGGCGAAAGGGTTAGTCCGCTGATCGCCACGAAGGTAACCAGGCTCTGAAAGGCTGCCGTGGCGGGCTGGATGCTATTGGTTCTCCAGACGCTGAATGGCAACGTGATGCCCACCCAAATCGTGAACACAACAATCATCCACGTGATCGGGCTGTGCAGCGCTCGCGGGATCGCGCCGCTGATCAGGATCACCCCCACCATCGTGTAATACACGATTCCCGGAATCTTGTAGCCAACCGCAATCAGGTCGAAAAAGCGGCTGAAGGAGATGAATACCCAAGCCGCGACGATCCAGAAGCCAACTTTGTAGGGGCCGTCGGAAAACGACGCGCGCGGTCCCGCGACAACCGGAACCGCAGAGCGCAGCTTCAAACCCTGCGGGAGGTCCACTGCTTGGCCGGATGTATTCATGCGCTCCTAGGCCGGGAGAACCACTTTCGTAATAGTAACATTTTCATGGTGATACGCTAGCTCGGCTTCCTCAGAACAGCGATTAAATTGCTGCGGTATCCCTCCATCGCCGGAGCTTCCAGCATCCGCATATACAGCAGCTCGACGATCGCCGCCGGCGCGAACAGCGCCGTCACCGCGGAAGTCGATACCGACTCGAGCTCATGAATCGCAAAATGGTTTTCGCGGGCTTGATTACGGATCGCCGCGAAGGTATTCATGCGATAACAGGTTGGAAAAACGTCTTCCTCTTTGCGGTTTTCGAGCACCGCAGCCAAAAAGTTCTTAAGCTTCTGCGGCATTTTTGACGCCATCGTCATCATGAAACAACGGGCGTTCGGGGTATGAAAGATAAACACTCCACCCGGACGCAATACCCGGTACACTTCCGCCAGGACCCGTCCCGGGTCGGACAGGTGCTCGACCACCATATTGGCTGTCACTACAGCAAAAGATCCTTCGCGGAATGGCATTGTTTCAAGGTTTCCGAAAACCCGGCCATCTACGGCCTGATTTTTCCGCAAGCCGTCCCAATCCAGGTCGATCCCAATTAACTTCCCGCTGCGCCCAGCCAGTTCCTGCTCCTCAGCCACCATCCAGCTCGCAAACATCTGATGTCCGCAACCTAAGTCGAGCCAGTCTGCACCCTCTGGAATTGTCCGTCTCAAGGTTTCATAATAGGGGTACTGAGAATACCGTAAGCCCGGATAGAAAATCTTCTCCAGCCTCCAATAGAGTCTCATCAGAGCTTGACGCATAGAAAATCCATCGTACGTTAGAGCCCGCGAGGTTCGCATGGTAACATCGAGCTAGCGATGTTCCGTCTGACCGGACGAGAGAATTGGGATTATCTTTATCAACCGGCGGCTAAACAGACTACCCAGCCCGTCGAGACGCGCGGACGCTTACCGGAACGATTCTTCGGATCCTACTCGGTGGAGCGATTCTGGTCTCTGGTCGGAAATAATCTACCGCAAAAACGCGGACAAACCGTGCTTGAAATCGGTTGCGCGCCGGGAAACATCCTGCATGACTTCGCGCGCCGGTTCAATTGCATCCCTTATGGGGTCGACTTTTCGGAAGCCGGCGTGGAACGGACCCGCGAGAATTTTCAAAGCTGGGGCTATGGTCCGGAGAATGTCATGCACGCCGATGTCTTCGACCCCGAATTTCAAACGTCGGTTGAGAGTAAATTCGACATCGTGGTATCCCGCGGATTTGTCGAGCATTTCACTGATCTGCGCGCCGTGATCGAAGCGCACGCGGTTGCGCTGCGGACGGGCGGACTCTTAGTTGTCTCAATCCCGAATTATCGCGGCTTGAATCATTGGATCGGCCGTCCTACGCTTCGCGATCTATATCCGCTGCACAACCTCGCCATCATGGATCTCCAAACCTTTCGCGCGGGATGCAGCTCGCCAAATCTCGACCTTCTTTGGTGCCGCTATTTTGGCGGATTCGACTTCGGCATCTTCGATACCGGGGGGCAAACCCTTCGTCTGAAGACCTACAGGCGACTCCAGGCCGGGCTGAACTTCCTGTTTCGAATGGTGCCGCCTCCGCAGTCTCGCTGGACCAGCCCACAGCTTCTGTGCATCGCAAGGAAGCTGGCGCCGGACATCAAGCGTGGCTGAAACGACCGGAGCGTCCGCGAATCCAACCTCTGCTGGCAAGGCAGATGCCATGTTACCCCAGGATCCTGAGAGTTCTCACGCAGAACGCTTCTTCGTAAACGTAGTCTGGACGTTGCTCGCGGTCGGAGCGAGTTTCTTCACCGGATTTTTTCTGTCCAGGTACATCATCAAAGCGCTGGGAGAATCCCGCTACGGGATTTGGGCGCTAACCTTTGCTTTCGTGGAGTCTTTTGGCCTGCTGGACCTGGGCTTCCGCACGGCCGTAGTTAATTTCACATCGCGCCTGCGCGTGCACCGCGATTGGGCCGGCATCAATGAAGTGATCAATACTTCCCTTCTTTACTTCGTGATCGTCGGATCGGCCATGGCAGCGGTCGCGGTGGTGTTCGGCGGGCAGGCTTATCGGTTTTTCAAAATCGATCCATCTTACCGGAACGATTTTTCGTTGCTCATTCGCCTCATTGGGATCAATTGGGCGCTGGGGATCATATTTAGCGTATTTCAAGCCGGCCTTGAGGCTTTTCAGAAGTTTAAGATTTACTACCGTATCTCGGTTTCCATGCTGCTGCTTCGCTCCACGGGATGTGCATTGGTTCTGTACTTCGGTCATGGCCTGGTTGCGATGGGACTGGTGGTGCTCGCAACCAACGTCATGCTCCACGGGCTCACGCTGATTACCTTTGCGCGAGCCCACACCCATCTTCGTTTCTCTCCCGCCTTCGTGCGCTTTTCCCGCTGGAAGGAAATGGCGCATTACGGGATGCATTCGTTTCTCGCCATCATTTCTATGATGTGGCTGGGACAAGGTCCCGCGCTGATGGTGGGCCATTTTCTTTCCGACGCTTTGGTGGGATTTTATACTCTGCCGTCTCGCCTGTTTCAATACGGTGTCGAAATGGTCACGAAGATCGGGTTCGTCACCGCCCCGAGCACCGCGGAGCTGGTCGCCCACGGGAGATCGAAGGACGTCATCAGACTTGGGATGTACCTGAATCGCTACTGCTTCGCGTTATTCGTGCCATTCAGCATATTCTTGAGCGTCTTTGGAGCCGAATTTATCCGCGCGTGGGTCGGCGAGCGGTTTGCGATGTACTCCGCTCCATTGCTCCTGCCGTTCATGCTTTCGACGTCGTTTGCGCTGGCCGGGCAATACAACTCCAGTTCGATTCTTTTCGGCATGGCGAAACACGATAACTACGCTCGTGGCCTGTTGATCGAGTCCGCGCTATTGCTACTCGGCTTGTTCCTCGTGACGCCGCGCTATGGCATCCTGGGCGCTGCCTGGGTGACCGCCGCGCTGATGATTCTGAATCGCGGCATTCTCACTCCTTACATGTTGTGCAGCAATTTGAACTATCCTTTTCTGCGATACATGAAAGGGATTTATCTTCGAGCGCTGCTGTGCGCCATTCCCGTCGCCGGCATCGCAGTGTGGATCAAGTTGCATTGGATTCCGGGACGCAACTGGTCCGAGCTTTTTTTCATGCTGGGCGTGATCTGCTGCCTGTTCTACGGGGCTGCCGCGGTGTTGTGTCTGGAGCCGCACCATTTGTTGCTGATGCGCAGTTGGGTGGTAAGCCGGTTGCGTCTCCGGCCCGCGTCCGCCTGATCGATGCGAAGCCTGCAAGAGATCCGCTACCGCCTGCGCCAGGAGGCTGCGAATCTTTTCCTTCTGCTCCGCGCGCCCGCGCCCAACGCTGTTTCCAAATCGCCACTGGAACTGCTTCCCGACCCTTCACAGGTCGCCGCGGGTCTGAAAAATTCGCCGTTCGCCGCCGAAGTCGACTCGCTCGCGACCGGCATCCTGTGCAATCGGATTCCCTTGCTCGGCTCGGAGTGGTGTTTCGATGGCCCGATCCCTTGGCGTCGCGACTGGAAACACAATCGCGAATTCGGAGGCACGCCGTACTTCCGCTTGGTTCCGTACCTCGATTTCAACCGCACCGGCGATCACAAGTTCATCTGGGAGCTGAACCGCCATCAATATTTCGTAGTCCTTGCGCAAGCCAGCCTGCTCAGCGGCCGGTTCGATTTTCTCGAAACTCTACAAACGCATTGGGAAAGTTGGGTAGCGGGAAATCCCTTCCAGCGCGGAATCAACTGGACCAGCGCACTGGAGGTAGCGTTCCGCGCGCTTTCTTGGACCTGGGTTTATCATCTCGTTGGCGATCGCCTGCCCGATTCTCTCCGGCAGCGCTTTCTGACCGAGCTTTGCCGCCACGGCTATCATCTCGAATACAACCTCTCGCTCTATTTTTCGCCCAACACGCACTTGCTTGGCGAAGCGGTCGCGCTTCATGCGCTGGGTGTCCTGTTTCCGGAATTTCCGCGCGCCGGGCGATGGGCCAAACTCGGCGCGTCGATTGTGGAAGCGGAATTGATTCGCCAAGTCCGGTCCGACGGTGCGCATTTCGAGCAGTCGTCCTACTATCACATCTACGCTCTCGATTTTTTTCTATTTCACTATCTGCTGGCCGGGCGTCCCCACCAGTTCGAAGCCGTGCTGATCCGCATGGCCGAATATCTCGATGCGATGCAAGGCCCGTCGCGAAGGATTTTCTTCGTCGGCGATGACGATGGCGGCCGCGTATTTCATCCCTATGGAGAGCGCACCTGCTTTGGCCGCGCCACGCTCGCCACATGTGCGGTGATGTTCCGCCGGCCGGAATGGCTGAATGATCCGGACGATCTTTCCGCGCAAGCCGCGTGGTGGCTGGGCGCTTCGGCTTTCGATGTTGAGCCCAAACCGCGGCCGGCCGCCGATTCTAAGCGCTTCGCGGATTCGGGAACCATCGTATCGGAATCGAAAAATCTCTTCGCGGTCTGCAAAGCTGGAGGGTTTGGCCCGTTTCGCGCCGGGCACACCCACTCGGACTCGCTCAGCGTGTCGGTGCGCCGCGCCGATCGAGATGTCTTAATCGATCCCGGAACCTTCAATTATTCCGATCCCGAGTGGCGAGATTGGTTCCGCGCCTCCGCGGCCCACAACACCGTCCGCGTCGACGGCCTGAATCAGGCTGCGACCCGAGGACCTTTCGGATGGGCCGGGAAACCCGAAGTTAAGATCCGGGAGTGGACATCGGCACCGGACTGGGATTATCTGGACGCAACCTGCCGCTATGATCGTCAGCCGTTTACGCATCGCCGGCGTCTTCTGGTTCGAAAAGACCTCGGCTGGCTGATAATTTTGGATTCTGTGACAGGACCCGGCGAGCATTGCGTCGAGCAGTTCTGGAACTGCGCCGGACCCGTTTCCGCGTTGTCCAGCCACGCCTATCAGCTCGGCGACGGAGCACGTCTCCTGCTGGACCCAACGATGCAAGTCGAGACGCAAGACGGCTGGCGCTCTCCAGTCTACGGGCAAAAATTGCCCTCGCAGCGAATCGTCGCGAGCCGAAGAGGTGCATTGCCTGTTACGTTCGCAGCCGCGGTAGTTGGTCCCGGCGACGACCTCCAGACTCTTAGGGTCACCTCCGAAACTCAGGTATCGATTGGCTCGGCTGTATTCGGATTCCCACCCAGGACCGGGCTTGCATGAGCACCCCAATCCGCGTTCTTCTGATCGCGCCATCGCTCGATATCGTGGGCGGCCAGGCGATTCAGGCCGACCGCCTGCTTCGTTCCCTGAAAAATCAGCCGGAGCTTCTCGTCACGTTTCAGCCGTTCAATCCCCGCATCGGATTCCTCCGCCGGATCAAGTTCGTTCGCACCGTTGCGACCTTCTGGCTGTACATCGTTCAGCTCACATTTCGCGTCTGGCGTTACGATGTGCTTCACGTCTTTACCGCGTCTTACTATTCCTACTCGCTGTGGACCCTCCCCGCGCTCTTCATCGCCAAGCTCTACCGGAAGAAAATCGTCGTGAACTATCGCGACGGCCAGGCGGAGGATCATCTCCGTCACTGGCGTTCCGCGCTGCCCACCATCCGCATGATGGATCGCGTGGTCGCGCCCTCCGGCTATCTGGTGGACGTGTTCGCAAAATTTCGGGTCCCCGCGATCGCGATTTTCAACGTCATCGAGACCGGTGATTTCAAGTATCGATCCCGGCGTAAGATCCGCCCGGTATTTCTTCACAACCGCGCACTGGAGCCTCTGTACAACGTCGAGTGCACTCTGCGCGCCTTCCATCTCATTCAGAAACGCTACCCCGAAGCTCGACTAACGCTGGCGCACGACGGTCCTTTGCGGCCCGCACTCGAAGCGTTAGCGAAGGACCTAGGCCTGCGGGGCACGAATTTCATCGGGCAAGTCGCACCGGCGCGCATCGCGGCCCTGTATGACGATCACGATATTTATCTCACCAGCCCCAATTTCGATTGCATGCCCGGATCATTGCTCGAATGCTTCGCATCGGGTCTTCCCGTCGTCGCCACCGGCGCCGGCGGCATCCCCTATATCGCCGAAAACGAATGCACCGCGTTGCTGGTCCCATGCGGCGATTTTGAAGCGTTAGCCGCAGCCGCTCTTCGTCTTCTGGAAGACGAAACACTGGTGGAGCGCATCACGTCTAACGCCTTCGACCAGTGCAGACGATATAGTCCCGAGGCCGTCGCGCAGCACTGGCTCGCGCTATATCAGGAACTCATGCATTCGCGCTATATTCGAAATAACGCGGGGTAGAAGGAGGCAGTCGTAAATGTATTCGCCCGGACCCGGCTGGAATCGCCTTGCGTTCGATCCGAAAATCGGTTCGTGGATCCTGTTCTTGCTAGCGTTGATGGCTCCGGACGCGCTGTTGTCAGCCGCTCCGCCGAATATCACGCAGGGACCTTGGGTGACTGGTATCACCCGCTCCTCGGCGGTGCTTTCTTGGGTGACCGATATTCCTTCCACGTCGGTAGTAAAGTGGGGCACCGATTCCGGAACGCTCGGCAATACTCAGAACGACGCTGGAATCCCGACGGTGATTCATTCCTGGTTCGCCACTGGACTTCCCGGCGCGACCACTGTCTATTATCAGGTCTGCTCCGCCAGCGCTGCAGGAACCAGCTGCTCTGCGGTCGCCAGCTTCGTGACCGCTTCGCAAGCCGTGATTCCCGCCGCGCCCGCGCCACCCGCACCGGTCGATACCCCCGTGATACCCACCGGTAATGTGTGGACCGTCGGGCCCAACTGCGACGATCCGTTGACCGGTCTGGTCGCGATGTGGAACCAGGCGAACTGGGGCGACATCGTCGAGATCGATCCGGCCGTTACCCAATTCTGTGGCGGAACCTACGTATTTCCCGCGAAAGGCCCGGATAGCGATCCGAACGCTTACATCCTCACGCGCGTCAAGGACGCGCCCAACCTCGGCCCCGGCCTGATCAGCCCCGCGAAAAAAATGCAGATGGCCCGATTCGTGGATACCGCGCCCAACGTCGTCATGATCGGACCCGCCGATCCCACCGGCCTTTCCTGCTTCGCCGGATCTTACCTTTGGAGACAGGGTCAGAACAACGCCTGGGCCATGTATCGTTGCAACAATCTGCCGCCCCAAAATATCGCGCAAATTGCCAACGCCGGTGCTCTGAATATCACCGTTCCGAATCACGGCATTCCAGATGCGCACATGGTTTGGGTTGCGGGAGCCTCCGGCGCAGGCGCAGGCGCCGTGAATGGCGGATGGCTCGCTCATGTGCTGGACGTGAACACCATCCAACTCGAGTCCTACATCGGTCCGATCCCGCAAACCGCCACTGGAGCGGCGGCAGGCGGGACCATCCAGCTCAACCAGTATCAACTCGAGCCCGTAACCGAAGGCGACGTTCCTCCGTCGTCCTGCACGTACGGCCAGTGGTGGCACAAACAAGCGACCTCTGGAGCGGAAGACGAATACCATCGAACCTATTACTGCGCTTCTTCGAATCAATGGCTGCCTTATCGTATGGATCCGAACTTCGGATCCACCCCCGCTCCCGTGATCGATCTGATCACGAATCAGGCCCACAACCTGATTTTTCAGGGCCTCAGCTTCGAGCCGCTGCCGTTGAAGGCGGACCCGCAGAGGCTCGAATACACATATCAGCCGGCGAATCAGGAATCCGGCACTATGTTTTGGAACTTCGTCGCGCAGTCCCGCAAGAATCATCACATCTACTGGAATCAGATCCTGGCTGGATGTCCCGATCCGACGCCTGAAGGCGCCATGGTGCGCTGTCATTCATTCGCCAGTCCGCTGGATGGCGCGCACATCAGCGTCCGCAATTCTTACTTCACCGGTTTTCAGGTCTTTCATTCCCTTCAGGATCTGGATGACGGATCGGCCGTAGTGTTCGCGGTGCAGCACGGTCCTGGACCTCACGAATTCGTGGGCAACCACATTGAATGTGCCGGGATTTGCGTCTACTACTCCGACGATGTCGCCTCAACTTCGCAGGCGGGCGATTTGACGTTCAAACAGAACACCGTGATCACGCCCGATCAGTATTGGAACGCTTCGCCCACGTGGCTCGGAAAAAACTCTGCCTTCCCGCAAGGTATTTATTGGTCCCAGCGCCACCGCTTCGAGCTCAAGCGCCTGAAGCGCGGCCTGCTGGATGGCAATACCCTGGTCGGCGGATGGGCCTGGAATAACAATGCCGCGGCGATCTGCCTGTGCACGCGAGGCGGCGCGGCCGGAGCGCAAATCTCTTCGCTCACCGATTCCACCATCGTTACGTACGACGCAAGCGTGCTCTACGATTGGGGCATTGAGGATCTGCACCCCGGCGACATGGTTTACTTGCAGAACCTCAGCGGAGGAAATTGCCCGGCCAATCCGGCCCAGGTCTACACGGTGGCAAGCGTGGTGAACTCTTTCACGTTTACGATCGCTCCGTCGCCCGGCTGCAGCGCCACGCGAGGCAACGTCGCGCGCTTAGGCAACGAGACGGCCTTCATTTCCGACATGACCATCAGCAACAACACCTTCCGGAATGCGCCCACCGGCGTTTACGTGCTGGGACACGACAGCTACGCGGGCCCGCCCAACGGACTCGTCTCGGATGCGATGCAGCGCATCCAGATCACCAACAACCTGGCGATCAACCTGGATGGAACGCGCGTCGGCGTGGGGACGTATTCAGCCAATCCGCAATACGCGCCCACGGGGACCTTCGTCGTCCCGATTTATGGATTGGAAGATCTGCAAGTCACCCACAATACTGTCTACAAACGCACCATCGCCGCTTTTATCAATTCTGATTCCGCCGTGGGTGGTCCTTCCAGCGGATTAAATCTGAAAGCCAACATTCTGGAATATCTGACCGGCAGCGGATTCGTGAACGATGGAACCTGGTTCGGCTCCAACGGGCTCAATCGAGCCTGGGTGTCGGGTTCATCGCCCCAGTACACGGCGACGTACAACGTGATTCTGCGGGCCGGCGGCGCTAAAGGTCCTCCTTACGATCCGACCCAGTCGCCCTTCGGGCCGTATCCCGCTCTCACGCAGTGGTTCGACACGAACAGTGGTCCATTTCCATTTGCAAACCCGACGCGTGGAGATTTTTCGCTCACCGGCCTTTACCGGCACATCGACTCGTGTTTCGGCACGCCCGGCGACTGCACCGACGACGGCCTGGACGTCGGCGTAAACATGCCAGCGCTATTGGCCGCCCAACAAGCTCAGTCCAACAACGCGATCCGGTAAGCTCTCCTAAATCGTCGTAAACGTCCCCATCGGCTGCTGGACCGCGCAATTGACGCGATAGGTATACGTAGTCGCCGGCGCCAGCCCGGTTATAGACACGTCCTGCACCCGCCCGCCGCCGGAATTACTTACCCGCGTGAACGTGGCGAGCCCGTTCGTGCTGATGTCCACCGTGCACCCAAACGCGTCCGGCGCGACAAAGCTCACGATAGCGCTGGTGGTCCCGATCGCGCGTGGACGAACGTTCAGCACGCATCCCTGCTTCACGCATTGCCCGATCGTGTCCGGACCAAGGTCGAGTCCGTCGCTCGCGCGGCTGGCGCCTCCGCTCACATACGCCGACGCCGCCGTAAGCTGAAACCGACCCGCGCTGTATGCTGTGAACCCGATCGCTGCCACGCGTGCCGCGATAGTGTTCCCGGTAGCGAAAGTCGTTGTCGGCAGTCCGCCCCACAGCGCGGACTGAGTCGCGATGTTGGCCGAGGTCATCTGCGTCTGCGTCCCCGAATTCGAGAATCCTCCCAGCAGCAGATTGTGATTCCAGATTAGGTTGAACGGCGCCGCGACCGGCAGCAACGCGCTTCCAAAGCTGCTGGCCGGACTCGGATTCCCGCCGCATCCCGAGTACCACCACCCATTCAGGCTATCGTCATTCGAATATCCGAAAATGTTGTTCCGAAACGCGAGGCCTTCGTCCAGGAAGCAGACGAAGTTGTTGCTGGGGCTGGTTCCCTGATTGATGTCGAAGAGATTGTGCTCGATGGTCAGATCCTGCGGGGCGATATTGATGGCGAGGGCCTGCCCGTTGTCGCCCGGCGCGCCCGACGTGTTGAAGGTGGTCTGCGCATAGCGATTCACGCCCGTGAAAATATTGTCGTGCAGCCAGATCCTCTGTGACGCAACTTCGCCATACACCCCCGGAAACATCCCCACCAATTGCACGCCCTGGCACGATTTGCTGAACGTGTTCCACCCGACTTCATGGTCCGAACTTGTAGTCGGAACGCCGCCGATGTTCGAAAAACTCATATTGAACCCGCGCCCCGAGAAGTTGGAGCAGAACGCCCCCGTAAACGTATTCCCGATCACCTGCGATTGCTGGAACGCCTTCCATTCCATGTGTTGGCGCATCGAATAGAAGCGGCCGTTCCAAGCCGAATTGCCTTCGTTCGCCAGATACGCCGGATCGATCTGAAACGTATTTCGCATGGCGACCAGATTCCCCGGAGTCGTCAGCCACTGGCAGGTCGGCAACCCCGCGGTTGTGCAGGCCGAAATCAGTTCGCTGACGTAACCGGCATAGGAGCCGTCCGCGTAGATCTCCGCGGTTCCCGGATTGTTGTGGAACAAATTGCCCTGAAACATGTAAGGCCCGGGTCCTTTGTCGATGGCCACAATGGTCGATCCCTCCTGCCCCGCGGACGTGAGCGCAAGATTGACCGGCTCAAGCTCATTGACGCCAGCCCACGCACCGCCGGAAATCGACAGAATGGCCACAGGAACACGGCTATAAAAACCTCCGCTGGTCGCAAATATGGGAGAAGCAGCGGCAATCACCGTGCAGGTCTGGCCGGTGATGGCGCAGGTCGCGTTGAGGCCGGTCGGCACCGTCAGGAAAAAGCCCGTGCGAGTCGCCTCGAATACCGCGCTTCCGGTCACGCCTCCGCCCGCCGTAATCGTAAGCGCTCCACCCGACGGCGCAACAAGCTTGTCGGAGGTTCCTTCCCCGAAGTAGAAATTACCGGGAGGAATCGTCACTTCGGCCCCGCTTGCCAGGGCCAGCGGAGTCGCCGACCACGAAGGCGTCCACAAATTCATGTTGTCGAAAACGTTTCCCACCCAAGCCATGTACCGCCCGTCGCAGTAGAGGCACCATTTGTTGTCTCTCTCCGGATACGCGTTGCCCGCCATCCAATTCCGGTCGAAAGTGATGTGCGAGGTGCCCGCGCTGCTGCTGACGAATTGATTAAACACCGGCCCATCGTATTCGCCGGTAGTTCCCAGTGCCGCGTAAGCCCATTTGATCCCGATGAACCGGTAGTGGTGCGCCAAGCATCCCTGGTCGAGCCGTACCGCGCTGTTCTGAATCGTCGTTGCGTTCTGGATGGTGGCGAACAACGAGGGATACAGAACGCTTTGGTTCGCGTCCGTGAACGTACGGACGCCGAACGGCGAAAGCTGGCTGTCAGGAGTGGACGTACGGATAATAATCTCTGCCTCAGCCGGCACATCGCCGGTGGTGGTCTTCACGAAACAGCCATAGACGGGAGCGGAAAAGCTGGTCCCGCCCAATCCGAGGACGGTCGACCCTCCGTTGGTCGCAGACACCGTAAACGTAGTCGAGCTCGGCACCGAAGCCACGAAATACGCGTAGCCGGGATTAAACGGCAGTGGTGCGCTGTCATTGCCAAGGCCGAAGGAGATCGGCCCTTCCCCGCCCAGGATCACCTGATTGCCGACGCTCAGCCCATGGGCGCTCGCCGTCGAGAAGGTTCCGGTCGATGCTACAAACCCGATGATCTTCGTCGTGTCTGGAGCATCGGCAAGAGTCATCGTCGTCGCCTGATTGCTGCCGTCGAAGCTGCTCACTGAGCCCGCTTGCAGCACGATCACATCCCCGTAGGTCGCATTAGCCACGCCCGTGGCTTGCGAAGTAAGAATCGCACCCGCCAGGCTTGACTCATTCACGCAGCTCGATCCGCCGTACAGCGCGTTCCAGTTAGGGACGTTCGTGCACGTCAGCGGGGAGACCAGATGGACCTTGCCCGTGGGCGTCAACGGAGCCGAAATCGTAAACGTCGTTGGCGGCGTAGGATAAACCGGGTGAAGCGGACTTGCCAATGTCGTGAACGTCTGGTCGACCGCGGTGCAGTACGCGGACCCGGTAGTGGATTGCGGCGCCGCATGGTACGTGGTCGCGCCTTGAAGACCGGTAAGCGTCATAAAACGCATGCCACCCGCCGCTACGAACAACGGCGAACTGTCGCCCTGCGTCGACCCGTAACTGCTGGTCGCGCCGTACTGAATCTGCGCGCCGTCGGTGGCCGAATCGTTCAACCACGTGAATCGCGCCGAGTTGTGCGTCACTTGATCGACCACAATGCCGGAACAGGTGTTCCCTAATGCAACGCCCGAAACCCAAAGAACGATCAGAGCGGAGAGGTAGTTCTTTTTCATGCTGCTGTCTCCCGCTCAAAACGAGCTCAACGCCGATCGCTTCCATGTGTTGGTGGCCACGCAGATATACAGGAACGAGGAATCGTACTGCACCGCCCCCTTGGTGCACGCCGCGCTCGACGTCGCGGGTGTGCCGGTCGGAATCCCCAGGAACGGCGAGCCGGTGAAGTCGTTCGCGCCCGTGAAAGTATTCGCAGTGGCTTTCAGTGGCACCAGCGCCGTCACGATGTCGCACGTTCCCGGCACCGTTGAGCAATCGAGCGCGCCCGATCCGCCGGTGGTGATGTTTCCCCAACCCGCGGCCAAGCCGTTGGTTGTCAGGTATCCGGCGACGCCTGTTTGGGGCGGCAACCCGCTTCCGCCCGAGCCTCCTCCGGCTTGCAGAGTCCATACGTTGGTGGCCGTGCATCCGTACATGTTCTGCCCCGCGGGGGCCGCGGTGTCGAAAAACATCTGTCCGACCGAGCACACCGCCGGCAGAGCCGTTCCGGTTTCGAGTGGCCTGGTAAAAGGCGCGGCGGCGAAATCGACGCTCTTGCTTTGCGTTCTAAGATCAACCGCGGTCTGCCCGAGAAGATTCACTCCGGCGAGCAGCAATATCCAAAATCTCTGCATATTCGAGACCCCTTTTGGTCTCAACTTACACAGGAGGATTCCGGATGTCGGCGCGATGAAGCGCTAACGTGGTGAAATTAGGGCAGATTATTTTACAGCGACGAGCGTGGTTCCCTCAAAGAACGTCAGGAACAACTGACGAACTAGACGGGAACTCTTTGCGGCCCCCACCACGCCTCGCTTCAACGATCCGTGTGCGGGATTGATGTCCGCCAGATCTACGATATCGTGAACCTCTGAGAACCCAGCCTTGCGAAGTCCCGTGCGCACACGGCCATAGGTGAACTGGTGAAAGTCGATCCCCAGCTTCATGATGTCGGGTCCGTGAACCAAGGTGCGGAACCGGTATCGCATCCAGTCCGGCATCCAACCGTAAAAAAACAAAGCCGGATACTCGCCCGACTTCAGCGCGAATTTATTAGTCGATTCCCAAAACAGAGCCCCGCCCGGCTTCAGAGCGCGGCAAATCTTCGCGAGACCCGCCTCCCAATACTCGACGTGCTCAAATACCGAGGAGCAAATGATCACGTCGTAAATCGATTCGCCCAGTTCGACGGTCTCCAGGTTCGCCAATTCGATATCGATATCGACGCCGCATTGCCGTCCCCATTGCTTGGCATGTTCGATCAACTGCGGGCTGATTTCCAGCGCCTTAAGATTCAGGCCGTTGAGTTTGCTCAGGATCGGTATCGCCCCGGTTCCTGTTCCCACTTCCAGCATGCGCGTCGCCGGCGCGATGGGGTGAAATTTGCCCACGTAGCGCATTAACCGATCGAACTCCGGACGTTTGTCGTCCAGCGTTTGCGCGGCGTGCTTAGCCAGGTACGCGCTGGTGTCGGAAAGCTCGTGGTGGTAGATTTCCATGCCGCCTCTATTATCGCCCGGCCTCGCCGCAGTTGCTTTCAACCCGAGCTTTTGCAAAAATGTGCGCGTGTTCACGGCCGCGCAGTATCGGATCTTGAAGCTCATCTGTCCGGCCGAGCCCGGCCACATGAATGGATCGGTGTATGCGCATCGCAGTAAGTTGATGGTCCTGCTGGGCGAACAGTTTCTCTCCGAGCTTCGCGGCCTTTCCGTGATCGATTTCGGCTGCGGCGAAGGCGAGGAAGCCATCGAAATGGCACGCGCCGGAGCGGCTAGCGTCTTCGGCCTGGATATTCGAGAAGACGTGCTGCAAACCGCAAGAAATAAAGCGCACGAAGCCGGAGTCGCAGATCGCTGCCACTTTGGAACTGCATGCACGGAGCGCGCCGATGTCGTGGTATCCATCGATTCCTTCGAACACTTTGCGGATCCCGCGGGCGTGCTGGACCAGATGTTCGATTTGCTGGCGCCCGGCGGCCGCGTCTACGCGAGCTTCGGTCCCACCTGGTATCACCCATTGGGAGGGCATCTCTTCTCCGTTTTTCCGTGGGCGCACCTGGTGTTCTCCGAAGCGGCGCTCCTGCGCTGGCGATCCGATATCCGCAGCGACGGCGCAACCCGATTTTCGGAGGTCGCCGGCGGGTTGAACCAAATGTCGATCCGAAGATTCGAGCAAATCGTTCAACGCAGCCGTTTCCGGCTGGATCTACTGGAAGCGGTCCCCATCCGAAAGCTGCGTCCTCTGCATTCCCGGCTTACGCGCGAATGGACCACGGCCATCGTCCGCGCAAAACTGAGCAAGCCTGCATGAGGAAAATCATTTCGATTCCGTTCCTGGTCGCGGCAGACATGGTGTTTGCCTACAACCCGTTTTTTCACGCCCATACCGACGCGCTCGACCGGATGTTCTCGAAGTTTCGCTGGTATCGCCGCCTGACCTACTCTGCCTGGCGACACCCGCCAACCGGCTGGACTCGCGTGCTTCCGGGAGAAACCTTGGAGCCGGCCGAATATTGGGGCTACCAAGTTTGATTTCGCGTAGCTGACCAGTTAAACTCGAAAAGGTCACGTCTCCGGCCGTGCCCCGGGGCGCGTGACTGGCACAGTAGTTCCCAACAGCAAATGGACGACGCGGGAAGCGGAGGGATGCGAACACACCTGCTTATTGTCCTAGGCCTGGTTCTCGTCACCGGAGCGGTTTACAGCCGCTTGGCGGTGTCAAATTTCTGCGGATTCGACGACGCCCTGGAACTTCAACGGATGAGTTTTCAGGATCCCGGCACACTCGCGGCCGACATGGGCACGGTTTTGTTTAACTCCTACAAGTACCGGCCCGGGATGATGACGCTGAACCGAATCACGTTTCGCGCGGGTGACCGTCAGGCGTGGGCATTCCGGATTCGCAACGTCGCCTGCCACGTGTTGATCACCGCGACGCTGTACGGCGTCGGGATTCTGTTATTCGACTCCATACCCGTCGCAGCCATCGCCGCGCTGTTCTTCGGGTTGAACCCCATCATGAATCAGGCCGTTGCCGGTGCCGTATGGGTAATCGCGCCCGCGAATCTGTGTCTGATTCTGTCGTTTTTTCTGTTTCTCATTTCGCTACGGGCCCCGCGCGGTAACATCCTCGCCTTGGCTGCATCTATCCTGGTGGGCTCTGTCGGAGT
>Ga0209415_10005187_pt1 | contig 23502 bp, 21 predicted proteins | sample PeaSoiSIISIP2007_FD_187696 | JGI IMG/M metagenome (GOLD analysis project Ga0209415, IMG submission 187696) | Peat soil microbial communities from Weissenstadt, Germany - SII-SIP-2007 (SPAdes) (version 2) | ecosystem: Environmental > Terrestrial > Soil > Wetlands > Peat | place: Germany... | reverse complement strand
AATGCCGCGCAGGTGCCGACGCAAACGACGGCGGCTGCGCCCTTGGCCGCCTCGCGCAGGGTATCCTCGGCGCTGCGGCCGCCGGCCGTGCAGTAGGCGCCGCCGGCTCCGGTGGGTACCGATCCGTCCACCACCAACACATATTTACCGAAGTTGTCTTGCATGGCCTTGGCGCGGGCCGATTCGGCGGCCTCGCCGGACGCGGCCATCAGCGTGTCGTTATAGTCCAGCGAGATGGTGTTGAAGATCAGGTCCTCGATGGTGGGCGCAAAGGACCGGGTCAAGGACTCCAGACATCCGGTGCATTCTTGGAACGACAGGTACACGACGGACGGCCGCGGCGAATTGCGCAACTGCTCGGCCATGGCCGGTCCCATCCACGGCGGCAGCGCCATGGCCGATGCCGTAGCCGTACAGAACTTGATGAAACTGCGCCGGCTGATGCCGTGTCTCAGCAGCATCTCGCCCACGGTGAGTTCGGATTTTGCGTGGGTCATCGAATTCTCCCTAACACGGGCGCCCGCGCGTGCTCATGTGCTCACGCAGCGCGCGCGCCGCAGCGGCGATTTCATCGGATGCGGTCGCCAGAATCTCCGGAAAACGGGTCACTTCGAGCAGCTCGGCCGTCAGTGCGCCTCGGGCATCGCGATGCTCCACCCACCAGACCCCGGAAATGCGCGTTTCTCGAATGCTCGACAGCCCGTCTGCAGTGACCGTTGCCTGAACTTCGCCTTCGCCGAGCGCACGCCGCAGCTCGATCCGGTCTTGCGGGCTCATCGGCAGACTGCGCAAATCGATGGCGGCGGGGATTTGACTCTCGGCGAGGCGCTCGAGCGAACCCGCGAGTTCCATGAGAATGGCCGCGACGCCGCCACCCAATCCAAAGGCCGGCGCCGGCGTTGATGCCCCCTTCCCAGGCGCACCGCCCCCGGACGGGGCTGCTTCGATGCGGATCGGGATATCGGTGAGGCGGCTCACGTGTTCCGCCACCGTTGCAGAAGTGCCGCCGCTTCTCGAGCCGCCTCCGGCACAGCGTTCGCAACCGCTGTGGAAAGCGTCTCGCTCCAATCGATGCGGTTGGGCTGGATGCATAAGAGGGCGCGGCGCTGTGGCAGGCAGTCCCGCAGCCGCGCCATATCCAGAAGATCGATCAAGCCCACTTCATGAACCGTACGGCGGCGGGCACTGGACAGAAATTCATCCATTGCCGCGCCATCGAATAGACCTATGGTCCCCGGCGCACCGTTGATATCAGCGGCATCGACCATCAGCATTGAATCCGTCGCCTCGATATAGGGCAGCAAACTGAAGCTCAAGGTGCCGGCGTCGACAAAATCGGCCGCATCGGCGCCGAGCTCCGAGCGCAGCCGCTCCACCACATGTACGCCCGCACCATCGTCGCTCAGCAGCACATTGCCAAATCCGAGCACCAGGATGAGCGGCGCGGCTGCGGGACTGCGCGCGCCCTTACTGTCACATTCGGATGCAACGCTCCCGGGCGGAACGATTTCCGCTGGTCGTGGGCCGCCCTCCACTCCAAGCCATGATCTCAAGCTCCGCCCTCATTGCTCTTTTCTAAATCAAAGCACCCTGATCGGCCTACAGTCTGTGCGTTTGCGTACATACAGAGTCTACAACGCGGCTTTAGGATCCGCGATGTGCACGAGCTGTCAATCTGCCAAGCCCTCTTGTCCCAGGTCACTGACATCGCGAGTGGCCACGGTGCAAGTCTCGTCGAGCGCATCATCATAGAAATCGGACCGCTCTCAGGCGTTGAACCGACGCTGGTCGCACAAGCATTTGCATTCGCACGCGCCGGAAGTTGTGCGGCAGAGGCTATACTGTCGATCGAAACGACCGCGGTGACCATCCGCTGTATGGGTTGCGGTGCGCAATCGGTAACTACGCCCAGCCGCTTGCTTTGCGGCGTCTGCGGGGGATACCGTACACAGATCACGGCGGGAGACGAATTGCGCCTGCGGCGCGTTGAATTGCGAGCGCCGGAGCTGCAGCCAGCCGCATCGGCCACCGCCTAGTGCCACCTGAGCGAGGATTGACCCCAAATGTGCGGAACCTGCGGCTGCAACATTACCCCCGGCAATGCCCACCTGATTCCCCCTCGGGGGGAGGCCGGCACGGTCGTCGAGGTGCTGCAAGATCTGCTCGCCGGCAACGATCGGATGGCTCTGCATAACCGCGAGCATTTTGACGCCCACGGCGTGCTCGTGATCAATCTCATGTCCTCGCCGGGCGCCGGCAAGACCTCCCTGCTCGAGGCGACGATCGTGGCGTTGCGCGATCGCTATCGAATCGCGGTCATCGAGGGGGACCTTGAAACCGACAATGATGCGGCCCGCATCCGTGCCCATGGCATACCGGCGGTGCAGATCACGACCGGGACTGCCTGTCATCTCGACGCGCACCTGGTGCATGGTGCGTTGCACCAACTTCCTCTGACGGGACTCGACCTACTATTCATTGAAAACGTGGGCAATCTTGTGTGTCCCGCCAGTTTCGATCTCGGACAACACTTGAACGTCACCTTGCTCAGCGTCACCGAGGGCGACGACAAACCGGCGAAATACCCGGTGATCTTTCGCGCCAGCGATCTGGTCGTATTGAGCAAGACGGATCTGCTCGATGTGTTGGACGATTTCGACCCCGCTCGCGCGGCCGCTGCATTGCGCGCGCTCGGTGGCGGGACGCCGATGGTGCGCACGGCCGTGCGGCGCGCGCCGGCGCTTGGGTCCTGGCTGGATTGGCTCGAGCAGGAGCTGGCGCGACCGCGGGCAGTGCTTCGCAGTTCGTCGTCGCGGCTCGCTGCCGCCGCAGCGAGCGGGGCGTAATTCATGTGCTTGGCCGTCCCAGTGCGGGTCGTGACACTCCTCGATGATCAGTGGGTGGAGACCGAGGTGGGCGGGATCCGCAGCCGCGTATCGATCGCACTGATCGACGACGTCGCGCTCGGCGACTTTCTCATCGTCCATGCCGGCTTTGCCATCACGCGTCTCGATGTCGAGGAGGCGGAGAAGAGTCTGGCGTTGTTCAATGAGATTGCGGTTCACCTCAACGGTCCCGTCAATGCGCTACGTCCGCGGTTTTCGTGACGGTGCGGCGGCGGCGGCTCTAGCGGCACTGCTCGAGGCCGAGGTCGACCCACAACGCGAATATCACTTGATGGAGTTTTGCGGCGGCCACACTCACGCCATTTTTCGCTATGGAGTCGAGGATTTGCTGCCCGCCAATGTCCGGTTGATCCACGGCCCCGGCTGCCCGGTCTGCGTGCTCGCGGTGCCCCGGCTCGATGCGGCCATCGAATTGGCGCGCCGGCCCGACGTCACGCTGGTCAGCTACGGCGATATGTTGCGCGTGCCGGCGTCGCGTCGGCGTAGTTTGCTCAAGGCGCGCGCGCAGGGCGCCGACGTGCGCATGGTGTACTCAGCGTCCGAGTCCTTGGAGATTGCGGCAACTCACCCGGATCGGCAGGTGGTGTTCTTCGCGATCGGCTTCGAGACGACGACGCCCGCGACCGCGCACATCATCCGCGAGGCACAGCGACTGAACTTAAGCAACTTCAGTGTCTATTGCAATCATGTGGTGACCCCGGCGGCGATCCAGAGCATCCTCGATTCACCGGAGGTGCGCGAATGGGGGCAAGTGCGGGTCGACGGCTTCATCGGTCCCTCCCATGTCAGCGCCGTGATCGGCAGCCGGCCGTACGAGTATTTCGCCGAGGAATACCAGCGGCCGGTGGTGATCGCCGGCTTCGAGCCGCTCGACGTGATGCAGGCAATCTGCATGCTGGTGCAGCAGCTCAATACCCGCCGCAGCTGCGTCGAAAATCAGTTCACGCGAGGCGTCACCCGCGACGGCAATCGCAAGGCGCAGCATCTGGTGGCGGAGGTATTCGAACTGCGGCCGAGCTTCGCGTGGCGCGGCCTGGGTGAGCTACCCTACAGCGGCTTGCGTATCAAGGCTGCCTATGAGCGATTCGACGCCGAACGCCGCTTTGCCATCGAGGTGCAAGCGGTGCCGGAGAACGCGGCATGCCAATGCCCGGCGATCATCCGTGGGGTCAAGAAACCGACCGATTGTGCGATCTTCGGCACGGCGTGCACGCCGCGCAATCCCATCGGCTCGTGCATGGTATCGGCGGAAGGCGCCTGCGCCGCCTACTATAAATACCGTCGCGGCGCGGTGCAGGCGGTCGGCTGATGCGCATCCTGCTGCTGGCGCACGCCTTCAACAGCCTGTCGCAACGCCTGTATGTCGAGTTGACCCAGGATGGTCACGAATTGTCCGTGGAACTCGACATCCACGATCGCGTGACGAGCGAGGCCGCGCAGCTATGGCAGCCCGAGCTCATTCTTGCGCCGTTTTTGAAGCGCGCGATTCCAGCGTCGCTCTGGCAACGGTACCTCTGTCTCATCGTGCATCCCGGGCCGCCGGGTGATCGCGGCCCGGCGGCGCTTGACTGGGCTATTTTGCGCGGCGTGAAGAGCTGGGGAGTGACGGTGCTGCAAGCCAAGGCGACATTCGACTCCGGGCCGGTCTGGGGCAGCGCAACCTTTCCCATGCGTGATGCGCGCAAAAGCAGCCTATACCGCAATGAGGTCACTGAAGGGGCGGTCAGTGCCGTGCGCGCGGCGCTCGCCCGCGTCATGTCCGGCGCCGGGCCGCTCATCGATGCCGCGCGAGGAAATGAGCATGGCTGGCAGCCGCCGCTGCGCCAGACCGAGCGGGCAATCGACTGGGCGCGCGACGACACGGCGACGGTACTGCGCAAGATCCACGCAGCCGACGGCTTCCCGGGCGTGGAAGACGACTTGTGGGGTCAGCGCTACCGGCTCTTCGATGCGCATCCGGAGCCGGTTCTGGCCGGCGAACCCGGCGTGCTCATCGCCCGCCGACACGGCGCCATTTGCCGCGCCACGACCGATGGCGCCGTCTGGATCGGCCAGTTGCAGCCCGCAGACGGCGACAAGCGCAGCTTCAAACGTCCCGCCGTGCTCGCACTCGGCCCGCTCGCCAAGCGCGTGCCCGAGACTGATGAGGACTCGCCGGAGATTCGCTACGAAGAGGCCGGCGCGGTCGCTTATCTGCATTTTGATTTTTACAACGGAGCCCTCTCCACCGTGCAATGCGACCGGCTGCGCGCCGCCTACGCCCAAGCCTGCCGGCGGCCGACTCGCGTCATCGTGTTGATGGGTGGAGCGGATTTTTGGTGCAACGGCATGCATCTACACTGCATCGAAGCCGCCGCAAGCCCCGCCGATGCCTCGTGGGCCAACATTACTCGCATCGACGATCTGGCAAGCGATATTCTTCAGACCGATACGCATTTGACGATCGCGGCGTTGCAGGGCAACGCCGCTGCCGGCGGAGTATTCTTGGCGCTCGCGGCCGACTGCGTCCTGGCACGCAGCGGTATCGTGCTGAATCCACATTATCGCAACATGGGCAATCTGTACGGTTCGGAATACTGGACGTATCTGTTGCCGCGACGCGTGGGCGCCGCACATGCACAGTCGATCATGGGTCGCCGCTTGCCGCTGGGCATGCCGGAAGCGCGCGTCCTCGGGTTGATCGACGATCATGCCGGACCGGATACGGCGACGTTCCGCGCGCTCGTCGATGCGCGCGCTGCCGCCCTGGCGGCGAGCGACCAATTTGCCAACGCCTTGGCCGATAAATGCCGGCGCCGCGCGTTGGATGAACTAAGCCGCCCGCTCGCGGATTATCGCACCGACGAGCTGGCGCGCATGCGCATGAATTTCTACGGGTTCGATCCGAGCTATCACATTGCACGCCATCGCTTCGTTTACCGCACACCGCACGCGTGGACACCGCTGCACTTGGCGCGGCACCGCCGTCCGGCTGCATGAGCACCAGGCTCGCAGACGGTTTGGCACCTGCCGTTTCCATCGCAGCGCCGGCGATGCGCTGGCTCATGGGCGGCCGCGTGCAAGGCGTTGGCTTCAGACCCTTCGTCTATCGCCTCTCCCAGCATTACGAACTCAGCGGGTGGGTGCGCAATTGCGGCGGTGAGGTGCAGATCCACGCAGAAGGGCCGGCGGAGCGACTGCAGCTCTTCGGCAACGCATTAGTGTCGCGAGCGCCGCCGGCGGCAGCGCCACGCTTACTGGAGGTGCGATCGACGCAGAGTGAACGCAGCGAGGGGTTCCGAATTCTCGCGAGCACCCAGGGTGAAGCGCTTCACGTGCACGTTCCGGGCGACCTGTTCACTTGCGATGAGTGTGTGGCGGAACTCGGTGACCCTACGGCGCGGCGCTACCGTTACCCGTTCATCAATTGCACGCAGTGCGGACCGCGCTACACGCTGATTCGCGCAATGCCCTACGATCGGCCGAACACCACACTCGATCAGTTCACCCTGTGCCCACAGTGTGCCGCCGAGTATACCGACCCCCTCGATCGGCGCTTCCATGCGCAGCCCTTGGCGTGCGCCGTCTGCGGTCCGGTTCTCACCTGGCGCGAAGCAGGCTTGGTGATCGATGGCAACGCACCTGCGCTGGCGGCGGCATTGGCCGCACTGCGCGGCGGGCGCATCGTCGCCCTGCGCGGCGTCGGCGGTTATCATTTGCTTTGCGATGCCGCCAACGAACGCGCGGTCGCTCGGCTGCGAGTTCGCAAAGGCCGACCGGCGAAGCCGCTGGCGGTGATGGTCCCGTGGCGCGGCGGCGATGGCCTGGAGTACGCACGCAGCGTGGTGCAGCTGTCGGCGCTCGAGGCCGCCGCGCTGTTGAGCAGCGCGCGTCCCATCGTGGTCGCAGCGCGCACCGCGCATGGCTCGCTCGCCGAATCGGTAGCTCCGGGATTGAGCGCGCTTGGCGTGATGCTGCCCTACAGTCCGTTGCATCATTTGCTGCTCGCGGATTTTGGCGGCGCGCTGGTGGCGACTTCCGGCAATTTAAGCGGCGAGCCGGTGTTGACTGCGCCCGAGGCAGCGGCGGCGCGGCTCGCGGCGGTGGTCGATGGCTTTTTGCACCATGACCGACCGATCGCCCGGCCCGCGGATGATCCGGTGGTTCGGCAGATCGCGGACATGGTGCGGCCGCTGCGCCTGGGACGCGGCACCGCACCGTTGGAACTCAACTTGCCGGTACGCACGCCGGTGCCGATTCTCGCGGTCGGCGCCTACTCGAAGACAACGGTGGCGCTGGCGTGGGATGACCGCGCGGTCGTCTCGCCGCATATTGGCGAACTAGCGAGTCCGCGAGGGCGGGAGGTGTTCGCTCAGGTTGCTCACGACTTGCAGCGGTTGTATGGCGTGCGCGCCGAATGCATCGCGCACGACGCGCATCCGGACTTCCCCAACACTCGCTGGGCGCGCGACTCGGGGCTGCCAACCCGTGCCGTTTGGCACCACTGCGCGCATGCGTCGGCCGTCGCGGGCGAGTATCCGAGCGACGCGCCGCTGCTGTGTTTCACCTGGGACGGCGTCGGCCTCGGTCCGGACGGGACGCTGTGGGGCGGCGAGGCTCTGTTCGGGCAAGCGGGCGCGTGGCAGCGCGTTGCGAGTTGGCGTCCATTCCGCTTGCCCGGAGGCGAGCGCGCCGCGCGAGAACCCTGGCGTACCGCGCTCGCCCTGAGCTGGGAGAGCGGACTCGAGTGGCCGGCGGGGGCATCGCTGTCCGATCCCTTGCTGCGCGCCGCCTGGGACGGCGGGCTGAACGCTCCGACGACGACCTCGGCCGGCCGCCTGTTCGACGCTGCCGCCGCTTTCCTGGGAGCGTGCTTGCACGCGAGCTACGAGGGTCAAGCGCCAATTCGCCTAGAGCAACTTTGCGCCACCGCCGTCGTGCCCGTGGCGCCGGTCATGCTGCCGCTCGATCTCGATGCTGGCGGCATTTGGCGCAGCGATTGGGCCGCGCTTTTGCCAATGCTGTTGAATATGCGCATGGACGCCGCCGCTCGTGCCGCCACGTTTCATGCGAGTCTCGCGCACGCCTTGTGCGCGCAGGCGCTCGCGGTGCGCACGCAAACCGGGGTCGGTCGCGTGGGGCTATGCGGCGGCGTGTTTCAGAATCGGATTTTGACCGAGCACGTGCGGGCGCTGCTGACGGCATCAGGATTCGAAGTCCTCATCCCCATGCAGCTGCCGGTCAACGATGCCGCGATCAGTTTTGGCCAGGTGATCGAGTCCGTTGCCGGCCTGCGGAGGACACTCTGAAGTTTCGGGACACCCACATCAGTCTGGCACACGGCAACGGCGGTCGGTTGATGCGCGAGCTGATCGACGAGCTATTCGCGCCGGCTTTCGCCAATCCGCACCTCGACACCCGGGCTGACGCGGCGTCGCTGCCGATACCGAACGATCGAGCGCTGGTCGTCACGACGGACGGGTTCACGGTCCAGCCGCTGGAGTTCCCGGGCGGAAACATCGGTTCGTTGGCCGTTCACGGCACTGTCAATGATCTTGCGGTCAGCGGCGCGGAGCCGCGTTATCTCACCTTGAGCGTCTTCCTGGAAGAGGGGCTGGACATTGCACTATTGCGGCGCGTGGTCGATGCCCTGGCGCGAGCCGCGCGCGAATGCGATATCGCGGTCGTCGCGGGGGATACCAAGGTCGTCGGCCGCGGCGATTGCGATGGGATTTACCTGGCGACCACCGGAATCGGGTTCCGGCGGCCCGGGGTGGGGCTTAGCCTGGACCGCGCGTGCGCCGGTGATCGCGTCTTGGTGAGCGGCCCGATCGGCAATCATGGCGCTGCCGTCATGCTGGCCCGCGAAGAGTTCGGGCTGCGCGGCGATCTGAAATCCGATGCGGCCAGCGTGCTACCCGAGGCGCAGGCGCTGCTGACGGTGCCCGGTCTACGCTTCATGCGCGATCCGACACGCGGCGGACTGGCAACCGTCGCGCATGAACTGGCACGTGCGACGGCTCTCACCGTGCGCCTTGCCGAAGCACAAATCCCCGTCGAGGACTCGGTGCAGTCGGTGTGTGAGCTGCTGGGCTTCGATCCGCTGTATCTGGCCTGTGAAGGGCGCCTCATCGCGGTCGTCGCACCCGAGACGGCCGAAACGGCCTTGACGGCATTGCGCACGGTGGCGCCACGGGCGATGCTGATCGGGGAGCTCCAGGAAGGCCCGCCACAGGTCATTTTGCTTACGGCGTTTGGCGGCCAGCGGGTGCTCGATGAACTCGAAGATGATCCGCTGCCGCGCATATGTTGAGGCGAAGCGCATGCGCTCGGTCGGTATCCGTGCGCTACCGAACAGACGCGAATATTGCCGGGATGGCTACATCGGTGCACGCCCGCATTCTGCTCATGGCGCGGAGTTCGATTTATGACGAAGACGCGAATCATTGCTGCCGCATCGCTCATCGCCTGGTTTGCGTCCTGTAACCCGGCGACGGCCGCGGACAGCGCGGCAGGGCAAAAGATTTTCGAGGGAGCTTGCGCCGCCTGCCATAAACTCAAGATGGCCCCCTACGCCGGCAAATCGGAGCCCGAGCTCGAAACGGACGTGAAAGGCATCGTCGGCGGCACAATCAAGCACCCGACGAAGCTCACCTTGAGCGCCGCTGACATTGCCAACGTCGCGACATATATTTCGAGCAACAATTCGAAATAAGCGTCGGCGATCAGCCGGGCAAGTTCAACCGGCGATGAGCTCGCTGGTGCGGGCGAGTCCGTTGCCGGGCGCGGCGTGATCTAGAGCGAGGGCCGGTGTGTGCGGCATCCTGGGCAGCGCACCGACGGACGGACTTGGCAGGCGATCAAACTCGCGCCGCACGACGCGATAGCACTCGCAACAGTCGGCTTCCACGCCCACACGATCCATAACGGTTATGCGACCACGCCTATAGGTGATGAGACCGGCTCTTTGCAAGTTATGCGCCGCTTCCGAAATTCCTTCACGTCGTACGCCCAGCGTGTTGGCGAGCCGTTCGTGCGTCATCCGCAGCTCCTTCGAGCCCAGCCGATCGACGGTCTGCAATATCCAGCGGCGCAGTTGCTGATCAATGGAATGGCGCTGATTGCAAATCGCACTCTGTGATATCTGCGTGAGCAGCGCCTGCATGTACCGAAGCAACAAATGCTGCAATGAGCCGCCTCGGCTGAATTCTTCCTGAAGCATTCCGCTCCTTAGGCGGAACATCCAGCCCGTGTTCTGAACCACCAGGCTATATGTGGTCGAGCCACCGGCCAACAACAGATTAACCCCCGCGAGACCCTCGTTGCCGATTGCGACGACCTCGGTCGAGGACCCATCGTTCGCCACGTACTGTAGCGAAACGATCGCCGTGAGTGGAAAGTAGCAGTGGTGAAGCGTCACGGGCGATTCACCGAGAATCTCGCCGGTCCGCACCTCCACTAACGAAAGATGGCGTTGAACGCGCGCCAATTCTTCATAGGGAAGAACCCCGAGCAGCTTGTTCTGCGACGCAGGGCCAACGAAGCTCGTGCTCGCCATTCCTCAAGGACTCCCGTGTTGGCCCATGATCTACACTAACTCGCTGACCGAGCATTACTCCATACGCAAAAGCCACTTTCTCTACGGGAAAATCATGTGGGCAGAGTACTTCCTTGAGGTGTAGTGTGCCCGATCGGCACCTACTGCACAATCATCGCTAGCAATCGGCGGTATGCGTTGCCATCAGTGACCGCCACGAACAGCAGACCGGTGATCGCACCATCGATGTGCGCGGTGTGATTGATTCCATCTTGCCCGTGACGTGACAAGTACCAGGCGTACGCCAGATAGCCTACCGCGAATAGCGGAGCGGGAATCGGAATGGGAAAGGGCAGAATGAACAACGACTGCGTTGGGAAATACACGATCGATGCAAACAGCACGGCAGATACCGCTCCTGATGCGCCGAGGACCGCGTAGCGAGGGTCGTCGCGGTGCTGAAAATAAGTGCGTGCTTCACTCAGGATCAGCGACACAACGTACAGCAGCACGAAGCGTGCAGTGCCTATGACTCGCTCCAAAGGCGGCCCGAAGAAGTAGAAGGTCACCATATTGAACAGCAGATGCGTGGCACTGCCATGCACCAAGCCGCTGGTCAACAAGGTGTAGTACTGCTTGTTGCGAATCAAATAGTAGGGCCGGAACAAGCTCGCTTCGATGAGGCTCGGCTTCGCATACAAGCCCACCAGGCTGACCACCACGGTCAGCAGCAAAATGGCGATACTGGCTGGTGTATGGGCGTTCAAGGGACGTATCTTTACTACCAGCCGCCGCCGAGCGCTCGATAGAGGCCCACCAGATCCGAGGCCACGGCGGTGGTGCTGTCGGCGAGCGACAGTTGATTCTGCTGCAGGGTGCGTTCGGCGTCCAGAACGTCGATGAAGTTGGCGATCCCATGTTCATAGCGCTGCCGCGACAGTGTCAAGGTTTCGCGATTCTCGATGACGGTGGCGTCCAGCCAAGTGCGGCGCTGCTGGTCGGCACCATAGGCTGCCAGTGCGTTCTCGACTTCGTGCAACGCATTGAGCACGGTGCGTCGATAGGCGAGAGCGGCTTCCTGTGCCCGCACATCGTACAAATGCACGGCCGTCCAGCGGCCGCGATCGAAGATCGGCAGGTCCAGCGTGGGCCCAAGCGAGCCGAAGCGGCTGGCCCATTGCAGCAAATTGCCGGCGGTCTCGGACTGAAAGCCGCCGTTAGCGGCGAGCGTCACTCGGGGAAACAGATCTGCGACGGCCTCGCCGATCTGGGCGGTGGCGGCATGCAGGGTTGCCTCTGCTTCGCGGATGTCGGGCCGGCGGCGTGCAAGTTCGGCGGGCAGACCGATCGACACTTCGGGCGGTACGGCAGGCACCGCCGCGGGGCTGTCCAATTCGCCGCGCAGCGCCTCGGGCTCGCGCGCGAGGAGCTGACTCAGCTGATTGATGTTCTGCGTGATCTGCAGTTCGAAGGCGGGCAGCTGGGCGCGAGTCGCCGTAGCCTGTGCAGTTGCATTGCTCACATCGATGTAGGTCGTCAGGCCCGCCGCGCGCCGTTGTCGCGTCAATTCCAACAGCTCTTCGATGGTGGCAAGATTTTCCTTGGCAATTCGCAGCCGCGCCTGCGCGCCACGGAGCTCGAGATAGCTGCGCGCCACATCGGCAAATACGGACACCAATACCGCATGCCGATCTTCCACTGAGACCTGCACGTTGGCATCCGCGGCTTCGACCGAGCGGCGCACGCGCCCGAACAGATCGATCTCCCAGGAGGCATCGGCGCTGAGTTGATACTGGCTGTAGGGATTCGGCACGCTGATGCTCGCCGCGCCGGGCAGGTGCAGCGTGCCGACCGAATTGAACAGTGAGCCGGTTGACGTGGTGTCGCTGAAGCGTTCTCGACTGTAGGCGGCATCGAGCGACAGCGTCGGCCAAAAGGCCGCGGCCGAGATGGCGCGCTGCGCGCGGGCTTCGTCGATCCGCAGGACCGCGGTGCGCAGGTCTAGATTTGAATCCTCGGCGCGTTCGATCAGCGAGCTGAGCAGCGGATCGTCGAAGCCGCGCCACCAGGTACGCAGTTCCGTCGATTGCTCCGTCACTCTACTCGGCGGCGGCGCTGCCGCGGATGATGTCTCGCCCGGCGTGGCCGGTATCGCCCGGGGCGACCAATGCGCCGGCGTCTGCGGCGTTGGGCGCACGAAGTTTGGGCCCACCGTGCACGCGGCGCACAGCGCCGCCATCGAGATGATGCTGCTCACGGTCGATCGCGTCGGATTACGGCTGATGTACATGCCGGTCATTGCATGCGGTGGCTGAACATCCACGCGGCGGCGCTCAGGGTCAGCGCGGCGAGCAACGCCAAGGGCCACAGATCGGAGGTCAGCAGGTCAAGGCCCGCTCCCTCGAGATACACACGTCTCGTAATATCGATGGCATAGCGCAGCGGATTGATTGCGGTCAGATATTGCACGGCGCTCGGCATACTGCTGAGCGGCGTAGTCAGACCCGAAAGCAACGAGAACGGCATGATGAGCAGCATGGAATAGAGCATTGCCTGTTGCATGGTCGCGGCCACCGCCGACACCAGCAGGCCGATACCGACTGCGGCCAGCAGAAACAGCAGCAGCCCTGCGTAGAGGGACAGATACGACCCCGCAAAGGGAATGCGGAACCACAGCTGCGCGACCAGCAGCACGCCGGTAGCCTGGATCATACCGACTACTATCGAAGGCAGGGATTTGCCGGCCATGATCTCGAAGGGGCGAAACGGCGTCACCAACAGTTGATCGAAAGTGCCTTGCTCGCGCTCGCGCGCAACCGACATCGCTGTGAGCATCATGGTCTGGATCAAAGTCAAGGTCCCGATCATCCCGGGAATCATAAACCAACGAGTCTCTAGATTCGGGTTGTACCAGGCGCGGGTCACCATCTGCACCGGCGGTGCCGCAAAGCCATGGTCGTGACCCCAGGAGGAATTGAATTGCTGAACGATGCTGGTGACGTAGCCCATCGCAGTGCCGGCAGTGTTGGAATTGCGGCCATCGGCGATGAGCTGCAGGTCGGCACTCTGCCCGGATAGCAGACGCCGCTCGAACTGCGCGTCGATTTGCACGATCAACAGCGCTCTCCGCGCATCGATCAGCGAGTCGATGTCACTCGCTCGTTGGAGGTTCGCGACGCGCTCGAATACGCCCGATCCATCCAGTCCGGCGAGCAGTTGCCGCGACGCCGCGGTGTGATCCTGATCCAGCGCCGCGTAGGTAACATGATTGAGGTCGTAGGTGGCGGCGTAGCCGAAAACCAACGCCTGTACCACCGGCGGGATGAGCAAACTCATCCGGCTGCGCCGATCCTTCAGTACCGCGAGCAGTTCCTTGCGCGTCAGGGCCGCAATTCGCAGGAGCGCGTCGAGCATCCCAGTCATTCCAGGTTCTTGCGCACGACGGCGCGGCTGGCGAGCGCCAGCATGACTGCCATCGCTGCCAGAACCAGCGTATTTGGCACTATCACCGACCAGACGTTGCCGGCCAGAAACACGCTCTGCAACAGCGCCACGTAGTAGCGCGCCGGCAGCGCATACGTGATCATCCGCACCACGGTGGGCATGCTGCGCAGATCGAACAAAAATCCCGACAGCATGAATGCGGGCATGAAAGTCGCGAGCATCGTGAGCTGACTGGCGACGAGCTGGTTCTTTGCCCATGACGAGATCAGCAGTCCGATGCCGAGGGCTATGAGCACGTACAGCATCGAGGCGCCGAACAAAACCCAGATCGAACCACGCAATGGCACGTGGAACAAGAACTTGGCCGATAGCACGCAGAGCACAAAACCGAACAAGGCGAGCACAAAGTAGGGCAGGGTCTTGCCGAGCAGGATCTCTTCGGTGCGCACCGGCGTGACCAGCAGGGATTCGAGCGTACCGCGCTCCCACTCACGCGCCATGACCATGGCCGTCAACAGGGCGCCAATCAGCGTCATCACCAGCACTACGAGCCCGGGCACCAGAAAGTAGCTACTGTCGTTGGCCTCGTTGAACCATAATCGCGACTGCACGTTGACGGGTTGACTCAAGGTCGCCTGCCCCTGCGCGGCGAGTCGTGCCGACCAGACGCCGACGATGCCTTGAACATAGCCCTCGATGATGCGCGCCCGATTCGCATCGCCACCATGCACAATGAGCTGCACGTTGGCATCGCCGGCGGCAATGTGCCGGGAGAAATCGGCCGGAATCCGGACGATCCCGTCCACCTGGTGTTCGAGCAGGAGGTGCTGTGCCGGCGGCATGGATCGCGTCATCGTCGGATGAAAGTACGGGGAGAGCCGAAACCCGGCTTCGAGTTCGATTGCCTCGGGCGTGGGGTATTCAATCACGACCGCGATGGGAACGTTCTTGACGTCGAGCGACAGGCCGTAGCCGAACAGTAGGATCAGAATCAGCGGCAGCACGGCGCCAATCGCAATGCTCGACGGGTCGCGCACGACTTGATGCGTCTCCTTCAACACCAGGGCGCGAATGCGACGAAGTTTCGCGGGCCACGCGTTGGAACCGGCCGTCGGCGCGACCTTCTTCATGGGTGCTTGAAGCTCATGCGGCGGCAGGCGACGCGTTCGCCCCTCGGTGTTGACCGTCACGCGACCGCTCGACGACGGCAATGAAAGCATCATCCATGCTAGGTTCGGGATGGGCATCAGTTCGGGCCAGCGCCCTCACTTCCGCCGGCGAGCCCTGCGCCAGCACCCGGCCGGCGTCCATGATCGCGACATGATCGCAGTATTCCGCCTCCTGCATGAAGTGCGTGGTAACGATGATGGTCACGCCCTGTTCAGCCAAGGCGGTAATCCCCCGCCAAAACGACCGGCGCGCCAGCGGATCCGCGCCGCTGGTCGGTTCGTCGAGGAACAGGATCTCCGGCTCATGCAGCAGCGCCGCCGCCATTGCGAGACGCTGCTTGTACCCCCCCGGCAGTTGCGCGCTGGTGGTGCGGGCGTGCGCGCCGAGCTCAAATTGTTCCATGGCCCAGGCAATGCGGGAGCGCTTGCGATCACCGCGCAAACCATAGGCGCCCGCGAAGAAATCGAGGTTCTCGGCGACGCTCAAGGGACCATAGAGCGAGAACTTCTGGGCCACGTAGCCGAACCGGGCGCGGGCAGAGGCCGCGGCTTTACGCACGTTGGCACCCGCCACAGTCAACTCCCCGCCGCTCGGGGCAAGCATGCCGCACAGCATTCGAAACGTGGTGGTCTTGCCGGCACCATTGGGTCCGAGCAATGCGAAAATCTCGCCGCGGCGCACCTCGAAGTCGATGCGATCGACCGCCGTGAAGGCGCCGAATTTTTTTACCAACTGCGTTACTCGTACCACCGGCTCATCGTCCTGTCGGCCGAGCGGGTGGGCGATCACCATGGGTTTCAAGCGCTCTCGATCGGAATGCGCCCGAAGCAATATCATGAAGCCATCCTCGAAGCTCGGCGTCACCGGATCGACACGCGCGTCTTGCAACGCGTCTGCAACCGCGGAATCTTGCGCATCGGGCGGCACAGTCGCGGCCGCGACCCGAACGAAGCGGACTCGCCCACCGTCGGGCACGGCGTCGACGATCGCCGGTTGATCGAGCAGGCGAGCCTGCAGTCTCCGCGCTGACTGGTTTGACGACGGAGTGGCGACGAAACTGCGTCCGCGGGCTTGATCGGCGACCTGCTGCGGTGAACTCTGCGACAGCACCTTGCCGTGATGCAGGATGATTACGCGACTGCAGCGCTCCGCCTCGTCCAGATAGGCGGTACTGAGCAGTACTGTCAGACCGCGATCGGCCACGAGGCGAAGGACGATGTCCCACAACTCGCGGCGCGACAACGGATCGACCCCGACGGTCGGCTCATCGAGCAGCAGCAGTTCCGGTGAGCGCACCAATGTGCAGGCAAGCCCGAGTTTCTGCTTCATGCCGCCGGACAGTTGACCGGCAAGACGTGCCTTGAAGGACCCCAGTGCGGTCATTTCCATGAGGTCGGGATAGCGCGTGGCGCGATCCTCTGCGCTCACGCCGTGAAGGTCCGCGTACAAATCCAGGTTCTCGGCAACCGTCAGATCCTCGTAGAGGCCGAAACGCTGGGGCATGTAGCTGATGCGATCCTGAACCTGTTGCGGATCCGCTGTCACATCGACTCCCAACACGGTCAGGGAACCCGCGTCCGCACGCAGCAGCCCCGCGGCTATTCGCATCAGGGTGGTTTTACCGGCCCCGTCGGGCCCCACCAGCGCGGTCAGTTCACCGTGACTGGCCTCGAGCGAGACTCCATCGATCGCGGACACCGGTGCTTCACGCTTGTGCGCGAACCGCTTGCGCAGGCCCTGCGCGACGACGGCCGGTGCGCGTGGTGCCGTGCCGCTCATGCGCCACGGGGCGCAATGCCCGACTTGCGTGCGCTAGGCAACGCGCTGCCGCCACCGTTGTGCAGCGGCAAATGTGCGGTCGCCGGCATTCCTAAGCGTAGCGCATCGTCCGGATCGCGTACGAATACACGGACTTCGTACACCAAACTGGAGCGCAACTCGGTGGTCTCCACCGACTTCGGCGTGAATTCTGCAACAGATGAGATAAAGCCGACCCAGCCCGGAAAACTGCGACCGTGAAACGCATCGACCGTAACGGCTGCGTTCATGCCTTCATGCACCGAGCCAAGATCCGTCTCGGCGACGTATACGCGGACCCATTTCGGATCGGAAATAGCGAGCGTAAATGCCGTCTTTTGGGGAGAGGCGATTTCGCCCGGCTCGACGATGCGCGAGCGCACCACGGCATCGAGCGGCGCCAACAGATCGGCGTCCTTGAATTGCTGCTGCACCAAGGCGAGTTGCGCCTGATCGGCGCGCAACTGCGCTTCACCCTGCGCGATGTCCTCCATGCGCGGACCGGCGAGTTCGAGTGCCAGAGCCTTGCGGTTTACCGCCAGCCGTGCCTCGGCGGTATCGAGCGCAGCCTTGGCTGAATCCATGTCTTGGCGGCTCACTGCGCGACCCGAGGAGCTATCGGATAGGGAACGTAACCGCGCGAATTGCGCGCGGGCATTCTCGGCGTCGGCCGCCGCGGCATCGCGGTTGGCCCGCGCCTGAGCAATCTCTTCCGGCCGATTGCCGTGGTGCAGCCGATCCACGGCCTGCGTCTGTGCGGCCAGGTCGGCCTCGGCCTTCGCCACTTGCGGCGCCAGCCGACTGGTGTCCAGTCGCGCCAGCAGTTGCCCTTGCGTGACGTGATCGCCCTCCTGCACGAGGACCGCGGCGATGCGCTCGCTGCCATTGAAGGGCAGTTCCACCTGTCGCAGATCCACGTTGCCATACAGGAGGAGTTCGGTGGGGCTCTGGGGGCGGCCCAGCCACCACCACAGCACCGCCCCGACGACGATGGCTCCGACGAAAGGGACAGCGAATCGCGCAAACTTTGGCATTCGAACAGTCTAACAAGCCGCGCTCAACGCGCACTCCGATCCGCAGCGTCAGCTCGAGGTTTTTTTAGGAATCAGTGCGCAGGCCGCCGTGACCAGTCCGGTGGCGCAGACCTGGGCGGCGCAGGGCATATCCCCCCACGAGAGGCTCCTAAGGCGAGAGCTTCGTCGGGGCGTCGAAGAGGCGGTATTTCAGGGTTTTATTATCCCTGGCGATGTACCGCGGGTGCCGAACGGCGTCTCGGAGTCCTCTTCGATATCGAGACCATCGTTATACAAGGTATCTTCTTCCCCATCGAGATCCAGTTCGGTGTCGGGATTATGCGCCTTTTCGTAATCGGTATGGTCCGCGGCGTCCCTCTGTTCCGATCCCATCAACGCACTGCCCCGTAGTTTGCGTTCCGCGGCGGTATCGGGAGTCGATTTGTCATCGTCCGGAGAATTATCGTTGCCCATAGGGAGACTCCTCGTGAGATATCCTACAGGCCTAGTTTAAGCGCAACCCGCGGCGTCTGGTAGGGCTTGTGGAAGAATTCGGGTAAGGGTTTCCCGATGGGCCGCTTCATTGGCGCTCATCGCGGCTCAAAATCCATAACGCAGCCGGCAACGCCGTGAAGTCGGCGATCAGCGCCAGAACAAACGCCGACGCGGCGACGGTACCGAACTGGCGCATCGGCGGCAGGTCCGAAAGCGCGAGCGCCAGAAAACCGCTGGCGTTGATGAGAGTGGCGAACAGAATCGGGCGCCCTGCAACCAGTAGTGCGTGACGCAGGGCGGCGGCGGTCGAGCCGCTCGAAAGGCCCTCCTGAAAATGGTAGAAAAAATGCACCTGATCGTTCTCGGTCGCGCCCAGCACGGTCGAGCCGATGAGGATGGTTGCGATATTCAGCGGAATGCCGGCGACGCGCATGATGATGAACACGGACAGTATCGCGAAGAAGGACGGAATCATCGTCATCAGCCGCGCGGACGGGCTGCGAAACACCAGCAGAAAGGCGAAAAAAATGACGCTCGCCGTGAGCGCGAAGCTCTCGGTGAGTGTCGGCAGCAGGCGCTCGGTGATTTCCCCGGCAAGCACTCCCTTGCCGGCGAGGCGGCCGCGGACCTCGCGCAGCGCGGGGTCATTCGCCTGCGCCGCTGCCCAGGTTTGTTCGACGAACTTGCGCATCGCGCCGGCTGGGCCGAAAAGCTCCCCGCGCCCGCGGATACTGAGCCGCACACTCGCGAGGTCCGCCACGTCGACATAGTTGCGCGTACTGGGTTCGGTGAGCATGATCTGCTCGAGGTCGGAAGCCAGCTTCGGCCAGTCGGCGGCTGCCGTGGGCAACTGATCGGAGCCCGACTCGATATATCGCGCCCACCGCAGCACGGATGTGGGACCGTCCACGGCGTCGACGCCCGGATGCTGCTCGAGGCGGCGCGTCAACAGTTCCACCGCACGCAAAAAGTCCGGGTCCAATGCATGGCCGGGCGGCGTCTGCAACCAAAGGTCGATGACATCGAGGCCGTGGGACTGCTCGAAGCGCCGAGTATCCTGCGCCACGCGTTCGCTGGGATTGACGTACGTCAACGCATCGGTTTCGAGCTTCAGAGGTGGGAATTTGCCCGGGATGCCGAACAATGCGGCCGCTCCGCACAGCATCAAGATGACCGCGCCGGCAACCAGCGGCCAGCGGTAGCGGCGCGTCGCGGGGACCAGCATGTCCACGAAAGCAGGAAACCACTTGCGGGCGGGAACCGAGCCTGAGCGCATCGGAACACGCAGCAGCGACTGCAGCGCCGGGAACAGAGTAAAACAGCTTACCCACGCCACGATCAGTCCGCACGCGGTCCAGAGGCCCATTTCACGAACAGGGCGAATCTCCGACACCGCGAGTGCGGCGAAGCCGACCGCGGTGGCGAACATCGAGGCGGTGCAGGGCAGAAATTTATTGGCGAGCACCCGTGCTTGATGCTCGAAAGGAGTCGGCGCGTCGTCCGGCTCCATGTACCGAGAATGAATGTAGACGAGCGTGGCGGTCGTCGTGACCATGACAGTAAGCGGGACAATGGTCGAAACCACGGTATTCGACCAGCCGAAGAGATCGGCCAAGCCCACGGCCATCGCGACGACGGCACCGAGCGTGAGAACGATGGCAGCCAACGTGCGCCACGAACGGTACACGAGCAGCACCAACGTCATCAGGAAAATCCCGAACAGAGGCATGAACTTCTTCGTGGCAGTGCCGGTTTGCCCCTCGAGCCACGCATCGAGCCACGGGCTGCCGACGCGCCGGATGGCGCTGAATGGGTGGCCGGACTTCTCGAGAGGCAGCACAAGCGCGTCAATCGCCGTCAGTGCGCTGTCGCGTTCGGCCGCGGAGTCCACGCGCAGTTCGAGCGCGACTCCTAAGTAGTGCTCGTCCACGAGCCCGGCGCGGCGGAACAGCGTCGTGCCGGTCGCGAAGACCCGCAGCCGCGCGGCATCTTCCGGACTGATGGTCGCGGCCGCGCCCGCGCGACGGTAGAGGGTCAGAACGCTGTGAGCCGCAACGTGCGGGATTTTGTTGAGTTCGCGCTCGAGGCGGTCGGCACCTTGCAGCGCATCGGGAGTGAATGGATCCGGGGCTTCAAGCATGAGAAGCGCCTGTTCGCCTTCGGGGAACACGCGCTCGAAATCGAGCGTTGCTTGCGCCACGGGATCGCGGGCCACGACCAGGCGCTCGATCGCCGGATCGGTGGGTATCCGTGCAGCACCATAGAGGCCGGCCACGGCGAGCATCGCGAAGGCGGCGACGATCCAGCGCCGCGCATGCAGCACGCGGAGGAAAATTTGCACCAGCCTGGGGGAGATCAGCATATTCATGATAAAGGGTCGCTCACCGCCACAGTAGGTCCTCAGCGCGTGAGAATGATAGCCTACGGCCATGAGCACTTTACTGATGGCTGCGGTTGCGACTCTCGTATTCTGCGCTCCGGGATACCCAGGCGGAGCGGGAGACGCTCAGCAGTTTGTTGATCAGTTCGCCATCGCCACCGCCGCCACAGCCGGTTGGCCTGCGGGAAGCCTTGCTGCCGTCTACGACCCGACCGAACAGGGGGGCCTGGCGAAACTCGGCAGTTCCGATGCGGCGCTCGCCTTCGTGCCGTATGCTTTCTTCGTCCAGCATGCGGCGGAACTGCATCTGATGCCGCTTGCGCAAGCGGACGTGGCGGGCGTCGGTCCGCAGGAGCGCTGGACGCTGGTCGCGAAAGTCGGTGCGGTGACCGGCCCGACATCCCTCGCGGGGTACACCATTGTCAGCGTTGCTGGCTACGCCCCCGAATTCGTGCGCCACTCGGCTCTCGAGGCGTGGCCGCTACCGCCGGACGTCAAGATCGAGTCGACGGGACAAATATTGAGCGCCCTGAGACGGGTTGCCGCCGGCGAACACGTGGTCGCGTTGCTCGACCAAACGCAGGCAGCGGCGCTGCCGACATTGCCGTTCGCCGCCCAGCTCAAGGCAGTGATGCAATCTGCGCCGCTGCCGGTTGCCATCGTCGCGGTCGTCGACTCCCGGCTGCCCGCGGCCCGCGCACGGGCCTTGCAGGCGGGACTGCTCAAGATGGGACATGCAGCCGCGGACGCCGATGTTTTGGGGCAGCTGCATCTGCAGGGCTTCGTGCTGCCGCAGCTTCCTAAGCCCACCGCCGCGCCGTGAAGAGGTGGCTGGGATGCGCGCTCCTCGCGCTCATGGTGGTTGGGTGCGGGGCGCCGCTGCGGCCAGCGGTACCTCGCCCGCTCCCGACTGGCTCAGTGGAGGAACTGGCCGCAGCCATCGCCGCGGACGCGAAGCGCAGCGATCATGAGCCCGACTCGAAGATCCGCGGCGAGCTGGCGGCAGAGGCGAGCCGCGATGCAGAAGCCTGTCTCGCTCGCGAGCCGCAAGCCGCGGCCTGTCTTTACGGACGCGCGGTCGCTCTGGGTCTCGAGGCACGCGCACACCCGATGCGGGCCGGCGAACTGCTCAATACCATGCTCGGCTGCTTGGCAAATGCCGACGCGGCGGATCCCAACTACGACCAGGCGGGTCCTGCGCGCGTAAGGGCGCTGGTGTTGATTCGAGCGCCGGGATGGCCGCTGGGCCCGGGCGACGCCGAGGCAGGATTGGTTGCCGCGCGCCGCGCCGCGACGTTGCGGCCGCAGTATCCCCCGAACCTCTTGGCGTTGGCGGAGGCTTTGGCGAAGACCGGAGACTCGAACGGCGCTCGGGAAAGTTACGAGCACGCGCGTGACGCGGCGCAGGCGCTACCTGCCACGGCGGATCGAGACGGCTGGCTGCGCGAAGCCGACGAGGCACTGCGGCGCCAATAGGAGCGCTCAGAGGTTGTTCGGCCGCGCCGCGCGCCGGCTGGTGGTGCGGCGCACGTTGGCGCCCGGGGCGGCGCCAGCCTGCCGGTCCAGGTCACCTCTGAGTTGGGCAGTCGCGCCGGTCGAGATCGCGCCCAGCTTCGATTCGATGGTGGCGAGATCGGGCCGGGGTCCGCGGACGTGGCGCTCGAGTGCCTGGCGCATGACGCGTAAGTGCTCGGGCGTAGTGCCACAGCACCCACCGATGATGCGTGCGCCTGCGTCATAGGCAAGGCAGGCGTATTCGGCCATCAGCTCCGGCGTGCCGTTGAAGCGGATCGCGCCGTCGACGAACTGCGGGATTCCGCAGTTGGCCTTGGCCACGAGTACAGCCGCGGGCTCCGCCGCGGTTGCCAGGTTGACGATGGACGCCACGAGTTCCGCCGGGCCCGTTCCGCAATTGCTGCCACAGCCGGCAAGATGATGCTTACGCTGCAGCCCGGCAAGGTCGACGGGCGTGATACCCATCATGGTCCGGCCATTGGTATCGAAGCTCAAGGTCGCGACCACCGGAAGCCCGGTAGTCCGCGCACCGGCGATCGCCGCCTCGGTTTCCTCCACGGATGACATGGTCTCGATCCACAGCACGTCGGCGCCGCCCCTCGCCAGCGCCGCGGCCTGTTCCGCGAAGGCCTCGCGGGCGGCATCGAGGCTGAGCGGACCCAACGGTTCGAGGATTTCGCCGGTGGGACCCATGCTGCCGCCGACCAGAACCACGCGGCCCGAGCGGGTCGCCTCGCCGCGGGCGATGGCAGCGGCACGTTCATTCAACTCAGCGACGCGGTGTTCCGCGCGGTGCAGCTTCAGCCGGTGGCGGGTACCGCCGAAACTGTTGGTCAAAATAATGTCGGCTCCGGCTTCGATGAAGCTGCGGTGCAGATCGGCGATACGGTCCGGGTGGTCGACGTTCCAGAGTTCGGGGGCGTCGCCTGATTGCAGGCCGCGGTCGAATAGGTTGCTCCCGGTTGCGCCATCGGCCAACAGCCAAGGACGTTCTTCCAGCAATGAATGTAATCGATCTGTCATTTCGAGGCGTGCAATCCTGTCGGTCGGCGAGCGTGAACATCGACGATGTCTTTCATTTTACGCCGTTCGGCAATACGGGTTGTCGTTATTTGCTTCTATTCCGCATCGGCCAGCGATCGAGTACATTAGCGCCGGCCGCACGAGGATTGTGCCATGACCAAAGCCCGCGATGAGTTGCGATGCGCCGTGCTCTGGATAGAGGCGCTGACCGATGGAATGCTCATGCCGCAGAATCGGCGGGCG
>Ga0209415_10005185_pt1 | contig 23504 bp, 29 predicted proteins | sample PeaSoiSIISIP2007_FD_187696 | JGI IMG/M metagenome (GOLD analysis project Ga0209415, IMG submission 187696) | Peat soil microbial communities from Weissenstadt, Germany - SII-SIP-2007 (SPAdes) (version 2) | ecosystem: Environmental > Terrestrial > Soil > Wetlands > Peat | place: Germany... | reverse complement strand
GGGAACGCCAGAGGCATCACCAACGAATTCGCGTCTACGGCCGGCTTCCGCGAATCGGTGCAGCTTAGAAGTGGATTTCGTACTTCGCCTGCCAGCGAACGGTCGTTCGAGGCCCGCCGATCATCTTCGACAACTTGTCGCGTATCCGAGCTCCAGCAGCTTCATCGACGGGAAACCGTGTCATGGTCGATTTCAAGAGGGGGCAATGCTGCAAAAAACAATTTGTGGCAACGATGGAAAGGTCAGCTCGCCCGTCCTGGTAATTCGCAAGCAGTCTGTGCGCGCGTTCCCGCCGGTCTATCACTTGAATCCTCAAATTCGGCGCCATGCCAATTCCACAAATTGTTTGCGATTGACATACGCCAGTACCCAAGCACCTATCGTGAAGGCCCAAGCGATAAGTTTGGCGAAAAGTGAATCGATGATCAACCAGTCCATCTGCAAAACCACGGTAAACGCGGTGATGTTGAAGGCGATGATCATATAGATTGTTACCAGCGGCAGTTTGAACATAAATCTCCATCTCAGTTTAAATTTCAAATCAATCGCGAGCTGAATGTGCTCGCTGTCGAGTGGCAGGTCTCTCCTTTGACCGGCACACACGAAACGGACGCAATGATTTTCATGAACCATCCATGTTGGGATGGTGAGCAACTTCATGCGCCGAGCGCGCAACTATTGCTCCAGCCTTTCGAACCATTTATCGATGACGCCAAAGCGTAGCAGTATGAAAAACAGCGCTATTCCTGCAAGAACCCCAATCCCAGCGGAATGTACGATCGTCATGCTCTTAGGCCTCCATGATCTGCGCAGCGCGACCGCGCCGCTCCGTTTCAGCCTTTACATTACCGAGTAACACTCTGACAATATAGGTACAGTTAACGAAATTCGCTCTTGTACTGTACTGGGGCGTTGCCCATGACAATTATCAACATCGATCCAACCGCCTCGCTGCCGCTCATCTATCAAATCACCAATGGCATCAAAGACCTGATCGATACCCGCGTATTCCGAAGTGGCGCTCGCATGCCATCCATCAGGGACTTTGCGAGCGAACATGGTGTAAGCCGCTTCACGGTGGTGCAGGCCTATGACAAGCTTGTTGCAATGGGCTATTTGAATTCGAAGCTTGGCTCCGGCTTCTATGTGTCGGCTCGCCAGAATTCACACGCATCATTCGAACGCGTCAACAAACCGGACGGTTCGATCGACGTTGCCTGGCTGCTACGCAATGCGCTGGAAGACCGAACCAGCAAAACGATGCCTGGGGCCTGGTGGCTGCCCGCATCATGGATGGAAGAAACCGGCATACAAAAAGGCTTGCGGGCGCTATCTTTGAAAAAAGGTGAATTTTTTTCCGCCTATGGAACGCCCGCGGGATACCAGCCGTTAAGAGAATTGCTGCAAAGCAACCTGTCCTCCATTGGCGTGACCGCTGCCGCCTCGCAGATCGTTCTTACATCCGGCGTCACTCACGCGATGGATCTGATTACGCGATACTTCGTGGGTCCCGGCGATGCGGTGTTGGTGGATGACCCGGGATTTTTCGTGTTGTTTGGCGGCTTGAAATCATTTGGTGCCAAGGTTGTTGGCGTGCCTTGGAATCATGATGGGCCAGATATTCCCACCATGGAAGCCTTGATCAAGGAACACCGTCCACGCATCTTCTTTAGCAATACGGTATTGCATAACCCTACAGGCGTTAGCATCAGCCAAAGCGTGGCCTACCGCATGCTGCAGCTGGCCGAAAAGTACGACATGATCCTCGTCGAGGATGATATCTATGGCGATTTTCATCCATCGAAAATATCTCGCCTGGCCACGCTTGACCAGCTTGACCGAGTCATCTATGTCAGCAGCTTCTCCAAGACGCTTTCTGCCAGCCTGCGGGTCGGTTATTTCGCGTGCAACGGCGGATTAGCCCAAAGCCTCTGTGACATGAAGCTGCTGACCGGGCTCACCACCTCAGAGGTGAGCGAGCGCATCATTTATCAGGTCTTATCCGGGGGACAGTACCGCAAGCATCTCGATAGACTGCGCTTGAGGTTGCAGGAAGTCAGAACTAGGACCATCGCAAAGCTGGAGAAATTGGGGTTTTCGACCTACGTTGAACCCGAAGGCGGTATGTTTATCTGGGTGAAGTTAAACAACGAGACCGACGTGGCTAGGCTGGCAGCGCAGGCAGCCAAACAAGGCGTGATGCTTGCTCCTGGCAATGTATTCCACCCGCATCAAGAACCCTCGCCCTGGTTTAGGTTCAATGTTGCACATTGCGAAAATGCCGCGACGTTTGACGTTCTATCAAAGCTAGTAAATGCGATTCATTAGGCAATGGAACTGAAGAACGAATGACGGGCCCTGGCCGAACTTCGCCGCCTCCAAGCGGCCTCCGTATTTTCATTTTTTTCGGCCGCCGCACTTCATAGCTGACCCTCGCCGCCGGGGGCCAAGTACGTAGGGGATGCTATTTGCAGCAGCGCACTATGTGCCGACCGCCAGTCCCGACTAACTCCCGGGCAAATCAGTTCATCGTCGCCGAGGTCGATGGACCCACAGCGGATTAAGTCCTCGCTGCGACCAATGCGCTGGTATCGCGTTCAATTTGTGCCAATTTTCTTGCTTGCGCCGGAGTTCGCCGATAGGTGCCCTTCAAGACTTCGCCGATGATTCCGCCAATATTGGCGCATTCAACCGCCAGAATGACGGTCGGTCCCCAGTACCCGAGGGGGATTAGGAAGAAGAAGTCGACGTAGGGTTTTGGATTGTCGAACAACGTCAGATACACGTATGCTAAGGCCCGAACAAACAGTGGCGGCAGACAAGCCAACCATTTTCCGCCGCGGCCGAAGATCCAGGACACCTCCAAACCAACCAGGAACGGAACGAAAAAAACGTCGACCATCCAGAGCGGCGTGAATGTGGAAATTCCGGAGAAGGCCTCGAGTCGAACGCCCAGGAGCATGTCCCCAAGGACGTTGATCGCCATGCCAATCACCACCGCTGCCACGCCACGCAAATAGCGCTGACCCATCATCTCGCTCCTAGGTTTGCCGTCAGACCGTGCTTGCCGGGTATCGAAAACCCCACCAAGCGAACTTAACGCCATGGCAGTAGGTCTGCCGTTGGAACCTGCCCTTGATTGCCATGCGCGAACAGAGAACTTAAGTCATCTCGAACGAACGAAACATGTACAGTTTCCAATCTTTTTAGCCATACTGTACTGGTTCGCCACACGTGCCAATCGGCAGCCAAAACAAAAGCGCCCTTTTTTGCCAGGCGGACAGGACGCATGACTTTTCGCCAGTGAAGTTGCCTGGTCGCTGGCCTTGGGTTCGCTCGACGGCGCGTGGGTGTCTGGGCCTCACGGCTACCCGCAGGCACCGCGCTGAGCGGGCGCGCTTGGCGCACTGGCGCCGAAAAGTGGGTGTTTGCCGCGACGCCGGCTGGCGCTATCGGTCCGATGCGCGGGTCGGTCGGCGCCATCGTCTCGGCACCCGGTGGAGAGGAACTGATGCGGAGTTTGCGCGCCGAATGCTGCGCGGCCGCGGATAGCCACCGCCATGCGCCGCGAGCATCATTTTTCAATTGTCCAAAGCCGGCAGGCGCCCGGCGGCCGCTCCTCAGGCCAACAATTGCTCGCTCTCTCGGACGCCCGACGGTGGCGACGAAGCAAACAACTCCCTACGAGCCGCGATGCGCTCGGCCAGATACAAGGCGTCGCATGCCACGCCCGAGAATCTTCCCGACCCCCACGTGTGAAGCCATGGCAAGCCAAGGAAGTACAGCCCGCCTTGTTGCGTCACACCGCGCTGGTGCATTGGATGTCCGCGCCCGTTGAAAACCGGCGCGTCCAACCACGAGAAATCGGGAGAAAAGCCGATGCACCAGATTACGGTGGAGATCCCGGATTGCGCTAAGTCGAGCTCGGTGCGTTCGGCCGCTGGGGCCCAGACCGGAACATATGCTTCGCCGTGGGGCGCGTCTATGCCGTTGGCTGCAATATGCTTGTCGATACTGGCATTGATCCCGTTGTAGACTTCGTCGGCGTGATCGAGTGCTGCGGTTAACGTCGGGGCAAACGTCAACTTCTTGTCGTCGGCGTCGACGAGTCGGCCGTACAGTTGCATGCCTTCCAGGGCCAACCGGCGCAGATCGATGTCCCGCCCGCCGTCGCGGCCAGTGACGTAGTGATTGGTGTTGTCTCGCACTCCTTCGCGCAATGGATGATCCTGTACAGGCATCTTGTAGTAGCCCATCTCCGCGAGCCAATCGACGACGTCCCTGTCTCGGTAAAAGCGGGCGCAACGCGGTGCGTCACCAACGGCCAGCACTACCTTTCGGCCGGCAAGGTGTAGATCTTCGGCGATCTGCGCACCAGATTGGCCTGAGCCAACAACCAAGACATTACCTTCGGGCAGTGCGTTGGCGCTGCGATACTGCGCGGAATGAAGTTGCAGTAGATTCCTTGGCAGGCGCTCGGCCATTCGCGGGATGATAGGTACGTGATAGCCGCCGGATGCGACGACGACCTGGCTCGCCGTACAGTCCCCCACGCTGGTCTTCACCTCGAAGCCGCCTTGACTTCGCGGGGTCACCCGCTGTACGGCGACCCCTTCGCGAATGGGAGCGTGCACCTTGGTCTTGAACTCGTCGAGGTAACGAAGAATTTCGTCCTTCTTCATGAAACCATGTGGATCGCTGCCTTGATAGTCATGGTCGGGTAATCGGCATTGCCAATTCGGCGTCACGAGGCAAAAGTTGTCCCAGCGCTCCGTGCGCCAGGTATGCATCGCCGTTCTCTTCTCGTACACAATATGGTCGATGCCGCACTTCGATAGGTAGTAGGACAGGGCAAGGCCGGCTTGGCCACCACCGACGACGACAACACTGTAATGGGGGGACGTCAACATACGGTTCACTCCTCAAATCCGATCACTTCGATGCTCGCATCCGGCTGGTTCGCGTAACGTGCGGCCTGTGCTTCAATGGACGCCAGTTGGTCCGCCGCGCGCGAGCAGGAAAAGCCAAATTTCGCTGCCACGCGGTCAGAGGCAATCTGCGTTGCGTTGCGCAGACGCCGCATAAAGTCCGGGAGCAAATAGCTCGTCCCGACCTCAAAGTGGTCCTTAATGACCAATGATGGCGAGTAACAGGTCGATACAGTGGCGTCCGGCCAACGCAAACGGTAGTACATGGCGGGCATGGTGCCTCCTACGTTTATTGACGATTACGTAAATGGGTGACAACCGAATCGTATGCTTGCGCGTTATGTCGACAAGGTTCTTGTCGAGGAAGGCGCATGGGGACGAAACGGGATTTGGATGCAATCGAGGCGCGGCGGTTGCAAGGTGCGCGGCTGCTCAAGCGCGGCGTGCCACAAGCCGAGGTTGCCAAGCAACTCGATGTTTCGCGGCAGACCGTGAGCCGCTGGGCCGCGCGGCTCGACTCGGTGAAGGGTGCCGTGGGCAAGCTCAAGGCGCGCACGCTGGGCCGGCCGCGACGCCTGGACGAGGAGCAATGCGCGGGCCTGCGGGCGATTTTGCTCTGTGGGGCCTTGCAGGCGGGATTTCCGACGGAGCTCTGGACGCTCAAGCGGGTGCGCTCCGTGGTCAAGGAACGATTCGACGTCGAGTATTCGACGGTCAATGTCTGGCGGCTGCTGCGGAGCCTGGGCTTTACGCCGCAAAAGCCGGAGAAGCGTGCAACGCAGCGCAACGAGGAGGCCATCGCGACGTGGAAACGCAAGGCCTGGCCGGCGCTAAAAAAAAGTGCAGCGCCGAGGGCAGAACGCTCGTCTTCATCGACGAGTCGGGGCTCTCGGAAAAGTGCCCCGTGACGCGCACCTGGGCGTTGCGCGGCCACACGCCGATCATCCAGCAGAGCTTTACCTGGAAGCAAATGTCGGCCATCGCCGGCCTGCCCTGGTGGCGCTTTTACTTCCGATTCTTCCCCGGCGCTATCAAGAGCGAGCAGATCATCGAGTTCCTGGCCGTGTTGCACAAGACCGTTGGCCGAAAACTGCTGATCGTCTGGGATGGCGTGGGCACCCACAAGAGCCGCAAGGTGCGCGCCTGGCTGGAGCAGCAAAACGGGCGCATCGCCATCGCGTTCTTGCCGCCCTACGCTCCCGAACTCAATCCGGTAGAAGCGATCTGGGGGTACCTCAAGAAAAACGAGATCGCCAACCTGTGCCCGACCACGATCGCGCAAGTGAGCGACTTCGCGCGGCGACGCTTGAAATCCATGCAGCGCCGACCAAACTTGATCCGCGCGTTCTGGCGGCAGGCCGAGTTGGCCTTGTAAATCGTCACCCATTTACGTAAACGTCAGTAGGCGAATTCTTTCTGGCGATAGAGCGCCTCGTGGCGCTCGGCGCTCGCCGACCAGGCAAAACCCCGGCAGACGTCCGGAACCGTGCGGTGCCTGTTGCCCGCCACCGCGCGCAGCATGGCGTCAGCGATCGACCCGTGCTGCATGGGATCAGCCCAAAAGACGTCGTCCTCGGAAAAATGCTCCGTGAATGGCGCGATGCGGGAGACGACCGCAGGTGTGCCGCTAGCAAGCGCTTCCAGCGCCGCAAGGCCGAAGCCTTCGAGCAGCGAGGGCATCGCCACGACATTGGCACGGCGATAGAGCGCTGGCATTTCCTCATCGGGAAGCGGACCCGTGATCACGATGGACTCGCCCGGACCGATCCGTAGCTCAGCGGCTGCCGCTGCGGCGCGAAATGCCACGACTTGCGCGCCATGGTCAAGCAGGCTGGCGCCACCCGCAATGACAAGCTGCATTCGCGGTAGCCGCTGGCGCACCATCGCGAAACCCTTCAACACCCGCAGCGTGTTCTTCCGCGCCTCGATACCGCCAACGCAAAGTACGACCGGTCCGCTACCATCGATACCGTGGCGCTTCGCGACCTGCGCGTCCCCAGGACTCGCGTGCGGTGAATAGCGCTCCAGATCCACGCCGTTGGGCACCTGGAATGCAGCGATACCATGTTCAACGCGAAGCCGCTCGCGCCACAGCGCACTGACGCAAAGCACCCGCGCCGCATCACGGATTGAGCGCTCCTCCCAGGCCTGCAGTTGCGGATCGGCAAAGGGGTCCAGATGGTGCACGGTCCGTAGGTACCCACCGATCGCTCCTTGCTGGGCGAGGTCAGCCAGAGCATTGGCACCAATGCCGTCGTGCGCGTGTAAGACGTCGAAACGCTCGGCACGCAAAAGTGCGCCGAGATGGGTGCGCATTGCATCGATGCGTCGGCGCACGTTCTCGGCGATGCTGGAGCCCCCCAGGTTCGTGTTGGTAAGTTCCAGGCGGCACGGGGTCTTGCGAAACAGGCGCTGGCCCGGCACCGACGGTGCAATCACCGTGACCTCGTGGCCTCGGTCGAGCAGGGCACGACCAAGTTCCAGCACGTGCACCACTCCACCGCGAGGGTTTATCGAATGCGTCAACAGTCCGATCTTCATGGATTCAAAGTTGAAATCGCGCGCTTGTCAACAGTAATGAAGGGTTGCTCCGCAAAATCCCACAGCACGGCGTCGGCGCCCCGATGGTGCAGCGTTACCTGCGTCCCGACGAGAACTTCGCCAACGACCGCGCAGCTGATGCCGCGCGCGTCAAAGCGTGCCAGCACCCTTTGCGCATTTTCGGGACGAACGCTCAGAACAAATCCGTAACTCGGGAACGAGACCAGCCAGCGCAGCAACTGCGCCTCGTCATCCACCGTGATGGTGCTCGGGCGCGGAATTGCATCCGCGTTGATACGGGCACCGACCCGCGAGCAATCCAGCAGCATCAGTGCGGTACCAATCGCACCGGCCATGCTGATATCTTTGGCGGCGTCACACAGCCCGCCTTCGGCAAGCTCTGGCAAGACCGCCAAATCGGAGCGCAGGCGCTCAGCTGGCGCCTCGGTGGAAGCATTCCAATACGGGTACGGGTGCTCCCATCGGCCGCGCAGATCGATCGCCATCACCAACGAATCGCCCGGTCGCGCAGTAAAACTAGTCAACAAGCTTTGTGCTCGGCCGATTATGGCTACTGCAAGTTGGCTGCGCGCGCTCTTGTCATTGCTGTGGCCGCCGACAATGGGCACGGCGTAACGGCGCGAGGCCTCGGCCATACCGTCGAGAACGGGGGAGGCGGCCTGTGAGCCGTCACTCCAGATGGCATCGACAACGGCCAGAGGACGTCCACCCATAGCGTAGATATCGCTGACGTTCACCATCACACTGCAGTAGCCGGCGAACCACGGCATCCGCCCGACGAACTCGTCAACAAACCCCTCGATTGCGAACAATAGGTGCCCATTGCCATCGGCGATCGCTGCGCAGTCGTCGCCCACGGCAATTCCCGCCGGCAATACCGGCGCCAGCCGGCCCAACACTTCCGAAATGGCACGCTTGTGCGCAAAGCCACGGCTTGCGCGCAGCCCTTCGCACAGCGCCGACGCGTTCATAACGTTGACCGTACCGACCGCGTCACGAAGCCGCTGTAGGGGTCGGAAAAGGGTGGGTAGTGGGCAAGATCAGCCTGCATCAGGTAATGGGCTCGACCGTGCAAGTGCTCGGGCCTCAGCGTGCGCCAATGCAGGCGCTCGAACATCGCAACATTTTGGCTCTGGACATGGGCCAGAAAGCGGCGGCAGCCGCGGGCGTTGGCGCTCGAGACGGCTAGGCGGATCAGTGTTGCACCAATGCGGCCATGATGGCGAAAGGCCGCGTGAACCGCGAGCCGCGAACCCCACCAAAGCTTCGGCTCGCTCTGGTGAATGCGAACCGTACCGACCACCGCGTCGGGGTTGCCGCCCACGTTGGACACGGCGACAATCGTCTGCGCATGCTCATCGATCGCATCGCGGTCATCGCCGAGGAAGATGCCCTGCTCGGCACAAAAGACGGCCCGCCGAAGCACCAAGGCCTGCTCGCACTCCCAGGCGCCTGCAGCCCACTTGATGCGGAACTCGCAGGGCATGAAGTCCGACGGTTCGTCAAGCCGCTCCGGATACATCACTTCGAGGCAGCTCATGGTCAGCTCTCGTACTGTGATAACGATGAACATGCGGCGCACTTGCCGCAACCGGCCTTCATGTCCTTCGAGCGTAGTCCGGCGCGGGACAACATTCCGCCCAGTGGCGCAAGGATGCTCTTCATCCAATCGGCATCCGGTGCCGGATGGTCTTCAAGCGGCGTACCGCTAATCGGAACAAAAGGCACGACAAAGGGATAAACGCCGATCGCAATCAAGCGCTCGCAGAGCGCAAGAATCTCTTCGCGCGTATCGCCGAGGCCAGCGAGCAAATAGGTGCTGACCTGACCGCGGCCGAACGTGCGCACGGCCGACTCGAATGCCGTCAGGTAACGTTCGACGGGCACGGTGGCCTTTCCGGGCATGATGCGTTTGCGCAGGATCGGGTTTACCAACTCAAGATGCATGCCCAGCGTGTCGATCCCGGCCGACCTCATGCGCTCGAACCATTGGTCACTGTCTGGAGGTTCGCACTGGCCCTGCAATGGCAGATCTACAGCGGCCTTGATGGCAATTGCACTTTCGGCCAACACCGCGGCACCGCGATCATCGCCGGGTGGCGTTCCAGTTGTCAGCACCATATGCTTCACGCCGTCCAGAAGCACGGCGGCACGCGCCACCTCCGCGAGTTGCTGTGGGGTCTTGTGCGTGATCGTGCGTCCCGCTGCCAGTGACTGACCGATCGCACAAAATTGACAAGCCTTGCTCCGACTTTCATAGCGGATACAGGTTTGCAGCACGGTCGTGGCCAGCACGTCGGCCCCATGCAAGGTCGCGATGTGCGAGTACGGAACACCATCCAGAGTCTGCATCGCGTAAAAGCGTGGTTGCTTCGGAAACGCGATTTGGGCGATCGGGATCGCGCCGCGTCGGAGCGCACTTTGACCGTGTGCATCCGGTGTGTCGGCAACAAAAGGCGAATTCCATGCTGTCGACGTGTGCACCGGCACCATGATGGTGTGGCCGTCAATCGTCACCGCCTTATGATCCGACGGCCCGGCGCCACCGCGCCGGCTCGATGCGCCGGCTTTCGGATCGAGTAACCGCAGTCCGAGGGATTGCAGCTCCGTCATCAGCTGGCGGCTCTCATTCGATAGGCTCATGCTCATGGGGAAAGCTCCTGGGGAAAGCGGGTGTGAATGCGGACATCGTGAACATGGTCTGCGCGGGGCGCTCATTGACCACCAGACTCAGCAATTCCGGCCTCGCGTAGTGGCCTACTGAATCCATCATCCGTTTGCGTTTGGTTATCAACGTGAGGTCAAGGTCGGCGACGACCATGCCCTCGCCTTCCGTCAACGGCTCCGCAAGGTATTTGCCTTCGGGCGAGACAATCGCCGTGTGACAGCCCCCGCGCAGCGACGCCTGCAGGCGACCGTCGGCGGTCAGCGATTGCACTTGTGCGTCGCTTAGCCATCCGGTGGCGTTGATAACAAAGCAGCCGGCCTCGAGCGCATGGTGACGAATTGTGACCGCCATCTGTTCCGCGAAAATCGGGCCAACCAGTGAGCCAGGGAACTGCGCGCAGTGAATCTCCTCGTGTTGCGCCATCAGGGCATAGCGCGCCAGCGGGTTGTAGTGCTCCCAACAAGCCAGCGCACCGACGCGGCCGACCGCAGTATCGACGACCTTCAAACCAGCCGCGTCGCCCTGGCCCCAGATCATTCGTTCATGGTATGTCGGGGTGATCTTGCGGCGCTTGAGCCTGAGCGTGCCGTCGGCATCGAATAAGAGCTGGGTGTTGTACAAGCTGCCATGATCACGCTCATTGACGCCGACGACGACGACGATTCCGTGCGTGCGCGAGCATTCGGCGAGCGCTTGCGTCACCGGGCCGGGGACCACGACGCCACCCTCGTACAGGTGCAGGTGGTCCTTGCCTTGCTGGCACGGCGGCAGCACGAAGGAAAAGTACGGGTAGTAAGGCACGAAGGTCTCCGGAAAGACCACGATCTGCGTGCCCCGACTTGCTGCCTCGGATATGGACGCGCAGACCTTCTCGAGCGTGCCCTCCGGCCGCTCGAGGTCCGGCGCAATCTGTACGGCTGCGGCCCGTACCGTTCTTGGCGTCGTCATGCTGTCGTCTTGCGCCTTACAGCGTCCAGGTGTTGACGATGAAAGCGTTCTGCTTGCGGTGCAGAAGCAGTAGGTCCAGTACGTCGAGCGGGTTGATTGGCTTGATCCCTTCGATCAAAGCGCCTTCGCCGTGGCCGTACAGTGCCTGTAGCGCAAAACGACAGGCATATACCTTGCCGCCCTCGGCGATGAATTTGCTGAGCTGATTGTTGAAGTTCTGGTGTCCCGGGAACGCCTCGTCCCCTAGGGTGGGAAAGCCGCGCTGGACGCCGAGTGTTACGCCTGGGCCATACAGCAGAATCGATGTCTCAAACCCCTTTCGCTTGAGTCGCGTGGCCTGCAGCAAATTGACGAAACCGATCGATCCTTCGAAAGCGACGGTGTGGAAGGTGACGAGCGCTTTCTCTCCAGGTCCTGCCTTGACATCCTCGAACACCTTTTCCTCGTAATCGACGAGGAAATCTCCCTTCTTGTTGGCTGGCTTGGTCACTTTTGGCATGGTCTGACTCCGGTTGATGTAAAGGACTGCATGCCAATCCGTATGCACGCGACGTGCCACACCGTGCTCACGGCGATACGATCAAGGCGCGATCAATCAGGCTCCACGGAGCAAATTCGACCCGTTCCAGAATCTTTCGTCCCCTACCGAACGGCGTTGCCATCCATTCGAATCTCACGCTCATTGCTGCTCGGCACCGATGTGGTGCATCAAGGATCCGATCAATGCACCAGATCATTGGTGACGATCGCACCAGGACCGCGCATTCCGCAGAAATCCGCAGGCGCATTTGTTGGCATGGAAGATGCGATCATGAAAGGTCAGTTCATTCGATCAAACAATGATGAATCCGATTACCGTTCGGTGGCGTCGGCGCATAGAAGCGAGCGATCGCCCGGCCTACCTGCTAATTCCCGATCTGATCGAGGAAGACCTGCGCGCGCAACGCGTGGCCCCGCGTGATCGACTACCCACGCTCAGAGAGCTTGCGACGGCGCTGCGGTTGCACTACACGACTGTCGCGCGCGCCTATGCGGAGGCACGCAAGCGCGGATTGATCGATTCGCGCACCGGCGCTGGAAGTTTCGTAAGGGGCCGGGGTTCAACGCTGCCGCTGCGCGACGGAACGGGGGCCGAGATGACCATGAATTTGCCGCCCGAGCCAGCCGATCCCGCGCTCGTGTTGCGGCTGCGCCAGGGCGCAGCCGAATTGTTTTCGGGCGCCGATCCGTACAGCCTGCTGCGCTACCAGGACTTCGGGGGCACGGCGGAGGACCGAGACGCCGGCGTGCAGTGGCTGCGCCGGCGACTATCGGGGATAACCTCCGATCGCGTGCTGGTCTGCCCGGGAATCCACAGTATTTTGGCGGCCCTGATATCGCAACTCGCACGGCCCGGCGAGTTCATTTGCGTCGATTCACTTGTTTACCCGGGCCTGAAGGCCATCTCTGCGCAGTTCGGCGTAAAGCTGCACCCGATGACCCTGGACGAGGACGGACCCGACGTCGCTGCCTTCGAGCATGCGTGCAAAACAGTCGGCCCCAAGGCGGTCTACTGCAATCCCACCTTGCTCAATCCGACAACGGCCACCATGTCCCTATCGCGTCGCGAGGCGCTTGCCGATGTGGCGCTCCGCTACAGCGTACCCATCATTGAGGACGATGCCTATGCGATGCTGCCGAATAGAAAGATTCCGCCGGTGGCAACATTTGCACCCCAACTGACCTACTACATCACGGGCTTTTCCAAGTGCCTGGGCGCCGGCTTGCGCAGTGCTTATGTGTGCGCGCCGAGTGCTCGGCTCGCGCAGCGCCTGTCAGGAGCGCTGCGTGCAATGACGGTGATGGCATCGCCCATCACCTCCGCACTCGTTACGCGCTGGGTTCAGGATGGCACCGCCAATGCGTTGCTACAAGCCGTGCGAGCCGAGTCCATCCGTCGCCATGAACTGGCGCTCAGATACCTGGGCCCGCACCATGTCGTGGCACAACCGGAAGGCTTTCACCTATGGTTACCTTTGGCCTCCGGATGGAGCGCCGTCGAATTCGCTTCGTACCTGCGAATGAAAGGCGTTGCCGTCCTGCCTAGCGCGGCATTTTGCACCGACGGTAATCCGCCGGAAGCCGTGCGCATATGTCTCGGCGGCCCAATGACCCTAGATGATTGCGAGCGCGCTCTGCGACGTATCGCCGAAACGATCGAGCACCCGCTACATCCTCACGCCACAGTGAAGTGAATGGGCGAGGTCGAGTGCTCGCTGGAACGTTAACGCCAGCATATTATTAATTACGTACGTTTAAACAAGACCGATTAGCGGGACGGAAAAAGGCGCGCCTTGCGGATTGCTGGTATTTGTACAGATGAGACGCTCGCGACGCAGTTGCAATGCCGTAAAATTCATGACGTGACCTCGAATGGCGGATAAGACGGTCACATTGTTTGGTTGCAAATTTCGCCGACCGTCCGCCACGCCCTTCCCCACTTAGGCTTTGGCTCGACGACATGGCTCACGAATCCCATCCTCCACGCAAGAAAGATGAACGACTCGAGGCGGAAACGGGCACGAAACGGCGACATCCCCGTTATCGCGTCGGAGGACGCGGACATTTGACCGTTGGTTCTCCTCAGATAGAAGCGCCAGTTCAACTGATCGACATTTCGATCGGTGGGGCGTCGTTGCGCTGCGACAAGGCCATCACGACAAGCGCAGCGGGGCAGCTTGTGTTTTCCGTCCTTTGCGACGGTACCGACGTGTCCGCCGCACCAAAGGTTGTTGTGCGATATTGCGTGCTCGACGGATCGCGTTACCGAGTCGGTATCGAGTTCGTCGATCCCGACGCGCAGACGGAAAAGGCGCTGTCGTTAATCATCGATTCGCGCAAGCGGATAGTTTGGGGCCACTGATCTGCGTGGCCGACTGTCAGTTGCCGGAATCTTCCAGCGTCAATTTTCGCTTACGACGCCCCGGCGTGTTTGCTTGGCGCAGCCCCGACCAATTCGCCGCCCCCATTGACGCTGTTGAGGATCGGAAATCGTGCGAGGCAGGCGAGCTCCTAGAAATGCATTTATGTTGTCGAGCCTCACCGCATTTTCCAGCACTGTGGAGCCGGAACCAACATGGAGAAGAATTGCCTCGCCCGTCGAGACGTGATGTCTCCGAGAGTGAATATTTTTAGGTGTGAAAAAGAACATATCAGTAAAGAACTCGCCGGTCGCCACGTCGAAGAACGTAGCTAGCCCTTCGTTCAGCGTCGCGGGCCTATTCTCAATAACTACGCGGCGATCTCCACGGGCGTGAAGCGCACCAATGTGCGAATGAATCCCTTCCAACGCACCAATCACGTCTTCGGTTTCGTGGAGACCCGCCGCATACGTGTGGTCTTGGAGTTGGCCGGCCACGCCAACCGCGAGCGTACGAGGGCGATTTGTGAACAGCCTATTGATGCCGTTAATCGTGATTTTCGGGTTGTGTGCAAATTGGAGGGAGAGCAGCTTTGCCGTCATTGACTGGATCGGTGGGAGCGCGCAAAGACGAAGGACACATTGGACCGCTGGCGGCCACCGCTGATAGCAGCGGATTCGCGCGAGCGCGTGGAAATCAAAGAGTTGTGCAGCGAGCATCGCCCTCGCTTCGCGAAAGCATAACGCGCGGTCATGAAGGAATCACTATTGGTTGCTTCCGCTCATCTGCCGGCATCATTGCGACGGTTGTGCCGGCTATGACCGGAAGGAGGTCGTGGCACCGATCAGCGAGCGCTCCACCTGCGCACGCAATAGCACACGGCTGGGCTTACGGCACGACGAGAACGTCGCAGTCGGCCGCCTCGGCGACGCGTTTGGCAACTCCCCCGAACCGCGTCTCTCCCGACATCGAGGAGTGCCGGCCGACCACGATCAGGTCGGCATGAGCTGCCCGGGCGTGACTGATCAGCGCATGCGCGGCGTGCCCATACTCAGTGATTCGCCCGACCCGGCGCGCGGCATCCGAACCGTCGACAAATTCATCGAGTTCCCGCTGGGCCGTATCGACCGCCTGCCGCCGCGCTGCGTCGAGTTCACCAGGCTCGGATGACAAGGCATTGAAGACGCCCTCGTACGGAATTCGGACAGAGTGCAACGCTGCCACATGTGCGCTCGGCGCGATACGCGCCGCCGCCTCCAACGCGCGCCGGCCGACGCTCATCAGGTCGATGCCGACGATCACGTTGGCGTAAGCTTGCCGGCCCTCCGTTTTGACGACCAGCGACGGACACACGGCTCGCTGCGCCAGCGCAAACGCAGTCGACCCAAGCAGCAGGTCTCGCAGGAAGCCTTCACCGTGCGCGCCTACCACAAGGAGGCCTGCCGGCAATGTGCGCACAAACGCGTCGACTTCGGAAGCTGCGTTGCCGACCAGCGCCTGTTCATGGACAGCGATGCCGAACTGTGCCGATGCGGACTCCGCCAGCGTATGCAACTGCGCCCGCGCAGCGTCGACCCAACGGGTTTTGTCCTCAACGCGAATTTGGTACGGCCGGTACGACTCCGACATTTCTTTCAATGAAAATTGCGGAATCACGTGTACCAAATGCAACTCTGCGCTGTGCTGCTGCGCAAGTATTACCCCGCGACCGAGCGGTCGCCAGGTGCGTGCGGAAAGATCGGTCGCAACAACAATCTGCCTAAGTCCATTCATTGATCTGCCTCCCACGGCAGCCGCGGAGGTCAAAACGAAAATAATTCTGGGCCAGCATCGTCTCGTCCAATTTGCGCCAAGTCAATGGCCAGTGACCGGCTTCGAAAAAACCAAGGATCTGTGGTGAAGGACTGCATGTGGCCAATTCTGTTGAAAACCCCAAAAAGTCGGTACGTCGATTTGTTGCCCGATGTGAATGCATTCTTAAAATCAACGCGCGAGTAACGCAGGAACGCGATTAGAGCCGCACCATCGGAATGCGAGGGTTGTCGCGTCGTCTCCCAGCTCAAAATAATATGCGCGTCCCATAGAGCCTAAACTTTTCCTCCTTGTGGCGATGAAAAGGAAGTTTTTCAACAGAATCGGCTGCGTCGGTAGTCGTTACATTTCAATCGAAAGGTGCCATGTTCGCTTCCGCTCCCGTCGAAATTCCGTGATCGGCCCGATACGGTCAAGTGCAGAGCCTCCCAAATCGCGCTGCCGCCATCTGCCATCCTCCGCCCTTGATTAAGTTCGTCGGTGATTTCTGGAGCCGGTCTAACGGTAATGCAAATCGATCAGACTGTCACAAGGCAGGGCTTCAAGCTCGCTCGAAAGCAACTTGCGGGAAGCTCCCATGTATGTCGATGATGTTTGATCTATGACGTTATCCGACACTTCCCGCGGCGTACTGTGTAGGTAGTTTAGGGCAACGTTTTGCTGTCATCCCGCCGCAATCCGGCGGGGTAGGCCGTAGTCGGCGGGCGTAGTGTTTGAGGTGGCGAGCTCGTGACCCTTGTCGAGGCGCCTGAATTGAAACTGCTCTCGGCAAGGCGATTGGCCTAGAGCGTGCGTGGAGGGGTGTCTTGCCGACACCAAGCGAGATGACAATCCTAGCCCAGATTCTCAAATCGAAGCCTGACCACACGGTCTATACGATCACGCCTAGCGCGTTGGTGTTCGACGCCGTCAAGCTGATGGCAGAGAAAAACATCGGCGCATTGGTGGTCCTGGAAGGCGAAGAAGTCGTCGGAATGATCACCGAACGCGAATACGCACGGACAATCGTGCTGATGGCGCGGTCATCGAAAACAACGGCCGTGCGCGACATCATGACGACCCCGGTGATGTATGTGCTTCCCAATCAGACAAGCGAGGAATGCATGGCGCTGATGACGGAACACCGGCTGCGGCACTTCCCCGTGATCGACAAGGGCAAGCTCATCGGCCTCATTTCCATCGGCGACCTGATCAAAGACGTTAACTCCGAGCACAAATTCATCATCGAACAGCTCGAGCACTACATCACCGGTGAGCGCGGTTGAGTGCCATTTGCGGTTGACGATTATTCCGGTTCCACTGCAGGCCGTTTAATCGGCGGCTGCACGCTCGCCACAATCGTGAGGCCATTTCCTTTCGTTGCCATCGATTGCTCCCCACGTTGTTGAATCAAACAAATCGTTAGGGTAAGGGTTCAACGAGCGATGGGCAACGTGCAAGTTTTCGTTTTTCGGACCGTCCGCGCCCAGTTCTCGCTCCCAGAACGCGGGCCGTTGCGCGGGGTGGCGAATCAACGTCCCCGATTTGACTGAATCGGTAAGCGTCGCCCTGAGACCGTCTTGACGATCAGAGGTTTGTGATCTCTTTCAGCTGAAGGCTGACATCGGTCAGATCGAAGTCGCTTGGATCGAAGTGGTCCGGGCAGATGTACCGGAATTCGGCATGCCGATCATGCTTGGGGTTGGCGATGGCCTCCAAGAACTCCTCATACTCGCCAACTCCGTGGACGCCGGTCGGGGGACAGGCATTTGCGCCGCCAAGGCAAATGGGGAAGGAGAGCTTGGGACCTTCCTGGTTGAGCTTGTTCACGGTGATCTTGTGCCACCAGGCGCTTGAGTAGTCGTACAGGTACTCGAAGGAATTCTTGCTGCCGAGCGCCTTTTGAAGGGTCACGTCGGTCTCGTCGAGCAGATCGTCAGGCATCGGATCGATCGGGTGCGGCTGGCCGTAATGGACGCCGCCGAAGACGAACTCGTGAGGTTCGCCGCTCTCCCAGCCCATCGCAGTCCGGATCACGCCGTGCAACACCGGCAGACGGATCGAGCTGGGAACGACAACGCGACGCCAGACGGTCGGTTGCAGATCCTCGAGCTCGATGTGCAGTGCGCAATCGTGCGTCGATGCGGGTACGAGCCGCAGGGGCGTCTTACGCGCTTTGCTCATCCTGCTTCGGCAGCTAGGCCGCCCGCGCCAGAGCGACGGCGTTCGGCACGTCGAGGTTCCACGGCAGCAGCTCGTCGATCCGGTTGATCGGGTGATCGGCAATCCGCTCCAAGACCGCGCGCAGATATGCAAATGGCTCGACGCCGTTGAGCATCGCGGTGCCGATCAGGCTGTAGATGTTGGCTGCCGACCTGCCGCCATTGTCGGAGCCGGCGAATAGGTAATTGCGTCTTCCCAAGACCAGGGGGCGGATTGAACGCTCGGCCGAATTGTTATCGATCTCGATGCGCCCGTCGCCAACGTAGCGCGTCAGCGCGTCCCAGCGCACCAAGCCGTACTTGAACGCCCCCGCAACCCGCGACTTGGCAGATACCTGGCGCAGCGTCTCGTTCATCCACTGGTGCAGCTGCGCTAGCAGCGGTGCACTGCGCTCTAGCCGTACCTGGCTGCGCTGCGCCGGCAATTGCCCGCGGATGGTTCGTTCGATGGCGTAGAGCGCACCAATGCGCCGGATCGCCTCGGCGGCAATCGGCGAGCGGTGTTCCACCCACTCGTCATAGAACTTGCGTCGAAGGTGCGCCATGCAAGCGGCCTCGACGACGCTGCCGTCAGCATAGATCGGCCCGTAGCCCGTATAGGCATCGGCCTGCAAGATGCCACGAAAGCCCCGAAGGTGCGTCTGCGGGTGAATCGACTTGCGATCGGGCGAGTACCAATACCGCACCGCCGGTGGCGCCCGCGATCCTGCCGGTCGATCATCTCGAACGTATGTCCATAATCGCCCGGTCTTGGTCTTGCCTCGCCCAGGATCCAGAACCGGCACCGGCGTGTCGTCGGTATGCACCTTCTCGGCCTGCAACACGTACCGGCCGATTGCGTCAACCAGGGGATCCACGAGTTGTGCCGCCGAGCCAACCCACCCAGTCAGCGTGGCTCGTTCAAGCTCCACGCCCACGCGCCGGAAGATCACCGACTGGCGGTACAGCGGCTGATGATCGCCAAACTTGGACATCAACACATGTGCCAGCAGTGACGGTGTTGGCAGCCCGCGCTCGATCGGCCGCGATGGTGCGGGCAACTGAACGATCTTGGCGCAATTGCCACAGGAGAGTTTGGGCCGAACGTGGCGCAGCACCCGCAAATAACCAGGCACCCAATCGAGTTGTTCGGATACGTCCTCGCCCAAAGGGCGCATGCCGCGGCCGCATGCTGGGCACGAGCAACTTCCCGGCGCGTGCACGATCGTCTCGCGCTGCAGGTGATCGGGTAGTGCGCCGCGGGGCACCTCGCCGTGGCGGCGGCCAGCTCCAGGACTCTTGCCGCGCTTGCTCGGCAGTCCTTGCGCACTGTCTTGTGCCGCAGGCGAATCCTCGAGCTTAGGGGTCGCGGCTTGCACCTTGTGCTCGCCCAGGGCCAAGCCCAGTTGCGGCAAGGATGAGTCGAGCTTCTCGGAAGAGCGACCAAAACGCCAGCGGCGCAGCCTGCTGATCTCGGCCTTGAGCTGCTCGATCAACTCGTCGCGCCCGAAGACGATACGCTTGAGTGCATCTACGTCATCGGGGAGTTGATCTGCATCGCGCGCCATGCCGCGATTATAAAGTGGCCACCTCGAATACGGCGCAATCTCGAGTGAAAATATCTACGCAGCGTGTTGTGGTCGCCACGTCCGCACGGGTCTTCGCCAATCGATCCCCTCGAGCAGCATCGAGAGCTGCGCGTTCGTGAGCGACACACATCCGCTCGTGGCTTGCGGCCAAACAAACTTGCCCTGCTCAAGGCGCTTGGCAAACAGGCACATCCCATCACCCGACCACCATAGGATCTTGATGCGATCTCCCTTGCGCCCTCGGAAGACGAACACGTGTCCAGAGAATGCATCCTCGGTCAGCTTGAGCTGTACCAGCGCTGCCAAGCCGTCGAAGCTCTTTCTCATGTCGGTGGCGCCCGCCGCAAGCCAGATCCGCGTTCCCGCCGGCAGTCCGATCATTTGCGCGCCAGCGCGCGCAGCACAGCGCCCAGGTTCGCCCCCGAGACCGCGCCGTGCAAGATGATCCTTGCGCCGCTCATCTCAATCTCGATCGCACCCGCTGGTGGGGCCGCCCGGGCGCGGGTACCGGCGGCCAACTTGTTCGGCCGCTCCCGCTTCTTCACCAATCGCACCGGGACCAACGCAGCCGTCGCCGACGGCGCGGGCAGCAGCCCGCACTCGCGCTTCTTCTTCCACTTGAACAGCAGGTTCGAATTGACTCGATTGCGCTGCGCAACCTGCGCAACCGACACCCCGGGCGTTTCGCACTCGAGCACCATCGCCAGGCGCTCGGCCGCACTAAACCGCCGCCTTGGCTTGTTGCGCCAATTCAGCCCACCCGCCGCAGGGATCTCCTTGCCTTTGGTGTCCAGCATCCGTAGGTGGACACCAAAATAAGTGTCCGTCTGCGGATTCTTGCCCGCACCTCACCCCTACGTACAGGCGGTGCTGGCTAGACGCTTACCTGAATCGCGCCCCACGCGCCGACAAGGACGACGGCGAGCAAGATGGTGCCGACCGCGATCGCTTGGCGTCGAGGTTGAGAGTCGCCGCCGTATCGGTGCGCGACGTAGATGCCCACCGCCAGCGCGATCAGCGGGGCGATGATAAATCCGATCAGCGTCGGGCCAACAATCTGCATCAGGGGCGCTACCTGCGTCTACCCATCATTTGTACCCGGCGCCCGCTCCCCAGCAGGCGCAACCATTCCCTCCCCTGAAAATGAAACGGCGCAGTGATTGGCTACGCCGTTGCAACCCTGGCGGGCTCTGACCCGTCAAACCCACTTTCCGCCAACCCAGCGGTCGAGAAGTATCTCGTTGGGGGTTTCGTTGCAGGTGTCACTCTACGCGCACGCCTCTCTGCGTCAAGCCCTGGATCCTGCCGGCTATGACGTGCATCAAACATCATCCGCCCCCGGTTCCCGCTCGCGGAACGCGCAGCCCATTTTTGGCGATCCGATGACCTGGGTGCCGCCCCCGCTGTTCGCAGACTAAATGGTTGGCGTAGCAGCGGCCGTGGAAGTGCGTGCAGGTGTAGCAGCCCCGCGCTGGCGTGCTGGCCGTGTACGGGGCAAAGGCATGGGGGCTCACGGAAGCCACACGTTCGCTTGCGATTTGTCAAACCTCATTGGTTGGCCCATTTGGCCACGCCACGGTGGAGCGAGCAAGTTCCACTTCGATGTTGGCTGAACGAGTACCTGCCACCCCGGCACTGCGCACTCGCTCCTTGGCACTTCGTCAGTCTTGGCGCGTGCGGGGAACGAACTGTATCGCCGCTTTTGTTCGTGTAGTGACCGTGCTCAAGTAGCTTTGATTCATCGGGCTGCGGTGCCGTCTGTGTCGCGTCTTGCTCCGGTGCTTCGTCCTTTGCTCCGCCGATGTACGGTGCGAGCGCCAGAGAAAAAGCGCAAAGCAGTCCCCACAAAAGGCGGACCACCGGCTTTATGCCGCGCGCGCGGTGGATAAGGGAAATGGCGGCGTTGGTTGGGGAACTTGCATGAACCCGCTATTTGACTTTGCAGGCGATCAGTATCGTGCGTTCGTTCGTTTTGACGGCCGATCCGCCGTGGCCGCTTGAGTTACGGCCTGCGGCGGCCAGCACGACATCCTCGCCCGATCGGTCGAGAACGTTATATCCGGCTGCGCCACAAGCCTCACCCGACGTGTAGCACATATTCCAATCTCGGTCGGTTCCGCTGCAATTGAGCGCATACGACCTGCCTTCATCAGGTGCATACCTTTGTTGCACGGCGGTACAAGCTGCGAGCGCCACCACGCAACTCGCGGCGACGGCGACTGAAGGGTTCATGGCTGATTCTCCGGTCAACTCGCGCCAGCGGACACTCTCCCGCGACGGGCGTGTTTTGCACAATATTCCCAATGTCGGCGAGGCTTATAGACGCAAGTCAATGCGATGTCGCTTTTTCGCGGTCGGTCAGACCAAGGGTGAATCATGGCGCAACACGCTTACTTCACGATCTTGCGGGCCGGCACGCGGGTCGTCTTGCCAGGCCTAGTGCGAGCAACTTTGGATAGCGCGTTGGCAAACTCCTTCTCTGCCTCCAACCAATGCTCCGTCTAGCGACCGTGTTCTCGTCCCCCTTTGCTCCCAAAGCTCGTAGGCACGGAGCCGGATCCAAACCTCGATTTCCTCGGAGAAGATTGTGTTTGTTTGGTCCGACAAGTCGACCTCGGGTCTGCTCGGCCTCGCTGCCGCCTTCTTCTTGCCTACCGTCCCGCCCATCGCCGCTTCCCGTCTGGCCGGCTTTGTCACAAACTTCGAGACCGGGCTGGAGACTGGCATTTTGACTGTGGCCGATACCGATTGCTTGGCGGCCATCTTGCTTGCTATCTTTGTTGCCGCCTTCGCCTTCGTCGCCTTTTTCGTCGTGGGCGCGCCCACCTTTTCCGACTTGGGCCGCCCCGCTCCTTTACTCATCGTTGTCCCTCCTCCTTTGAAATGTCAAGTCTCGGTTCAATGCCACGCGAAACGTAACACAGACGAACGAGTGGACCGCATTCCGACAAACGCTCAGATCGTCATCCATCAGGAGCTTGATTCCACCGATGGTCGGCGAAGCGAAGAAGGTGGTTTCGGCGACTTGATGCTCGCCATCGAACTATTGATAACGGCCTTTATCAATAGTACCCTCCTCCAATGGCGTCCCTCGAGATTTCGTCTGCACAACAGATCCACAAACTCTCCTTAATGGTTCGCACTCTTCGACTATGAGGACGAGCGTACATTCGCAATGCATCGTATTCTGGCAGCCGAGATGCTTGAGGACCGCACCCAGTACCCTCCCCGGTTTTCGCTAGATGAAGAGGTCGATCTGGGAATCTGGGGCTTCGGGTCGGGCGAGAAGATCAAGCTGGACGTCAAGTTTCAAGCCGGCTTCGGCGATCACCTATACGAGACACGGCTGAGCAAGAATCAGGAGATCAAGGAGCTTGCGGACGGCACCTTGCATGTCACAGCAACCGTCGCGGACACGCCGCAGCTCCAATGGTGACTCCTTGGATTTGGAGACGGGGTGGAAGTGCTAAAGCCTGCCGCCTTGCGAGCGCGGATGGCCAGCAAAGCGGTGGGCCTTACGGCCGTATACAAGCGTGCCCGATGCTGCTTCCCGCATGCAGTCCTATGATCAGCAAACAGACAAAACACATCGCCGAAGCCCCATGAAGCCTGGCCTATCTAAGTCGCGTATCATCAACTGGCGCCAGTGTCCAAAGCGTCTTTGGCTCGAAACCCATCGCCCGGATTTGCTGGAGGTCTCCGCGCAGACCGAACGCGCATACCAGGTCGGTCACGAGATTGGCAGCGTCGCCCGTCAGCTTTTCCCCAGTGGGATTCTGATTGAAGGATCCGACATGCGGGACGCGCTGCGACGAACCAAGGAACAGGTTTTCGCGAATCGGCGCGTTCCCCTCTTCGAAGCGACATTTGAGCGCGACTTCACAATCAACGGTCTGTTCTGGGATCCCGAGACCGGG
>Ga0209415_10005184_pt1 | contig 23506 bp, 22 predicted proteins | sample PeaSoiSIISIP2007_FD_187696 | JGI IMG/M metagenome (GOLD analysis project Ga0209415, IMG submission 187696) | Peat soil microbial communities from Weissenstadt, Germany - SII-SIP-2007 (SPAdes) (version 2) | ecosystem: Environmental > Terrestrial > Soil > Wetlands > Peat | place: Germany... | reverse complement strand
CCGCTCGCCGCTCGACGTCGGCGCTTCGATGGACTTCGGCGGCTACGCCGACTCCGACCACGTCTTCGTGATGACCCCGCTCGTCGCGGGCCGGCTCTCGAACCCGACGGCAGGCTGGAGCGTCGACGGCAGCTATCTGGTCGACGTGGTCTCCGCGGCGTCGGTCGACATCGTCTCCACGGCGTCGCAGCCCTACCACGAGATACGCCAGGCCGGCACGCTCAACGCGAGCTACCAGCCACGCAACCTCGGCGGCGCCGTGAGCAGCTCGATCTCGCGCGAGCCGGACTACCTCTCCGTGAGGGCGGGGGGCTCAGTCACCGACGAGCTCTTCGACAAGAACCTGACGCTCTTCTTCGGCTACGACTACGGTCACGATATCGCCGGCCGCACGTCGACGCCGTTCTCGGTCTTCTCCAACGTCCTCGACAGCAACGCGCTCAAGGCCGGCATCACCTTCGTCCTCGATCGCCGGACCATCGCCTCGGTCGTCGCGGACGGCGTCCTCGAGAGCGGCGACCAGTCGAAGCCGTATCGCTACGTCCCGCTCTTCGCCCCCGGGACGCACGTCCCGGTCGGCGCTCCGGTCAGTCTCGTCACGAGTCTGCGGCTCTCCGAGCGCGCCCTCGAGCAGCTTCCGCTCTCGCGGGACCGGTACGCGCTCTCCTTCCGTGTCGCGCACAGGTTCGGACACTCGTCGACCCTCCGGCTCGATGAGCGCGTCTACGACGATACCTGGTCGCTCCTGGCCAACACGACCGACGCCCGCTACCTCATCGACATCGGGCCGATCTTCGAGGTGGGGCCGCACGTTCGGCTCAACACACAGTCGCCCGTCTCGTTCTGGCAGCGCGCGTACACGATGGGACAGGGTCTCTCGTTCCCGGAGTACCGCACGGGCGATCGCGAGCTCGGGCCGCTCATCGGCGGGACGCTGGGATTCAGCACGCGCTGGAAGCTGGGGCCCGCGGGGGACCGGCTGAAGTGGGTCCTCGGGTGGGACGTCAACGTGACCGAGACGCACTACTTCGACGACCTCTACATCACGAACCGCTTCTCGGCCGTCTCGAGCGTCTCCATCGAGGCCGCGCTATGAGAAACCGGGTGGGCGTCGGCCTCCGCGTCGCGTGCGCCATCGGCGTCCTCGCCTCCGCCGCATGCGATCCCGTGAACGCGGACGTCGTGAGCTCCCTCCCGCCGTCGAACGTCCGCAACGGTCCGCTCCACCGGCCAGGTCAACCGTGCCTCGCGTGTCACGACGGCGTGATCGGCGATCCTTCCGCCTTCAGCGTCGCGGGGACGATCTTCACCACCCCCTCCGAGACCGTCGGCGTGAACGGAGCCTCGGTCTGGATGACCGACTCGAACGGGACCACCCACCAGGCCAAGACGAACGCGGCCGGCAACTTCTACGTGAGCCCGTCCCAGTGGACCCCGGTGTACCCCATCGTCGCCGTGAAGGTCACGAGCATCGGGGACGCGTCGGCGGTCATGCGGTCGGAGATCGGTCGCGACGGCGCGTGCGGGAGCTGCCACACGGACCCGCCCGGCGCCGACTCGCCTGGCCACATCGCGATGACCGCGGACGACGGAGGGGCTCTCCCGTGAAGCTCTGCTTCGCGATTCCGTTCGCCGCTCTCCTCGGCTGCTCGGCTCCGCCGTCCAACGGCGTCTTCACCGAGGCGAACGCCCCGGACCTCGCGGGCTACCCGTACGTCGCGGAGTACACGGTGCACCGTTGCGGCACGCTCGACTGCCACGGCTCGCCGTACCGCAACCTGCGTGTCTACGGGGACGAGGGGTTGCGCTACTCGCGCGCGGATCGGCCGTGCGTCCCGCAGCAGACCACCGGCGCCGAGGTGGTCCAGGACTACCTGTCCGTCGTCGGGCTCGAGCCCGAAACGATGAGCGCGGTGATCGCGGACCACGGCGCGAGCCCGGAGCGGCTGACTTTGATCGCGAAGCCGCTCGGCATCGAGGAGCACAAGGGCGGCGCGATCTTCAAGGCGGGGGATGTCGGGTATCTCTGCATGACGTCGTGGCTCCAGGGAGCGACCGACACGGCCGCGTGCCTCGCGGCGATGCCCACGCCCATCTGCGCGCTCCCCGCCCAGGCGACGGTGGACGGTGGGGCGCCGTGAGCGAGACGGACGCACCCCCGCCAACTCCCCCGAGCTACGTGTTCGAGCTCGCCGGAACTGCGGGGTACGCGACGCCGCCCATTCGCGGAGGCGTGAACCCGTTCGGAACGGGGCTGGGCGTCCGCGGCGGCTTCATCGTCTCGGGCGTGTACTTCGGCGCGAGCGTCATGAGCTACTTCGGCGGAAGCGACAGCGGAGCCTCGGATCAAGCGCTGCTCTTCGGGATCGAGCTCGGCTACAGCTTGCGTCCCTCGCAGTACCTCACCCTGAGGCCCAAGGTCGGCTTCGGAGATACCATCCTCACGCACACCGAGCCGCCGGTCCCGGGGGTCGACGTCGTGACCACCGCGAGCTCTTCAGCCGGCGGGCTCGGGGCGACCACGCAGGTCGACAATGTCTACGTCGCGCCGGGGCTCGTCGCGGAGCTCACGTATGGTCACTGGTTCGTCGCCTTCGACGTCGACCTCTTGATCCTTCCCGGCATCGCTTACGGCCCAGCCCCGGCCGACCCGACGACCTGGCTCTCTTGCTCGGTCGGGGGACAGCTCGGCTTCCGACTCTGAGCCTCGCGCGGCCGGCGGCCGACGTGCGCGCCGCGGAACCCCGTGGAAAGTTGGACCGAGAGCGAACTCTCGGCCGATTTAAACAAAATTCGCGCGACGAACCGGGAAGGAAGATGCACGATTGCACGTAAAGGGAGTCACGACATGCGCATGAAGAACCTCACCTCGATCCTGGCGGCGGCCGCGCTCTTCGCCATCTCCGCCACGGCTCTCGCCGACGACACGCACGACACTGCGCTCGCGCCAAAGAAGGTCTCGGTGAGCGTGAAGGCGGGGTGGCACGTGAACAAGGAGTACCCCTGGAAGCTCGTCTCCGGCGACCGGAAGCTCGACAAGACGCACTTCGCGCTGACGGAGACGACCGCCGAGATCATCGACGCGCCCCCGGGCCCGGCCAAGCTCAAGGGGGCCGTCTGCTCCGGTGACCAGTGCCGGATGTTCGAGGAAGACGTCGTCATCCCGTAACCTCACTCCCTCACGGGCACAGCGTCTGCCCACCCCCCGTGACGTACGCGTTCATCTTCGCCGCAAGGTTTCCGCCATCCGTGTCCGGGTCCGTCTGGTCCCCCGCGCCTGCGCCGAACGCGACGCCCACGACGTGCGCCGCCGCGAGCTCGCTCCAGTGCGCGGGAACGTTCACGGCCGCGCCGCTTTCGACCTGCGAGGCGCTCCCGCCGAAGAAGTAGTCGACGCGGTTGTCCTTGTAGTGATTGGCGACGTTGGTCTGGGCGGCGTTGCCGAGCGGCGTCTGCCAGTAGAGCGCGGGCACGCCGAGCGCCTCGGTGAGCGCCTTGATCCACTTGAGGTCCTGCGCGTAGTCGGGGAGGTTCGTGTCGGTCGGGTCCCACCAGGTGTCGCGGCTTTGGACGACCTGGTAGTAGCCGGCGTCGCGGTCGCTCGTCTCCACGACGACGACGTCGCCGCTCGACTGACCGCACGCCGCGAGCACCGTGGCCACGGCCCTCGCGTCGACCGTGACGTCGACGCTCGCGTTCGTGTTGCCCGCGCTGTTCCACGCCGACGCCTGGAGCCCGACGAGTGCGTTCGGCGCGTACTTGCGCGTCATGGCGATCATGCACTGCCCCATGCCGGCGATCGTGGAGGGGAGCCCTTGGCAGTCCGTCGCGTTCGCCGCGCCCACGACCGCCGGGAGCGTCGTCGGGTCTCCGGCCTGGCGCACGTAGCCCCAGAAGTCGGGCTCGATGTGGAGGATGACCTTCGTCTGTCCGATCTCCTGGAGGAGGAACCGCCAGTCGTTGTAGTAGCGCGTCATGATCCCGGCGTTGTTCGCGGCGACGGTGGCCTCCGCCGTCCCCTCCTGGAAGCCGCTGATCGTGGCCTGCGCGGTCTGGAGGATCTCGTAGTACGTGAACATCGGGATCTGTGCGGGCGTAGCGCCCTCGGCACTCGCGATGAAGTCGGTCGCGTAAGCGCCGGGCGGCGTGTTGTAGCAACCCCACCACGCGCCCTGGCACGAGGCCCCGCACGCGGTGCATGGCGTCGAGCTCGTGAAGAGCCCGCCGGAGAGGTAGACGTAGCGGAGGTCATAGGGAGCCGCCGCCGCGGCCGTGTTCGAGCCGGTCAGGCCGACGATGAGGCGGTCCTTGCCGAGCGCCGTGAGGAACGAGGCGCCGAGACAGCTTCCGGTCGCGCTGTCTCGAGCTCCCGCGTCAGAGCCGGATCCGCTCCCGCTCGCGGAGCTGCTGCCGCCTATCGACGTGCTTCCGCTCGCCGACGTGCTCGCGCCCGACGTGCGACTTCCGTTGCTCGAGCTCCCGCTCCCGGATCGGCCCGCGCTCCCCGAATGGCTCGAGCCAGTGGCCCCGGTGTCGTGCCGTCCCGTGCGGCTCGCGGCGTCGGACACGCTGGCGTCCGGTGAGGTTGCCGAGCCGCTCGTGCTGCTCCCGCATGCGAGAGCGAGCACCGTGAGCGACGACGCGCCGGCGATTCTGCGCAGGAGAGTCGTCGATCGCGCGATGGACATGGAGGTCGCCTCCACGCCCGATCCTCAGCGATGCCCGCCGCCGCCCCCGTGTCCACCCCCACCGCCGCCCGAGTGACCTCCACCTCCGCCACCCGACGGCGCACCGTGCGGCTGCCCCGACGGCGCGGGCGGCGCTCCGTGCGTCCCGCCGGGAGCACCGTGGCCACCGAGCGCACCCGGGGCTCCGTGACCTCCGCGGCTCCCGCCTCCTCCACCGTGAGCGCCTCCGCCCCCGTGGTCGCCGCCGCCTCCGTGCTCCCCGTGGTCGCCCCCCCATCCGCCGTGCTCGCCCCACCCGCCGCCGCCCCACGCGCCGCCCCATCCGTGCCCGCCCCATCCATCTCCCCAGCGTCCGCCGCCGAAGCGCGGCTCATACGCCCACCGGCCCGGGGGAGCGTGCAACCGGCGATCGAGCAAGTACGCGGGCTCGTTGGCGTAGTAGTGCCAGCCGAGGTAGTCGCGATAATACCAGCGGTTGGCGTACCAGTAGGCCGCGCGCCCATCGTAATAGACGGGCTCGACCGTCGCGACGTACTCCGCCGGGGGGTAAGCGTCGACGACGACGACCGTCTGCGCCGACGCGGACGGCGAGGCAAGGCACACCGCGCCCAGCGCGCCGAGCGACGCGAGCGAGAGGAGGGACTTCGAGGCGGTCGCGATGAAGAGTCGATGGAGCGTCATGCGTTCCTCATGTTCCTGCGGGGGGGGCTGCGGAGGCTTCGGAATGGTCGAGGTGGTCCCGGAGATGGGTCGCGAGCTTGGTGCGCTGGTCCGGGGTGAGGAGCGGGGCGGACGCCTGGCAGAAGCGCGCCAGGTGGATCGCCCCCGCCGTGGCGAGCCGCGCGTCGTCTGCGCCACCGACGCCGGTGTTCTTGGGGGTAAAGCTGTCGGCCGCGAAGGCGGTCACGAAGGCGCGGATGTGGTCGTCGACGTCCTTCACGTCGACCGCGGTGCCACCGGGCAGCGCGCTCTGGGCGACTCGGATCTTCTCCAGCTGGTCAGACGTGAGCCCGAGCAATTCATTCAGCTCGGCGATGGGGCCGGTGTGGGTCTCGGCCGCCTGAGGGCCGGCGCCGTTCACGCGCCCCCAGACCGTCCAGTGAGCCTCCACCTTGTCGGCGAGCGTCGCGCGCTCGAGGGGGGTCAAGGTCGCGTGCAGCTTCACGAGGGCGTCCACCGTGCTGGCGTGGATGACCCCGGAGGCGCGCGACAGCTTGGCGACCGCCGCGTCGACCTTGGCGGGCTCGAGCTTGCCGGCCTGGACCCCGTCGGCCAGGGTCGAGAAGACGTTGCGCTCGGCGTCCTGCGCCGCGGCCATCGCGTCGGCCAGGACTGCCTCGATCCGACCGACCTCGGGCTGCTCCTCCGGGGCCACCGCCAGCGTATCGAGCGCCATCGCAATGAACATCGTGACGCCGCCGTGGTGATGGTGCCGGTGCTGCTCGAGCAGCGCGTCGGCGGCCGGGTCGGAGGCCGCGGGTGGCGCGGGCGCTTCGACGACCGGGGCCGGAGGGGGGGCCGCGACGGCGACGGGTGGCGGCGCGACGGGTGCGGGAGGGGGAGGGGGCGGAGGGGGGACCGCCTCCTCCGCGCAGGCGACGAGGGCCGCGGCGATGAGCGTCGTGCCCGTGGCGGCGACGAGGTTCTTTGAGAGGATTCGCCATCGGAAGGATCGTGTCATGTGGGCTCCGTTCGACCAGATGAGCACGATCCCGGAGGCGCGTCGATCGTTCGCGCCAGGATCCGTCGCCCCTCTACGGGACCGTGCGGGCGAAGCCCTTCTGGCTCCACACGTAGGACCCGCGCGACCGGCACGCGGCCTCGACGACCTGGATGTGCGGCGCGAGCACGCCGTTCTTCTCCCCGGGCTGCTCGTTCTTCCGGCGGAGCTCCCGGAGCGTGGCGGCGCACGTTCGCTCGGGGCGCTCGCGAAGGGTGAGGTGCGCTCCGTCCGGCGCGAGGTCGAAGAGCAGCTGGAGCGTGAGGCCGTGGTCGGGGTCGTCCTCACGCACGGTCCGCTCGCGCGTCATCGGGCCTGCCGCGATCGGGACACGGAGCGCGACGCGGGCGACGCCGTGATCGGGGACGACGATCATGAGCGGGAAGAGGCTCTCGCCCCAGGGGATCGACCCCTCCATCGGTGGCCCGTCGGTGCAGAGGATCGCGTCGCGCGCTGGCGCGCCGGCGCGTACCTGGTGACACGCCATGGACGTGAGCCATGAGGCGAGCTTGTCGTCGACGGAGGCGACGCCGTGCACCTTGAGCCACGCGATCCAGTCGCGCAGGGACTCGTAGGCTTGCTCGGGGGGCTCCCCGGACGCGCGCGCGGGGGCGTCGGCCGCGACGTCGACGGCCGCGTCGGCAGGCGCTGGGGCGGCGCCGTCGATCGGAGCGAGTGCCGCGCCGAGGGGCGCCGCGAGCTCCATCTCCGTGGGGATCTCTTCGTGGACGTCGACGGCGGCCGGCGGGGGAAGCGCGGCGCACGCGGCGGCGGCGACCAGGGCGACTACGATGGCAGCGCGGCGAGTGCGTTGAGCCATCCTCGCGAAGCCTATCACCCTCGTCCGAGCCTCGCGCGCGCAGGGATCGGCGGCTCCGAGGGGGTGTTTTCAAAGGCATCGTCGTAGGCGTGGACGTCGTCGTGGACGTTCGTCGTGGCCGCTGACGCTGTCGCTGACGTAGCCGGTGAACGTCGTCGTCCATCCGTACGCAACCGGTCAGGAGACGAACCGATATGCAAGCATGCTCGGGTTTCAGCGCCTTGACGTCTATCGCTGCGCAGTCCGCTTCTTCGGCATCGCGCGCGGCTCGGCACTCGAGTGCGCGGCGGTCCTCGACGCGGTGGAAGCACTCGGCCTTGTACCGGGTGCCTCGCTCATCGACGAGCGCGACCTCCTCGAACGCATCGTGTCCATGCTCACGAAGATGCGTCCGGCCGCTCGGTGACGCCGACGTCTTGCCGGCCGCGTCAGCGTTTGCGTTTGCGCCCACGAAGACGTCCACGCCCACGCCCACACCTTTGAAAACGCCGCCTCGGCCCTCCGAGCGCCGCTCGGGCCGTGGCAAGAGCCGCCCGACGCGCTCCGATCGCCGCCCGCGCCCCTCACCGCGCCCCTCGTGTCCCACCGACAGCCGCTGTCGCATCACCGAGAGCGCCCCTCGTCCTTCCGACGGAGCCGCTCGCTCTGTCGAGCGCCCCCCAAATTCCCGCGATTTCCGCGCGACGACTTCCCCGGGCCTCCCTCGGCGTGCCGAGAGCCTCCCTCGGTGTGCCAAGAGCCTCCCTCGGTGTGACGAGCGACCCGCGAGATTCGATCTGCGCCTCCCTCGGCTCGAGGAGAGCCTCCCTCGGTGCCCCGAAAGGGGGTGCTCGGTGTGCCGAGAGCCTCCCTCGGTCTGCCGACAGCCGCCCTCGGCGTGCCGACAGCCGCCCTCGGCGTGCCGAGAGCGCCTCACGTCACGACGAAAGCGTCTCTCGTCACGCCGATCGACGCTCTCGGTGCGGCTCGGGCATCCCACGCCCTGCCGACGGCCGCTCTCGCTGCGACGAGAGCCTCCCTCGGCGTGCCGACGGACCTCCCTCGTCACACCGAGCGACGCTCTCGGTGTGTCTTTGGCCGCGATCGACGAACCGAGAGCGGCCCTCGCCACGCCGAGAGCGGCTCTCGGCACGCCGAGAGCGTCTATCGTTGAACCGAGGGAGGCGCAGATCGAATCTCGCGGGTCGCTCGGCACTTCGAGCGACTCCGTCGTCACTTCAAGCGAGTCCCTCGCCGGGGCGAGAGGCTGCCTCGCCGGGGCGAGAGCCTCCCTCGCCAGGACGAGAGCTTCCCTCGCCGTTCCAACGGACGCCCTCGGCACATGCTTCGCCCCCCGGCCCGCTCCCGGGGGCCATGGACGTCTACCGGTACGCCTCGTGCGTCGGCACGGGCGCCGGGTTGCCTGGTGCGGGTGCGAAGATCTCCGCGAGGAGTCGCTCCGCCTTCCGCGCCTCGAACGCGAACGGGACGCAGCAGACGAGCACGCCGACGAGCGGCAAGGCGAGCCCCGTGAGCCCCGAGAAGTTTCCGCGAGCGAGCGCCGGGATGGCTGCGCCCAAGCTGCCGAAGGTCGCGATCCCGATCCACGCGCTCATGAACACGATGACGAGCACGTGGAGGCGCATCCTGACGCGGATGCGCGCGCCGCCGTGATGCGACGGCTCGACCGCGGCGTGGATGATGGGGAGGAACGAGTTCCGCTGCCGGATGCGGCGCGTCAGCACGAAGGTCGTCTCGGTCTCGGCTCGGCCGACGAAGGGCGCATCACCGCCCACGGAGGAGCCGGGTGGGTCGAAGCGCTTCTTGATCTCGACGCAGGCGACCGCGGGCGACCAGCTCGTCTCGATCGTGGAGCTGCGCCAGGGGAGGAGCTCGCGTGGGTGCATCCGCGCCCATTCTAGCGCCGATGGCGATCGCTTTGCCTCGCAAGCCATCGAGCGCGCGAAGCGAACGGCGTCGACTCTCACGCCTCAGGCGCGTGTCCGCGCCGCGCGCATCACGGCCCACGTCGCGGCGAGGACCGCGATGACGGCCAGCGAGGCGAGGCTCTGCCACGCGAGCGCCTCGAACGGGGCCTCGCCGCCAAGCAGGTTGCGAAGGTGCGCGCGTGGCGTGAGGAGCGCCCCGAAGCCGTCGCTCTCCCCGAGGATCCAGTCGAGCACGAGCAAGCTTGCCCGCCCCCACGTGCCCGCCAGAAAGGCCGCGCCCACCGTGAAGTAGGCGGCGTACGCTGCGCCCGCGAGCGCGCCGAACCCGAGGGTCGCGAGCGCGTCGGCCGTGCGGGGAGGATCGAGGGGCCCGTGGGCGAGGGCGACGACCGACGCTCCGAGCGCGCCGCAGGCGAGGGCGCTGGCGAGCATGGCCACGACCACCGTCGCGAAGGCGACGCGGGCGGGCGGCGCGCCGAGGCGCACGAGCGGGCTCCCCGAAGCCACGAGCCCGCGGTCGCCGAGAGTCGCCGCGACGAGCCCGTACACGAGGAGCGGGACGGCGATCGACGCGTAAATGAGGAGCGCCTTGTCCGCGCCGTGCGTGGCCGCGTGAGCGCGCTCCCGCCACGCCGACAGAAGCGCAAGCGCGGCCCAGCCCGCGACGGTGAGCCACGCCGCTCTCGAGCGGAACAGGCGGAGTAGGGGGAGCTTCGCGAAGGTCATCCGTCGGCCTCCGGGGCCTCGAACCGAAGCACGTCGATCTCGACGTTCGCCCGCCTCGACGCGCCCGCGACCGCGTTCGCCATCGCGACGGGGTCGCTCCCCGTCACGACGAGCGCGGCGCCCTCTCCCTGGATGGACGCAAAGGTCGGGTCGGGCGACAGCTCCGCGAGCAGGAACCGCGCGCCTTCGCTCCGGATGAAGAGTCGCGCGCCTCGCGGCCCGGTCGGGGGCGACCACGGATCGGCCGCGGTGGCCCGCCGAGTCAGCTTGCCTCGCTCGAAGAACAGCCACGCGCGCCCGAGCGCCCGAGCATCCTCCCGGGAGGCCGTCGTCACGACGACCGTCGCGCCCGCGTCGACGCGCGCCTCGAGCGCTCCCGCGAGGCGACCGACCGCGCGCGGATCGACGTCGGCGAGCGGCTCGGCGAGGAGGAGGACGTCGGCGCGGGACGTGAGCGCCTCGACGAGCGCGACCGTGCGCGACTCCTCCAGGCCGAGCGAAGAGATGCGCCGCATCGCGAGCGGCGACACGCCCAGCACGGCGAGGCGGTCTGCCGCCGGCGTGAAGGGTTCGCCGCGGATGCGCGAGGCGAGCGCGAGGTGCTCGGCGACGGTCATCACCGTCGGAAGAACGGGCTCGTAAGGGGCGTACGCGAGCTTCCGGCGTGGTCCGGCCGGCGCCCCTGCGATCTGCACCGTCCCGGACCGAGCGCGCGCGCTGCCGGCGAGCACGGCGAGGAGCAGCTCGACACCGTCGCTCGGCGCGCCGACGAGGGCGTGGCTCGATCCGGCGTCGACGGAGAAGCTCACCGGGCCGACCTCGACCCTGGGGGGCGTCCGGCTCCTGGCGACGAGCCCCGTGGCGTGAATCATCGCTGCGGCGCCCTTCGCGCGCGCAGGAGCTCCACGCGCACGACGGCGAGCGCGCCGAGGATGATCGCGAGCAGCGCGATGACCGCGCGCGACAGCATCGCGAGGTCGACGCCGACGGGTGCGAGCGACGTGCGGAGCGTGAGGAGCGCGCCGGGGATGGAGAGGACGGCGACCCAGGCGGGGGAGAGCACGCGCTCGAGCGGCCCCTCGAGGAGCTCCGGGAGGACGAGGACGAGCAGGAGGGCGAGGTATCCGCCGCCTCGCGAGCGCGCGCCGAGCGTGGCCATCGCGACGGGCGCGAACGTCACGGCGAACGCGAGGCCGAACGCGACGGCAGCGAGCGACGACTGCAGCGCGTGGAGCGCGGCGACGCGGCCGTGGGACGTCAGAATCGCGACGACGCCGACGAGCGCGCTGCCGCCCGCGACGAGCACCGCGAGGACGACGGTGAGCCCGAGCACGCGCGCGGCGAGGTACTCCGACGCACCCAACCCGTGCGCGGAGAGCAGCGCGCGCACGCCGTCGTCCTCGTCTCGCCGGAACGCGCGCGTGGACGCGGCGAACGCGACGAGCACCCCCACGCCGAACGCCAGCGCGCTCGACGCGAGGAGCGGCACGCCAGCGACCGCCTCGGCCGTCGCGCGCCGGGACATGACCACCGAGAGCCCGCCGAAGCCGACGACGCACGCGCCTCCGAGCACGAGACCCAGCACTGCGGTCGCGTCACGTCGCGCCAGGAAGAACCCGAGCGCGACCAGGCTTCCCCCGCGCGACGCGCGCCTCACCATGGGGCCCACGTGTGCCACGAACGGGCGGAGCAATCCAGCAGGGAAACTCGCCGGTGCAAGCGCTACTGCCGCTCGGCAGAACTGTGGTCCGCGGTTCGGCACTAGGCGAGGTCGCGGGAGCGACCTCGGGGGTCGGGGGGCAGGGCCCCCAAGATCAGGGCTAAATTGATGCGAGGAGCTTCGCGGTCACCGACTGGACGGCCGGGGTCTGTCCGACGCGCACGACCCAGTCGAGCGCGTTCGTCCGCATGAACTGCCGGAAAGCTCCGCCTGCCAGGAACGACGCGCGGAACGCGCGCCTGCACGCCCGCTCATAGGCGTCGAACGCGAGGTCTTCGCGCTCGCCCTGACTCACGATGTCGCAGATGGCTTCCGCCGCGAACATCCCGGAGCGCATCGCCTGGTAGATCCCTTCGGCGGTCGCGGGGTGCGTCATGAGGCCCGACTCGCCGACCACGACCGCGCCCTTTCGCGTCAGCTTCTCGGGCGTGTAGGACCAGACCACCGGGTGCCCCTTCCAGCCCTTGATCGCGTGCGCGTCCGCGAGCCTCGCGCGGTAGTGCGTGTCGAGGAACGCCTGGAAGAGCTCGCGCGCGTTGTGCTTCGGGGCGCCGGGGGTGTCTTCGTAGGTGATCCCGATGTTGACCTTGTCCGGACCCTCGGGGAAGAGCCAGCCGTAGTAGGGGCGGAGGCGCGCATCGAAGATCATCTCGACGTGGTTCGGGCGGAACGGGACGTCGCTCCACCAGCCCATGATCGCCTGGATCGTCTGGCGCGGGCGCTGCTCGGGGAGCCCGATGCGGCAGTGGGCGCCGCCGGCGATCACGACGAACCGGGCGCGGATCTCCGCCCCGTCGCTCGAGCGGATCCCCTCGACGCGGCCGTCCTTCTCGAGCACGGACGTCGCGTTGAAGTTCGGGACGAACTCCGTCCCTCGGGCGATTGCGCGCTTCACGAGGACGTAATCGAAGACGCGCCGCTCACAGACGACGGCCTCGGCCTTCGTCCCGGCCGACTGCCAGCTCTCGAGGCCCCCCGGCGTGACCAGGCGGACGCCGGTGATGGGGTAGCTCTGCGGCTCGATCTCGTGCCACACGCCGAGATCCTTGAGCGTCTGGATCCCTTTCGGGGAGATGCCGCTCCCGCACGTCTTGTCTCGCGGGAAGTCGTGACGATCGACGAGCACGACGTCCTGCACCCCGAGCTGCCCGAGGTGCGCCGCGCACGCCGCACCGCCGGGACCGGCGCCGAGGATTGCGACGGTCGCGCGCCTGTCACGCGACCGCACGCTCACGACGGATCCTGCTCCTGCGCGCTCCGTCCGCGGAGCTCGACGAGGCGCTCGGGCTCCCGGTGCCTCGTCTGCTCGGCGAGGTAAGCCTCCCACTTGCGCACGATGACGGCCTGGAAGGCGAGGACGGCAGGGTTCAGGTCGAAGACCGGCTCGTCCCAGTGCTTGTCGTAGCCGGTCTGCTCGGCCTCGACGGCGATGCCGTCCTCGCGGAGGAGCGGCTTGATGAGCAGCTCGTTCGAGATCTTGAGGAACGGCTTCATCACTCGCCTCGGGATGCGCACCTTGGTGAACGGGACGACGAAGCAGTCGAAATAAAAGAGAAAGAACGCGCGCGTCGTGCGCTCGTCGATGGGGAGGACGAAGCACCAGTGCTTGATCTTCCCGTCGGTCGACGACCGCTGGTACGGGTAGTCGAACGCGAGCTCCATCGCGTTCATGTCGACGTTGGCGCGGTCGACGAAGCGGCCCGAGATGGCCCCGCCGCCGACCTTCGTGTTGTAGCTGAGCTCGACGACGTCGCCCTTCGTCTCGAGGCGGGTGAGCTCCGCGTCGGTGAACGGCTTGTACTTCCGGTGCAGGAACGCGTGCGTGAAGTCGCTCACGTTGTCGATGATCATCGAGTGGTGCGCGCTCCAGGTGAAGTCGACGGGGACGCACTCCCATCGGTCGTCCCCTTCGAGCTCGGGGATCTCCGGCATCGGGGTCTGCTCGGCGCGCGCCGGGTCGCCGAAGAAGATCCAGATGAGCCCGTATCGGGCGCGCACGGGGTAGTGCCTGAGCTTGCACTTCGGCATCGGCTTGCCGAAGAGCGAGTGCGCGACGCCGACGAGCTCGCCGCAGCCGTTGTACTCCCATCCGTGGTACTGGCAGACGAGGCGATCGCCGACGACGACGCCGAGGTGGAGGGGGAGCTGGCGGTGCGCGCAGCGGTCCTCCACCGCGTGGAGCCGTCCGCCCGCGTCGCGGTAGAGCGCGACGGACGTCCCCCAGAACTTGACCTCCTGGACGGCGCCGCGGGCGAGCGCGCGGTCGTGCTCCACCGCGTACCAGTAGTTCGGGTCGAGGCCGGCGGCTCGCGCCTTCTGCCGGCGGTTCACGGCTTCCGCGAAGCCGGGTGCGTGGGGCCGGACGGAGTCGCCGTGCAGGTCGTGGGTCGCGGGGGTCGTCATGCGGTCGCCTCTTCTTGCCGTGGATGAATGCGTGCAGGCCCGCGCGGCGCGAGGCCCCGACGGACGAAATCGTCGTACGCCTCCTGGATGGCGTCCTCGATGCGGGTCGGCCGGAAACCGAGCTCCGCCCGTGCCTTCGACGTGTCCGCGCGGCGCTGGCTCTGGAGGATGCGGACGGCAGCAGGCGTCAGGCGCTGCGGCACGTCGGGCGCGAAGTGGTCGAGGAAGAAGCTCGTGACCTCGGCGACCCCGGCCATCACCTTGGGCGGGAGCCGGAGCCGCGGCTTCGGGTGGCCCGTGACGCGCTCCCAGATGCTCATCATCTCGTCGATGGACACGAAGCGCGAGGAGAAGACGTACTTCTGCCCGGCCCGGCCGCGCTGCATGGCGAGCATGTGCCCCTCGGCGATGTCGCGAGCGGCGATGAACTCGAAGCCACCGGGGACGTACGCGCGGAGCTTGCCGTTCGCGAAGTCGACGAGCGTCCGCCCCATCCTGGACGGAACGTAGTCGTGCGGACCGAGGACGGCGCAGCTCGTGGCGATCACGACGTCGAGCCCCTCGACGGCGGCCTTGAGGCACTCGTGCTCGGCGAGGACCTTCGTGCGCGAGTAAGGGAGGAGCTCGTCGAACGGGTAGTGCGTGAAGGTCTCGTCGGCGGGCGCTTGCGGCTGCTCGCGGTCGAAGCCGTTCGCCGAGAAGCTGCTGGTGACGACGACGCGGTCCATCCCGAAGTGCTTCGCCACGCGGAGGACGTTCTGCGTGCCCATGACGTTCACGTCGAAGACGCGCCGCTCCACCTCGGGCGTGGGGACGACCGTCGAGATGATGGCGGCGACGTGGAACGCACGGCGGCAGCCCTTCATCGCGGCCTCGAGCGAAGCGAGGTCGGTCACGTCGCCGGTCACCGTCTCGACGGGGAGGCCGTCGACGGCTTCGGTGCGGGCGCCGGGCTCGAGGAGGACGCGGACGTCGCGGCCGTCGGCGATGAGGCGACGCACGACGTTGGCTCCGACGTGGCCGGTCGCGCCGGTCACGAACACCTTGCCGTCGAAGGCGCGCGCCGCGTTCGGCGACGAGGATGAGCCGTGCGAATCGAGCGGGACGCTGCTTTGGCCGAAACGAGGGATCATCGCGCCTCTTTTGGGTAGTGCGGGGCGGGTCGTGTACCACTCGCGCCCCCCGGCGAAAAGCGACATTGTCCGTGCGTGTGCGCGAACCTCGCCTCGCGCGCCGGGGGCCCGCGCGGCTATATTTGTTGGGATGTCCTCGAAGCCCAAGCTGCCCGCCGCGGGGCGCGCGACCATCGAGGTGGACGTCTCGTGGCTGGAGGCTCACGAACGGCACGCCGACGAGCGCACCGGACGTGCCGAAAAGAAGAAGCTCCCACCCCCCATCCCGGGCGCGAACCGCAAGGGGCCACCCCCGATGCCCGTGCACTCCCCGCCGTCGCTGCGGCCGCCGCGCCGCGAGACGATGGAGGTGAAGGCGGAGTGGCTGGAGCGGGAGTCGCTCCTCCCTGTCGACGATGCGCCGAAGTCGAAGAGAGCGGGGGCGCGTGCGTCGGTCACGCCACCGGCGTCGAAGAAGAACGGAGCGCGAGCGTCCGTCTCGCCGCCGTCGAGGAAGGCGGCGTCGCGCGCGTCGGTCACGCCGCCCGCGTCGACCCGGTCGAAGCGGCCGAAAGCGCCACCGATCCCGCGGGAGGACTGAGTCCAGAGGGGCGCTGCCCCGCTTGACTTGCCCCGCAAATGCCCGAGATTGCCGGCTCCGTGCGGCACGTCGGGACACGCCCTGGGCTCATCGGCGCCGCGCTCGGCTACCTCGGCGCGCGCCGCGCGCTCTTGCCGTTCGTCGCGAGCGTCGTCTACGCGCTCGCCATCGGCGGTCGCGCCGACCGCGGCCCTGGTGGGCGCGGGTGGATCCTCGCGGCGTTGGCGATCGTCGCGGCGTACATCGCCGCGGCTCCCAGCCTCCCTGGGAACGGCCTGGCCGAAGACGGACAGAGGCGCATCGGACGCCTCGCCTACTCCCTCTGGGCGTTCGCGCTCGTGCTCACGACCCTGGACTCGAGCGCGCCCGACCTCCGGCAGGATCTCGTGGGGGGGGTCGCGGCGTTCGGAGTCAGCGTCCTCGCCTTGCGCGCGCTCGCGTCCGTTCGCGGTGCGCGAGGGGTCGCGCTCTCCCTCGCGCGGCCTCATGCGGGCCTTCACGCCGCGGCCTTGGTCCTGCTCGCCGCCGCGTTCGGCCTCGCCGTGCTCGCGAGCGCACGGTCTCTCGGCGACCCCTCGGCGACCCCGTGGGACACCGCACCGCGCGACGCTCACGCCTTCGCCGCCGCGGCGGCGCTCGTCGTTCTCGCAGCGAGCGCGTGGGAGACTCTCCGCACGAACCGGGTCGTCGTCGACGCCGGCGACCGCGCGCTCACCTCGCTCCTCGTGATCCTCGCCGCCATGGCGCTCGCAGCCGGAGCCATGGTCCTCCACGCGGGCGATCCATCGCGTGTCCTCAGGTTCGCGGTCGCGTCGGCCGCGCTCGTCACCACCTTCGTTTCTGGGTACGGGGACGCCGAGAAGGCCTCGCGGACCGGGCGACGCGCGCTCGCGCTGATGCTTTTCGGCGGGCCGGTCGTGCTCCTCGGGGGGATCGCCGCGGAGGGGCCCGGGCGATCCGTGCCGGCGCTCCTCGTCACCGGGCTGGCGGCGCTGCTCGTCGGAACCGGCATCGCGCAGCTCGAAAAGCCGCTGCGTCGCGCCGAGGGTTGGCTCCTCGACGCCGTCTCGACCGCCCACGCCGCGCTCGTCCGCGCCGACCCTGAGCTCTCGCTCCGCGACGCCCTCGCCGCGCTCCGGACGTTCGCGGGCGCGTCGAGCCACTCGCCGGAGCTCTGGTCGTTGATCCCACCGAGCGTCCTCACCATCGACGGCGCGGGCTACCCCCACGAGCGCGCCGCGACGCTCCCCGCCCTCCTCGTCGACATCGCGACGGAAGAGCCCGAAGCGACGGTGCGCGCGGAGCTGCTGGAGGCGCTCGTCGTTCGCCGGCCCGACCTTCGCCCTCTGTCGCGCTGGATGGACGAGCACGGCGCGCTCTCGGCGACGCTCGTGACGCGGGAGGGGGAGGTCGAGGGCGTGCTCGTGTTGCCACGCGGCGCCCGGACGCAGCCGATGTCACTGGAAGAGCTACGCGCCGTGAAGCGGCTCGCGGACGCGTTCTCGGGGGCGCTCGAGGCGAAGGGAGCTCTCGGGCGGAGCCTCGAACGAGAGCGCGCCGCCGCGAAGCGCGCCGAGAAGCTCGAGGAGACGCTCTTTCACCGCGAGGCCCACGAGAGACGCCTCCGCGAGCGCGATCGACGGGTCACCTCCCGCGTCGCCGAGCCCGCGGAGGCGGGGCCGTACGCGCCGGGCGCGCGCGTCGCGTTCGAGACCATCGAGCGCCGGTTCCGCGCCGGAGCCCCCGTCGCGTTGCTCGCGCGACCCGGCTCGAACCCGCTGCCCTACCTGGCACGCGCGCACCTCGCGGGCCCGCGCGGCGGCGGGCCGCTGGTCGTCGTGGCGGGGACGTTGCTCGCGGAGCACGACGTCGAGCGCTGGGCGGATCCGGCCCGGTCGCCGCTCGCGCTGGCGGAGCGCGGGTTGCTCGTGCTCGAGGATGCCGTCCGCCTCCCCGGCGACGTGCAGCGGCTCATCGCCGGCGCGCTCCTGATGCGACGGGCTCCTTGGTACGGAGACGACGCGATCGACGTCGCGGTAGCGATCATCGCGGTCGGTAGCGCCGCGGAGGCGAGGGCGCTGCTCGATCCCGCGTTGGCGGCACGCTTCGACGAGGCGCTCGGAGAGCCCGCCGAGTGGCCCCCGCTGCGAGAACGCGGAGAGGACCTGCGCTCGCTGGTCCTCGACGGTCTCGCGCGCGAGGGGATGCGCCTTCGTGGGAGCCCGCTCGGCATCGAGGACGCCGCGTTCGAGCGCCTCGCCGACTACCCGTTTCCGGGCGAGGATGCGGAGCTCGGGTGGATCTTGCAGCGGCTCGCGCTCGCGTCGGAAGGGGACGTCGTCAAGGTTGTGGAGGTCGAGAAGCTACGCCTGGGGTAGGGCGGGGACGCGCTCGTCCTTGTCGGCGGCCGATTCCCCGTGTTACTCCGGAGGCCGCGCTGGAGGCTTTCCAGCCCAAGGAAGCGTCGATCATGCCGACCATGCGAACAGGCCTCCCGACCGTTGCCGCCCTCGCGTCCGCTTCGCTCCTGGCGACCGCACCGCTCGTCGGGCTGGTCTCCGGCGCCAGCGGCTGCGGCGACCCGAACGACGTCTACAAGCCGGCGCCGATCTACTCGGGGAAGAAGGCCGACATCCCCGCCGTCCCGACGCTCCCGAACACGCCGGTGCACGTCGGCGACGCATTCACCATCTTCGGCGCCATCCACCACCTCCGCAGCCGCTACCACGCGGACGAGGTGACGAAGAAGGACATCTCGATCCAGGGCTACATCGTCGACACCAACATCGCGACCGCCCCCGCGTGCGCCGTCCACAAGATCGGCAAGAAGGACCCGGACGACTGCAAGAGCGAGATCCCGAGCTTCTGGATCGCGGACGCCAAGGGCGACAAGTCGGGGCAGAAGATCCGCGTCATCGGCTGGGCGTCGAACTTCGCGAACGTGTCCGAGGCGATGGACAAGTACAAGGGGATGAAGGACGCACCGAAGCACGTCGAGAAAGACAAGCCCGACAACGCGGGCAAGCCCGGCTACTACGTGACGGACGAGGTCTGGATCAACGAGATCCCGTACCCGATCCCGGGCATCGGCGAGAAGGTGAAGGTCACGGGGCACTACGGCACCGTCTCTAGCAAGGCCTCGTCGGGTCTCGTGAGCGATCCGCAGAACGGCGTCCTCACGTACGCGTCGCTCGAGGTGCTCGAGCCGCCGACGGAGCCCGCCGCTTTCCCGAAGACGCTCGCCAAGAAATGAGGCGCGATTCGGGTCGCTGAGCCGGGGGCTCGAACCGCGACCTCCCACCCGACGTCTACCCGCGAGGGCGCGGGCTCGTCAGCGCCCCTTCCGCGAGGCGCTGAACGAGCTCCGGCTCGAGGACCCGGGAGGACCGGGCGATCGGCAAGAGCCTCGAGGTCGTTCGACGCGCCCGAGACGGCGAAAGGCCCAACGTCTCGACACGGGAGAGCGCGACCGCCGCTCCGAGCTTCGTGGCGTACTCTGCATCGCCTTCGGCGTCGTCCGAACGCGTCGGCTGGGCATCCGTCACGGCGAACGCGAGCGCGCGCTCCGCGAGGATGTCCGCGATGTACGCGACGTTCTCCCACGCGCGACCCGCCACGTGAGGCCGCGTCGCTCGTCCGAGCGCCGCGTCGACCGCGCGCGTCGGCGCGAGGGCGAGGGCGCGAAGGGCGACCACGCGCGAGTGCGGAGCCCCGAACAGGCCGAGGTTGGCGGCGTTCCACTCGAACCGAGGCGCCTCGCGCGTGCACGTCGCGAGGTCGGTGAGCGGGAGCTTCTCGAGGATGCGCGCGAGCCCCTCCCAGAAGCGACGCTGGCGTGGGCGGTCCACGAGGTCCGGGAGCTCGGCCAGAGGGTGGGTCGTCTCGGCGGTCTCCACCCTCCGCAGACCTGGCCACGCGAGGAGACGGGGAGGCGGCGCGGTCCCGAGGAAGCGCCTCGAGCCCGTCCACCAGGACACGAGGGTGTCCGTCCGGGAGATCTCGAAGAGGCGCGCGAAGAACGTGTGCCGCGACACGACCTCCGCGAGCGACTCCGCAGGTGCGACTTGCGCCGTCACCTGTTCGGCGAAGTCCGCGAGCTTCGCGGCGACGCCGCGGTGCAGGATGGGGCCGAGCCCCGGGTGGAGGGAGTGGATGAGGTCGTGCAGGCTGGCCGCGAGCGCCCATTCGCCGGCGCTCGGCCCGTGCTGCGTGTCGACGGGGACGAGGCGCCGAGCGACGCGGACGCGCGCGAGATCGACCGCGCTCCGCACGTCCGGATCGACCGCCGCGAGCCCGCCGTCCAGGAGCAGCGCCGCGCGTGCCCCTATCGCCGGCCCAGGCGTGAGCTCACCTCCGACGACGAGCGGCGCGAGGAAGCGCTCGTAAAGGCGCTTCGCCGTCGCGGCCAGGTCAGGCGTGGTCAGCGGGCTCCTCCTTCACCGGCGCCGGCGCGGCCGCGGCGGTCCCTGCGAGCGGAAAGAGACCGACCGGACCGAGCTCGAGCTCGAGCGGCGCCTCCGACAACGCGGACTCGATCACCGTCACCGTCGCTGCATCCCACGGCTTCGCCTCGAGCACCGCCGTCTCGAGCGCGACGAACGCGTCGCTCGGGACGGCCAGCGTCGCCCCCGTGTGGCTGACGAACAGCGCGCGATCCGGGGACCCACCGAGCGCCCGGTGGAGAACTTCGGGCGAGACCCTGGGCACCACCTCGAGCCCCGCTGGCGTGAAGAGCCCGGCGTGCACCTCCACGAAGAAGGTCCCGATCGGCACCGCTTCGATCCCGTGCGGGCAGGTGAGGAACGCTCCTCGGTCGGTGAGCGCGATGCGGGTGTCGCGCAGCGTCGGGAGCGGTAACGCGTAGGCGAGGCGGCGCAGGAGGCGGAGATCGCCCGGCGCGATCCACGTCGCCGTCACGTTCCGCCATTGCGCCGAGGCGGGCGCGAGGCGCAGGGGAACGCGGACCGCATCCGGATCGCGGACCGCGGTCACGACGCTCGCGGCTCGCTCCGAATCTCCGCGGAGCTCGACGCGCGCGAAGGCCCGGACGTCACCCATCGCCGGGAGCCGCGGGAGCGTCCACGGCTCGTCGCCGCGGCCTCGCAAGAGCACGAGCCCACCGGCGTCGAACACGGGGCAGGCGCGGAGCTGTACCGGGTGGCGGTAGCCGATCTCGACGGCGACGCCCGGGCCCGCCGGGAGAAACGTCGTGAGCCCCGGCGTCGTGCGCATCGAGCTCCGCATTCGCGGGGGCAGCTCGGGCACGCGCACGATGTAGCGTCGGACGGGAGCGTCGTCGAGCGCGCTCTCCGGCGGCCACTCCGCCATCGTGACGTCGGCCGTGACCTCCGACCGCAGGAGGTAGTGGATGAGCGCGGAGCCGAGCCCTTCCTCGGCGACGATGTAGCGGAGCCCCGGTTCGAGCAGGGTGCGCGGCTCGGCGAGCGGCATCAGCCGGAGCAGGAGCGCGCGGAGCTCCACGGGCTTGCCCTCGCTGTACGTCTGCGAGAAGCGGTCATGGTAGAGCACCAGCGGCGCGTCGGTGGAGATGAGCTCGGACGCGTCGTAGCCGAAGGGCGCCACGGCGTCGCGGTACTGGACGAAGTGCCGACTCGTCCCGGTGAACGTGAACGCACCGACGAGGCGGGCCGTCTCGGCCACCCGATCCATCCGGTCGCTCGACTCGGCCGCGAACGACAGCGTGATCTCCTGCGTGCCCAGCGGCGATCGGACGAAGCGGACCTCGAGGCTCGAGAGGAGATCCTCGAGCGAGCGCTCACGCGTGTAGATGCTGAGCCAGCCGACGAGCCGGTCGACCGTCGGCAGGAGCACGAGCCCCTTCGCGCCCAGGGCGACCCCCTTCGAGTCGAGCCCGAGGCCCGGGGTCCTGAGGCGGGTCTGGTGCAGCGCGATCCGACCGAGCATGGTGCGAGGATCGAGGGTAGCAGAGGCACCGGACGGCCCCGTTGCAGTATAGAGTCCGCTCGCACATGCGCCCGTCTCGGCCCTCCGCTCCCGCCCGCCCATGAGCACGGGCGCCCCCACCCGCTGGCGGATGCCGAGCGGCGCGTCGCTCTTCTACCTCGCGGTCGCGATCTTCGCCTCCGCACCGGCGTGGATCGTCAAGCACCCGCCGCTCCAGGACCTGCCGTTTCACCTCGCCACGATCCGGATCATCCGGAGCTTCCACGACCCTCTCTTCGGCTTCGACCGTGAGCTCGTTCTGACCCTCGGCCGCACGCAGTACGTCGTCTACTATCTCCTCGCCGCGCTGCTCTCGACCGTCCTCGGCGTCATCGCCGCGAACGTCGTCCTCCTCTCAGTTTACCTTGGCGGCACCGTGCTCGCCCTGCGCGAGTTGCTCCGTGCGATGGGGAAGGACGAGCGGCTGTGCCTCCTCGTCGTCCCCGTGCTCGTCAACATCCTGTTCGTGTACGGGCTCCTGCAGTTCCTGTTCGGCATCCCGGTGATGCTGCTCGCGCTCGCGACGGCGGTCAGGCACTTCGAGAAGCCGACGCGGAGGACCGCGATCCTCCTCGCGATCCTCTCGCTGGTGCTCTTCTACTCGCACGTCTTTCCGTTCGGAATCTTCGTCCTCGGCTTCGTCGCGATGTTCCCGTGGGAGGCGCCCCGAAGGTGGCTCGGCGCTTTGCTCCCCGCCTTGCCCGCGGCGGGGATCGTCATCTGGTGGCTGGCGTTCACCGAGGCCGGACGCCTCGTGTTCGGCGCCGCAACGGACAACCGCGGCGACCCGCACCTCGCGCCCGACGCGGCGCTCGCCGATCTCCCCAACTGGTTCACGAACGTGTTCCGCGACAGCACGGACGAGTACACGCTGATCGCGCTCGTGCTGCTCGTGCTCCTCACGCTCGGGCTCTCGCAGGGGGAGCGCGATCGCGGCAAGCCCGTGGCGCGACGGTACGTCGTGCTGCCGATGCTGTGCGTCGTCCTCTATTTCGTGCTGCCCGGCGGTCACGCGTACATCTGGCTCATCTACCAGCGCTTTCCGCTGCTGTTCGCGATCACCGCTATCCCTCTCCTGCGAATGCCGACGGGGCTCCGCGGCGGGCTCGTGGTGACGGCGAGCCTCGCCCTCGCGATCTTCAGCACGACCAACACGTGCCGTCACTTCATCCAGTTCGAGCGCGAGGAGGTCGGAGACATCGACGCGGCGATCGACGCGATGGCCCCGCGGAGCAAGGTGTGCGCGCTGATCTACGACAAGACCTCGCGCACGATGGTGAACGAGCCGTTCCTCCACTTCGGGTCGTACTACCAGCTGGCGAAAGGGGGGGTCATCGAGTTCACCTACGCGGGCTACGCGCACTGGCCCGTCGATTTTCGCCCGGGCCACTACCCGCCGCCCGGCCGCTCGGCGCGCCTCCGGTGGGAGTGGACCCCGGAGCAGGTCCCGATCTCGGAGATCTTCCCGTACTACGACTACGTGCTGACGCGCGGCCCGGGGTTCCGGCCGCCTCCGGGCACCTACCACGTGGAGTGGCGGGACCGGCACTGGACGGTCTGGGCAAAGGGCTGACCCTCTACCCAACCGCTCTCGCCGTCTCGTACTGTGCGTCTCCCCGCATGCTCCCCGTCCGCCTCCGAGGCGCTCGCACCCACAACCTCCGCGGCATCGACCTCGAGCTCCTCCCGGGCCAGTTCGTCGCGCTGACGGGACCGAGCGGCTCGGGCAAGTCGTCGCTCGCGCTCGACACGCTCTACGCGGAAGGGCAGCGGCGGTTCGTCGAGAGCTTCACGCCTTACGCGCGACAGTTCCTCGAGCGGCTC
>Ga0209415_10005182_pt1 | contig 23515 bp, 21 predicted proteins | sample PeaSoiSIISIP2007_FD_187696 | JGI IMG/M metagenome (GOLD analysis project Ga0209415, IMG submission 187696) | Peat soil microbial communities from Weissenstadt, Germany - SII-SIP-2007 (SPAdes) (version 2) | ecosystem: Environmental > Terrestrial > Soil > Wetlands > Peat | place: Germany... | reverse complement strand
ACCCCGGCGCGTCGGGCACCGAGCCTGCCGCTGCCGGCCGCCGATCCGCCGACGGCGCGGTCCTACCTGGATACGCTAATCGGATCGCATCGTTGAGGCGGAGGTCTCGGCCGTTCCGCTGCGCGGCGCACTTGATCCACCGCGATCGACATCGGCCTGGGCGCGATAGAACTCGAGCACGAACAGCCGGATCGCCGACGACAGATTCCCTTGCCGCCGATCGCCGTCGATGCTCGCCACGATGTCCGAGAGCGTCACGTTGCGCGCCGACGCGATATCCTTGAGGCCGCGCCAGAACGCGTCCTCGAGACTGACGCTGGTCTTGTGCCCGGCGATGACGATCGACCGCTTGACGACGGGAGATTTCATTGATCGTTCCCTGGTTCGATCTGGTGGCCATCGAGGTCACGGCGGACCTTGCCGGCGCGGGCCTCCTCGCGAGCCTTCTCGGCCTTGGTACGCCCGTGGATGAGGCGGTTTTCCGCGGCACGCGCGGCGGCCCGGCGGGTCGCCAGCTGCTTGCGGACCTTGTTGATGTTGACGAGTTCACCCATTTTCACCGCTCGATGTGGTTCTTGTGCGGACCCCGCGTCGGGATACCGCCGATGAGTTCAACACGGCCGGGACGGATCACGTCCGGTAGTGACAAAAAAGTGATCGCGCGGCCGCCGGTCGGAGACGCAATACACGGCTCAATCGGCGAATCATTTTACAATATTTCCGGGAATTTACAGGTAGTAATCCGACAATATTCGCTACGGTTGTTGCCATTGGTAACCGTCGAAACCAATCCGCCGCAGCGTCATGCGCACCGGGTTTGTTGGCGCGACTTGATCAGAATCAATCCGGCCGAGCACCCCGCAATCGGGCGCGTGCCCGCGCGTGTCGCGCCGGGACAGGCCGATTACTTCTTGCGGAAGCGGTCGAGCCGCACCACGTCGGCACCGCCGTCCGAAGGTCCGGGCTCATCCTCGGCCTTGCCGGTTCGGGTGGGCTCGGGCGGGGTCTTGGCGCGCGCCGGCGCCTTGCCGGATTCGGCCGGCGAGGCCCGCGCCACATCGATCGAGGGCGGTCCCCGCACGGCGGGACCGGTCGCGCGGATCTTGGTTGCGCGCGCCTTGGCGGGTGCCGCCGCGTCCGGCTTCTGGTGGTCGGCCTCCGCGTCGTTGGCAAATTGGAGGCCAAACTGCACCGACGGGTCGAGGAACGCCGTGATCGCCGAGAACGGCACTGCCAGCCGCTCCGGCACGCCACCGAACGACAGGCCGACCTCGAAGACATCATCGGTCACGACCAGATCCCAGAACTGATGCTGAAGGACGATTCGCATCTCCTCCGGATACTGGGCGAGGAGCCGATGCGACACTTTCACGCCCGGCGCCCTGGTCTGGAACGTGATGTAGAAATGGTGATCACCGGGCACGCCGCTCTTGGCGATATCCGCGAGCACGTGGCGGACGACCCCTCGCAGGGCTTCCTGGGCAAGAAGATCGTAACGGATCAGATCGGTGGACATGGGCGGCGACCGGTCGAGAAACCGCTGCGCGAGATTCGCAGCGGCGCGAATCCTAGAACATTTTGGCGCAAGATGTGCGGCACTTCACCGTGAAACCCAGGAAAAAATCATCCGATGCCGGGACAGTCCCAATTGGTGCCCGGCGCACCACGGTCGCGATGACATTGGCGATGTGAGTGGGGGCTTCTGTTGCCAGGTGCCCCCGAACCCCGCCTGACGCTGCTAAGACGTCAGGGCTTCGATCGGTATTTCAAACCGCATTACGCGGCCTGAGCAACCGGAGCATAGTTGTCGTTGGCAACTATAGCTTGGCCCGGTAACGGTGGAACCATGCCGAGCAAAAGTCCGCCCTTTACGCCCTCGTCGATCCTGTTTCGCCCCCGCCAAAGCCCAGCCGACAGATCCCGATGGCTGGGCTCAGGTGGAGGCGCCGGGCACTGCCCCCGGGTCCGAATGGTTTATTGCGGCGGCGGTTTATCGCCATAGCCGGCTTGCGCCGGCGACTCGAATATAGGCAACAACCGTTGACAAAAAAAGCCCCACCGGCACCCCACCGGCCCGGCGATGTCGTCGACCGTCCGTGGACGCGCTATCCTGGGGCGAAGGCCGAGTCGGTCAGCGCATGCTCCGGCGGACGCCTGCGATGGAACCGGGCCGGGGCGGACCCGGAGGGCGTTCATGCCCGTCTTCACGGCCCAACCGGTTCCCCGCGGGGAACACGCGCGGGCTCGGCGATGCTGGAGGATCCGGCGCATGCGCCAATACCACGAGCTGATGGAGCGAATTCTGGCCGACGGCGTCGCCAAGCGCGACCGCACCGGGGTGGGAACCATCTCGGTTTTCGGCCACCAGATGCGCTTCGATCTGCGCGCCGGGTTTCCGCTGGTCACCACCAAGAAAGTGCATGCGAAATCCATCATCCATGAGCTGTTGTGGTTCCTGCGCGGCGACACCAACATCAAGTATCTCAAGGATCACGGCGTCTCGATCTGGGACGACTGGGCGGACGAGCGCGGCGATCTCGGCCCGGTCTACGGCCACCAGTGGCGATCGTGGCCGACGCCGGACGGCGGCGCCGTCGATCAGATCGCGGAGGTCCTGCGGGCCATCCGGCACAATCCCGATTCCCGCCGGCTCATCGTCACCGCGTGGAATCCCGCCGAGGTCGACAGGATGGCGCTGCCGCCGTGCCACTGCCTGTTCCAGTTCTACGTCGCCGGCGGCCGTCTGTCCTGCCAGCTCTATCAGCGGTCCGCCGACGCCTTCCTGGGCGTGCCGTTCAACATCGCATCCTATGCGCTGCTCACCCTGATGGTCGCGCAGGTGACCGGGCTCGAGCCCGGCGAGTTCATCCACACGTTGGGCGACGCCCACCTCTACGCCAACCATCTGGAGCAGGCGCGGCTGCAGCTCGCCCGTCCGCCGCGGCCGCTGCCGACCATGCGGCTGAACCGCGCCGTCACCGATCTGTTGGCGTTCCGCTACGAGGATTTCACGCTGCTGGGCTACGAGCCGCATCCCCATATCAAGGCCGAGGTTGCCGTGTGAGCATGCCGGTCGCACTGGTCGTCGTGGCGGCGGTTGCGGACAACGGCGTGATCGGCAACGCCAACGCGATGCCGTGGCGGCTCAAGAGCGAGCAGCGGCATTTCCGGGCGCTCACGCTGGGCAAGCCGCTGGTGATGGGCCGCAAGACCTTCGCGTCGATCGGGCGGCCGCTCGATCGACGGACCAACATCGTGGTGAGCCGGGACCCTGCGTTCGCGGCGCCCGGCGTCGTGGTGGCGCCCGACCTCGACACCGCCCTGGTGATCGCCCGCGCCGACGCCCGGCGACGCGGCGTCGACGCCGTCATGATCATCGGGGGCGCCGACATCTATGCCCAGGCGATTCCGCTCGCCGATCGCATCGCGCTGACGCTTGTTCACATGCGGCCCGAGGGCGATACGCGGCTGCCGCCGATCGATCCGGACGTGTGGGTCGAGGCCGAGCGCCGCGAGCATCCGGCCGGTGCGGGCGACGAGAGCGCATTCACCTGTGTCTACCTCCGGCGGAAGTCGGCGACGTCCGCGACTGAAGGTCACGCGGCGGCCGCTCCGGTCGTCGCTTGAACGCGCGTTGTAACCGTCGGTGCGCTCCCCTATAACCCGCCCGGCTCGGCCGACGCCGCGGACCTCATCCGCCCCGTGGGCGGTCGCCTTGGACACATGCCTCGAGGATGCTCACCGGGAAGGATGCTCGCCGGGCTTCCCGGCGGGGACGTGAAATCGGGCGCCGAGTAGCTAGATTGGTTCCGGCGCCGTTGCCGGCGACGGAGGAGAAAGCTGATGCCGTGGAGCAATCAGGGCGGCGGCCCCTGGGGATCGGGTTCCAAGGGTCCCTGGGGATCCGGGCCCCAGTCATCGGGACCGACCCCACCCGACCTCGAGGAGCTCCTGCGGCGCAGCCAGGACAAGCTGCGGACCGTCCTGCCGGGGGGCTTCGGCGGCAAGGGGGTGGCGCTGGTCGTCCTGGCGGCGGTGGTCCTGTGGGGCATCTCGGGATTCTTCCGGGTCGAGCCCGACGAGCTCGGCGTGGTGCTGCGGTTCGGCAAGTACGTGCGCGATGCCACGCCCGGCCTCAATTATCATCTGCCCTATCCGATCGAATCGGCGCTGACGCCGAAGGCGTTGCGTGTCAACAAGATCGACATCGGAATGCGCATCGACGACGACCTGCGGCGCGGCGGCTCGCGCATCCGCGACGTGCCGGAGGAGAGCCTCATGCTCACCGGCGACGAGAACATCGTCGATGTCGACTTCTCGGTGTTCTGGCTGATCAAGCCCAAGGGCGTCGCCGACTACCTGTTCAACATCCAGAACCCGGAAGGCACCGTGAAGGCAGTCGCCGAGAGCGCCATGCGCGAGGTGATCGGTCGGTCGCTGATCCAGCCGATCCTCACCGGTGCGCGCCAGAATATCGAGGTCGCCGTCCAGGAGCTGATGCAGAAGACGCTCGACAACTATGGATCGGGCATCCAGGTCACCCAGGTCCAGCTGCAGAAGGTGGATCCGCCGGCCCAGGTCATCGATTCGTTCCGCGACGTGCAGGCCGCGCGCGCCGACGCCGAGCGCGCGCAGAACGAGGCGCAGACCTACGCCAACCGGGTGATTCCCGAGGCCAGGGGTCGCGTCGCCAAGATCACCCAGGACGCCGAAGCCTATAAGGAGCAGACGGTCGCCGAGGCCACCGGTCAGACCGCGCGCTTCGTCAAGGTCTACGACGAGTACAAGAAGGCGCCGGACGTCACCCGCCGGCGCATGTATCTCGAAACCATGGAACGCGTCCTGGGCGGCACCGACAAGATCATCATCGACGGCGGCACCGGCACCGGCACTGGATCGGGCGTCGTGCCCGTCCTGCCGCTGGGCGATCTCAACCGGCCGCCGCCGCCGGGAGGCGCCAAATGAGGCTCGGTCTCGCCGGCGGCATCCTCGTCGTCCTCGTCATCGCGGTCCTGGTGGTCGGCTACGGCTCGCTGTTCACCGTGTACCAGACCCAGCAGGCCCTGGTGGTCCGTCTGGGTGATCCGGTGCGCGTGGTCACCGAGCCCGGACTGCACTTCAAGGTTCCGATCATCGACAGCATCATTCCGATCGACAAGCGCATCCTCGATCTCGAATCGCCGTCGCAGGAGCTGATCGCCTCCGATCAGAAGCGCCTCGTGGTGGACGCCTTCGCGCGCTACCGCATCCAGGATCCGCTCAAGTTCTATCAGACGGTCGGCGGCCAGGATCAGGCCAATTCGCGGCTGTCGACCTTTCTGATCTCGGCGCTGCGCCGCGTGCTCGGCGAAGCGACCTTCATCCAGGTGGTGCGCGACGAGCGTCCGCAGCTGACCGCGCGCATGCGCGAGCAGCTCGACCGCGAGGCGGCCCCGTTCGGGGTCTCGGTGGTCGACGTCCGCATCCGGCGCGCCGACCTGCCGGAGCAGAACAGCCAGGCGGTCTACTCGCGCATGCAGACCGAGCGCCAGCGCGAGGCCGCCGAGTTCCGCGCCCAGGGCAGCCAGCGCTCGCAGGAGATCCGGTCGCGCGCCGATCGCGACGTCACGGTGCTGGTCGCGGATGCCACCAACAAGTCCGAACAGCTCCGCGGCGAGGGCGACGGCGAGCGCAATCGCATCTTCGCCGAGGCGTTCGGGCGCGATCCGGATTTCTTCGGCTTCTATCGGTCGATGCAGGCCTATGACGCGAGCCTGCGGCCCAACGACAAGGCATCCTCGCGGCTGGTGCTGAAGCCCGACTCCGACTTCTTCCGCTACTTCGTCGACCCGTCCGGAAAGGCTCCCGAGGCCCCGCGCCAGTAGCGCATGCTCGATGTCCGATTTTCTCGTTGCGCTCGGCCTTTTCTTTGCCATCGAAGGACTGGTGTTCGCCGCATTTCCGGGGGCGGCGAGGCGGGCGGTGGCCGCCGTGATGGAGAGCCCGGACGCGCTGTTGCGCGGCGTCGGCATCCTGTCAGCCTTCATCGGCCTGATGATCATCTGGCTGGTGCGCGGCTGACGCGGGCGGCCCGCTCGCGGCTCGTGCGCGGGGTCACGTCCCCGTGAGCGCCGCCCGAATGGGTCGCTTTTACGCCCAATTCCGGTCGCCTATTGCGGCAGGAAACGGGCTGGTCTTGCATCCGTGCGTCGACCGGAGCAGTGTCGCGGACATCCCTTCCGAGGAGAATCAACGCCCATGGCCGGCATCCTTGCTCGTCTCGCTCGCCACATCGGCCAACCGGTAGTTGCCGCGGCTGCGTTCGCGGTGATCGCGCTTCCCCTGCTGGCGGAGCGCGCGGCGGCGCGTGGACCGGACGGCATCGCCGACGTCGCCGAGATGGTGATCGACGCCGTGGTCAATATCTCGACCTCGCAGACCGTCGACTCCCAGGCCGGACCGACGCCGCAGCTGCCGCCCGGCTCGCCGTTCGAGGAATTCTTCGACGAGTTCTTCAAGAACCGCCGGGGACAGCCGGGCGACAACCAGAACCGCGATCATGCGCCGCGCCGGGTCAACTCGCTCGGGTCGGGCTTCATCATCGATCCGTCCGGCGTCGTGGTGACCAACAATCACGTCATCGCCGATGCCGACGAGGTCAACGTCATCCTCAATGACGGCACCAAGCTCAAGGCCGAGATCATCGGCCGCGACCAGAAGACTGATCTGGCGCTGCTGCGGGTCAAGCCCGACCGGCAGTTGAAGGCGGTGAAATTCGGCGATTCAGACAAGCTGCGGCTCGGCGAGTGGGTGATCGCCATCGGCAATCCGTTCAGCTTGGGCGGCACTGTCACTGCCGGCATCGTGTCGGCGCGCAACCGCGACATCAACTCCGGTCCCTATGACAACTACATCCAGACCGACGCGGCGATCAATCGCGGCAATTCGGGCGGACCGCTGTTCAACCTCGACGGCGAGGTGATCGGCGTCAACACCGCCATCATCTCGCCGTCCGGCGGCTCGATCGGCATCGGCTTCGCGGTGCCGTCGAAGACCGTGGTCGGCGTCATGGATCAGCTGCGGCAGTTCGGCGAAACCCGGCGCGGCTGGCTCGGCGTGCGCATCCAGCAGGTCACCGACGACATCGCCGAGAGCCTCGGCATGAAGCAGCCGCGCGGCGCGCTGGTCGCCGGCGTCGACGACAAGGGGCCTGCCAAGCCGGCCGGCATCGAGCCCGGCGACGTGATCGTGAATTTCGACGGCAAGGATATCAAGGAGATGCGCGATCTGCCGCGCGTCGTCGCCGATACCCCGGTCGGCAAGGACGTGCCGGTCACGGTGGTCCGCAAGGGCAAGGAGGAGACCAAGACCGTCAAGCTTGGGCGGCTGGAGGATGGCGAGAAGCTCGCCGCGCTCAACAAGACGCCGCAGGCCACTCCGGAAGAGAAATCGGTGGTCAAGAAGACCCTCGGCCTCGATCTCGCAAACCTGAGCGACGAGCTGCGCAAGCGTTACAAGATCAAGGACACCGTCAAGGGAGTCGTCATCACCGGGGTGGACCCGGGCTCGGCATCCGCCGAAAAGCGCCTGTCCGCCGGCGACGTCATCGTCGAGGTGGCGCAGGAAGCCGTCGCCAATGCGACCGACGTGCAGAAGCGGATCGAGCAGCTCAAGAAGGACGGCCGCAAGTCGGCCTTGCTGCTGGTGGCCAATGCCGACGGAGAGCTGCGCTTCGTCGCCCTGACCCTGCAGTGAGCTGTTTCCCGATTCTCCCTCTCCCCGCTTGCCGGGAGAGGTGAGGACTGCGGCGGTTCAGCGGTTGATGAACTCCTCGCCGCGAAGGCCCTGCAGATAGAGCAGTGCGGTGAGGTCGCCGTGCTCGATCCGCGCCGCCAGCTTCGCGGCGACCACGGGTTTTGCCCGGTAGGCGACGCCGAGGCCGGCAGCCTGCAGCATGGCCAGGTCGTTTGCCCCGTCGCCGACGGCGAGCGTGTCCGACACGGTCAGCTGCAGCCGTGCCGTGAGCTCCTGCAGCGTCGCGAGCTTCGCCTCGGGACCGAGCACCGGCTCCTCGACCCGGCCGGTCAGCCGGCCGTTCTCGACCACCAGGCGATTGGCGCGGCTTTCGTCGAAGCCGAGCGCGGCGGCGATCGGATCGGCGAACAGGGTGAAACCTCCGGACACCAGGCACGCGTAGGCGCCCGCCGCCCGCATGGTCGCGATCAGGGCCGGTCCGCCCGGCGTGAGACGGATGCGCGACGCCAGCACTTCGTCGATGATTCCCCGATCGAGGCCGGCGAGCAGCGCCACCCGCTCGCGGAGCGCCGGCGCGAAGGCGATCTCGCCGCGCATCGCGCGCTCGGTGATCGCCGCGACGGTCGCCTTGACGCCGACCCGGTCGGCGAGCTCGTCGATGCACTCCTGGCCGATCATGGTCGAATCCATGTCGGCGACGATGAGCCTTTTGCGTCGATGCGCGGCCGGCTGCACGATCACGTCGATCGGCCGGCCGGCGAGCGCCGCGCGCAGGTCGTTCAACGCCTGATGATGGTCGGCGTCGGACTTTGGGGTAAAGGGGATATCCGCCGCGATCCCGGCGTCGAGCCAGCGCGGTTCCGCCGCCAGCGCCGCACCGGCCCGCTCGAACGTCGACTCGTCGAGCGCCCGAGCGGCGGGATCCGAGACGAGCGTAGCCACATGGGTCATGATCCGGAAAATGCTCTGCGGGCAGCGGGCCAGCGGGCGGTGCTTATCGCAGGGCCGACCGCGAGCGGCAAGTCGGCGCTGGCGCTCGGGTTGGCCGAGCGGCTCGCCGGCACCGTCATCAACGCCGATTCGATGCAGGTCTACGGGGATCTGCGGATCATCACGGCGCGGCCGACGCCAGCCGAGGAGGCGCGCGTGCCGCATCGGCTCTACGGTCACGTCGATGCGGCTGCGAGCTATTCGGTCGGCCGGTGGCTGGTCGATGCCGCGCAGGCGATCGCGGCGGCTCGGCGCCTGAACAGGTTGCCGATCCTGGTCGGCGGCACCGGGCTCTACTTCAAGGCCTTGACCCACGGCTTGTCGGCCGTCCCGCCGATCGCGCCGCGCATCCGCGCCGCGGTCCGGGCGCGCCTGGAGGCCGAAGGCGCGGCGGCGCTCCACGCAGAGCTCGCGCGCCGCGATCCGTCCTCGGCGCAGCGCCTGAGGCCGACCGACCGGGCGCGCATCCTGCGTGCCCTCGAGGTGCTCGAGGCGACCGGTCGTCCGCTCGCCGACTGGCACCGCGACGGCATGCCGGCCCTGGTCGACCCGGCCCGGGCGATCAAGATCTTCCTCGATGCCGATCGGGCCGAGCTCGCCCGCCGGATCGACGCGCGGTTCGATGTCATGCTGGCATGCGGCGCGCTCGAGGAGGTGCGGGCGCTCGATGCCCGCGGCCTCGACCCGGCGAGCCCCGTGCTGAAGGCCCATGGCGTCCCATGGCTGCGCCGCGTCCTGGCCGGCGACCTGACGCTGGCCGACGCCGCCGAGCAGGCCAAGCGCGATACCCGCCGCTATACCAAGCGCCAGTTCACCTGGTTCCGTCACCAGCTCGGCGATTGGACCTGGATCGCGCCGGCCGACGCGGAGCGCACGATAGCGGAGGCGCTGGAAGGTCGCGGGACGAGCCCCCCGCTTGACCTCGACGGCTCGCTTCCTCTATAAAATCGCGCAATGAAACGTCGAAAGGATGCGCGCGTGCGCAACTTTGTTATTCTCATCGTAAGGAGGCGCACCGCCGGGGGTGGCTGATCCCACCTCGCGAGACATGGCGGTGCGCGCAAGGGGCTCTCGGGGCCCCTTTTTTGTTTCGTGACGGCAAGCGGTTCATGCGGACGAGGCTCAGGGCGGAAGTCCCGGCGAACGGAGCGCGAGTGTGATGGCGAAAGAGATGACCGGCGCCGAGATGGTGATGCATGCGTTGACGGACCAGGGCGTGAGCCACATCTTCGGCTACCCCGGGGGCGCGGTGCTGCCGATCTATGACGCGATGTTCAGCCAGGACAAGGTCAAGCACATCCTGGTGCGCCACGAGCAGGGCGCCGTGCATGCGGCGGAGGGCTATGCACGCTCGACCGGCAAGGTCGGCTGCGTGCTGGTGACCTCCGGTCCGGGCGCGACCAATGCGGTGACCGGGCTGACCGATGCGCTGATGGATTCGGTCCCGATCGTCTGCATCACCGGTCAGGTTCCGACCCATCTCATCGGCAGCGACGCCTTCCAGGAGTGCGACACCGTCGGCATCACCCGGCCGTGCACCAAGCACAATTACCTGGTGCGCAGCATCGATGATCTGTCCCGCGTGCTGCACGAGGCGTTCTACGTCGCGGCGAACGGCCGGCCCGGGCCGGTCGTGGTCGACATCCCGAAGGACGTGCAGTTCGCCAAGGGCACATATACGGGTCCGCGCAACGTCCAGCACAAGACCTATCGGCCGAAGCTCAAGGGCGATCTCGACAAGATCAAGGCCGCCGTCGAGCTGATGAGCCATGCCCACCGCCCGATCATCTATTCGGGCGGCGGCGTCATCAATTCGGGCAGCGAGGCGAGCCATCTGCTGCGCGAGCTCGCCAAGCTCACCGGCTTTCCGGTGACCACCACGCTGATGGGCCTCGGCGCCTTTCCGGCGGCCGATCCGCAGTGGCTCGGCATGCTCGGCATGCACGGGACCTACGAGGCCAATCTGGCGATGCACGACTGCGACGTGATGCTGTGCGTCGGCGCGCGCTTCGACGACCGCATCACCGGGCGGATCGACGCGTTCTCGCCGGGCTCCAAGCGCATCCACATCGACATCGATCCGTCGTCGATCAACAAGAACGTCAAGGTCGACGTCGGCATCGTTGGCGATTGCGCCCACGTGCTCGAAGACATGGTCCGGCTGTGGCGCTCCTCCGCGAAGGCGGTGGACAAGAAGGCGCTCGCCGACTGGTGGAAGCAGATCGACAAGTGGCGGGCGCGCAAGAGCCTCGCCTATCGGTCGTCCAACGAGATCATCAAGCCGCAATACGCCATCGAGCGGCTCTATGCGCTCACCCGCGACCGCGACGTCTACGTCACCACCGAGGTCGGGCAACACCAGATGTGGGCGGCGCAGTTCTTCAAGTTCGACGAGCCCAACCGCTGGATGACGTCGGGCGGCCTCGGCACCATGGGCTACGGCCTGCCGGCCGCGGTCGGCGTGCAGATCGCACACCCGCAGTCGCTGGTGATCGACATTGCGGGCGAGGCCTCGGTGCTGATGAACATGCAGGAAATGTCGACAGCCGCTCAGTACCGGCTGCCGATCAAGATCTTCATCATCAACAACCAGTACATGGGAATGGTGCGCCAGTGGCAGGAGCTGCTCCATGGCGGGCGCTATTCGGAGAGCTATACGGCGGCGCTGCCGGACTTCGTCAAGCTCGCCGAGGCCTATCACGCGGTCGGCATCCGCTGCGACAAGCCCGGCGATCTCGACGGTGCGATCCGCGAGATGATCGACGTCGACCGGCCGGTGATCTTCGACTGCGTGGTCGATCCGGCGGAAAACTGCTTCCCGATGATCCCGAGCGGCCGTGCGCACAACGAGATGGTGCTCGGCGACAGCGCCGAGAACCTCGAGGTCACGGCGGAAGGAAAGATGCTGGTGTAGCCATGCTGACGACGAACCCCGCCACCGAGCCGCATGCGCTGTCGATCCTGGTCGACAACGAGCCCGGCGTGCTCGCCCGCGTCATCGGCCTGTTCTCCGGCCGCGGCTACAACATCGATTCGCTCACCGTCTCGGAGACCGAGCACCAGAACCACGTCTCGCGCATCACCATCGTGACCACCGGGACCCCTATGGTAATCGAGCAGATCAAGCATCAGCTGGAGCGGCTGGTGCCGGTGCACAAGGTGGTCGACATGACGGTGGAGGGCCGCGCGATCGAGCGCGAGCTCGCCATGGTCAAGGTGCGCGGCACCGGCGACAAGCGGGTCGAGGCGCTGCGCCTGTCGGATGCGTTCCGCGCCCGGGTGATCGACGCCACCGTCGAGAGCTTCGTGTTCGAGATCACCGGAAAGCCCGACAAGATCGACCAGTTCGTCGACCTGATGCGCCCGCTCGGCCTGGTCGAAGTGTCGCGCACCGGCATCGCGGCGATCAGCCGGGGGCCCCAGGAGATGTGAGCGACAGGATGTGAGCGACAGGATGTGAGCGCCGGGCTTGTCCACGGGCTTCAGGCGCCCTAGAAGCTCCGCCGGCCGGAGCATCCGGCCCGGACAACGACAATCGAGGCAAGACGGACGCGCCGAGCGGCCGCCAACGGGGGATCGAACATGCGTGTTTACTACGACCGCGACGCCGACCTGAACCTCATCAAGGGCAAGAAGGTCGCGATCATCGGCTACGGCAGCCAGGGTCACGCCCACGCGCTCAACCTGCGCGATTCCGGCGTCAAGGAGGTCGCGGTGGCGCTGCGCAAGGCGTCGGCCGGCGTCAAGAAGGCGGAGGGCGAGAAGCTCGCCGTCATGGAGGTGGCGGCGGCCGCCAAGTGGGCCGACGTCATGATGATGCTCACCCCCGACGAGCTTCAGGCCGAGATCTATCGCGACCATCTGGCCGACAACATGAAGAAGGGCGCGGCGCTGATGTTCGCCCACGGCCTCAACGTGCATTTCAACCTGATCGACCCGCGGTCCGACCTCGACGTCCTGATGATCGCCCCCAAGGGGCCGGGTCACACGGTGCGATCGGAATATCTGCGCGGGGCCGGCGTGCCGTGCCTGCTGGCGATCCAGCGCGACGCCTCTGGCAACGCCCACGATCTCGGCCTGTCCTACGGCTCGGCGATCGGCGGCGGCCGCGCCGGCATCATCGAGACGAGCTTCCGGGAGGAATGCGAGACCGACCTGTTCGGCGAGCAGACCGTGCTGTGCGGCGGTCTCGTCGAGCTGATGAAGGCCGGCTACGAGACCCTGGTGGAGGCCGGCTATGCGCCGGAGATGGCCTATTTCGAGTGCGTGCACGAGGTCAAGCTGATCGTCGACCTGATCTACGAGGGCGGCATCGCCAACATGAACTACTCGGTGTCGAACACCGCCGAGTACGGCGAGTACGTCTCCGGTCCGCGCGTCGTCACCACCGAGACCAAGGCCGAGATGAAGCGCATCCTCGACGACATCCAGTCCGGCCGCTTCGCCAAGGACTGGATGCTGGAGAATCGCGTCAACCAGACCTCGTTCAAGGCGATGCGCGCCAAGATGGCGTCGCACCCGATCGAGCAGATCGGCGAGAAGCTGCGCGCCATGATGCCGTGGATCAAGGCCAACGCCCTGGTCGACAAGGCGAAGAACTGATCGGGTCGCCTGCATCTCCCCGCTCTGCGGGAGAGGGTCGGGGCGAGGGGCTCTTTCAAGCAATTCGGCGCGCGGAAGAGCCCCCTCACCCGACCGCGCAAGCGCGCGGTCGACCTCTCCCCGCAAGCGGGGAGAGGCGAAGCCCGAGCAACTATCGATCCTTCACCTGGTCCCACAGCCAGTGCGCGGCGGCCGCGGGCGTGGCGGCGTCCTTGCCGCCCGCGGCGCGCAGGTTCGCCTCGCGCATCAGCTTGACGTCGATCGCGCCGACCAGCGGGCGCAGCGCATCGATCAGCGCCGCATCGTCGGCCTTCTTGGGCGATACCAGCAAAACAGCGTCGTAGGGCGGGATGGCGTGACGCGGGTCGTCGAGCACGACGAGGTCGTATTTGGCGATCAGCCCGTCGCTGGTATAGGCCGAGATCACGTCGACCTCGCCGGCCGCCGCCGCCGCGTACATGAATTCGGGCTGCATCTGGCGCTGCGCGCGGAACGCCAGATGATAGGCGTCGCGCAACGCCGCCCACTCCGGGCGGGAGAAGAACTCGTAGTCGCCGGCCGCCGTGAGGTTCGGCGCCTGCCGGGCGAGGTCGGCGATCGAGCGTATGCCGAGCGCCTCGGCGCGCCTGCGCGGCATGGCGAGCGCATAGGCGTTCTCGAAGCCGAGCGCGCCGACCAGCCGGACGCCGCCGTTGTGCGCGAGCCACGCGGACAGCTCGGTCAGCACCTCGGCGCGCGGCTCGACGTCGGCGCGGTGCATCTGGTTCGCCCAGATCGTTCCCGAGTAGTCGACCGCAACGTCGATCTCGCTCGCCGCGAGCGCATTGAAGATGACGCTCGATCCGAGGCCTTCGCGCCGCGTCGCCGCAAGCCCGGCCGCCGTCAGCCGCTGCTCGATCAGCGCGGCGAGCACGTATTGCTCGGTGAAGGTCTTTGCCCCGATGACGTAGCGGGCGCCCGGCCGCGACCAGCCGGGAACGAGCGCGCCGGCGACGATGAGCGCGATCCCGACGCCGCCCAGCGCCACCCGAATGCGCCGGCGGCTGGCGAGCCCGCTCTCCATCAGGGCGAGCAGCTGATCGACCGCGATGGCGAGAACGGCCGCAGCGAGACATCCGAACAGCACGGACACCCAATTCTGCGTCTGCAGCCCGGAAAAGATGTAATTGCCGAGGCTGGTCTGGCCGATCGGCGTCGACAGCGTCGCGGTGCCGATCACCCACACCGCCGAGGTGCGGATGCCCGCCATGATCACCGGCAGCGCCAGCGGCAGCTCGACCATGACGAGCGACTGTTGCGGCGTCATGCCGACGCCGATCGCCGCCTCCTTGACGGCCGGATCGATGCCGTCGAGGCCGGTCACTGTGTTGCGCAGCACCGGAAGCATGCTGTAGAGCGCGAGCGCCAGCACGGCGGGAAGGAATCCGAGCGCCGAGAAGCCGACCCCGAGCAGACGCTCCGAAAGCGCGGCGAGCGCCAGCAGCAGCGGATAGAACAGCGCCAGCATGGCGAGGCCAGGAACGGTCTGCACGATGCTCGCCGCGCCGAGCAGCACGGCGCGCCAGGCGGGCCGCTGTCGCGACAGCAGCGCCAGCGGCAGGCTGATCGCGAGCCCGAGCGCCAGCGCGGTCACGCTCACCAGCACATGGCTGCCGAGAAAGTCGGGCAGGCGCGCGAACGCTTCCGCAATGCGCGGGTCGCTCATTGCGGCGTTGTCCCGGCTCCGCGTTCCATCAGCGTCTGCAACCGCTCGGCGTGGCGGCGCGGCGTCTGCATCAGCTCGCGGACGTAGTCGTTGGACACCTCGCTCATCAGTGCGCGCGGCGTGCCGTCGGCGATCAGCCGGCCGTCGTGCATCACCACAATGCGGTCGGCGAGCAGCACGGCCTCCAGCATGTCGTGGGTGATCATCACGGTGGTGAGCCCGAGGTCGTCGTGCAGCTTGCGATAGTCGCTGCCGAGCGCGTCCCGGGTCAGCGGGTCGAGCGCGCCGAACGGCTCGTCCATCAGCACGATTTTCGGCCCGGCCGCGATCGCGCGGGCGACGCCGACGCGCTGCCGCTCGCCGCCCGACAGCTGGTCGGGAAAGCGGTCGCGGTATTGCGCGCGATCGAGCCGCACCAGGTCGAGCAGGTCGCCGACGCGGGCGGCCATCCGCGGCTTGTCGACGCCGAGCAGCCGCAGCGTGATCGCGATGTTCTCCCCGACCGTCATGTGGGGGAACAGGCCGATGCCCTGGAACACGTAGCCGATGCGACGGCGCAGTGCGATCGGGTCGACGTCGCGCACGTCCTCGCCGGCGACCCGCACGGTGCCGCTGCTCGGCTCCGCGAGCCGGTTGACGAGACGCAGCAGGGTCGTCTTTCCGGATCCCGACGGTCCGACGATCGCCAAAAACTCGCGCTCCGGCACCGCCAGCGTCACCCGGTCGAGCGCAGCGCGCTGCGCGTCGCCGAAGGTCTTGCCGACATCCTCGAACGCGATCGTCGCGGACGCTTGCGCCATGCGTTTGCGACTAACACGGTCGAGCGGACGACTGAAAGCAAAAACCGGCTAGCCGCGGGGCAGGGGGCGGGGATACGCGGCAGGGAAGCGTCTTGCGCCGCGCATGCTGCACCGCCCCCTCACCCGCCGCGCTTCGCGCGTCGACCTCTCTCCGCACGCGGGGAGAGGCGAGGCCGTGGCGCCGCCAGTGACACCAATCAACTTCATGAACAAGATATGAGAAGAAAGCGATCCGCTCCAGTACTTGTTGACCGGCTGTTTCGATAATGCGGCCGAGCTCCCTCTCCCCGCTTGCGGGGAGAGGGTCGGTGTGACGGGCGCTCGCCGCGATCGAGGCGCCTGATGCATCGCGACCGGCGATTTGAATCGTCACGCGAATTCATTTGTCGCTCCCGCGCCGGCACGTTACGCTTGGAGCATGTCTTGTTCAGGCGGTCGATGAACATACTCTCCATCCAGTCGCACGTAGCCTATGGGCACGTGGGCAATTCGGCGGCGGTGTTCGCGCTGCAGCGGCTGGGCTGCGAGGTGTGGCCGGTGCACACGGTGCAATTCTCCAATCATCCGGGCTACGGCGCGTGGCGCGGGCGCGTGCTTCCGCCCGATCTGATCCGCGAGGTGGTGAACGGAATAGCCGACTGCGGCGTGCTCGCCGGTTGCGACGGCGTGCTCTCGGGCTATGTCGGTGCGCTGGAGACCGGACGCGCGGTTCTTGACGCGGTCGGCCAGGCGAAGCGGGCGAACGGCCGCGCGCTCTATTGCTGCGATCCGGTCATCGGCGACGTCGGTCCCGGCATCTACGTGCAGGCGGACATCCCGGGCTTCATGCGCGAGCGCGCGGTGCCGCTCTGCGACGTGGTGACGCCGAACCAGTTCGAGCTCGACTATCTGTCGGGATGCACCACGCCGACGGTCGCGGCGGCGCTCGCCGCGATCGATGCGCTGCACGCGCTCGGACCACGCGCCGTGCTGGTGACCTCGCTGCATACCGAGGAGACTCCTGACGATGCGATCGACCTGGTGGCGTCGGACGTGGCCGGCCGCTGTCGGCTGCGCACGCCGAAGCTGCCGATTGCCGTCAATGGCGCCGGCGATGCGATCGCCGCGATGTTCTTCTTCCACTACCTGCGAACGCGATCGGCGCGCGCCGCGCTGTCGCGCGCCGTCTCGTCGCTGTTCGGAATCCTGCGCCGCACCGCCGATGCCGGCTCGCGCGAGCTGCTGTTGATCGACGCGCAGGACGAGATCGTGACGCCGACCAGTCACTTCACCGCGGAGCCGCTTTAGCGCATGCCCCGGCGAGTGGTCACCGGTTCGCCTACAAGGACATGCGCCAATCAAAGATGGACACCCATGCGCCGACGCTTCGTCACCCTGGACGTGTTCACCAGCCGCCGGTTTGCCGGCAATCCGCTGGCGGTCGTCGTCGATGCCGACGGCCTCGACGGCGCCGCCATGCAGGCGGTCGCCCGCGAGTTCAATCTGTCGGAGACCGTCTTCGTGCTGCCGCCGGCGGACCCGCGGCATCGGGCGCGCCTGCGGATCTTCACGCCTGCCGCCGAGCTTCCGTTTGCGGGTCATCCGACGGTCGGCTCGGCGGTGCTGCTCGCGCGCATCGACGGCGGCGGCGCGCCTCGCGACATCGTGGTCGAGGAGGGCATCGGGCCGATCCGCTGCGCGGTCCAGCCGATCGACGGCGAGCGTGGCCATGCCCGCTTCGATCTCGCGCGCCTGCCCTCCGAAATCGGAGGCACCGCGGATGCGGCGGCGATCGCGGCGGCCGTCGGACTCGACGCCCGCGATATCGGGTTCGACGGATTCCGTCCGGCCCGCTGGTCCGCCGGCGTGATCCTCACGTTCGTGCCGGTGCGCGGGCTCGACGCGATCAGACGCTGCCGCGTCGATCTGTCACGCTGGGACGCGGCGTTCGGCGGGGACCATGACGGCGAGCCTTGGGTGTTCTGTCGCGAGACCGCGGACGCCGGGCACGCGTTCCACGCCCGCCTGTTCGCGCCGCGCATGGGCGTTGCCGAAGACCCGGCGACCGGCTCGGCCGCGGCGGCCTTTGCCGGGGTGCTCGCCCGTTTCGCGCCGCCGCCCGACGGCGACCATGAGTTCCTCATTGAGCAGGGCTACGAGATGGGCCGCCCCAGCCTGATCCGGCTGTCGGTCACCATGACGGCCGGGCGCCTTGCCGCGGCCGCGATCAGCGGCGAGGCGATCGTGGTCAGCGAGGGCACGCTCGAAGCTTGACGTTTGCGCCGCCGCCGCCGACGGTCGGCCGATGAGCGAGATTCCCGTCGTGGCGGTCGAGCGCCTGGACTTGCGCTTCGCCCCGCGGCCGTGGCCGTTCGCCGATGATCGCCGTCCGGCGATCGATGCGCACTTCGCCGCGCTCCGCCGCGACAAACCCGCCTTGTGGAACGGCCGCGTGCTCCTCATGCACGACCATGCGCTGTCCGACGGGCGACTGTCCGGCGCCTATCTGGAAACCGATTTTGCCAGCTTCATCGCCTGGCGCGACTGGGGCTGGCCCGACCGCAGCGTGCACAACTGCTTCGGCCTCGCCGCGCTCCGCGCCGCCGACGGTGCGTTTCTGCTCGGCGTGATGGCCGACCACACCGCCAATGCGGGCCGCATCTATTTTCCCGGCGGCACGCCGGATCCCGCCGACGTCCGCGACGGCACCGTCGATCTCGGCTCGAACGTCTTCCGCGAACTCGCCGAGGAGACCGGCCTCGGCGCCGCCGACCTTGCGGTCGAACCCGGCTGGCATGCGACGCTCAGCGGCCAGCGCATCGGGTTGTTGAAGACGGTGCGATCGCCGCTGCCGGCGGAACCCCTGCGCGATCGGGTGCGCGGCTTCCTGGCGCGCCAGGCGCAGCCCGAGCTCGCCGACATCCGCATCGTGCGCGGACCGCAGGATCTCGATCCCCTGATGCCAGATTTCATCACGGCGTTTCTCGTTCACATGTGGCAATGCGCCGGGCCGTGAACGCCGCAGTGATCGCCTGCACTTCGTAGGGCGCCGAGGGTGGGCACGCTGGGCTTTGCCCACCCGATCGTGATCCAAATCCGAGCGGATTCTCCTCAGCGATACTGCCAGGCCGGAGGGTAGACCAGGTGGAGCCGGCGATCCTCGGCGAGTCGGCCGTCGGCGTAGCGTCCATAGGGGGCGTACCGCCGCAACACGACTCCGGGCCAGAACGGACGGGCGTACCAGCCGTACGGGCCGAGAGCCGCGTCAGCCACGTCGCAATCGTCGTTGGGTTGCGGCCATCTGGTCCACTCGTCCGACGCGGCCCGATTTGCCCAGGCGGTTCGCGAGTCGCGCCCGGCCGAGTCGCGCCCGGTCGGGTCGTGATCCGCGCTGACCGCGGCGGCGTGGCGATTGTGCAGCCCGGCTTGTGCCGGCATTGGAGGCTCGGCGGCCGCGATCGGCGGCCGGGCACGCGGCCCGGCATCAATGTCTTTCGCGGCGGGCCTTCCGGCCCGGCCCGGCGGCCGACGGTGATCGACGGGCTGGGCCTCCTGCAGGGAGAGCGCGCGGGTGTCATCGAGCGGCCCCTCGCCGGCCGCCGCGGTGCGATGACGACCGAGCGCCGCCATGATCTTCTCCAGCGCCCGCCTGCGTGCGCTGTCGCTTGCCGTCGCGCCGGAAGCGTGCGCGATCCGCGCCGGGGCATCGCGCTCGGGCGACGCGGCGGATTGTTGCAACGGACGCGCGGCGAGATGGGTCTGCGGCGTCACGGGCTGCGCTGCTGTCCGACGCGCGTCGGCCGCAGGCGCGGCATCGTCGGCGGCCTTGTTCGAGCTCTCGACGACCGGCTTGGTCGTTGCGCGAGGTGCCGCCGCATCGGCCTCGACGCGTGCGGTGCCGGCCGCCGGCGCCACGGCGCCATGGTCCTCGGCCAACCTGGCCGGCGGTCCATCCTGCCGAGCCGGCGGCGACCGCTGGTCGACGACCGTGGTTCGATCGGAGGCGGCCGGCTCCCGCGGGGGTGGTTGTCGACGCGGTTCGGCCTGCCTCGCGGTCTCTTGTGCGGTCCGACGCCCGCCTGCCGGCGGGACGGCGGTGCGGTCACCGCCGCGCGCCGCAACGTGGACGTGGGTCTGCGGAGTGACGGGCTCGGGCGTTGCCGATGTCCGTCGCTCGCCGGCCGCGGGCGCCGCACTGTTGGCGGCCTTGTTCGAGCTCTCGACGACCGGCTTGGCCGCTCGTTCGGGTGGCGCCGCCGCATCGGCCTCGCCGCCTGCCAGGGCCTGCCCGCCGCGCGCGGTGCCGCCCGCCAGCACCACGGCTCCGTGATCGTCTGACAGCTCGACCGGCGGTCTCTCCTGCTGGTCCGGCTGCGGGCGTTGCTCGACCACGGCGGTCGGCCCGGCGCTGCCGTCGTCGGTGCGTGGAGCCGTTGCGGCCGGCACGCTGGCGGAGGCGTCGGCGGCCTTGGGCGGGACACCCGACCGCGCCGTCCGATCGTCGAGCCGCGTCGAGCCGATCGACGCGCCGATGATCATTCCCACGATCGCGCACGCGCCCGCCACCGCGGTCACACCCTTGCCCGACAGCAAATGCCGCGACCGCGCGCCGATGGTTCTCCGCACGGCCGCGGCAACCGCGCCCAGCGTTGTCGCGGCAACCGCGATCACCGCTCCGGCCGTTGCGGCGGCTGACGACGCGGCCGACGGATCGGGGCTCGGCGGCGCAGCCGCAGATGGCCGATGGGCTTCCAGGTGGGTTTCCCCGAGCGCCGTCAAATCATAGCGCTCGCGCGACAGGTCCCATGCGATCAGCCCGCGTTTGACCGCTGTCGTGACCAGCGCCAGCGTATCGGTCCGGCTGCCGGCGACATCCATCAGATCGCCGCGCTGCTTGATCACCGCCAGTGCGGCGCCGAGCCGCAGCCCTTCCTCGTCGAGCGCGGATCGTTCGGGGAACGTGACCGGGCCACGCCCCAGCAGGCGCGACAATATTCTGATGATCATGGTCCACACCTCGGGGTCTTGCCGCGGGCGCAAGCACCGGGCGACGACGCCAGATGCTCGCCGGCATGCGTGGACACCCTACCGTCGCGCGAAGGCACAAATTCGGCGTGCCGCGGCGAAAGTGTGTTTTGATCTGATACGGATCTTCAATTGCTCGCGATCGCGAGGATCTGCTTCAACGCGGCCTCGACCTCGATGACCTCGAGCCGCGCGGCGCGCACGTGCCGCGGCTCGATCTTGCGCCGATGGTCGGCAGCCGCCGCCGGCTCGTCACGATCGGTGCTGCCTGCAGCGCCGCCGTCCGCGGTCTCCGTCGTCGCCGACGGCCCGCGTCGCGCCGGCATCGGCGGCGCCGTCCACGAGTCGAGGAACAGGCGGCCGATGGTCCGGCTCATGACGTGGCGGCGGATGGGCGCATCCTGCGCCGGCTCGGCGCGCCGCGGATCGGACACGGTCTGCTCGGGCACCAGGGTCACCGAGCCGGTGTCACTGATCGTTTCGCCGGTCGTCTGACCCAACTGGATCCTGACGCGATTGATGACGTCGCTCTTTCTGCCGAGCTCGGCGAGCAGGCTCGTCATCTTGATCTCGAGCATCTCGGCGCGCTGCTCGGCACGGCATACGGCAAGCGCGAACTCGGCGCGCAGCAGATCCTTCTTGGCCTGGATCTCTGCGGTCGCCAGCGTCGTTACGTCGCGCAGGCGACGCTCGGTGATGCGAACGGCGCGTCCGTGGACGGCCACAATGATGAGGAGCGCGACCAGGCTCGCCGACAGGAAACCCAACCCGAAAATCATCAACTGCTCGACCATGACTGACTCACCTCCGCGACCACAACCCCCGCCTGACTGTTTGGCGCGTGGCGTGGCCGGCTCCTGACAGGGACGGCAGCGTCCCGTCGGTTGTCGGGTTTTCTGAGGCGATCCGGTGTCGACATCGCGGGCAAACCGCATTCATGTCGCGCACTGGTACAAACAGGAGTTGGTGCGGAGCGCATCGCCACGAGCCGCGCGACGCATGTTTATGGGGAATGCCGGACGATGATTGCGTGCCTTGTGAATCTCGCGCCTCGGCTGAAGCGCCGGATCACTTCGCGCGCTCGCCGACGCTCCGGATCATGTCGCAAGCGGTCCGCCGGCGCCGGGCCGGCCGACGCAACACCCTTGCGGAATGCCCCGGACTTCCGGTAGAACAGCCGGCGAGCGCTGCGCGCATCGGCTTTAACCCGCGGTTAACCGCTGTCCGCGACCTTGGAGCGCTCGAACGAGGGTTTCTGGCGATGTCGACGCGCTGGTACGATTGCGCGATCCGACGGGCGGCCGCAGCGGCCGGGCCCGGCCGAAACCCCATTCTCGGTGGTCTCCTGCTCCTTATCAGCCCCTGAGGGCCGGCTGGGCGCTGAGCGCCTGGGCACTCGGGGGACTTGAGCGAGATTGACCCCTTGAAGCGCCCAGACTCGAGCGGCGCGACCGACGAGAAGGATGACTTCCATGAGCCAGCAAGGTTCCGAGTCCACGAAACAGTCGGAGTCCGACCGCGTCGTCATCTTCGACACGACGCTGCGCGACGGCGAGCAGTCGCCCGGCGCCACCATGACCCACGAGGAGAAGCTCGCGGTGGCCGAGCTGCTCGACCAGATGGGCGTCGACATCATCGAGGCGGGCTTCCCGATCGCCTCCAACGGCGACTTCGAGGCGGTCCAGGAGATCGCCCGGCGCACCAGGAACGCCGTGGTGTGCGGCCTGGCGCGCACCTCCAATGCCGACATCGATCGCGCCGGCGAGGCGATCCGTCCGGCCCGGCGCGGGCGCATCCACGCCTTCATCGCGACCTCTCCGGTCCACATGAAGTGGAAGCTGCAGATGGAGCCGCAGCAGGTCTATGAGATGTCGATCGCCGCCGTGACGCGGGCGCGCAACTACACCGACGACGTCGAGTGGTCGTCCGAGGACGGCACCCGCTCGGAGCTCGACTTTCTCTGCCGCTGCATCGAGGCGGCGATCAAGGCCGGCGCCACCACCATCAACATTCCCGACACCGTCGGCTACACGGTGCCGGACGAGTACTACGACCTTTTCCGCAAGGTGCGCGAGCGCGTGCCCAATTCCGACAAGGCGCGGTTCTCGGTGCATTGCCACAACGACCTCGGCATGGCGGTGGCCAATTCGCTCGCCGGCGTGCGCGCCGGCGCCCGGCAGATCGAATGCACCATCAACGGCATCGGCGAGCGCGCCGGCAACACCGCGCTCGAGGAGGTGGTGATGGCGATGCGGGTGCGCAACGACGTGCTGCCGTACTGGACCGCCATCGACGCCAGGATGCTGACTCCGGCCTCGAAGCTGGTGGGCGCCGCGACCTCGTTCCCGGTGCAGTACAACAAGGCGATCGTCGGCCGCAACGCCTTCGCCCACGAGTCCGGCATCCATCAGGACGGCATGCTGAAGAACACCCAGACCTACGAGATCATGCAGCCCGAGGACGTCGGCGTGAAGCAGACCTCGCTGGTGATGGGCAAGCATTCGGGGCGTCACGCCTTCGTCCACAAGCTGGAGGAGCTGGGCTACCGGCTCGCCGGCAACCAGATGGAGGATGCCTTCGTGCGCTTCAAGGCGCTCGCCGACCGCAAGAAGCACGTCTACGACGAGGACATCGAGGCGCTGGTCGACGAGGAGATCGCGACCGCCCAGGACCGCATCAA
>Ga0209415_10005180_pt1 | contig 23520 bp, 20 predicted proteins | sample PeaSoiSIISIP2007_FD_187696 | JGI IMG/M metagenome (GOLD analysis project Ga0209415, IMG submission 187696) | Peat soil microbial communities from Weissenstadt, Germany - SII-SIP-2007 (SPAdes) (version 2) | ecosystem: Environmental > Terrestrial > Soil > Wetlands > Peat | place: Germany... | reverse complement strand
GTAATTGACATCGGCAGCCGAAAAATTCTTAAGGTCATTGATTTTGGCCACGGGGTGCGGCCACACTGTCCGATCTATGACCCGGTATTCCGAAAAATCTACATAACCACCGAAATCGATGAAACGGTAACCATCGTCGATCCAGGGTCCTATAATATTGTCGGCTTCATTCCCACCGCCCAAAAGCAGTCTCATATGCTGGCAATTACACATGATGGACGGCGCGGTTATACCGCAAATGTCGGGCCGGGCACGGTTTCCGTGTTGGATCTGAGAGCGCAAAAATCAATTGCGATTATTCCGATTTCCGGGCAGACGCAGCGAATCTCAATCTCCAACGATGACAAAATGGTTTTCACCGCGGATCAAACTTCGCCCCGACTCGCGGTAATTGATACCTCTACGAATCAAGTTGCATCATGGGTGACGCTGCCGGCGCCGGGTTACGGAACAGCTTCAACTGCGGATGGTCGAAAACTGCTGGTGACGGTTCCGTCGCTCAATAAAGTGGCCGTCGTCGATCTCCAATCACTAAAAGTTGAGCGCACCATTGAAGTCCCTCCGCATCCGACGGAGATACTCGTGCGTCCCGATGGGCAAGTTGCTTACGTTTCCTGCGGGGCCAGCGCTCAGGTAGCCGCGATTGACTTGTCGCAATGGAAAGTGGAAAAAATCATTAACGCAGGTAAGGGGGCGGATGGATTGGCGTGGTCCCCTTAGGACCTCAGAGCAAGAGATTCCAAGAACGCCATCGTTTCCAAACTCTCGAACCTACCGTTTGCCGGAGTCGGCCATGATTTTCATCTCCGCAACTTCATGACGCAGTTCTTCCAAGCGGTAACGCACGCGCAAGAGAATCAGCATCACCCCCGTAAGCGCGATAAAACAAAACAAGAGCACCCATTTCATTTGTGGTGCGAGGCCCGAGTTCTGTCCGCCGAGAAGGACCGGAGCAGGATGCTGCGTGCGGAACCAGCGGTTGGCCATATAAACGAGCGGGACATCCAAAAACGCAAAGACTCCATACACTGCTGATACGACAGCTTTTCGTTCCGGATCATCCAGCAGGCCGCGAAGCAACAAATAGGAAACGTAGAGCACCCAGAGAATGAACGTCGTGGTGAGCCTCGCGTCCCACACCCACCAAACTCCCCACACCGGCTTCCCCCAGATGGGACCGGTGACGAGAACCACGGTAGTGAAGGCGACGCCCACTTCCGCGGAACTGACACCGAGCCAGTCGGATTTCGGCGAGCGGTTTACGAGGTACATGATATTAGCGATGAAAGTGATGAAGAATGCGATGAACGCGATAATCGCGCTGGGCATGTGGAAATAGAAGATGCGCTGGATGTCGCCCATGGAGCGCTCGGTGGGCGCCACGTAAAGGGCGGCGTAACCCGCTGCGCCCATCAAGAGCGCTGAGGCTAAGACGGAAGCGCCGAGGCCCGGAATTCCACGGACTTCTGACGTAGACATGGGCTGCTATTCCTCCAGTAAGTAGCCGCCAAAAAGCCAAGTGGCGGTCAAAAATATCACGTCGAACGCCAGCAGGAACACGATCCAGTTCAGCTGTAGTTCCGGCGGATCGGAAAGCAGTCCCGCCGTGGCTTCCGTGCTGGCGATCAAGATAGGTGCCAGCGCGGGGAGCATGAGCAACGGCAACAAAAGCTCGCGCATGCGCGCTTGCGATGCGATGGCCGAAAAAATGGTTCCGACCGTGGCGATGCCGAGCGAACCGAGCAACATGACAACCGTCACCTGTGCCGCCACCGAGGCCAGGGGCACATCATATAGCACGGAGAAGGCAGGCAGAAGCACGAGCTCCACAAGCAATAGAAAACAGAAATTCGCAAGGAGTTTGCCGGCCAGGATCGCAAAGGGATCTATGGGCGCGAGCCGGAGCGCGCCCAGGGTGTCGTTGGTCCGCTCGCGGCTGAACGAGGGTTGGAGCATAAGAGAAGCCGCGAAAAGAATTGAAATCCAGAGGAGGCCGGGGCCGAAGCGGCGCGATTCTCCGATGGTAGGGTCGAATGCAAAACTGAAAAGGAAAACCACAATCAGGACGAAAACGAGAGTGGAAATCAGCAGCTCGAAGGAACGGAACTCGGCTCGCAATTCCTTTGTGAGAATCGCAAAGGAAGCGCGAGAGAGAGTCATCGATCGCCCATTGACACTCATGACGCCGAACCTCTGCTCGAACCCTGTTCCCCGGGAGCTGAAGTGGCTTCGCTTTCGATCACGGCGCGGGCATCGCCATCGGGGCCGCTATCGGCGGCCAGCGAGCCATTCCGCATGGCGATGGCCCGGGTGGCGAGTGCCAGAGCTTCATCCTGTCCGTGCGAACTCATGAGCACAGTTCCGCCTGAGCGGCGGAATTCGCGAAGTGTGGTGGCGAGCCATGCAGCGCCTTCGCGGTCAAGACCCGCGCCCGGTTCATCGAGAAGCAGGAGCGAGGGAGCCGCGAGCATCGCTCGGGCGATGGCCAATCGCTGGCGCATGCCGCGTGAAAAAGTGCGCACCAGATCGCGCGCGCGGTTGGCAAGGCCGGCCGGTTCCAGAGCGGCTAAGGCTCGCTGCTCGGGATTATTCAAGTCATAGAGGCGAGCGAAGAAACGAAGATTTTCTTCGGCGGTAAGCTCGTCATAGAGCATGGTGAAATGGCCGACCATGCCGATTCGCCGCTTGACGTCGGCCGGTACAGTATTTTTGGGAAAGAGGAAATTGACTCTGCCGGAAGTGGGACGAACGAGTATTGCAGCCATGCGCAACAGCGTTGTTTTGCCGGAACCGTTCGGCCCAACCAGAGCAACGAATTCACCCGGAGAAATTAGCAGAGTCAATTGACGGAGAGCGACCAGGGACCCATAACGCTTTTCGACCTTATCGAATGAAATGGAGAGTCCTGCGTTCAACTCGGAAGTGGATGAGGCGGCGGCCACGCCTGAAGATCAGCCTCGAACCAGATCGCGAAGGATTTTTTCGGCGCGGGCGCGCTGCTCGGCGTACTCCTGATCGGAAATGGTGCCCGCCTGGTGGCGAAGTTCGAGCTTGAAGAGGGTATCTTTCAACTGATCGAGGCTGGTGCCCACTTCGTGGTCCACGGCACTCATTGTTTTATTTGCCGCTAATTCGAGCTGAACCGGTGATGGTGATTCCATCGCTTGTGGAGGGGTGAGGGCAGGAGCAGCCTTGGGTGGCTTGTTCTTCTGGCGCGGAGTATGCGGGACAGCCGATCCATTGGCAACGCCAGTTGCTGCTCCATTCAGAGCGGGCTTGCGATATAGATAGCCCGCGCCAAGAAAGAAGAGAGCCGCGAAGCCGCCAACTAATACCCATTTGAGTGTGTCGAGTTTTGGCGGTACGGCCGTGACGGCAACGCCAGTGTCCCCTCCGCCTGTATCCGCCTGGCCTTGCCCGGTGTCGGAGGGAGGAGGCGCAGTACCCGACACGGAAACAAAAATCGGTGTCGAGGCAGGAACTGAATCGCGCGTGTAAACATTCATTCCTTGATTCATGCCTGCAGACTGGAACCCTTCGGAGGAAAGAGTCATGGTCGGAGGCACCATCAGCGCCACGCTACTTACTGAATACACGGACGGCAGGCTCAACGAAATTTTATTGGACGGATAAGGGAGCTCGTAAGAGATAAGGACATCGCTTTCACCGGGGCGAAACGCGTAGGCGATGGCTTTTCGGTTACCACCGCGATCCATGGTGCCCTGAGTGACCGGCATCTTTTCCGGGCCCTGCACGGAAACCTGAAGGTTTTCGATTCCATCCGGCGTTTGAAACTCAAAATCGCCATCTTGCTTCATGAATGTAACCGGAGGACTTGACTGGTTCTGAACCTGATACTCCTCACCCACACGAAGGTTGGCACCATTGGGCTGGAAGAAGATCAGCCTTCCAGGGAATTGAATGGTCTTGGGATCCCTTGATGGCTCGAACACTTGCACGTCGGCAGCACTGCTGCCCGGTGGAAGCATGGCATGGAAATTGTTCCCTTTGTAAATCGCGCGGATCAGCATGGGCATCTGGCCGGTGGGCGTGTAGGTCAGTTGATAGTGACCTTCGGCGTCCGTTCTTGTGTTGGCGACGGTTTCCATGCCGGTTTGCAGGTTGAGTAGAATCACATCCACGCCCGCGGCAACCTTCCCGTTGGTCCCGTTGCGGACCGTGCCTTTATATGTGTTCGCCGAAGCTGCCCCGGCCGCAAACGTCACCAACGCGACCAAAGCCATCAATGTTCTGGCGAAGGGAGAAACAAAACGGATCATGGAGCCGCCTTTTCCGCAGGAACGGGGACACGTCGCCCAACCAGTGAAGGGCTGCCGGTCTCCTGTTCAATTTCGGAGAGAACCACCGCAGCTTCCAATTCCAGTGCCTGACGCGAGTCCTCAAAATCCTTTTCGGAGAATTTGCCCGCGCGGTGTTCAAATTTCAGATCGCGCAGATTTTCGTAGATGGCCTCGCGGCGCTCCAGGAGCTGATCGAGATGCGAACGGTGCGGAGCCGAATCGGCCGGGTCGGCATCGATCCCGAAAACAAAAATAAAAACGGCAAAGGCCAGAGCGAGACATGCCAGAGTGATGGGAATATCGCCGAACGAGCCCTGGGTCTGGAGAATGGAAGCGAACGAGAGGAATATCATGGTCAATCCTCCGTCTCGCGGTTTGCAAGATCGCGCGCACGGGCCATGGCATCCGGGGAAAACTTGGACTGCAATTCGCGGCGCGCTTGCGCTGCAACAGGAATCTGTTTCCGCCATTGCATGATGACCAGCGAGACGAGCCCTAAGCCAACCACGAATGCTATACCCGGAAGCAAAACTGCCAGGCGGTTAAATCCCTTGTTTGGTGGAGAAGAAAGCACCTGGTCGCCATACTCCTGGACAAAATCCTGAACGACGAGATCGTCGGCCTGGCCAGTGGAAATGTGCGCTTCCAATTCTTTTAGCATGGGCGCCGAGCTGGGGCAATTGATGTGATTGCATTGGATCAAAACCTGATTACAGCCGCACATGCACATCAATCTCAATCCAACAACTTTGGCGCGGTCAGAGTGATCCGCATTGGCGCGCGGAACCAGCAGCGACGCGACCGCCAGAAAAGTCACGGCGGCGTAGGACAACCATGCCTTCGAGTTGGATTTAGTCGCTGCCATGAGAGTGAACCGGGGCCTGGATAACTTGCTGGCCTCCCAGCGTGGTAACCGGCTGGCTCGCCGCTTGAATCGCCAGAACAGGAGCGCGATTGGGCATGAGCGCGAGGAGAGTGCCAAGCACGACGACGACGCCCCCAAGCCAAATCCATTTCACCAGCGGATTCAGATAGATGTGGATGATCGGCTGGTCGTTATCCGGGCTGCGTCCGGCGTAAACCACGTAGAGGTCTTCGCGCAGGGTGGAATAAATCGCGACCATGGTGCCGGATTCCTGATTGGCGTCATAAAAACGCTTTTCGGGATAGAGCATCATCACTTGTTGGGTGCCGCGATCCGCTTCGATGCTGACGCGCTCGGAAGTGTAATTGGGTCCCTGGGTGGAATCGAAGGCCTGGCAGACCAGAGTGTAATTGCCGATGGTAGCCTTCGTTCCCGTGGTCATTTCCACCTGCTTATCCTGATTGAAGGCCTGCCCGGAAATACCGACGAAAACCAGCACGATTCCGATATGAACAACATAACCGCCGTAACGGCGCGTGTTCCGCAGAGTTAGTTGGATGAGCGACGAAAAGAAATTCTCCCCGGAGCGCGCGCGAATGACCATCGCTCCGCGAATAAATTCCGAAGCGATGGTAAGCGTTACAAAAACAGAAAGAACTACGCAAGTGAGCGAGAACAAATCCGTCCACCCGAGAGGCCAGGCGATGGCGCCCGCGACGATGCCGCCCAGCAGCGGCCAACCAAAATTCTTCTTCAGGCTTTCGAGCGAAGTGCGGCGCCAGGCCAGCAACGGGCCCACACCGGTCAGGAAAAGGAGCATGAGTCCGATGGGGATGTTGATCTTGTTAAAGAAAGGGGCGCCGACGCTGATCTTTTGTCCCGTAAACCATTCGGAGAGCACTGGGAAGATTGTCCCGGAAAGTATGGCCACGCAAGCGACTAAGAGGATGAGGTTGTTGAAGAGGAAGCTGGATTCGCGGGAGACCAGCGAATCGAGCTGATTGTCACTCTTCAAATAGTCACGGTTCTTCAGGAAAGCGAGCAGGCAAGCCGCAAAGATGACTCCGAGAAACCCCAGGAACCACGGACCAATGTCGGATTGAGCAAAGGCGTGAACGGAGTTGACCATGCCGCTGCGCGTCAAGGTGGTACCAAATATGCAAAGCATGAAAGTGATGAAGACCAGCCAGAAATTCCAGACCTTCATCATGCCGCGCTTTTCCTGCATCATCACGGAATGTAAAAAGGCCGTGCCGGTGAGCCAGGGCATCAGGGATGCGTTTTCCACGGGATCCCAACCCCAGTAGCCTCCCCAACCCAGGACGGCGTAGGCCCAATGCGCACCAAGCAAAATCCCGACACTTTGAAAGCACCAGGCAATCATGGTCCAGCGGCGGGTGAGGTGGATCCACTTTTCCCCCGGGTACCGGCCGATGAGAGCGGCCAGAGCAAAGGCAAAAGGAATGGTGAAGCCGGTGTAACCTGAATAGAGCATCGGTGGATGGATGATCATTTCCGGATATTGCAAGAGTGGCGTGAGACCATGCCCATCGGGCTGCGTGATCCAACTGATAACCCCGCCCGGGCCCGTTTGACCGATTAATTTGAACGGGCTGGCGATGAAATTATTCATGATGAGGAAAAACAATTGAACGGAGGCAAGAATGATGCCAACGAAAGGCATCAGCTCGGGGTGCTTGCTGCGGTAGGTCCACAGCACGGAAAAAACATAAATGGAGAGAAGGAAGCTCCAGAAAAGCAACGAACCTTCCTGGCCCGCCCACAAGGCTGGAAATTTGAAAAACGTCGGCAAGGCGCGGCTGCTGTGTTGAACAACGTAGGCAATGGCGAAATTATCGGTGACGAAAAGATAGACCAGGCTGACCGTGGCCATCATGATCAGGATGCAGACGGCCATTCCCGAATTGCGGGCGCTTTTTACGAGCAGCGGATTGCGGGTCCGGACAGCAAAAATGCCGCCGACGATTGCGTAGAGAGCGCAGACGAAGGCAAGCAGTAAGGCAAACGATCCGAAAAGATCCATTAACCTATCCTCGCCGTTGCGAACGCCGACAACTGGGCGAGCGAACTATTTTGTGGCCGGGGTTGGAGCGATTTCATACTTTGACGCGCACTTCGCCTGCACCTGCTCGGCGGTAAACTTTCCATCCGAGCCCAATCTCCCTTCGACCAAAGCCTGGGCATCATCCTTAAACGTGTCGGGCAGGGGCGCGGTGCCGGTATAGCTCACGGGAAGCTTGCGGTTTTCCTCGATAAGAACAAAATCCACGCGTCCCGGCAGGTGCTGGATGGTACCCTGCGCCACGTACCCGGAAACACGCATGCGCTGGCGCAATTCGCCTTGCTTCATGGTCGAAAGCTCAGAGATGGTGTGGTAATAGGTCTTGCTTTCCCGGGCTCCGACCCATCCCAGTGTTACCAGAGTCACGACGATAATTCCTACACCGACGCCGAATTTTGCTTTGGTGTTCAACGATCGCTGCCTCTCCCCGGCAGTGTGTTTCTATCGCGAATTCTACCATAGAGAGGCGAGCGGTATGTGACGGCGGTCACACAAGTGGATACCTGAACACAAGTACAGGTTGAGTTATGCGGAGGCGGCGTCCGAAAGGGACAGAAGAGCTCGGATGTGCGCGACGCCTGCGGCATCTCCGGCAGCGGGGATTTCAATTCCCTGCCCTTCGGCGATGAGTTGTGGGCCGAATCCCGCTTTGCGGAGCAGGTCAGCCAAGCCGGGAGCGGCTGGCGCGAGGAGTGCGATCTGTCGGGGCTTGTAAGAAAACTGGATGCGCTTGATGAGAACCGGGCCGTATCGGGTGGCGAGATTTTCGTTCTTCGAGTCACTCGCTGATGAATTCAAGTTGATGGGACATTCCACCAGGCGCGAGAGAAATACACCGCGGCGCTGCAGGTCACTGAGTTGGCCCCCAGGGCTGCTTCCCCCTCCGGATGTGACGCATTGGAGAAGTCCCTGGAGATAATCGCGGGCATTCGGGCCGACGGCTTGCTGCTCCCAGGCGTAGAGATCATCCAACAAGCGTGCGGGCGGAGATGTGCAAACGAGAAGAAGCCCGATGTGAATTGGACGATAACGCGTAATAAGTTCGAGGCGTGCCAGGCGCTCGCGGATGTGCACGGGCGAGGCGGGCTGGCCGCAGGAATCGCACAGGATGGGACGAATTATGGCCATCATTGAATTGGGAACTATCGTAGAACAGTCGGAGATTTGAGGCAATGCGCGTTCAATTCGGCATCGGCAAGGATTGGGCGCCCCACCCTGAGGAGCGGGACGCCCTGAATTTGCGTTGGGCGCCGACGGGGTGGTCCGGGGTGGTCGGCGGAGCCAAGCGCCATATTATTTTTCTCTATTTGGTTAAACACCGAGAATCCGAGAAAGTTGCGGCGGACGATTTACAGAAGAAGCAGGACGAAGGGTGTTATTCAGCGCTTCAATACGCCGCGGAGGCAACCCTTCAGCTCAGGGCTTACTTTTTTTATTTCCATGCCAGCCATGACCATAAATTTGCAAGAAATCATTTCGCGCGTTTCATCGTCATCGGGCAACTTACACTCGACACGGCAATATTGGCAATCCTGGTTCCAACAGAAACGCCCGTAAGGGATCGTCTCCGGACTAATGAATTGGAAGCAACGGAGCAAAGAGTTTTTCTCAGGAACTTGGAATTCCTTGCCCATGATTTTTATGGGAACCAGTTTTTCGTAGGGACGAAAGGGGCCCGGCACGTCGTTATCCTTCTCACTGGGGAGCGCATCGCTTTTCTCGAAGTCGTGGAACTCAATGATCTTCGATGTAAGTTTCGTGGCAGTTTTCGTTTCCAAGTTCCGCTCCTGTGAGGTACGACGAGCGTAAAGCACAGTGCGGTGGCGCTCAAGGACTGCTTGAGAGAGTTTGACGTATCAGCCAAGTACCAGGACGAATCGCCGCTGCAGCCGCGGTCCGCTTTCAGGCCGCGCGAGCCAGACGGTCATATTCGTCACCGGATTCATTGGGCAATAAAACCCAAATGGTATAGATACCCAGAGCCGTTCCAAGCGGAATGTGAAAGAGATCGAGGAATCCCGCCACGATTGCGACCGCGCGCGCCCAAGGCTGACGCTCCAGGAGCCCCCAGCCGGCAATGATGGAAAGAGCCGCGTGTAGGCCGACGATGATGGCCACGGAATTGAAAATTCCTCTTAAGAACGGAGGGAAGCCGCCGCCCCCCGGGAAAGCGACACCGCCGTGGAAAAACACGTTGCCGAGCATGAAAAGGACCATGCAGGCGACAAAACTCATGGCGCCGGCGACGAGCCAGAGTATAGCCAGGATCTGGATGTTGCGCTCCACCTTACCCTGATGCTCCAATGGCACGAGGGCCAAGCCAGCCGGCTTGCCGCAGGACGGACAAAACCGGTTACCCTCCGGCATCTGAGAACCACAACGGTCGCAGAACATCGCACACCTCCCACTCTGTTCTTAGATACGAGTGTAAAGCTGAAAAAGTTTCCTGAAGCGCAGTGATGAATCAGGCGGCGGGGGGTGTGAAAAAACGGCCCATGTTGCGGAAGCGCTGGTAACGCTTGTCGAGCAGCTCCGTCAAGGGAATGGACGACAATTGCTCAACCGCAAGAAGAAGCATGGGATCCAGCAGGCGGGCGGCAGCTTCATGGTCGGCATGTGCGCCGCCGTCGGGCTCGGGAACTATCCCATCAATCAAATCGAGCTCCATGAGATCGTGACCCGTAATCTTCAGAGCTTCCGCAGCGGTCTCTGCTTTGGCCGAATCGCGCCACAAGATTGAAGCGCACCCCTCGGGGGAAATGACCGAGTAGATAGAATTTTCCATCAGCAAAACGCGGTCGCCGACAGCAATGCCCAGCGCCCCTCCTGACCCTCCCTCACCCGTTATCGTGACGATAATGGGTACCGGCAGGCGCGCTATTTCCCGGAGGTTGTGCGCGATGGCTTCCGCCTGACCTCGCTCTTCCGCGTCAATGCCCGGGTATGCGCCCGGGGTATCCACAAAAGTGAAAATGGGCCGGCCGAATTTCGCAGCCAGGCGCATCACCCGCAATGCTTTGCGATATCCCTCGGGTTTTGCCTGGCCGAAGTTACGCACCAGGCGTTGCTTGGTGTCGCGTCCCTTTTGATGGCCGATGATGGCGACCGGCCTGTTATGAAATTTTGCCAGTCCGGTAACGAGAGCGGGGTCATCGCCGTAGGCGCGATCGCCGTGCAACTCGGTGAAATCGGTGAACAACATTCGGACATAATCCAGCGTGTAGGGTCGCTGCGCGTGGCGCGCGAGCTGAGTTCGCTGCCAAGCGCCGAGATTAGCGAAGAACTCGCGCCTGAGTTCATTGACTTCATCGCGCAAACGGGCAATGTCAGGGACGGGTGTTTCCCCCGTGGAAATCCGCTGGAGGTCCTCGAGATCCTTCTCGAGGCGGTCAATTTCAGCGCGGCGGCTTTTCATGTCCATGGTCTTGCGAACACTTCTTCCAAATATGCCCGATTGCAGCTAGTTGTATGACCCGCGCGAAGCGGCACGCGCGGATTCGCGGACGACTTCAACCGAATCCGGACCACAAATATCCTGCAATTCTTCGATCAGGGCGCGGTCGGCGCGAACGTGCTTGTCCGCCGCCAGACGGAGGATTCCCCCCTCGGTAGAATAAAACTCAAACTCAACGGCGCAAACACCCGGGCGCGCGCCGAGCAGATCTTTCAGCATGTCGAGCATGCCATCGTTGACGGAGTCGCGACCCAATCGCACACGAACCAGAGAAGCGGGAGGCTCGGCGACGTCCTCTATGGGAGTTGCGTCGCTGGCGACCAACCGAGTCCCGGCATCTTCCACGTTGACTCTGCCGCGCAGCAAGAGCATCGCGCCGGTCTTGAGCACGGCCTCCAATTTAGCGAATGATTCGGGAAAAACGAGGACTTCCACCATGCCCGTGGGATCCTGCAACGAAAGGATGGCCCAACGGGCCCCTTTGCGGGAACGCATAGCCCGGATGGAAACGATGATCCCGGCAACGGCAACTTCTTCTCCGGCGGAGCGGTTTTCAAATGTGCCCAGCTCGATGGCACGCAAATCGCGCAAGCGGTCGGCGTATTTCGAGAGCGGGTGGCCGCTCACGTAGAAACCCATGGTGGAGTATTCCCCCGCGAGACGGTCATGCTCCGGCCAAGGATCGGCTTCGGCAAGTTCGCGGCGGTAGATTTCAGCGGGGAGTGAGCCACCAAAAAGCCCTGATTGCCCGACGGAACGATGATGACCCATTCTTTGTGCCGAGGTGATGGCGTCGTCCATGGAGGCGAAGAGGCGTTCGCGCTGGCCGAGAGAATCCATGGCGCCGGATTTGATGAGGCTTTCCAACGCGCGTTTATTAAGGACGCGAGGGTCAACATCGTCACAGAAATCGTAAATAGTTTTGAAACTGCCCAGGCGCACTCGAGATTCGATGATGCCCCGGGCGGTGCCCTCGCCGACATTCTTAATGGCCGCGAGGCCGAAGCGGATGGCCTCACCGACCGGAGTGAAATTCAAGTCGCTGGAATTCACGTCGGGAGGGAGAACGGTGATGCCCATGCCGCGCGCTTCGTTGATGTACTTCACCACTTTATCGGTGTTGCCGGTTTCTGAGGTGAGAAGCGCGGCCATGAATTCAACCGGGAAATGTGTTTTCAAGTAGGCGGTCTGGTAGGCGAGCAACGCATAGGCGCAGGAGTGCGACTTGTTGAAGCCGTAGCCCGCGAATTCTTCCATTAAATCGAATATGCGCTCGGCTTTTTTCGCCGGCAATTTATTGCTCTCGCAGCCGGCGAGAAATTTGGTGCGTTGAGCCGCCATCTCTTCCGGCTTCTTCTTGCCCATCGCTTTTCGGAGCAGGTCGGCCTGGCCCAGCGAGAAACCCGCCAGGCGATTGGCGATCTGCATCACCTGTTCCTGGTACAGGATCACTCCGAAAGTCTCCTCGAGAATGTCTTTCAGCTCGGGCAAATCGTAGGTGACTTTTTTCTTGCCGTGCTTCCGATTGATGAAGTCGTCGATCATGCCACCCTGGATGGGGCCCGGGCGGTACAAAGCGTTTAGCGCGGTGAGATCTTCAACGCGCGTGGGCTGGTAGCGGCGAAGGATGTCGCGCATCCCATGCGACTCAAACTGGAAGATGGCTGTAGTTTCACCGCGGGCGAAAAGTTTGTAGGTCGCTTCGTCGTCCAGCGGCAGGCCGGAAAGATCAACCGCCTGGCGGCGATTCTGGGCAATCAGTTTCACTGCGTCGTCAATGACCGTGAGTGTTGTTAGGCCGAGGAAATCCATTTTCAGCAGGCCAAGACGGTCGAGCGCCTTCATATCGTATTGCGTGATGATTTCATCCCGATTCGTTTTGTAAAGGGGAACGATTTCGGTGAGAGGACGCGGTGAAATCACGACTCCGGCGGCGTGTGTGGAAGCGTGACGGGAGAGTCCTTCCAGGCGCTGGGCGATTTGGAAAAGATCCGCCACGCGAGGATCGCTTTCGATGGCCTGACGAAGCTGCGGGGCCTGTTCGAGTGCATCCTTGAGCTTGATGTTAAGAGTTGTGGGAACAAGTTTTGCCAGGCGATCCACTTCGCCATAAGGCATGTCCATCGCGCGACCAACGTCCTTAATAGCTGCTTTGGCCGCCATAGTGCCGAAGGTGATGATTTGGGCGACGTTGTCGCGTCCATACTTTCCCGTGACGTATTCGATGACTTCGCTGCGACGGCGCATGCAGAAATCAATGTCAATATCAGGGAGAGAGACGCGCTCGGGATTCAGGAAGCGCTCGAACAACAAATCGTATTGCATGGGATCTACGTCGGTGATGCGAAGTGCGTAGCTAACCAGGCTGCCGGCCGCGGATCCGCGACCGGGGCCCACCGGGATTCCCTGTGCGCGGGCGTAACGAATGAAATCCCAAACCACAAGGAAATAACCGGGGAATTTCATCCGCTTAATCATGCGGATTTCATCGCTGAGCCGGACTTCGTAATCGGCAAGAGAGCGGCGCAGGTTTCCCGCAGCGGCCTGAGACTCCAAGTGCTGGGCGCGTTCAGCAAATCCTTCGCGGACCACTTTTTCAAAATGGCTGTCGGGGGTTTCGCCGCAGGGAACCTGGAATTCCGGGAAAGGGCTGGCAACCTGCTCGATTTTCAAATTGCAGCGCTCGGCGATGGTCCAGGTGCGCTCCAGAGATTCCGGGATTTCGCGGAAAATGTGGGCCATCTCCTGCGCGCTCTTGAAATAAAACTGGTCGGTGGGAAACTTCATGCGGTGCGCATCGCTCATGACCTTGCCGGTTTGAATGCAGAGCAGGACTTCTTGGGCACGAGCGTCGGCCTGGGTTAGGTAATGACAATCATTTGTGGCTACCAGCGGGATGCCGCTTTCCTTGGAGAGCCGGACGATGTCCTGATTGAGTTTCTTTTCGATTTCCAATCCCTGGTCCTGCACTTCAAGGAAAAAGTTCCCCTTGCCAAAAATATCGCGGAGGCGATGTGCGGATTCGCGTGCTTTTTCGTAACCCCCCTCGAGCAAGCCTTCATTTACTTCCCCGCTCAAGCAAGCGGACAGAGCAATTAATCCTTTGCTGTGTTTGGCGAGGAGGTCATGGTCAATCCGCGGTTTGTAATAAAAACCCTCGAGGTATCCGGCGGAAACAAGCTTGATTAAGTTCTGATAGCCCTCGGCGTTTTCACAAAGCAGCACTAGATGATTGGTTCCACGATAACCGGGCGCGCTGCCCGCATCGCGAGCTGCGTTTTTGCCCGGACCGCTATTCAGACGCCCCGCGCCATTTGGTTTCGTGGAACCATTTGCGTGACCGTTTCCCGACTGACGTTGCTGAACGGAATCGGTGCCTCGGTCGTGGCGGCTTCCCTTGGCCACATAAACTTCGCACCCGATGATAGGTTTTACTCCGCGAGTGGTTGCCTCATGATAAAAATTCTGCGCCGCAAACAAATTGCCGTGATCGGTCACGGCCACAGCGGGCATGGAGCGGCGCGCCGATTCCTCAGTGAGCGACTTGATTTCGCAGGCTCCGTCGAGAAGGCTGTAATCGGTGTGCAGATGTAAATGGACGAATCGTGGAGCAGATGGCATGGACTCCGACATTCTAATCCGGTCGGCTGAGTTTCGCTACCGGACTACTTTCGCTTTTTTGAGCCGCTGTTTTTCTTGGCTTGCGATTTGCCTTTTGCCGGCGCCTTGCCCTTCACCGCGTGGACCGATTTGCCTCCAGGTACAGGCTTTATGTTCGCGGCGGCCCTGGCCCTTGCTGCCTGCATCGCTTCCAGTTTTCCGGCGGCCTTGTCATGACTCTTGAGCGCAGGCTTCTTCTTCTCCTCCTTCACGGGCTTCTTAGGAGATTCCTTGATCCCCGAAAGTTTACGGAGAAGCCGGGTGCGATCCTCGGGAGTCTTGCCCTTCCCCGCGAGTTGCATATGGAAGAAGTCCTCAACGACCTTGTCAAATTTCGGACCGCGAGGCATCCCCAGGGCCTCCAGCTCATTGGCCACCGAGGGAATGTTGAGCTGGATCGGGCGCCATTTCTGAAGATAATTGCGCATCTTCGCACGAGCCTGCGAGTTCTTGGATTCCGCCATCAGATACGCGACCAGATCCAGGGGCGTCTTCTCCAACAAGGCAAATGCGTCTCGGGGAACGGCGGTTTTCCGGCCGGCTAGGAGCTTTTCCACTTTCTTCGCTTCCGATTCCAATTTAAGAATGGCGGCGATGTCCGGGGCGCGAAATTTGGCGCGATGCAACACGCTGCTCATCTCACTCGAACTCAGGCGGCCGAGGATTGCGGCGGCAGTGGGAATTGCCAGCCGCGGGCGCAATCCAGCGGACAATAAATCCTCACGCGCCCGGCCCAAGCGGATAAGGGCGTCATAATCAGGATGCCGTCTGGCCAATTGTGGGGCAACGGTGTTGAGCAAGCCATTCGTCTCCCAGGCTTTCAAAACCGCGCCGGGCTTATCCTCGCGGGTAAGCTGTCTCAATTCTTCGCCTGCCTCTTCGGGCGAAATTTGGTCGAACAAACCCCGGTCAATGGCCAGATCAAACCATTCCTTCGTTCGGGTCTCCAATTTCAGGCCGAGCCGGGCGGCAAATCGCAACGAGCGAAGCAGCCTGACCGGTTGATTCGTGAAACTGTGGATGGAGAGAGCGCGCAGTTCCTTCTTTTCGAGGTCGGAAAGCCCATTGGTGGGATCAAGAAGCAGGCCGCGCGAAGCTGGATTCAGGGAAATCGCGATGGCATTGAGCGAGAAATCGCGGCGGCGAAGATCTTCCATGATAGTGGACCAGCGAATTTCAGGTGTGGTTCCGGGACGAATGTAAACTTCATCACGCGCGGCGGAAACGCTGCCATCCACGTCACCGGAGAAAATCAATTCGGCGCGGCGGAGCCTCTCGTCTTCTTCCAACACTTGCGCGCCACCCTTTTCCAGTTCGCGCACGATGCGGGAGGGATTCCCCTCGACGATGAAGTCAAGGTCGCGGATGGGCATGCCGGAGATCAGATCGCGGACCGCGCCCCCTGCCAGATAAACGTTGGAGCTTGTGATCGCGCCCAGTTCCACCATGCGCATCAGCGCCGCGCGTTGCTCGTTAGAAAGCCGGCTTTCCAGTTGAAACATGTAATCAGGCATCTGACTTACCGTCCTTCAGGGCTCATTGCGTTTTGATGTTCTCTCGTCTATCGCGCGCATCCCGCCCGTCAATTTGAGTTTTTGATTCGATCCCTGTCCCTGGATGTGATTTCAACAAGCGCCTTCTTGCACTGACGACGTAATCCCCTCAAGCCCGCGGATGATGAGCTTTGTAGACCTTTTTTAAGTGATCCTCAAGTACATGGGTATAAATCTGAGTGGTGGATATGTCCGCGTGCCCCAGCATTAATTGCACTGACCTCAAGTCAGCGCCGCGCTCCAGGAGGTGGGTCGCGAAACTATGCCTTAGTTTATGGGGCGTAAGCTTCTTGCGCAGACCCGCGGCGCGGCCGTAAGCCGCGAGAATCTTCCAGACTCCGACCCGGCTCAGATGACCGCCCTGGCGGTTTATGAAAATCCCTGACGTGGGCGCGGCGCGTTTGCGGCTCTTCATCAGCAGCGGGCGCGATTCTTTCACGTATCTTTCCACCGATTCAATCGCTTTGCGCCCGATGGGCACCAGCCTCTCCTTGTTTCCCTTGCCCGTACAGCGGATGCAGCCCATGTGAAAATCAATATCCCCGACGCGCAAGCCGACAAGCTCGGATACACGCAGCCCGCAGGAATAAAGGACGTCCAGGATGGCGCGGTCGCGCAGACCCAGCTGTGTACGCACATCGGGCAGCGACAGGAGATGTTCGATTTCCTCCACGGAAAGGTAGGTCGGCAGGCTCTGACGGATTTTGGGGGACTCCAGGTTGATGGTCGGGTCATTTTCAGCGATCCCGTCGGTAACCAGAAAACGGAAGAAATTCCGGACCGTAACGAGATGGCGGGCGACGGAGCGGCTGTCGAGCCCGCTGCGATAAAGGCTGGCCAGGAAATCGACAACGTTATCCCGCGAAACATCGGTGACCGAAATACGGTTCTTGGTCAAGTATTTGGTGAATTTGGAGATGTCGCTTCCATAGGCTTCCTGAGTATTTTCGGATAGCCCGCGTTCGACTCGGACATAATTAAGAAACGACGTGGCAGCTGCGTCCACTTGCATCAGATTGCTCCAGCTGGGGCATTCGCCGCGGCTTGGCGGTGAAATAGAATTTCGTACACTTCCCTAAGCTCCGGTGACCTGAAAACCCAAGTCAAGAACAGATAAGCGGCGCAGGCTCCTCCAATGGTCGCCGCGAGGAGAGAGGCGTCCGCCGCCAAGCTGAGGTGTGCCCCTAAATGAGCATATTGCAGGGCCAGCACGCAAATCGCTCCCATCAAAGCTGCCGCGGTTAGGGCTTTTGCGCTGGAAGCAAGGATTTCCCGACCGCCAAAGCGGCCGTATCGCCCGCGAAATACCATGAACAAGACAACGCAATTTACGTAAGCTGAAATCGCCGTGGCCAAAGCGGGGCCGCCGTTTTGCAGCTGCGGAAAAAAGAGAATCAGAAAGAAAGTGTTCAGGGCGATGTTCAGCAGCAGAACTCCCGCAGCGGTCCAGACCGGCGTCTTGGTATCCCGGGTGGAATAAAACGCCTGTACGATGAGCTTGATTGCAGAGATAGCCGGAAGGCCCAGAGCGTAAAAAGCCAAAGCCCACGCCGTGAGACGAGTGGACTCGGCTACGAACTGGCCGTGCTGAAAGAGCACCCGGATGATGGGCTGACGGAGCAGGATGATACCCATGGTGGCTGGAATGGTGACAAAGGAGACGATGCGTATGGAGAAGGCAAGCGTCTTCTTTACGGCGTCGTAATCCAAAAGCTTCGCCTGACGCGCCATCATGGGCATGATCGCCGTTGCTACGGCTACGGCAAAGCTGCCCAATACCAGTTGCATAATCCTGTCCGCATAATAAAGTGAGGTCACACTTCCGCTGGGCATGCGTTGGGAAGTAAGAAAGACCGTGTCCACGTAAAGATTGAGCTGGGCCACGCCCAGGCCGAAGACTCCGGGGATCATGAGCGCGCCCACTCTGCGAATTCCCGGATGGTTGAAGGAAACGCCAAATTTGAAGGTCATTCCGCGACGGATCAGTTGTGGGAGCTGCACCAGGAATTGCAGCATTCCGCCCACGACTACTCCCACGGCTAGCGCAATGGAAGGCGAGTCGAAGCGCTTCCAAACCAGCGCGATGGAAAATAGAATTATGGCCAAATTGGAGATAGCCGGTGTTAACGCAGGAAGCGCGAAAACGTGGTAAGTGTTGAGGATGGCCATGCACAGCGCCGAAAGACCGATGAAGAAAATAAACGGGAACATGATTCGAGTCAGCGGGATGGCCAGGTTCCACGCAGAAGGGTTGTTTCCCATTAATGTGAAAAGGTGGATCACCTGCCGGGCGAAAATCATTCCCAGCGCGGTTATGACTGCCAGGATGACGGCGAGCGTCCAGAACAATCGGTTGGCGAAATCCCAGATTTCCTCCCGCGACTTTTCGTGTTGATACGACATGAATACCGGAATGAAGGAAGCGGAGAGCGAGCCTTCGGCGACCAACCGGCGCAACAAGTTGGGGATCCGAAACGCCAGGAAATATGAGTCCGATATTGTTGACGTCCCTAAAAGCAGCGCCACCCTCTGGTCCCGGATGTAGCCCAGCAGACGGCTGGCGAAGGTGGCCAACGTGATGATTGAGGTGGACTTTAGGATTTGCTTTTTTTCGGTCAATCGTGGCGGGCTCCCGTCTGTAAGCCCCTTATAATCAATCAGTTAAAACGGTTACGGGGCTTAACATAACATACAACCTGCCTTAATGCAATTCCGTCTTCGTCTTGACACTTCGCCAAGGGAACCAGCACACTATCTGTAGTGGGCGTGTGACGAGGGAACTCCCTGTATTTCAAAGATTTGGGGAAGGCATGAGGGTTCGACGAATCGCGATCGGATTGCTGGCAATCTTTTTCATGGAGCCAGCTCTTGCCCACAGGCAAGCTGGGGTGAGCGGGGATGAGACCCAGCTTTTGGGGCTTGTGAATCAAGAACGGGAGCGAGCGGGGATTCCCAAACTCGAATTCAATCAGCAGCTGAGTGACGCAGCGCGAAATCACACTATGCAGATGGTGGAACACGGGCAGCTTTCCCACCAATTTCCAGGGGAACCGGCTCTTATTGACCGCGTGGGCAGCACGGGATTACGGTTTGATTCATCCGGAGAAAACGTGGCCTACTCTCCCACGGTAGAAGATGCGCATCAAGACTTGATGCATTCCCCACTCCACCGCGCAAATATTCTGAATCCCGTTTACAACATTGCTGGGGTTTCGTTGATGCAACGGCGAGGGCTGGTGTACGTGACCGAGGATTTCGCTCATTCAATCCCAGGCTACACTGCAGACCAATTTCGGGAGGCGTTTACAGCAGCATTTAACAAAGCCAGGGCGGCAGAGGGCCGGCCAATGATTGCGGCTCAAGCAGATTCCCGACTGCAAAAGGCGGCGTGTTCCAATGATCCCAACTTGCGCGAATTGGTGAACCAAATGACCGGGGCAAGCGATTGGGTTGTTTTCACTTCCGCTGAGCCGGAACCGCTTCCGGCAGAAATATTGAAGGCTGCGGCAGATTCCACGTTCCGCAAAATGAGTGTGGGTGTTTGCTCCCTGCCGCGCAAGGAACACGGGTTCGCCGGCTTTCGAGTAATCACGGTGTTCTTTGTGGTGCATTAAATCCTTTTATAAAGTTATTCCGCGCCATGAAAAAACAGGCCACAACTTCAACGCTCAAGAAAGTGGTCGTGGTGCTTTCGGATCGCACGCCGTTACGGGGATACTTGAATCCATCCAAGTTGGGCAGATCCGATTCGTTTGATCTGCTGACCGAAGACGGAGAGCAGCGCGATGTGCCCCTGAAAAATGTACGCAGTGTCTATTTTGTGCGCGAATTCACAGCGAATTTCGAGCCGGAGCGAAAAGCGTTTCTGAGCCGGCCAAAATTGGATGGACTGTGGGTGTTGCTGAAGTTCCAAGACAGCGAGACGCTGGAAGGCGTGGTACCGAATGATTTACTGGCCCTGTTGGATGCGGGCGTGCACATTATGCCACCAGACCTTCATGGGGACACCGTTCGGATATTCATTCCCCGGGCAGCTCTTTCGGAGATGAAAGTGCTTGGGGTTGTGGGCATCGCAAGGAGAAAGTCCGCACCCGCGGCGCCGGCACAGCCAGGTTTATTCACGGACGGGTAGGAGAATCTTTCTTCACCGCATTTGACGTGTCGAGAGGTTTCTGGTCGGCGGGCAGCAAATCGGCCATCGCAGCATGAACGCGAGTGGCCAACTCGTCGCGCTGATCGAGAGTGTACTTGGAAGCATCAATCGGATCCCCAAATCGCACAACCACCTGGCCGGGATGAATCTTCAAAGATTTCTTGGGTGCAATGCGATGCGCTCCCGCCTGGCCCATGGGCACGATTTGAACCCCTGCCTTGATGGCCATGATGAATACGCCCTTTTTAAATGGAAGTAGCCGGCCATCGTAACTGCGGGTGCCCTCCGGGTAAGCAAGGAATGAGATGCCCTGGCGCATTCGCTGCGCGGCCAGATCCACGCTGGCCATGGCGGATTCCTTGTTAGCCCGGTCCACGGGAACAAATTTTGCAAGGCGAAAGGCCCATCCAATCAGCGGAATGGAGAAAAGTGATTTTTTGGCGAGGATGGCGATGCGTCTCGGAATGGCCGACACGGTTCCAACGGGATCGGCAAAACTGGTGTGATTGGCAAGGAAAAGGCAGACGCCCGGAGGAATTTTCTCACGACCCTCAACTTTAATGCGCATGCCCACAACGTAGGAGATGAAATAGGCCCCGGAGACTCCTGCGCGAAATAGGAAATCAGGATTGCCGGTGATCCAGGCGTGCAGCAGAAGAAAAGGCCCGGCGATCAGGGTATAAAGACTCAGGAATATTGCGACGATCGCAGTGCGGATCATGGCATTGTGAAGCATGGGCAGCCGGGTGGAAAGCGCCGCGCTTGCCCTTCAGTTGGTGGTTCCCTTCAGCAATCCTTCACGGATGCGGCGCTGCTTTTCATTGGCGCCCTTCAGTTCATCCAAGCGATACTCCTGGACCGATTGCGCGCCAAGCTTGAAGGTGATATCGAGTTCCTGACCCTGCCGGCGCAAATGGATTCTCACGGAATCGCCCGGTTTGTGTTGCTGTAACCAGCGTCCGAAACCGCGCTGGATGGGCTCACCGTTCAGAGAAATTAACACGTCATCGGAACGAATGCCCGCTTGTTGTGCGGGGCTCCCTGGCGCGACAGATGTGACGATAATAGAAGTGCCCGCAAATGAGCTGGAAGTCTCAAAACCAAAGTCGGCGCGCTGGGCGGAAGTTGGCTTCAAATCCAGTCCCGCCTTGGCCAGCACTTCCCCGAACGGAACCTCGTCAGTCCCCGCGACGTAGCGCGCGAAGAAATCCTTGAAGCTAGTGCCCGCGATACTCTCGACGGTGGTCTCGATATCAGGGCTATCGTTATAGAAGCGGCCTTTCCTGGCAAAATTGTCGTTGAGCGCACGCAGCACATCGTCAAGGCTCTTGCGATTGTCGGTGTCATCGCGGATCAAAATATCCAGGAGCAATCCAATCAGTTGGCCCTTGTTGTAGTAGGAGATGCTGTACTCCGGCCGGTTGTGCTGCGGATATTTTTCCAGCCAGGCATCCAGGCTGGATTCTTCCACGCTTTCCCAAAGACGCGCCGGGCGCGATTGGAGCTCGGTGACCTGCTGAGCGATGTCTCCGTAGAATTGTCCATGGTTCCACAGTCCCGTCCGGAGCAGAGTGTAAGCACCGTAGGTGCTGGTGACGCCTTCAGCGAACCAAAGCGCACGCGTGTACATTTCCCGGGTGTAATCAACCGGCTCGAGTGTCTGGGGACGAATGCGTTTCACGTTCCAGAGGTGGAAGAATTCGTGGGCGGCGACGTCGATCACGCCATCGACGGAACCGGCTGATATTGCAGTGGAATTGGCGTGTTCCATCCCACCGCCTCCCACATCCGAACCGATGTGAAGAATGAAGGTGTAGTCCTTGTATGGAGCGCCGCCCATGAGCTGCGTTTCGTAGCGCACAATTCTGGAGAGACCCTCGGCAAGTTTCGCTTTGTCGAAATTACCGGCGTGCACGACGACGTGCACAGGAGGAGTGATACCATCGAGCGTGAATTCCCGGAACTCACTGATTTCAACGGGAGCGTCAACGAGTTCATCATAACTGGACGTGGTGAAATCCCAAGAAACCTGCTCACGAAGTGGGCCTCCCTGAATATCTCCCACCCCGATTTCACTTAGCGAAGTTGCACTGCGCCATTTCGACGCTGCATTCCAACTGAACGTAAGTTTGATTGTTTCGTTACGCCGGGTCGGAGCGTATAGCAAAATCTCCGCCGGGTTTATGAACGCATGAGCGACATTAAGTTGCGAAGAAAATGGACCAGATTCATCCCAAAAAATGTCGTAGGAGAGCAATAGGTCGCCATCTCCGGTTATTCGCCAAGTTTGTTTGTCAACCTTGTTTGTGGTCAGGGACTTGCCCCGCTCATCCTGCGCGTGAAAATCTTGAATGCGAGAGGCAAAATCGCGGATTTGATAGGTCGCGTTCCAGGCGGGCATCTGGACTTCAACTTGATCGTGAACGTCCGGGACGGTAATGGTCACATGAAACAGGTGGGCGTCAGGATTTGCAATTGAAATGGTGTAGCTGATTGTTGCCTGCGCGCCACATGCGCAAAATAATAGTGCCAGCATAAAGACGAATGTCTTGACGCCCGCGGTTCTGAAGCTTTGCCTATTCTGACGGGGCGAAGGGGAGGCAATCTGCTTCGGAGGCACGGTCATTTTCGGGTTATTTTCTCTGGAGGGCGTGCATGCGAGAGCCGTGCGAGTAACTTCGCGAGCAGCCCATCGAAGCTGCCATTGGACATGACGAGGATTACGTCTCCAGGCTCAACCGCGCCAGCGAGATATTCTGCGACACCTTCCGCATTGGCCAGGGCGGCAGCCTGGCGTCCGAGCGCGTTCAATCTTGCCGCGACGCGTTCCGGGGAAAGGCGATCGGCATCGGAAAGCAGTTGCGCGCGGCTTACGGGGCCAAGTGCGATGCCATCCGCCAGCGCCAAAGATTCGACCAGAGGCGTTTCCAGTGTCTTACGCCGGAGGGTGTTGGACCGGGGCTCAAAGGCGGCCCAGATGCGGCGATTTGGCCAACGGCCTCGCGCGGCTTCAATAGTGGCGCGTATCGCTGTGGGATGATGTGCAAAATCGTCCACGACGAGGACGCCCCCAGCTTCACCCTGGGCTTGAAGGCGCCTGCGAACACCGCGAAACGTGCGCAGGGCTTTTTCAATGGCGGCGCGGTCAACTCCACGGCCGAAGGCGATCGCCGCAGCGGCGGTGGCATTCAAAACATTGTGTCGGCCCGCAAGCGGCAATTGCACGCGGGCCATTTCGCGTCCCAGATGCGCGATGCGGAACTCCATGAAGTCGCCAACATTAGCAATATCGCCGGCAATCCAATTGGTTGAGCCATCCAGACCATAAGTTTCCACGGGGCAGAAAGCTTTTTCAACGACGCGACGAATGGGCGCGACGAGCGGGTCATCGTCGCCCCAGGCGACGATGCGGCCAGTACGCGGAACAAGATTCACCAAACGGCGGAACTGC
>Ga0209415_10005179_pt1 | contig 23522 bp, 25 predicted proteins | sample PeaSoiSIISIP2007_FD_187696 | JGI IMG/M metagenome (GOLD analysis project Ga0209415, IMG submission 187696) | Peat soil microbial communities from Weissenstadt, Germany - SII-SIP-2007 (SPAdes) (version 2) | ecosystem: Environmental > Terrestrial > Soil > Wetlands > Peat | place: Germany... | reverse complement strand
ATTGGCAGACGCGCATGGTTCAGGTCCATGTACCCGCAAGGGTGTGGGGGTTCGAGTCCCTTCGATGGCACCATAAGGTAAGTCAGTCGTTCAATTCGCTCAGGATTTCGCCCTTCGACGGCAGCAGAAAAGTGAGCCGATCCTTCGCTCCGCTCAGGATTTCGCCCGCGGGCTCCCGCTGTCGCTCACGCCCGCAAAACGGCTCAAGTTCGAGACCCTTCGATGGCACCATAACCGAAGTCGGTCCTTCGCTGAAAGATTTTACCGTCCATTCGTCGGCCTGGACGACAACCTCTGTAGTTCCGGGCAACAATTTCATGTCCAATACTCCGCGGACCAAAGTAAAACGGCGGAGCGGACCGCTGTAAAAAAAAAGCCGCGACCGACGCGGCTTACACCCGGAACCTGAAAGTTGAAGGCCGACTCAAGGCTAGTTGTGTTTGTCCTTGTAGATGCTGTTGCTGATGTGGTTCTGGTGCCGATTGAGCTGGTTCTGATTCGCCTTGGTGAGATGCCCGTTGTGCGCGGCCATGTCTTTCTTCTCCTGGGACTGGACGCTGGCTTCCCGTTTTTCCAGATTGGCAGTTTGTTTCGGACTCAATTTGTCGTTCTTGATGCCGTTGGCAATGCGGTTCTGCTGCCGAGTCTCACGGCGGTTGACTTGGTTGACGCGCGGATGACCAGGATCAACAGCGCCCGGGCCGGCGTTTGAGGTGTTGGAAGTGTTGGCGGTTTGGGCGACGGCCGAGCCCACGAACATCAGGCTGCCGACAGCCAGGACTAAGAGCGAGCTGCTGATTTTGTTGGTCATACGAGGTTGCCCCCCCGCGGAAGATTAGTTCCGAGTGTGCTGGCACCGCTAGGTTACGAAAGGCAAGTCCGCAGTAACCGCGGTTCGGGGGCTAGCCAAGGGCAAAAGCGGCGATGAGCTCAGCGAGCGCGGGCTTGTGTGTGCTCCCGTATAATCCTAGTGATTATTATGTCTACCAGCCTCGACCAGATTGTCGCTGCCACGCGCCGCCGTGTCGCCCAGGCGAAGCCAGGCGCCGATCGGCGCGAACTCGAACGGCGCGCGCAGGCGCACACGCCACGCGGCTTTCGGCGGGCCCTCGAAACAAAAAGCCTGACGGGCACTGCCATCATCGCCGAGCTGAAGAAAGCCTCTCCCTCTCGCGGACTGATTCGGGCCGATTTTGATGCCGAAAGTCTTGCCCGGGAACTCGAGAGCGCCGGTGCTGCCGCGCTATCCATATTGACGGATGAAGAATTCTTTCAAGGCTCACTGGAAAATCTGCGCCGAGCTTCCGCCAGTGTCACCCTGCCGTGTCTCCGCAAAGACTTTATTGTCGACGAGTTCCAGTTGTTGGAGGCACGCTCCCACGGGGCCGATGCCGTCCTGCTGATTGTGGCGGCGTTGTCGCAGCCGGAATTGGCCGCCTTGAGCCGCCGCGCCCGCGATCTTGGCCTCGACGTTCTGTGCGAGGCGCACGACGAAGACGAAGTGAAGCGGGCGGTCGACGCGCGATGCGACCTAATTGGTATCAACAGCCGTGACCTGCGCACTTTCAAAGTTGACCTCGAAACTGCCTTTCGCCTGGCGGAGTGCATACCCGGCGGTGTGACTCGGGTAGCCGAGAGCGGCATCCACAGCGGAGTCGACATTGCCCGTTTACGGGCTTCGGGGTATCAGGCGTTCCTGGTCGGCGAGTCGCTGATGAAAGCGGATCGGCCGGGAAAAGCGCTACGGGCCTTGCTCGCGGAGTCCGAGACCAGGACTCCGGTCGCGCACAGCACAAAGTGAATGCCATCTCTCCAAGTGTGCGACCCCTGAGCACCGAGAATTGCTCTCATGACCTGGATTAAGATTTGCGGAATCACCAATGTAGAAGACGCTTTGATGGCGGTCGAAGCTGGCGCTGATGCGCTGGGGTTCGTCTTCTATGAAAAGAGCCCGCGGAAGATTGACCCAGGGACAGTACGTCAGATCGTGGCGGAACTGCCCTCACACGTGGAGAAGGTTGGCGTTTTCGTGCATCGGGGCGCCGACCAGGCAACGCGGATTGCCGAGGAGTCCGGATTAACGGCATTGCAGGTTCATCTCCAAGCGTCTGACCCAGAAATCTCGCTCGCAAACACGCCGCTGGTCGCCGTTGCTTCGAGTCGGCGCAGAAAGCTATTCCTGGTTTTGCCAGCAACGTGGGCCATGGGTGAAGGTCCCGTCGCCCTCAACCTTTCGTCCTTTGTGGAAAGGCGGCCCGAGCGGCCGTTCGACACCATCTTTCTGGACTCCGGCACACCGGAGCAGCCGGGTGGTACGGGCAAGCCATTCGAATGGGCTAGGGCGGCGCCCGTAGTGGAAGAGATGAGGAAGAGCGTCAACGTGGTCATTGCCGGAGGTCTTACTCCCGCCAATGTTGCCGAGGCCATCCGTATACTAAAGCCCTGGGGCGTGGATGTAGCCTCCGGTGTCGAAGCCAGCCCGGGGAAGAAAGATTCCGAAAAGGTCCGAGCTTTTGTAGCAGCTGCAAGAAGCGCTGGAAAAGGTACGTAGCCCATGGCGACCGCAAGCATCACGAGTAGAAGGAGTTCTACCGGCAAAGCCATCCCTGGCCGCTTCGGCGTCTATGGGGGCCGCTATGCGCCTGAGACCCTCATGGCTGCGCTCGAAGAACTGGAACACGCTTACGAAAAGGCGAAGCGCGATCGCAGCTTCCACCAGCGTCTTGAAGAGCTTTTACGTACTTACGCCGGTCGCCCGACGCCTCTGTTTTTCGCCTCTCGTCTGACCAACAAACTCGGAGGCGCGAGGATCTATCTCAAGCGCGAAGACCTTCTCCACACCGGCGCGCACAAGATCAACAATTGCCTCGGGCAGGCGCTATTAGTCGAGCGCATGGGCAAGCATCGCGTCATCGCCGAAACGGGCGCTGGGCAGCACGGGGTGGCGACGGCAACCGTTTGTGCGTTGCTCGGTTTCGAGTGCGTCGTCTACATGGGCACCGAGGACATGCGCCGCCAGGAACTTAACGTCTTCCGCATGCGCCTGCTGGGCGCGGAAGTTCGCGGCGTGGACTCCGGCTCGCGCACTTTGAAGGATGCCATCAATGAGGCCATGCGCGATTGGGTTACCAACGTCCGCACGACACATTACTTGCTGGGCAGTGTGTTGGGACCGCATCCTTATCCGACCATGGTGCGCGATTTTCACAAAGTCATTGGCCGCGAGGCTCGGGCACAAATTCTCAAAGCGGAAGGCAAACTGCCTGCGGCGATCATCGCCTGCGTGGGCGGCGGATCAAATGCCATCGGAATCTTTCATGAATTTCTGAAAGACAAGAAGGTCAAGCTGATCGGAGTCGAAGCAGGCGGGCGTGGCGAGAAACTCGGCGAACATGCGGCTCGCTTCCGGGGTGGCTTGCCCGGCGTTCTACAGGGAACATACTCCTACGTGCTGCAGGATGAGGCCGGCCAGATCGCCAGCACGCATTCCGTCTCCGCAGGCTTGGACTACCCTTCGATTGGCCCGGAACACGCGGCGTTGAAAGATGCTGGCCGCGCCGAATATGTCGCTGCCTCGGACGCCGAGGCGCTCGCGGCCTGTACGTTATTGGCCCGCACGGAAGGGATTATTCCCGCGCTGGAATCGGCGCACGCGGTTGCTGAAGTAATCAAGAGAGCTCCGAAGATGAAGAAATCGGAAGTCGTGATCGTCAACGTTTCCGGGCGGGGAGATAAAGATATGGGAATTTTGCGGGAGAACCTTAAACTCGATTGATGATGATTGAATGTGATTGTCGATGGTTCAATCGACAATCAAGAATCATCAATCAATAATTTCTCATGGCCCTTTCCTTCGATCGAAAACCATCCTTAGTCGCCTACGTCACCTGTGGCGACCCCGACCTCGCGACCACGCGCGAAATCGTGCTGGCCGCCATTGACGCCGGCGCCTCGGTCATCGAACTGGGTGTTCCTTTCAGCGACCCGCTGGCGGATGGTCCGGTCATTCAGCGCGCCAGCGAACGGGCTCTGCGGCACGGTACGACAATCGAGCAAGTTCTCAAACTGGCCACAGAGATTCGCCAGCGCTCGGCGGTCGGAATGATCCTTTTCACCTACTTCAATCCCGTTCTGCGTATGGGACTGGCAAAATTTGCTTCCGCCGCTAAAGACGCAGGTCTCGATGGCGCATTGATTACCGACTTGCCAGTGGAGGAAGCCGCGCCCTACCTGCGCGAGATGCGGTCAAAGGACCTGGCCACGGTGTTTCTGGCGGCTCCGACAAGCACGGATGAGCGCCTGAAGCGCATCGCCCAGGCGTCCAGCGGATTCGTCTATGCTGTCTCCCGGACGGGTGTAACCGGAGCCCGGAAGGAATTAGCGGACGACGCGCGGAAACTGGTGCGCCGTCTGCGTAGGTACACTAAGTTGCCTATCGCCGTGGGTTTCGGTATTTCCACCGCTGAGCAGTTCGCCGCAGTGGGTGAGTTCGCTAACGCGGCCGTCGTCGGGAGCGCTATCGTTGAAGTGGTCGAGCGCAATCCAGGCAAAGAACCGCAGTCTGTGGCACAATTCATAAGGCAGATGTTGGCCGTTGGCCGTTAGCCGTTGGCCCTTGACCCTTCAGCCGTCGGCCTTTGGCTCCGTCTCGGTCCGCCGCGCGTCGGGCGGCTTCTCCATAAGTTCTTTAAGCGGGAAAGGATCTAGGGTCTCTTGTGCTTGGCTAACGGCCACGGCTAACAGCCAACGACGGATTTTATGGACGTCGCAGATTGGCGTAGGAAAATCGACGAGTTGGACCGCCAACTGGTGGATCTGTTGAGCCAGCGGGCTGGGGCCGCGCATGAGATTGGAAGGCTGAAGAAGGATGCCGCCTTGCCCATCTACGAGCCGGACCGGGAGCGAGCGGTATTTGACAACGTGCGCAAACTGAACCATGGTCCGCTTTCGGACCTCGATTTGTTGCGCATTTACGAACGTATTATCGATATCATGCGCCAGATCCAGCGGGAAGAAAGCGCCCAACAGCCGGAGTTGACCGGCTCCGGCGATACAGAATTAGAATCGGAGATAAACGATTAGGCCCTTGGCAGTTAGTACTTGGCATTTGGCCATCCGGGGCCACGCGTTTAACTACGCACGAGCAAAGTGCTAACAGCTAAGCGCTAATAGCTATCCCTATGATTGTTGCCATGCAAGAACTCGCTACCGATGAGCAGATTCAGGACGTGGTCGAACACCTGATGCGCATGGGCTTTTCCGTGCACCGCACCACCGGCGAACGCCAGACCATACTGGCCGCGGTCGGGGCGCGCACCGACTTTGACACCCGCAACCTCGAAGTCTTGGCCGGCGTCGAGCATGTGCACCGCATCAGCGCGCCCTACAAACTGGCGGGACGCGCCTTTCGCCCCGAAGGCACCGTGATTGAGTTCGCCAACGGAGTGCGCATCGGCGGCGACGAGGTCGTCGTCATGGCTGGGCCGTGTTCGGTGGAATCGCGCGAGCAGCTTTTTACGATTGCTGAACAGATCTCCAAGGCAGGCGCTCGAGTGCTCCGGGGCGGTGCCTACAAACCGCGCAGTTCACCCTACTCATTCCAGGGGATGGGCGTCGAAGGGCTTAAATTGCTCCGGGAAGCCGGTGATCACTTCGGCATGCTGGTGATCAGCGAAGTGATGGAGATCTCACAGATCGAGGTCATGCTGCCCTGCATCGACATTTTTCAAGTGGGCGCGCGCAACATGCAGAACTTCAACCTGCTGCGCGAACTGGGCAAAGTTGAGAAGCCAGTGCTGCTCAAGCGCGGCATTGCAGCCACTCTGGAAGAACTGCTGCTGTCGGCTGAGTACATCATGGCGGGCGGGAATTACAAGGTGATTTTGTGCGAGCGCGGAATCCGCACTTTCGAGACCTACACCCGAAACACCCTCGATATCTCGGCGATCCCCATCATCAAGAAGCTCTCGCACCTGCCCATGACCTCTGATCCGTCGCACGGCACGGGCCTGCGCGATAAGGTCCCGCCCATGGCTCGGGCTTCCCTGGCAGCGGGGGCTGACGCGCTTTTGATCGAAGTGCACCACGACCCGGACAAGGCTTTCTCCGATGGCGCTCAGTCGCTCTATCCTCAACAGTTTTCCCAATTGATGAATGAGTTGCGCATGATTGCGCCCGCGGTGGGCCGCAAGATCGCGTAGCCGCCGGCTTTCAGGAGTCCATCGCGCTCGCAGCCCTCTGGTGACGCTCACGCAAATGCCCATTCGCCAAATCACCGTGATCGGAACCGGCCTGATCGGCGGTTCTCTCGGACTCGCCCTGAAGAAGCACCGCTTCGCCGGCCGCATCATTGGCTGCGACCGGGCGCCGGTTCTTGAGCGCGCGCGCCACAAAGACGCGATTGATGACGGACACACCGACCCTGCCGACGCAGTGCGCGGCAGCCAGATCGTGGTGTTGGCCGCGCCGGTCGGCGCCATTCTCGACCTGATTGCGCGCCTGGGCCCTGTGCTCCCACCCAAGGCTCTGCTCACCGATACCGGCAGCACCAAGGCGGAAGTTCTGGCGCGAGCCACCGCGGTTTTCGGCAAGCAAACCGGCCGCCGCTTTCTTGCCGGACACCCCATGGCCGGGAAGGAACAATCCGGCGTGGAATTTGCCGATGCCGATCTGTTCAAGGGTGCGGCCTGGCTTTTCACGCCAGCGCCCGGCCAGAACATCTATGGCGGCCAGAGCGGAGAATTTCTTGAGTGGGTAGAAAGAATTGGCGCGCGCGTTGCCGGCATGGATGCCGCCGAGCACGATCAGCTTTGTGCCTGGATCAGTCATCTGCCGCAGATGATCTCCACCGCCCTCGCGGCAACCTTGGTCGAGGAATACGGGGAAAGCGCTCCCTTGCTCGAAGCCGGCGGCCGCGCTTTGCGCGAAATGACCCGTATCTCGGCCAGTCCCTACTCCATGTGGCGCGACATTGCCCTCACCAACAAAAAGAATATTGCCGAGGCGTTGCTGAAGCTGGAACAGCGTCTCGCCCACATCCGGGAGAATCTCGATACCCGCGAACTGGCAATGGAGTTCGAGAGGGCACACCACCTCAGGAAGAATTCGCCACCGAGGCACGGAGACACGGAGAAAGAGAAAGAAAAAGGGAAAGGAACAAAGTGATTTACCCGACGTTTGCGCCAATGGCCTGGAAACACCGCAGGACATCCCATGCAGACTTTCTCCGTGCCTTCGTGTCTCCGTAGTGAGCTTTGATTTAGAATCGTTCCGCGATGAACAAAGTCGTTGCCAACGCGGACGAGGCTATCCGGGACATCTTCGACGGCGCCACCATCATGATCGGCGGATTTGGCCTGTGCGGCATCCCAGAAAATTTGATTCGCGCCCTAGTCCGCAAGGGCGTCAAAAATCTCGCCACCATCAGCAACAACGTCGGCGTGGATGGCCTGGGGATGGGGCTGCTGCTGGCCGCGGGACAAATCCGTCGCCACATCGGAACTTACGTCGGCGAAAATAAGCTGCTGGAAACGATGGTCCTGGAAAACAAAATCGACCTGCAGCTCATCCCCCAAGGGACGTTTTCCGAGCGTATTCGCGCCGGCGGCGCCGGCATCCCCGCGTTTTTTACTCCCACCGGCGTCGGCACCGTGGTTGCCGAAGGCAAGGAAACCCGCGAGTTCGACGGCCGCGTGTACGTGATGGAACGCGCCCTCAAAGCCGACTTTGCGCTGGTAAAAGCCTGGAAAGGCGATAAGTGGGGCAATCTGGTCTATCGCAAGACCGCGCGCAATTTTAATCCCATGATGGCGACTGCCGCGAAAATTACTATCGCGGAAGTCGAGAATCTAGTCGAAGTTGGCGAGCTGGATCCGGAAATGATCCACACGCCCAGCGTCTATGTGAAGCGCATCTTCCAGGGTGAGTTGTACGAACGCCGAATCGAAAAGAGAACCGTCAGGAAAGCGAGTCGAGCCACGTAGGGACAGCCGCCCTCAGCCTGCCCTGAGCGCAGTCGAAGGGGCTTTCCAGCCGGGCGCAGCCCGGCAGCAATGAACTTCAAATGTCCACGCTCACCAAACCCGGCAAAGACTCCGAGAAGCGCGACCGCATCGTCAAGCGCATCGCTTGCGAGTTACGCGACGGCTTCTATGTCAACCTCGGCATCGGTATGCCGACGCTCATCGCCAACCACGTTCCGGCGGGAATTGAAGTGATCCTGCAGAGTGAAAACGGCATGCTGGGCATCGGTCCTTACCCCATCGAGGGCACGGAAGACGCCGACCTGATCAACGCCGGCAAAGAAACCGTCAGCGAGATGCAAGGGACATCTTATTTCTCCAGCGCCGACTCTTTCGCCATGATTCGCGGCGGCCATATTGACCTGAGCGTGCTCGGCGCCATGGAAGTGGACGAAGAAGGCAACATCGCCAACTGGATGATCCCCGGAAAAATGGTCAAGGGCATGGGCGGAGCCATGGACCTAGTCGCCAGCGCTCGCCGCGTGATTGTCGCCATGGAGCACACCACCCGCGACGGCCAACCGAAAATTCTGAAGAAGTGCACCCTGCCGCTCACGGGGCTGAGGGTAGTAAACATGATCGTCACCGAAATGGCCGTCATTCAAGTGACGCCCACTGGCCTGGTTCTGGAAGAGGTCGCCCCCGGCTTGACCGCCGACGACGTGCAGCGCGCCACCGAGCCTACGCTAATCCTCAGCCCGCACCTGAAAGTGATGGGGAGCTAGAGACGCTCACGACCGCAGAGCCTGCCTTGTCATCCTGAGCGAAGCCCTTCATTCGCGAAGCGGAGGAAGGCGCAGTCGAAGGATCCCTATAACGTCACACCCGATAGTTGCGGCGGCAGGGAATTTTCAGCGGAACTCAAACCCACTGCGGGAATTCGCCGACGCCGCGTTTGCGGCACGAACTCGATGGGGATCCTTCGACTCGCATTGAGCCTCGCGCTTCGCGCGAAGCTCAACACTCGCTCAGGATGACAGATGGGCATTCAGCGTTTACTTTCCTTGCATACTCTTCAGCCTTGCCGGCTCGAATTCATCGCCCTTCTGCCAGCCAACCAGCTTCGGCATACTCGCCGCTTCCCATCCCAGGGCAAAGCCAAACCGCGCCATGGCCGCGTCGCCGATGAAATTCATCTCTGGATGGTATTCATCGCTCGGCTGATGATAGTGCTTGCTGGTGTACTCCTCGGCCTGCTGCATGCCCCAAGCCGCGTCATGGCCTTTGTACTTCACGCCCTCGCTGACGGAGAACGCCGGAATGCCCACATGCGCCAGGCTGAAGTGATCGGAGCGATAGTAGTATCCCGCTTCCGGATGCGAGTCGGGGCGAATCGCCAGGCGAAACTCCTCCGCGGTCGCCTGCACTACGGGATAGAGCGTCGTCCGCTCCGCGCCGGAAACTTCCACGTCCTCCGGCGCGCCCAGTGGCGGCAGATCGTCGTAGTTCAAGTCGAGCGCAATCTTGCCCGCGGGCACGGGCGGATGCTTACCCAGATATTCCGAGCCCAACAACCCTTGCTCTTCCGCGGTCACCGAAGCAAAGATGATCGATCGCGCCGGCGGCTTGGCTGCCAAAGAGTAGGCTTGCGCCAGTTCCAACAGAATGCCGCATCCGGTGGCGTTGTCGTCCGCACCATTGTAGATGTTGTCCCCCGGCATATCCGGCCGGATGCCCAAGTGATCGTAGTGCGCCGTATACATCACTGCCTCCGCTTTCAGCCGGGGGTCGGAGCCGGGCAGCATGGCAACTACATTATTTGACTCAAAAGGACGAATCTTGCTCACCATGTGGGCTTTCAGACGGGCGGGCAGGGCGACCGGATGAAAGTCACGCGAGCGCGCATCCAGCATCATCTTGTCCAAGTCCAAGCCCGCCGCTGCTGCCAGTTGCTTGGCGACGCCCAACTGCACCCACGAAGCTACCGTCAGCTTGGGCGCGCCCTCTGCTTTCAGATAGGATTTCTCCCCGGAATTGGAATTCCTCACGACTTCCCACGGATAGCTGGCCATATCCGTTTGGTGAATCAGGATCACGCCCACGGCGCCTTTGCGCGCGGCCTCTTCATATTTGTAGGTCCAGCGCCCGTAGTAGGTGAGGGCCCTGCCTTTGAAGAAATTCACATCATCCGATGGCGGCTCGTTCACCAGCATGAGCAGCACCTTGCCGCGCACGTCGACACCCTTGTAGTCGTCCCAACGATATTCCGGGGCGTCAATGCCGTAGCCGACATAGACGATCGGGGCGTCGACATCCGATGTGGGCTGCTGAGTCTCGTTGTAGCCAACATACTGATCGAGAAATTTCAGGTCCATCGCGGCGCCCTTCTCCGGCAGCAGGGAGAAAGTCGTCTCCGGCAGAGTGGTCACTCCAACCAGCGGGACTTTCTGCATGTAGGTTCCGTTATCGCCCGCCGGTTTCAATCGATACAGCGCGAATTGCGTGCCCATATACTCCGCGGCAATGTCGCCCCCGCGCTGCCCGGTGCCGCGGCCTTCGAGCAAGTCATGCGACAGAAACCGAACGTGTGCCCGGATGCGCTCCGGATCGATCTTCTGCATGGCAGCAATCGCGGCGCTCGGCAGCCGTACTGAGACCAAATGCACCGGCTTGGTTGGCGCTGCCCAGGCAACGAGAAGCAAGAGAATCGGAAAGACCAAAATCGAGCTGTGGCGCATGCTCGCGATGCTCCTTCGTGGATTGGACGCTGTGAATTGCCTATTCTATGGGAAGGCGAAGAAAAGCAGCGTAAGAAGTGTGGCCGCCGAAGCCAGAAAGCCAAGACTCCTCGGCTTCCAACCGCGGCCTTCTACGGTCGATTCTCTATCCGAATTGCACGCTGCCCGCACCCGGCGGGCTAATTTCTCGACCCTCAACCCGGACGGTAGTCGGCCACCTGTTCGTCCAGCTGAAATACCGGCTGAGGCGCATTGCCTGTAGCTTCGGCAGCTTTGTGGCTGATCTCCTCGATTTCCTTCCGCAACCAGCCCACGCTGGAGACTTCAATTTTGCCATCCTGCGTAATCCAGAAAATGGTCGGCACATTGGTCAGCCCGTAGGCGTTTGACACCGGAAACGTATTGCTATCATCGAGCAGAACAGGGAAAGTCACGCCGTATTCCTTTATGAATGCCGCAGTCTCTTTCCTCTCATTCTGCGAGATGCCCACGATGGTTACGTTCTTGTGGCCATGCGCGCTATAGATGCGCTCCAAAAAGGGGAAAGCATATTGGCAAACCGGACAGGAGACCTTGAAAAACGCCGCCACTACGGGACCGCGGGCCAGAGCCTCGCGCAAAGAAAACTTCTCGCCTTCCATGTTGGGCAAGCTGAAGTCTGGCGCAGTCTTCCCCGGTGCTAGAGCAGTCAATTTACGTCCTCCAAAGATGTTCTTCCCCCACTTCATTGTCCGCGACTTTCTATCTTAGACGACCTGAGCTGCCCGGAGAATCTTTCGGGCCAGTCCGGTTAGCGGCAGTGCGTTCAGACGCCGCCTTGCCACCCATTGACCAGCGACGCTGTCGTAAAGTCGTTCCTCCCTCACCCGCACCACATAATCCGTTGAGGTAATCGAGTGACGCAAAGTCAACCGCGCTTCACTCGCACCGTTATTGCTCGGGATCTCCGGCAACTCCCACATGCCCGCCATCAGCGACGCATCTGCCGGCCGTTGCACCAGGAATACTGAGCCATCGTGGCAATCGAGGGCGTAGTGAATCTCCCGCTTCTTCTGCGGCGGTTTCTTGCCCGCCTTCTGCAACTCCCCATGGGTCACGCATAGGTCGAACACTGGACACGCCAAGCACATCGGCTGCCGCGGCAGACACAAAGTAGCGCCCAGCTCCATCATTGCCTGGTTGAAATCGCCCGGCCGTTCCCGGCTCAGCAAATCCTGCGCCGCCCGCCACACTTCTTCGCCCGCGTGGGACTTGCCGAACAAACGCCGCAGAACGCGCTCCACATTGCCATCCACTACGGCCACTGGCTCACCGAAGGCGATGCTGGCAATCGCGGCGGCCGTATATCGCCCGATGCCGGGGAGCTCGCGTAGTTGCCCGGCGCTGGCGGGAAACTTTCCGGCGTGTTCGTTCACAATTTTCTTCGCCGCCGCATGCAGCATGCGCGCCCGCCGGTAATAGCCTAACCCGCTCCACGCCGCCAGCACGGATGCCTCCCGCGCCGCCGCCAACTTCTCAATCGTGGGAAAACGCCGCAGAAATCGCTGGTAGTGTTCCAATACTGCGGCCACGCGCGTCTGCTGCAGCATGATCTCCGAAAGCCAAACGCGGTAAGGGTCTCGATCGCGCCGCCACGGCAGATCACGCTGGTGGACGTCATACCAGGCAAGCAGGCGCTGGCGGAAGGTGCGCCGTGATTTTTCCTCTGCCAGATTGTGCCGCGAGGCGGGCACTACTTTTGCTCCGGTCCGATCACGGTGTGCGCAATGGCCATCCACCCCGATTTCTGCTGCTGCCAAACCGTCATCATGCGCACCGGAGCAGAAGGCAAAGGTTGTCCGTTGAACGTGCCGCGCATCGTGATGCTGTAGGTCACGACCAGCGTCTGACCATTCAGTTCGGTTTGCAGGTCGCCCAGAGAGTATTCATCCAACCGCAAAGGCTGCAAATGCGCCAGTGCCGCCGGCCGGTCGAGCCGTCCCTCCTCGGGAGTGAATAAAACATAGTTGCTCGCCAGATGGCGCTCCAATTCGTCCCACTGCTTTGCTTTCACATCATTCCAATAGCTGCGCTCCAGCCCTTCGCCTCCGGTCGCATCTGGCCAATGTCTGACCGGATGTTCCCCCCAGACCGTGCAGCCCGAGAGCAGCAGCATGGTGCCGAACAGTAGCAGCGCCGCCGGCCGATTCCTCATGCTCGAGATTCTAACGTAATTCAGTCGCCGGTCTTCAATTGCCGGTCTTCAAGTCGTCAGTCGTCGGGCCCTCGATCAGTGGATTTTGCTTGACGGCTGACGCCTGCCGCCTGACTCCAGAGGTGCACGCCCCGATGCTCCCTGGTTGACGCTCCCTGCAGAGCGCGAAATAATGACTGCATCTGGCTTCCGCAAACAACGAGTGACTCTTTTCGCGTCCAGAGATCCGAGGAACCGCGATGACTGACTTCAACCGCAAGGTCGAAGAAACCACCGAACGCCTGGAGAAGGAGACGACCGAATTCGTGAAGTATCTGAACGACGAGGTTGTCCCCGCCGTGCGCCAGCACTCGACCAAAGCCCTGCGTGTGGCCGCCGAGAAGCTGGCCCGCCTGGCCGATTACATGGACCAGACCCGATCCGGTCACAAGTAGGTATTCTGCGAAAAGCTACCGTGTCTTCGATGTTTCTCCGGATCGCCGCGGTTGGCAGCCTGGTTCTCTTGCCCTTCCTGCTGACCGGTTGCGGTGGCCGCAAGCAGGCCCGTGTTTCTGTGCCGTCTCCGCCTGCGATCACGCCGCCGGAGACTTCCCAGGCGCACCCGGTCCCTGCAGTTCCCCAGCGGTCGCCGGAGAAAACCACGCCGCCTGGCGAGGAGAGTTCGGAGGCCATCTCCGTCCCCCCGGACGCCAAACCCATCTCGGTCGAGACCGGCCTCGCCAGTTGGTACGGCGCGCCCTACCACAATCGCCGGGGATCAAACGGCCAAGTCTACGACATGAATGCGATGACCGCCGCTCACCGCACGCTCCCTTTGGGCTCGATCGTGCGTGTCACCAACATCAAGACTGGCCATTCCGCGCTGGTGCGCATCACCGATCGCGGTCCCTTCATCCCTGGGCGGGTCCTCGACTTGTCGCTGGCCGCCGCCAGGAAAGTTGACGTTTGGCAGCCCGGCGTCGCGACGGTCCGCATTGAAGTGATGGAAACCCCGGCCCCACTCGACACGGGGGGACGTTGGGCGGTCCAGATCGGCGCCTTCGACGACCAGGTTACCGCGAACCAACTGGCCGACCACCTCACCCACCGCTACCACACTGCCAAGGTTCTGCGTTTCAGCAGCCCGACGGGCGACTGGTGGGTCCGAGTTCGCGTCCTCGATGACGACCGCGAACGCGCCGAAGAAATTGCCCGTGACACGCAGACCCCGGAGGGCGCAATTTTCCTGGTTAGGCTGGATTGACAACGCACTACACCCATCCTTAGGACAGCCCGTGTTTGACGACCAAGTCCCGGTGGCTGTGACCAAAGTTACTTTGACTCTTAGTCGAGAACCAGCGACCATGAAGTGTTCTGGAGGCCGCATGCAACGCCGCATCCTCGGTGCTGTTCTCTTGGCTGGGTTGGTATGCGGCCCTGTCTCCAGTTATGCCCAGTCCCCCAACCCTCAGCGGCTCTTGGAGATGGGGTTGAATGCGCTGGCCGGCGTCGGCACCGACCGTAATACACAGGCAGGTCTCGACTACATCCGCCACTCGGCGGAATTAGGCTATCCTCCCGCGCAAGTCATGCTCGGCTCTTTTTATGACACCGGTAACGGCGTGACGCGAGAGCCGGGTCAGGCAGCAACCTGGTACAAGAAAGCCGCCCAGCAGGATGATCCAGTGGGCGAGTGGCTTCTTGGCCGGCTGATTATCTCAGGCGCGGTTCCGCCGCCGGACCTGAATGAAGCCAGCCGATGGCTGCAGAAAGCCGCGGCGCACGGCGATCCTTTTGGCGAATACTTGTTGGGTAAAGTCAAACTGGAGCGTCAGGATTATGTGCAAGCCGCGAACTGGTTTCGCAAGGCCGCGCTCCAGGGTTTGCCCCAGGCACAACAGCAGCTCGGCATCCTCCTGAAGGAGGGCCAGGGCGTGAACGTGGACAAGTCTGAAGCCTATGTCTGGTTCCTGGTCAGCTACGACGCCGGCAATCAATCCGCTGCAGTCGCCAGCAATCTGGCGGCACTGCAATCCGACCTCAGCAACGACCAGCTTGATCAGGCAAAATCCAAAGCTCGGGAATTGGAGCAAACCGCAAACCGGGCGGTCAACTCCCGCGGATGCACTGGCTGGCCGGGCGAGTTCGATGTCCTCCCAGCCCCGCCGCCGCCGGATATCCAGGCCTTCTGCCGATAAGCTTTCTGGCGGTTTGCGGTGCGCCGTTTACCGTCAACACCTGGTTGTCAATTCTTCGTCGTTGGTCGTTCGTCGCTGGCCACTCGTCGTTGGCTCACGGCCCAGCCCTGCGTACAGTAGACTGCGGTTCCACTCGCCGCCGCACTCTTGCCGAAGCTGCTATATTGGCAGGCACCGCGCCGGTTAGCCTGTTTTTGCTAAAGACCGACGACGAGCGACCAATAATCAATGACAATCAATGACTGGCACTACGCCCCATGAATGACTGCCTCTTCTGCCGCATCATCGCCGGGGAAATCCCCTCGAAGAAGGTGTACGAGGATGAAAACATGTACGCTTTTGAAGACATCAACCCTAAGGCGCCGACCCACGTGCTGGTCATCCCCAAGAAACACATTGCCGGCCTGAAGGAAGGTGCGCCTGAGGACGCCGAACTAATCGGGCGCTGCCATCTCGTCGCGGCTGACATCGCGCGCCAGCGCGGCATCGAGAACGGCTATCGCACCGTCCTCAACGTGGGACCGGGCGCCGGACAGTCGGTTTTCCATCTGCATGTGCACCTGCTGGGCGGGCGCAACCTGAGCTGGCCACCGGGATAGATTTGCTGCTGTGGGCGCACCGCTCCGCGGGTCCAAGAAAACTTTCGTTTTTGGGATGGTGCGGCGTAGCGGCCGGAACCAGGCTGCGATTGCGGCGGACTGGAAGATGGATTGGAAAGGTCCGCTCCCGCGAGTCGTACCTTTCCAGGCAAGCGGCTCGGTTCGGTCCCCGAAAGGCGCTTACCCAGCAACCTACTCCGTCGTTTCCTCTTCCGGAGCGCCGTGGCGGCGCAGCAACTGGGGCAGATTCTGGGAAAATGCCGAGCGCGGCAAGACCATGTCGCATCCCACTTCGTGGGCTTTCTGCTTCAAATCGCCCTGCACGTGGGAGAGAAATCCGATGATCGAGGTCCCCTTCTTGAGCTTGGTCTTAAGCTTGGGAATCAGAGTCAACGGCTTGGCGTTGACGTTGTTCATGTCGAAAATAATCAGTGATGGCTTCTCTTCGCCATTCTGCTTCATGTGCTCGATCAGATCTTTCTCCGCCTTGCAGAATTCCACTTTGACGTTGAGCTTGCGCGCCGTTTCCTGAATCTTGGCCTGGAAGAACAAGTCGTCGACGAAGGCAAAGATGCGCGAATTCGCGTCCTCGCGATCCGGCAACGGTTCCGGGTCCACCGGGGCGTAGGCGGGGGCGAAACCCGGGCGCACCCGGCCGGTGCGTCCATTGCCGCCGTTCAACGCGGCCCGATAGCTGTGATCCATGGGAGCGGAGTAGATGCCGCTGTGCTGCTGGCGATCGCGGCCCGCCTGTCCGCCGCCGTGATTGGGTGGACGGCGTCCCCGCCGTCGTCTATTCTTCCCTCCTCCACCGGAGGGACGTCCGGGTCCTGCATTCATAGTTTTCTCTTCTTTTGCGGCTCTGCATTCGAGTCCATCAAAATGGACCCTGCTCTTTCCTATCCTGGGCTACCGCTCTCGGGGTGGTACTCGCGTCACACGCCTACAGCACGACATGCGTGAAAAACCCAATGCGGCTGGAACTCATTCGTGAAATGTTCTGTATCCGTTGGCGCCTGGAGTCTGGTGGGCGCGGGGGCCAGCTAGGGAGCGTGGCCACTAGGAACAAGAACGATGGTAACGCCCCTTGCAGATCAAGTGCAAGTGCTAAGTCAACCTATTTTTACACAGGAGTAACTTTGGGGGCTGGAAGGACTTATGGCGGATGCGGGTGCCAGGCACGTTCTCTAAGATCGCTCCTGCCCGGCTTTTTCAACTGCTCACTATGCGGGCCCACTGCATGGCCTGCCAGTAGGCTTCCGCTACCTCACTGTCGCTGAGGCGGAGCTGGCGCGCCTCTTCGCCGCTATTCTGCCAATCGCCGGATTCGCGAGCCAGCATGAGCTGGTAGACCGGCCGCAGCGCGCTTGGCCGGCCCAGCAACACGGACTTGGTCTCCTGGTCGATCGGAATGCTCGACAGCACGTCGGCCATCGGGATTTCAAGGATGGTATCCATCAGCGACAGCAATCCCATCAGGAACAGGTCCGATTCGCCATGCTGAATCTTAGGAGAGAGCAGCTCGCAGAAACGGGCCCGCACCAGGGCGGCCAGCACGAGTTCACTGGATTTGCTCTGGCCGGCGCCGAGCGTCGCCACCAGGCGCACCCAGCGGCGGACTTCCCGTTCGCCCAGCAGCGAGAGCGCGTGCCGTACGGAATGGATTTCGCTGCCAAAGCCGAACGCGGCGGAGTTCATGTAGCGCAGCAACCGGTAGCACAACGAGGCCTCGCTCTTGATCAGTTTCTCGATTTCGCGATGGTCCAGCTCCAGTTGTGAAACCGCCTGCAGCATGCGCAGGTAGTGAATCTGGTTGCTGGGGATCTCGCGGGCCGAGAGCACTTCCGGCTTGCGAAAGAAATATCCCTGAAAAAACACGAAACCGGCCTGGCGCGCCGCGAAGAACTCTTGCCGAGTCTCCACTTTTTCCGCCAGCAGGCGGCAGCGCCAGGGCCCGTAACGCTTGATCAGTTCTGCCCGCTCCTCCGCCGAGGTGCGCTGTACATCGACCTTGATAATGTCGGCCATGTCGGTGAGCGGTGCACGCGGGTCGTTCGCCGCAAAGTCATCCAACGCAATCAAGTAGCCGGCTTCTTTCAGTCGCTGGCAGGCTGCCACGATCTGATCATCAGGAACGACGGTCTCCAGAATTTCGACCACCACTTGGCTGGAAGGCAGCAGCGTGATGTAATCCCTGATCAGCACATCGCGCGTGCAATTCACGAAAGCGCGGCGGTTGCCGCAGAGCACGTCCAACCCCATGAGGATGGAACTGTCCAGCGTGCTGCGGGAGGCGGCGTCGGGATCGGAAGAGCGGAAATAGTTCTCCACCCCGTCGCGAAACAGCAGTTCGTAACCGAAAACCTGTTCTTCTCGCGTAAGGATGGGTTGACGCGCAATGAAGCGCATCCCCAGGCCGGGGCCGGGCTGGCCTCCGTCTGGTCCGCGAGCGGAAGCAGGACTGGACACCCTTTCTCTATCGGCAAGGCCGGGCAAAAGCTTATTTCCCCGTATCGTAGAAAACGGGGTTTCTGGACCCCTCATTAGGAGAAGGACTAGTGGGCAGTGGAACTCGCCACGGAGAAGCCGTAGCTCTTCAACAGCTCGAGTATGGCCGGGGTCCTTAAATAGGCCAGAAATTGCCGGGCCACATCTTTCTGCTTCGACGATTTCAGAATAACCGCCGCCTGCTCCAGCGCAGGGTACTCATCCGCGGGAACTTCCACATACTTTCCCTTTTCCCGCATGGCCGGCGCTAAAGCCAGAGAGAGTGCCACGATGCCGGCATCCGCGCTGCCCGCGGCAACAAATGACGCCGTTTGCGACACGTTCTCCCCCAGCACGAGTTTGCTCGCTAGCTCACCGTAAATCCCCTCATGCTGCAGCGCGGCTACCGCTGCCCGGCCGTATGGCGCATGCTCAGGATTGGCAATGGCGATCTTCTTGACCGTCGGACTCAGCAGGGCCCGCAGGCCTTGCTCCAGGTCAAGTTGCGATTCGCGCCGCGTCCACAGCACAATCCTCCCCGTGGCATACCGATAAAGCGTGCCTGGCTCGGTCAGGCCGGCAGCCTCCAGCTTGGCCGGATAGTCGACGTCGGCGGAGAAAAAAACATCGAAGGGCGCGCCGTTCTGGATCTGCGCGAAGAAGTTCCCGGATGAGCCGAATGTAAGGTTAACGCCGTGGCCGGTTTCTTTCTGGAATCGCGTGGCCACGTCCTGGAAGGCAAACTGGAGGTCGGAAGCCGCAGCGACGGTAATCTCCTGTGCGCAGCAGAAGTTGCAGGCCAACAGGAGCAGCGCCAGGATTCTGACCCCGAATTTCATCCCCCCGAACTGCATAGCCGAATCGCGCATCCGGATCGATTGGCAGCGGCAGCCATGCGGGTGAATGTTCATCAGGACAATCATAAAGCCGAGAACGCTGATTCTGATTCGGCAATTTTTGTGGCGGGACGGCTGGGACGGGGGAATGTTCCTGGCCACGAATCCTTAGCCGGTCAAAAAAAAGCATCGCCGCCGCCGTTGCGAAGGGCGATTGTTCGATGACCCGCGTCGAGAAAGCTGCCATGCACCTGATCGCACTGGAAAAAACCTTGCCTCACCCCCGACCCGGGCGGCTCGTGCCTGGAGTCGGCGCTTCCGGACTAACACCTCGGGGCTTGCCCTTTTATAGGCCCGCCCATCCTACCCGCCTGCTACTGCACGGTGACCGTAACATTGGTGGTATGCGAAACGGTCCCGCTCGTCGCCGTCACTGCGACCACATAGGTGCCGGCCGGAGTGCCGGGATTCCCGGAGACGGTATAGGCGCCAGTCGCCACGGGGCTATCGCTTAAGCTGCTCGACGATGCAATTGCGTTGATCGTCGTCGTGCTCGTCACCGTCACGGATGTACAGACCGAAGAAGAAGCAGGCGACGGTGTGGTCCCATCCGTAGTGCAGTAGATCGTCGCCCCAGAAGTCGTATCCGAGAGGGTAACCTTGGTACCGCTGGTGACAGTCCCCGGAGCTGGGCTGAAACTCGGAGTGGCGGTTGTGGTCGGGGTCGGTGTCGGGGTTGGGGTCGTGCTGCCACTACTACCTCCGCAGCCGACGCCCACCGCGAGGAAAACGCAGAACATCAGCCCCAGAACCGCTGCCCAGCGCCGTCGCATCGGAGTGCCCAGCAGGAAGATGCCGGCAAAGAAAACTCCGCCACTGGCCGTGAACCAGCCCAAGCGGCCATGACGGCTGGCGTCGGCAGTGGTCGTTGACTTGACCGCGTGTGCCGCCGCGGACGTAACGCTCAGAGTCGCCATGGCGCTGGTTGTCGAACTGCTAAGCGCGACCGAGGTCGTCGACCCTGAAGTCGGAGACGTGAACGAGCACCCAATCTGCGCCGTCGTCCCGGCCGGTGGTGTACACGAGAGCGTCACCGTTCCAACAAACCCGGTGGTCGAACTCACTGTGACGGTTGAAGTACCCGACCCCCCTGCAGACGTGATGGTGACAGGGGTAGCGTCTACCGAATAAGAAGCGGCTCCGGTAAAGCCGGGCCACGCCGTAACCAGCCTGTTGACATCCACTGAACCCAGCCCAGTGGCGAGATCGTACCCGGTTTTGGCGCTGTAGCCGATCTGGAAGGGAGCGGCAGTCGGACAGCGTAGCGCGGCGGGCCCGGTGGTTGGCGTACCCGACGTGCAGGGCACAATGTTGCTGCCGCTGGTGATGTCGTGAAACGCGGTTCCCGGATACGGCAGAGTGTAGAGCGTAGCGTTCATGTTGCCCAATCCGCCGGACTGCGTCGCCTGATTAAGGATCGCCAGGACGCCGGCAAACACCTGGGCGCTGACCGAAGTGCCGCCGAAGACGGTGAGGTTGCCGCCGGCGGTGGCTCGGAATCCACTGACGCAACTTCCCTGCGAGCACACCAGGTAGCCATCGTGTGCGGGTGAGGCATTGAACGAGACATCAGGCACGTCGCGCTGGCCGTCGGCAGGGGTGAGGGCCGTCTGCCAGGCTGGCTTCGCAAAGAGAGTGCTCACGCCCCCGCCGCCTGCAGAGAGCGTCGTAGCCAGCTGCGTACCCGTGCCGGTTACGGGTGAATCGTTCCACGCTATCTCGGGAATGTATTCGAGAGCCGAGCTGATGTTGTCCACGCTGCTGCTGGTAGCGGCTGCCCAATAGGGAGCGTCCGCGCCCGTGGTGTTGTCCCCAGTAAACTCGGTTCCTCCGACGCTGACGACCTCAGGAAAAGCGCCCGGAACATCGATTGCCAGCCCGGTCGTGGCCGATGTCGAACTAGCGTCCTCGCAGTCCGCCGCTCCGGCATCGCCCGAAGCGGCGCTGATCGTCTGCCCTTGCGCAATGGCTTGGTTGACCCACGACTGCAGAGTCGCAATGTCCGACGGCGCAAACGCCTGCTCACAATTACCGTAGCTGATGCCGATTACCGGTGCGATTTTATTGTCGATGGCATACTGCAGCGCGTCAAAGGCGCTCCCTTGGCTTCCCGCGTAGACAAAGATGACGTTCGCGTTCTTGGCCACCCCGCCGGACCATTCGATATCCAGGTCGGATTCCTGAATATCTCCGGGGTCGCCCGAGACCGAGGCTCCGGTATTCGGAACCAATATGAGCTGTGGAGGGTTGGCCGATAAGCCGGACAAGCTGCGGAATGTGCTGATGTCGTTGGGGTCGATCTCGGTCTGCCCCACCACGGCGATACTTATCCCAGTGCCGTCCAGTCCCGCGCTGTAGAGCGGCCCGAGATCGTAGATGGTCGCAAAGTCCCCCGGCGACAGGTAGTGGTTCCCGCTAACAGAGGAAGTGAAGCGCGCGCTGGCGGGCACGGTCCGCAGGTGCGCTCTCGGCTGGGGGCGGAAATTGTTGAGGTGATGTATGGCCAGCAGCGTCCCCGCAAATGCCGTCGGCACCGATGGCGCGGTGGCATTGGCGAAGTGCATCCGGCCGTTCACCAGATAGTTATGAAGCTCAGTGTGAAAAGCCGCTCCAACCTGTGCGGCCGTTCCGTTGAAGAACACGCTGCTGCGGCCGCGGGAGACCTGAATGCCAGTAAAGCCTTGCGACTGGAGCCACGCCGTCACCCGGTCCAGATCGTGCTGGCTCATGCCAAAGCGGGCTCCATACTGTTCCGGCGTCAGCCACTTTCGGTAATTCGGCGAGGAGGGATCCTGCTGCTCTTGCAGCAGCTCCTGCAGCGCGGCCTGCTGGCTGGCGGAGAGCTTGAAAACCAGCGACATCCCCTCCAATTGCATTCCTGGGCTCACGCTGCCCTGGTCATATTGAGCCCGCGCTAGGGGGTGAATGTTGCCCTGCAGCGCCGTCATCTGGCTGTGATCTATCTCCTGCACAATGCGGTCTTGCGGCTGGATTTGAGCGAAAGAAAACGTGGCGGCAGTCCACAATAATGCGCATACCGCCAGGCACCCGGGCAAGCGGGTCAGAAAGGTCCGTTGCATACACTCCTCTTGGGCCAGATTGTTTTTGGTTGTTGATTGATATTAAACTCCCGCGACCGCGCCGGAGTCGTGCTTTTAGTCAGAGGTTTGTAACCTTTGGACGGTTGCCTGAAGTTACTTGAAGTTACTGCTCCAAGCAGCGAAATTCGTCCCGCGGACGGCGGAGCAAACGCTTCGGAAGGGACCAAAAGAGAAGACTTCGTCCTCACAATGACTCAGGTGGTGGGCGCTATAGGATTCGAATTGACCGTATAGCGTCAAACAAAGAACTTAACGAGCACGGCTGGCGCATCCTGGTCCAGGTAAGTACATGCAAGACCACGAAGTGATTTCTGGAATCAGTTTTGAGGTATGGTGGGTTTAGCATCCACTACTTCCCACGTCCGGCGAGGGTTCGCCTAACACCTCTTGGACGCAGCGAAGGTGCGGTTTCCCCAGTCGTTACGCAGAACGTCGAAGCCGCCGACGAGAAGCAGCCAACACTTAACGCTTGACGTTATTAACGAGAGACGTTATACTTCTTCCGTGATCAAGTCGTTCCGGGACAAGAACACGAAAGAGTTCTGGGATACCGGGAAGAGCCAGGGAATGCCTCCGGCGGTTCTCCGGAAGGCCTCCCGGAAGAAACTGGCCATGCTCGACGCCGCCGTCAGTTTGGGGGACTTGAAGGTGCCTCCCGGCAACCTGCTAGAGGCCTCGGAGCGCGATCGGGCAGGGCAACACAGCATCGCGATCAACGACCAGTTCCGCATCTGCTTCGAGTGGAAAAACGGCGATGCTTACGAAGTCGAGATCGTGGATTATCACTGAAGATAGATATATATGGAGGAAGAAAGATGAGTATCAAGAGGGAAGGTGCCGCGGGCTGGACCGTGCACCCCGGTGAGATCCTGCGGGAAGAGTTTCTGGCGCCGATGGGGATCACTCCTCACCGGCTGGCGCGTGAACTGCACGTCTCTGCCCCCACGGTGAACGAGATTGTCCGGAAGCGGCGCGACGTGACCCCCGAGATGGCGGTGCGACTGGCGAAGTACTTCGGGACCTCGGAGCAGTTCTGGCTGAACCTGCAGTCAGCCTGGGACGTTCACCGGGCAAAGAAGGAACTATGGAAAGAGCTCAAGACCATAAAACCCGCGGCGTTCGCGGCAGCGGCGCTGCGGTAGTCTCTCGCCGACCCGCCGCAGATGCTTCCGCCTAGCCGAGCGCGCCGATAACCGACTCGCAACGCGTGGCGGCGTCCAAGGTGGTCGCCCTGGTCATACCACCTGATTTTGATTCCAGCGTAATCTCAACCACCGTGAGCCACTGAAAACGATGGTGGGCGCTATAGGATTCGAACCTATGACTTCCACCGTGTGAGGATGGCACTCTACCGCTGAGTTAAGCGCCC
>Ga0209415_10005178_pt1 | contig 23527 bp, 15 predicted proteins | sample PeaSoiSIISIP2007_FD_187696 | JGI IMG/M metagenome (GOLD analysis project Ga0209415, IMG submission 187696) | Peat soil microbial communities from Weissenstadt, Germany - SII-SIP-2007 (SPAdes) (version 2) | ecosystem: Environmental > Terrestrial > Soil > Wetlands > Peat | place: Germany... | reverse complement strand
TGCGGAAAGAGCGGATTCCCCGATGTCGCCATACATGCGCCCAAGCGCCGCATAAGCGCTCGCAAATTTGGGGTCAATCTCGATGGCGCGACTGAAAAAGGGCACTGCGGCCGCCGAACCAGTGGAAGCGACAACCTGCCAGCCGGCGCTGTAGGCTTTCAAGGCTTCGAGGGAAGGGGTCGTGGCCTCGGCAAGCGGAGTGTCGTGTTTCTTGACCGTAGTGAGTGATTCGCCGACCCGGGTTCTGAATTTGCTGGCCATTTGGCCAAGCGCATTCAGAACCTCTTCTTTTCTCGCCGCTTGCACCTGTTCCTCAGCCAGCACATTTCCCGTGCGACAGTCTTCCGCGTGTAATCCCAACACATACTGGCTGCCGAGGCTTGCAATTGAGCCGTCGAGAACGGCCGCACTTGCAGTTCGCTCGCAGATTTCGCGGGCGATCCCTGGAGTAAGTCGGGCGTCGGCCGGCTTGCCCATCAGCCTCAGGACCTGCTGGATGCGCTCCTCTGAGATGAGGCTGAGAAAAGGCGACTGCTCAAGCTGTACCGCCAAGCCTTGCCGCAAGGTTCCGTCAAATACGGAATCGCCCGTCGTGTTGTTGAAGTCGGCGAGGACAATCGTGTCTTTGTCCGTGAGCTTCGGTGCGCGGCGGAGATAGAAATAACCAGCGACGGACAGCGCCAGGGCAGCTACGGCAGCGGGGGCAATGCGCTTCCAGCGCTTTCCAATACCCGTTGGGGCTGCGGTCGTCGCAAGCGAATTCGAAGCCGGTTGCTCCTGCGCTGGCGCTCTAGCGGGTGGGACCACAGCCTCGGTTATCTGGCCGATAAATCGGTACCCTCTCCCTGTAACGGTCTGAATAAAGCGCGGTTGTTCGGAATCATCTTTGAGGACTTGGCGGATTTTCCGGATTGCAGTATTGATTGCGTTATCGGTATCAAGGAAGACGTCCTTGCCCCAAAGCTTTTCAATGATCTCTTCCCGCGCAACCAATTGGCCCGGCCGCTCCATCAGCAGGAACAGGACTTCCATGGGGATTCGTTCGAGCTTCAGGGTGCGGCCAGAGCGTCGCAACTGGTAGGCGCGGAAGTCCAGTTCGAAATCATCAAATCTGACGAGGTCTGCAGCCACGGTCGAGCTCTCCAGCCATGAGGGTGCAATTTTACATCTCATCCTTCCATCCTTCCATCCTTGGATCGTCAATAAAACCAGTTTTTTCAGCAAGTTCCGAGTACAGATGAATACACGAATCTCCAGACCTTCCTCCATTGCCGGCCGGCTCAAACTGCAACATCATGCGCCCCAGAGAAAGGACAACCCGAGCACGATCCGGGGCACAGTCCTTGATGGGGACTTCCAAAAGGGCCTTGCTTTTGAAATGCATGCGTATGCGCCGGGAAGCGACGCTCGGACGCAAACGCGATGATCCTGGACAAAATCCGCAAAGGAGAACCACTAATGAAGGCACAGAAACTTGTCAAAATGGCATCGGCGGCTGTCTTGGCGCTGGGTGTGATTGCGCTAACCGGGCAGTTCAGCACTCCGCCGAGCGCCCAAGCGCAGGACAACCGGCACAACAACGACGAAGCATCCCTGGTTCGTATCGGTTTCGAGATCGCGCCCGTCCCGCTGAATCTAGCGGGGAAAGACCTCCGGAAGGTGGGTCTGGGCAGCTATCTGGTTAACGCGGTTGGCGATTGCAACGGCTGCCACACCGGCGGGGGGCCTCCAAACTTCAATTACGCCGCCGGGGGAAACCCCTATTTTGGCCAGCCAACAAAAACTGACCCGACCACCTACCTGGAAGGCGGCACCGACTTTGGTCCAGCCGTCCCGCCGGTACCGGGGGTATATCCGCCACCAGATTATTGGCTGGCCTCGGGACCCTACGTTGGGCCCGATATCATTACGCGCAACCTGACGCCGGACAAAACGGGACGAGCGGAAGGCGGCCGCACGCTGGAACAATTCAAGGCAATCCTGCGGCATGGAACGGATTTCGATGGGATCCATCCAACCTGCTCGGAACCTCCGTCCGATCCAACTACCGCAACCTGTCTTCCGCCTCCCGTCGATGGCGGCCTTCTCCAGGTGATGCCATGGCCGGTGCTGCACAACATGACCGACCCTCAGATCGAGGCGGTATACGAATACCTGAGTGCAATCCCTTGCATTGACAACACAGCCGGCACGCCGCCCAGGGGCGCCCCCAACGAGCTACGCAACGATTGTGGGGATAGCCAAGCGGTTGGCCAGGACAGCGCTTCAGCGGCGCCGCATAGGGCAAAAAGGCAATAGCGGTTTTACGAGGAGAGGAAACCGCTGTCCGTCGCCGGCGGTTTCCTTTCCGCAAGCGCTCTAGAAAGCGCCGATTACTCAGGCACGAAGCAAGAATCGCCGTCCCGGAGGCTCTATGTCAACAATGCCGGCAGTGCTCAAGCCGAGCTCGTGGTTACGTCCAAAATACCTGCTGTTTGCCGCTATCGGCCTGATGTTGGCCTACGTTATCCCTCATGATGAGAGTTTTCTGGTGCATCCGAAGGATTCGGTGTGGGAGCACTACGAACCGTTCAAGTGGTGGCTGCTGCCGCATGGAATCGCCGGCGCGTGCGCTCTGTTGCTGGGCCCGATGCAGTTCTCCGACCGGCTTCGCGATCGTTTCCGGCAGTTCCATCGTGTAGTCGGCCGAATCTATGTCGCGGGCGTATTCGTGGCCGCGCCGCTCGGCCTTTACATGCAGTATTTCCAGGAGCGCATGGGCGATCCCCGGTCTTTCAGTATTGCCGCGGCGACGGACGCCGCGTTGTGGATGACTACCACCGGGATTGCCATGGTTTTTATTCTCAAAGGGAAGGTTCAGGAGCACCGGCAATGGATGACTCGCAGCTTTGCGGTCGCAATCGTTTTTCTTGAGGTGCGAGTGATCGGCGGCGTGGGCGGATGGGAGAATCTCGACGTCCGTGTGAACGAAACCATCGTCTGGGCCTGCCTTGCCTTTTCGATCCTATCGGCAGACCTGGTACTGCAGTGGCAGCAACTGGGGCGCTCACCTTCAGCGCTTCAGCGACAGTCGCCGGCTTCTGCTGAGCGGATGCTTGAACCTCCAATGGGCAATCCAGCAGCGTCCCAGGTTGCGGGAGCTATTCCAGGATCATTCCGCCGGTGAGGTCAGCCAGCCGCTTGATTTCGTGTTCCGCACACCATTCCTGCAGTTCGTCCACGATCTTCTCGGTGGCGCAGGGGTCCCAGTAGCTGGCCGTGCCGATCTGCACCGCCGTCGCTCCGGCCAGCATGAATTCGATGACGTCGGCTGCGGTGGAAATTCCTCCCATGCCGATAACGGGAATTTTCACCGCGTGGGCGGCGTCGTAGACCATGCGCACCGCGATCGGCTTGATGGCCGGGCCGGACAGCCCGGCGGTGACGTTGGCAATGCGCGGCTTGCGGGTTTCCGGGTCAATGGCCATGGCCACGAAAGTATTGATCAGCGACAGGGCGTCGGCGCCGGCTTCCTGCGCGGTGTAGGCCATCTGCGCGATGCTGGTCACATTGGGCGACAACTTCACAAGCAGCGGTCGCTGCGCCACTCTCCGGCAGGTGGTGACGACTTCGTCGAGCGAGCGCGGATCGCTGCCGAACTGCAGGCCCCCTTGCGCGGTGTTGGGACAGGAGACGTTCAACTCGTAGGCCGCAATGCCCTCGCCGTCGTTGAGGATCTCAATGGTGCGCTCGTAGTCTTCGCGGGTGTAGCCGAAAACGTTGGCGATGACGACCACGTCTTTGATCTGCCGCAGGCGGGGCAGCTTCTCTTCCAGAAACGCGTGCACCCCGATATTCTGCAGGCCGATGGCATTCAGCATCCCCGCCGGCGTTTCCCACAGGCGCGGCGGAGGATTGCCGATCATGGGCTCGCGGGAAAGTCCTTTGACCACGAATCCGCCCAGCTTGGACAGGTGAACCACGTCCTCGAACTCGACGCCGTAGCCGAACGTGCCGCTGGCGGCGAGCACGGGATTCTTGAGCTGGATGCCGGCAAAGCTGACGCTGAGGTCAGCCGGGGGACGTCCTGCGTTGGCGGGGGGAGCCGTCATGGCTGGCTTTCCCCAGGTTTTGCGGCGGGGCTCCCGAGGGTGCGGCGCGGGGCCAGGGCTTCGGTCAGCACCCGTCCGACGGCGTGGGTCGGCGCGTTAATGCCGAGAAGGGAGGCAAGGGTAGCGGCCAGGTCCACCGGTTCGACACTGGTGCGGTACGTTCCTGGCTGGAAGGGCAGGCCATAAAAGGCGAGAGGAACGTGCGTGTCGTAGGTGTAGGGTGAAGTGTGGTCGGTACCGCCGGGTCCGACGGTGTAGAAATCGGGAACGCCCATCACATACCAGCTGCCTTCGGGCGAATAGCTGTTCAGATATTTCCTGCCTAACGGCGTATCAGGAACTTCGCTCAACGCCAGTTGCGACTTGGTGTAGTAGTCGCGCAGGCCGGCCAGCTTCATGGCCTCGCCGACGGCGGCTTCGGCGTCGTGCTCGCGCACGTGCGCGGCGGCAAAGGCATCCTGATCGAGCCACGCCATCGGATAGTCGAGCTTGATGTAGGCTGCGGGACGGGCGGAGAACCTGGCCGCGACCGCAGTGTTGATCTGAGCCTCCATTTTCGAGAGGTCGAGATGAGCCGCCGGGATGCGCAGTTTCTGTACCTGCTCGGGCAGGGAAGAGACGCCGTGATCGGCCGAGAGCGCGATCCAGACGTCGGCCAAGCCGATCTGGTGGCCGAGGAAGTTGAAGAAGTCGGCGAGTTCGCGATCCAGATCGAGCGCCATCTGCTGCATTTCCGGAGAATCCGGCCCAACCTGGTGGCCCAGAATATCGTTAGGCGACAGGCTGATGGCAAGCAGGTCGGTGGCCGGACCGCGGCCGACGTTTTCGTATACCACCAGCTGTTTGGCGAAATCGAATTCGTACTCGTTGGCGAATGAGGTCGGCCCGATGACTTCGTAGAATCCGGCTTCGGTTCCGTCTTTGCGCTTGCGGTGCGCGGTGGAACGCAGCAACGTGCCTTGCGCATCTTTCCAGTCGCGATCCCAGTACTTGGCAGGACGCTCGGCGTTGAAATCCTGTACCCAGCGCGGCAGTTCGTTTCGATAGTAGGTGGACGTAACCCAGGAGCCGCTTTTCGGATCGATCCAGTAGGCCCCATCGGCGGAGAATCCGCCGGGAAGGATGGCGGCCCGGTCTTTCAAGGAAACCCCAAAAACTCGCGATTTGCCCTGGGTGGCGAGCTTGAGTTCGTCGCCGATGGTGTCGGCCAGCAGGTTGTGCGGGGAGGCGCCGGCTTTTTTCCCGTCAGACTGGTCTGCGGCGATGCCGACCAGCTTGACGGCGTCGTCCTCGACCGAAGTGACCATGCGCTTTTTCTGCTGACCCCACCATTCGTTGGCGGCAATGCCGTGGCCATTGCTGTACGCTCCGGTAAACAGCGTGGCATGACCGGGCGCGGTGCGGGTGTTGGCGTAGTTGTAATTGCAGTCGGGAAAATAGGCGCCGTGGTCGAGCAGGAAGCGGAACCCGGCGTCCCCGAACTGGTCGCGGTAGCGCTCCAGATAGTCGCCGCGGAACTGGTCAATCACAATCACCACCACCAGCCGCGGCCGGCCGTTGTAGGCCGAGGCCGAAGCGGAGATGGCCAGGCAGGCAACCGCCGCAAGGCACTCCAGCCACGGCAACAGACGCTGGCTGGAGAATCTGGAGCAGGATTTCATTGAGAAGGTAGTTTACACAGGCGGAGGGAATCCGCCAAAGGTAGGCCCGGTCTGTGATATATTCTCGCCGGTTTTTGCAACTCCATTAGACAGAGGAATTTCCCGTGAAACGACTGATCCTTGGGGCAGTGGCGGTTACGCTGTTGACGGTTTCCATTCTGGCCGGGCAGAAGCCGAAGCTTCACACTGCCTCGGCTGCGACGCTGGCCCGCGGCAAGTATCTCGTTGAGAACATCGGCATGTGCGGCGACTGTCACTCACCGCGCGATGAAAAGGGAGAGCCGGTGAAAGATCAGTGGCTGAAGGGTACCCTCCTGCCGTTCAAGCCGCTGGTTCCGATGCCCGTCTGGGCGGAGAAGTCGGTAAACATCGCTGGTCTGCCGGGCTGGGAGAAGGACGCCGCGATCAAGTTCCTGAGGACCGGCATCGCCTCCAACGGTCTGCCGGCGCGGCCACCGATGCCGCTGTACCGCTACAACCAGCAGGACGCCGAGGCGATTTACGCGTACCTGAAATCGCTGGCGCCGGCGAAGTAGGCCACTGAAACCATAAACTACGAAGGGCACGAAGGTGCACGAAGGAAGGCTTAGAATCTTCCTTCGTGTGACTTCGTGTCCTTCGTGGTTAAGGCATTTACGCCTTCCTGCCGCGTGCACTCCCGGCCTCTTTTCCGATACAGTATTAGGCTCCCATGCTGGACCTGAATTTTGTCCGTGAAAACCTCCCTTCGGTAGAGGAAAAGCTGCGCCAGCGCGGCATGGATCCGGCGGCTGTGCTGAAGGATTTCCGCGAGGTGGACACCGAGCGCCGGCACGCCATCACCGAGGCCGAGACTCGCAAAGCTCAGCGCAACAAGGCTTCGGAAGAGATCGCCAAGCTCAAAAAGGCCGGGCAAGACGCCGGCGCGGCCATGGCCCAGACCAAAGAGTTGCGCGAGCAGATTCAGACGCTGGAAAAAACGGCGACCGATCTGGACACGCGGCTGCGCGAAATTCTGGCGGGAATTCCCAACCTGCCGCACGCCAGCGTGCCCATCGGCCGCAGTGCCGACGATAATGTAGAAGTCCGCCGCTGGGGCACGCTGCCCAAGTTTGATTTCACGCCCAAGCCGCACTGGGATCTTGGGGCGGAACTCGGCGTTCTCGATCTGGAACGCGCCGTAAAACTCACCGGCGCACGCTTCGCCGTTTACTGGGACCTGGGCGCGAAGCTCGAGCGAGCGCTCATGAACTTCATGCTCGATCTGCACACCCGCGAGCACGGCTACACGGAAGTACTGCCTCCCTACCTGGTAAATTCCGATTCCATGTACGGCACGGGACAGTTGCCGAAGTTTGCCGCCGACTCATTTCGCGTACCGCACGGCGACCGGGATCTTTGGCTGATTCCGACCGCCGAAGTTCCGGTAACGAATCTTTATCGCGACGAAGTGCTGGAGCAGGCCCGCCTGCCTATTTCGCTGACTGCCTATACTCCCTGCTTCCGCAGCGAGGCGGGATCGTACGGTAAAGACGTGCGCGGGATCATCCGGCAGCACCAGTTTCAGAAGGTGGAACTGGTGAAGTTCACGCGGCCGGAGAACTCCTACGAAGAACACGAGAAGCTCACCCACCACGCCGAAGAAGTTCTGCAGAAGCTGGGCCTGCACTACCGGGTGGTCACGCTCTGCACCGCCGATATGGGCGCAGCTTCTGCCAAGACGTACGATATTGAGGTCTGGCTGCCGGGGCAGCAGCTATTTCGTGAGATTTCGTCGTGCTCGAATTTCGAGTCGTACCAGGCGCGGCGGGCGAATATTCGCTACCGTCCGGAAGGCAAGAACAAGTCCGAGTTCGTGCATACACTGAACGGCAGCGGGCTGGCCGTGGGCCGCACCTGGGTGGCGATTGTGGAGAATTATCAGCAGGCTGATGGCAGCGTGGTCATTCCAGACGTCCTGCGGCCTTATATTGGTGCGGAAAGAATTACGCCCAGGAAGATGTGAGCTGTCCGCGATGAACTCAGCCACCAAGTTTTGAGCCCCAGGTGGCTCAGAGCCCACAGCTAGCCGATAGCGGAGTTGCTAACACAAGGAACGGTCGCTAGACTTGCACAGAGTAGAAATCTCGACTGCCGCGCCCAGCGCGCCCCTGCCCATGAACGCCGTCTGGCGGACAATTCGCGGATACATTCTGTGGCAATACGAGCGGGGCACGCTCCACTACGACATCATGGTCACGCTGATCCTGATTCTTGTTCTGTTCTCGCCGCGCGTGATCAACTTCAACGATAAACCTATCGCGCGCAATTCGCATCCGACCGATGTAGTCGTGACCATTGACGCCGAAGGCCGCCTGATCTACCAGGTTGCAGCCAGCGCCGTGGCTCCGGGCGACGACCATTCGGTGCGCGAGCAACTGCTGCACATTATCGAGCCGATCTCGGGCGCGGTTTCGATCGTGAGTTACGAGACTGTCACCGACCGCAAAGGGCAGGTGCAGAGCTACAAAGTTGTGGTGAAGAGAGAGTAAGAACGCCGTTCGCGCTGCGCAAGAGTTCCTATGGCAACAAAAAGTCGTTGGCTGATTTTATCCATTGCGCCCGCCGTGATTCTTGTGGGCTCGGCGCTGGCGCAGAAGCCCGCCGATCCGGCCGGCCTGGACGCAGTCCTGAAAACGATGGACGCCGCCGCGGCCAGCTTCCGCACCACACAGGCCGAGTTCGAGTGGGATACCTACCAGAAAGTCATTGATGAGATTGATGAGATCCAAGACGGCACCATCTATTACCGCCGCAGCGGCAAAGAAATTGAAATGATGGCCGAGGTCAAGAAGGCGGGAGCAACCCTGGCCAAGATGAAGCCCGAGCCGAAATTCGTGCTCTTCAGCGGCGGCAAGATCCGGATGTACCAGCCCAAACTCGACCAGGTTACCGAATATGACCTGGGCAAAAATAGCGCCGACTTCGAGAGCTACCTGGTCCTCGGCTTCGGGGGCAGCGGCCAGGACCTGATGAAAACGTTCGACGTAACTTACCTGGGACGGGAAACTGTCAACGGCGTGGCCACGGCGAAGCTGCAACTGGTTCCCAAGTCGGAAAAGGTTCGCGGTACGTTCAAGCAGATTGTTCTGTGGATTGATCTGGAAAAGGGGATCTCGGTGCAGCAGCAATTCTTTGACCCGCAGGGAGACTACCGTCTGGCCAAGTATTCCTCGCCGCAAGTCAACGGGAAGAAAATCCCGGATGAGGTCTTTCGACTCAAGACCACGGGCAAGACGCGCACCATTTCGCCGCGCGGCTAACTCGCTGAATCTAAAGAACAAGAAGTGGGATGCGATTTCCGGCAGGGGCGATATACTGGCCCCACCTGCAGTTGGGTTCACTCATGGCTAAGGTCTTTACGATTACAGTCCCTCCTAAGCTGGGAAACAAGCGCCGGGAACGTACTTCCGATCCTCGCTACGTAGACGGGCAACGTGTGCTGGTCGAGGCGATGAAGTACCTGGCGCAGTCCGATCCGGTGAAGAACCGGTCTGCCATTGAACTGCTCTCGGAACACGTCCGCACCCGGTTCCGCATGAGCGACTCGCCGCTGGGGTAGAACTCGAGGCGGGCGTAGTTGTAGTCCCTGACGTCCAAGCCTGCCCTCGCCAACCGTGGTGGACCAATCCGTAACGCTGCCGCTTAGAAACCTAGGCTTTCCGTCTTCGACATGCCGCCACAAGAAAAAGGCCGCTCCATGCGGAGCGGCCTTCGATTTAGGAGGCGCCAAGGAGCACCTCGCGTTTGAGCGCCTAGAAGCGGACCCGGGCGGCCACCTGGATCGTTCGGTTGCCTCCGGTAACTCCCTGTGCCGAGCCGCCGGTCAAACCGAAACTCGCTGGCGAGAAAAGACCCCAGGGTTGCGGTGGGTCGAGCCACTGATTGTGATTGAAAATGTCGGTGAAGACGCCTTGGAACTCCATGGCCACTTGCTCGGTGATTCGCACGTTCTTGCGGATACTGAAATCTACGTTCCAGTAGGGCAAGCCGGTGACGAAGTCCGTCGATCTGGTATCGATGCCCAGAATCGGGTTGCGGAAGCTGTTGAACGCCTGGGCTGGATTCTTGAATATATTCGGGAAAACTCCAGGCGTGCCGCTGCTATAGGCGTGACCGGTCTGAACCGGGGCCATCTGGATGGCCGTCGCGGTGCTGTTGAAGTTGATCGCATCCATCCCACCGAACTCCTGCCCGGAGAAGCCCGAGGTCCACACCTGCAGAGGCTGGCCACTCCCTGTCGTGAAGACCGTTGAGAAGGTCCAACCGCCCAACACTCGCCCCATGGCGCCTTGCTGGCCCTTGTAGAAGGGCGGGCTATACACGATAAACGTGTTGTAGATGAATTTACGATCATAGAACTGCCTGCCGTACATCTGGTTCAAGTTGAAGGAATCATCGGGAGAGTACCCGCTCGTGGCCTGAACCAGGGCGCCAGTACCCAGCGCCTTTGACCATGTGAAGTTTGACTGCATGGTCATGCCTCTCCAGTCGGCCATTTTCAGCGAGACAAAACCGGCGTTGTAGTCTCCGTGACCGACAGTGGCATTCATGCCCACACCCGAGGTCAGCTGGCCTTGGCAGCCGAAGCCAGTGCCAGCTCCGCAGTTGGCGGCGATCGGAGTGTTCATCATGGTGGGAGCGAAAGCGAACGCGCCTCCAGTGCTGCCGTTAACGGGAGTGCACTGGTCGTTGCCAGCCGGACAATTGACTCCGGCGTCCAGATCACTCCAAAGCGTCCAGACCTGTTGGGCGGCAAGGTTGCCGCCTTCGTTCGCGACCATCGTTGCCGTGCAGGTTCCCGGCTTGCAGTAGCCTGTTCCGGCGAGTGCGGTCTCAAAGAAGGGTTGGGCGGTCACGGCGCCCGCGTTCGTCGCGCAACCCCCGCCTGCCATTCCAGCAAAGCCGCCGCAGTATTGCATGACTACGTTGGCATAGGCCTTATCAAACCGTTGGCCGCCCATCGTCATCATGTAAGGAACGGCGTTGATGTTGATCGGCTGATACTCGTGGGTAATTCGGCGGCCGATATAGCCGAGCTCAAGCGTGAGCTTGCGCGATAGCTGGCGCTGAATGGTGAAGTCAAACGAGTCCACGACGTTGGGCCGGAAATGGGGATCCAGGCCTTCGCCGGCACCCGCCGCGATCGCGTTATATCCGGGAAAATCGGGCTGCGGAAGGGTGGGAGCGGCGGCCGGAATCGGGGCTTTCAGACCATCTGTGCCAATGCGGAATGCATTGGAGAAGGTGGCGGCGCTTGAGCCGCAAGAGGCCGTTGGGGACGGTCCAACCGGAGCCGGCGCGAGATTGTTGAAACATTGCACCGGCTGAATCAAACCGGTGCCGAGCAGCGGCACCAGGACTAGGTCAACACCGTTCAGACGGCCATATACGCGACCGTAGCCGCCGCGAACCACCGTGTCCTCATGGCCGAACACTTTGCCCATCAGAGTGTTGCTGTCAAAGCGAGGATTCCAGGCCGCGGCGATGCGCGGGCTGAATTCAGCGTAGAACGGATCGTACGGGTACTTCCTGCCGTTCTCAGTATTCCCGACAAGGTTGAATCCGACGACCGGATTGTAGACTTGACCCTGAAGAGCCGCATTCTCCCGAGACTTCAAATAGGCTTCGGTATCAACAAGCTGGTTGGCCTGGTCTACAAATTCCACTTGCTTTCCGTTTTTCTCCACAGGTGGCATTTCCAGCGTCCAGCCCAAACCATAACTCAGGGTGAAGGTCGGCTTCATGTGCCAGGTATCGCTGAAGTAGACGTTGTAGTAAGGGATCGTGCTCTGGTCGAAAGCAGGCGTCAGAGGCGGATTCAACGTCAGAGTCGAGCCCGCGCGGGTGTAGGCGATCTGCGAGATGGAAACGACACCAAGAGCGGCGGCTGTAAGCGCGTCGCACTGTTGGATCGTAGTAGCTGCACTGTTGCAGAGGTCCAGTGGCAAGGACATTCCGGAACCGTTGGCGCCCAACCCAAGCTGGTAGACAGGCTGGTAGTTGATCCCGCCGCCGTTGTCGGTGCGCTGATGCCAGTTGAAGTTGTGCTGATACTGGCCACCGAACTGGAACAAGTGATTGCCTTTCAACAACGACAAGTCATCGCGAAACATCTGGTCATGACCATCCCAGAAACGAGTACGGGTCTGCTGGGTATTCACGTTGTAGGGACCAAGGTTCTCGACGTGAGACTCGCCGTTCCCGATCTCCAACGCGCCCCCGAGTCCTGCCACTTGGGGCACGTCTCCGGCTCTGCCCCACTGCCACCAGTTCCGCAGGTAACTGTAGTGGAAGTCGTTGGTGAAGTTGGGCGAGATATTCGTCGTCAGTCCTACCACCCAAAACCACGCCTGCTGCGGATCACTGGACTGGCTGGTCGGCACACCGAGTTTGTCGCCGGTGAAGAAACCGCCGATGTCAACCTGGTCGGAAGTCCCATTCAAGCCGAACTTGAAGTACCGATAACTGGACATCAGGTGCCACTTCTGGGAAAAGTCGTGATCGATGCGCCCGACCATGAAGTTGGTCTTCTGGGGCAGTGTCACATTGGCCGTGAATCCCAGCACGTTGGCGTTATCACAGATCGTAGCGTTGATGCAGCCGGAGAGCGGGTTGGTACTGGCTGGCTCATACTTCTGCCATAGCTGTTGGACCAGCGGATTTATACCGAGCGCACGCGGGTCGCATTGGCCCAAGGTAAACGTCGCACAGCCGAAATTGGCCGCGTAGGTCGTGCCGTTGAAGGTCACCGGAACGTTGTTCAGGTTGTAATCGATTTGTTTGGTCGTGGTGTCCGTCAACAATCCCATCTGCAAGGCTGGTGAGGGCACATCGCGGTTAATGCTCACGGAATTGTCGGGCCAGCGGAAACCTTCGTAGTTGAAGAAGAAATAGGTCTTCCCGCCCAGGACTTCCTTGGGGATGATTGGGCCGCCAATCGAGCCGCCGAAGCGGTTGTAATGGAAACTGGGAAGGGCATTCGCCGATTGCCAGGAATTCGAAGACCAGTTGTTGTCGAGATAATAGTCGTACGCGGTTCCGTGCCACGAGTTGCTCCCACGCTTGGTAACGACCTTGACTTCGGCGCCGGATGAGCTGTTGAAGTCCGCGGTTTGCCCGGCGGTATTGACCTTGAACTCCTCAACGCTGTCCTGCGGAGTAGGCATGACGCCGGTCGGCTGACCGGTCAAATAAAAACTGTTTTGAGCGGCAACGCCCCCGGTTGGGTCGCCGGCGTAGGTGCTGGTGTAGGTGGACATGTTGCCGTCCATGTCGTTGCTGTTGTTGCCGCCATCGAGCGAAAAGTAGCTCTGGTCGTTGACCGTTCCGGCGACGCTACCCTCCGGGCTGACGCCGGGCTGCAACTCGACGAAGGTGCTGACGTCGCGGCCGATGCTGGGCAGCGCATCCAGCGCCGCGCTGGTGATGGTATTCCCCACCGTGGCATTCATGGTCTGCAATTCGTTGCCGGCGGCGGTGACTTCCACGAGCACATTGCTGCCTCCCACGTGCAAAGTCATATTCGCGGTCGTGGCGGCTCCGACCAGCACCGTAATCTGGGCCTTGCTGGTGGAAAAGCCTTGCTTGCCGACATTGAGATCATAGGTGCCGGGAGCAACGTCAACGAAGACGTATCGTCCCGCGTCGTTGGTGGTAACGGAACGCGAGGCCTTCGTAGAAGTATCGGTGAGGGTTACGGAAGCACCGTTGACCACCGCACCACTCTGGTCGGTCACCGACCCGGCAATCGTGCCGCTGTTGGTCGACTGTGCCCACACGGGCAGAGCGCAGCACAGGACTAGCGCGCTGATGCACAGCAGCAAAATTGCAACATGGGAAAGATTCTGGGAGTGAATGCGCATGGGATAGCCCTCCTCCAGGCTGACTTGTGCCCGCAAACCTGCCGAATTTCTCAAACGTCGCGGCTTCATTCTGGAAGCCTTTTTGGGCACAAAGACTACCTATCACGCCTGACATATCGAAAACAAGTCATAGTTGATATGTTTTCGCGGGAAACATTCGAATATGCCATACCACATCCGGGCGGATTCTGGAGGTTTACACACTGCGCCGGAATAGGGCTGAGGCAAGCATTATGACCGCGGGATAGCATTCCAGGGTGTAGCGGGGCTCGGGATTCTCCAGGGTTCCCAGAAACAGCGACCGGAGCAACAGAAACAAGACAAACAAGCCGATCTCAACAGAGACTTGGCTGCGCAACAGTCCAAACGCCGCCAGCGCCATATACCCAAGATTGATGGCCCCGAAGGCAAGGCTGACGGCCAGCCAGCGGCGGTCGTCATTGAATTCCCACCAGCGCGGGTCGGAGGGCAGCAGTTCGGTCCGCGGACGCAGCCACATATCCGCAATGCGCAGCGCCGGCAGCCACAGGTAATAATGCAGCGGGTGCGTCTGGACCCGCTCTTCGGTCAAGGCGGCAAAGCGGGCGTCGAGTTCTGGAGTCATATCGTGATCGCGGTTGTAGGCGGTGAACAAATCGCGGGTGAGCGCTTTTTGCTGGTCGGAGTCGAAGGCGCGGCTGGGCAGCCGCGCGAAATCAAGCTCTTCCCCAGGCACGTTCCAGTAGATCTCCTGCACCGAGACGTAGTCCGCAATCCAGGTCTTGGTCCAGCGGTTGAATCCATTCATTACCAGTTCGTCGGAGTCGGTGGCGTAGCGCGGGGCCAGCGGCTCAAAACGATGCAGCGTGTGCAGGTTGCGCAGCGTCCAGGGAACTAGCGGGGCAAAAGCGCCGGCAGTCACCAGAAGGCCGGCAGCTATGAGCGATCGACGCCGGCCGGGGGCTCTGCCGGGGCGCACCTGCAACCACAGCAGATAGCCAAGCACGGCTGCGAGCACGATTCCGCCATCGGGACGCAGCAAGATCGCGGCGCCGATCGAAAGTCCGCAGCCCAGCCAGATCAGCCGGCCGTTTTGCCCGGCGTTCTGGTTCGCGGTTAACCCGCGCAGGGCCAGATCGAGAGCCAGTGCCGTGAAGAAAATCTCCAGCGTTTCGGTCAACGCCGCAGCCGCATAATCAGCCAGAAATGGGCAGAGCGCGGCCAGCAGAAATGCGGCGTGCGCCGCCCGCTCAGAGAGACATCGCCGCGCGAGATCGGCGATCAGGAAGCACGTTGCCAGGTCAAAGATCACCTGCACCAGCAGCACGGCACGGAAGTTTCCGTCTCCGGCGGATGCGAAAATCGCTGCCAGGAATGCGGGATAGCCCGGCAGACGGGACACTGTTGGAACAATTACGCCGGAGTTGGTGATTCCATAAATGCCGTGCCGCAGCCAGTTTTCCGCGATGTCAGAGTAGAGGCGGGAATCGTCCACAATCCCCGGAAAGCGGAAGACGAACAGCAGTCGCAGGCCCAGCCCCGCCAGGCCGGCAATCAGGAAGAACCAAGGCTTCTTGCCAACAAGTTCCCGAAGCAGTTCGCGCACCCTGCGAATATAGCAGGCCACCGCGGAGGCGCCGCCGGTACTGGTGCAGTTTGACCCTCTTCCGGCCCGGCGTCATCCCGAGCGGAGCCGTTGTTCAGGCGGAGCGAGGGATCTCTCCGGAACCGTGTCGCTGGGAGATCCCTCCCGCGGCTGAACTGCGCCGCGGTTCGGGATGATGCAGACAAGGATTCAATCTGCACCACTGCCGTGCCGCCCGCAAAGATTGACCCTGTGCCGGACGCAGCATACGATAAATTGACCATCCAATGGCCGGCCCAGTCTTCTATGATCCCCGACGCGCCCGCTGGAAGCGCCTCCGTCGCCTGTTCGACGTGGTGGCAGTAGTCGTTTCCGCGCTGGTCATTTTCTTCGCGTACACAGCGTTGCGGGACGAACCTCTCCCCGAGTTGCTGTTTTCTCCGCAAAAGCGCGCCATCAAGGCGGTGAAAGAGAACGAAAAAGAGAAGGCGCGCGACCGTCAGAAAAAGCTCGCTGCCCGCTCGCACCGCAAGTCGAAAATTGCCGCTTCTCAGGTCAAGCTGAACCAGGAAGAAGGCATTCGCGCCGCTTTTTATGTCCCGTGGGATGCGGCCAGCTTCTCGTCGTTGCGTGACTATGCCCGCCAGATTGACATGCTATATCCCGACTGGCTGCACGTGCTGACCGCTGACGGCCGCCTGCAGGGCGTGGACGATCAGACGAACAAGTTCTTCGACGTCGTGAAGGAGGGCACGGTGCGTCCGGTGGACGACCGCGTCATGCCTTTTCTCAATACGGAAGACCCCGCCATGGAAGTCTTCCCCATGGTCAACAATTTCGACGGGACCGGTTGGATCGCGGAGGTAGCCAAGTTCCTGAACGATCCGGATGCGCGAGGTCTGTTTCGCCGCCAGGCCATGCAATTTCTCTCCTCGGGCCGCTATCGGGGGTTGATGGTGGATTTCGAGGCGTTCCCCCCGGAAGGCCAGTCCGGATATGTCGCGCTGCTGAACGAGTTGTCGTCCGATCTGCACGTCCGGGGCATGAAGCTGTATGTGGCCGTTCCGCCGCACAGCAACGAGTACAACTACCCGGCCATCGCCGCCGCCACCGATGGCGTGGTGCTGATGAACTACGACGAGCACTACCCGGGAGCGACATCGGGTCCGGTGGCTTCGCAGGACTGGTTTGTTCAGAATCTGAAGTTCGCCAGGGCCGCCATTCCGCAGGAGAAGATCATCTGCGCCATCGCCAACTACGGCTATGACTGGGTGCAGAAGCCGAAGCAAGGGAAACTGCCAGCGGGCGAGCACGACTCCACGGTCAGCGTTCAGGAAGCCTGGCTGGCGGCGCGCGATTCCGAAGAAGACGTCAACTTCGATGATGACGCCCTGAATCCCCACTTCAGCTATCTCGACGAGCGCAACATCCGGCACGACATCTGGTTCCTGGACGCCGTGACCGCGCTGAATCACATGCGGGCGGCGCAAACCCTCGGCATTCAGACCTTTGCCCTCTGGCGACTGGGCGGCGAAGACCGCTCCCTGTGGCGGGTTTGGGACGTGCCCGGCGACCAGGGCGCATCCGACAAACTGCACGACGTGCCTCCCGGCGCCGATGTGGACATGGAGGGCCAGGGCGAAATCCTGCGGATTGAAGACAAGCCGTCGCATGGCACTCGCGATCTGACAGTTGACCCGGACACCCGGCTCATTACCGACGAGGTTTTCCAGAACCTGCCCGAACCGTACCGCGTGGGGCGCTATGGCTACAGCCCGAACAAGGTCGCGCTGACGTTTGACGACGGGCCGGACCCGGAGTGGACTCCCAAAATCCTCGACGTGCTCAAGGAGAAGCAAGCCTCCGCCACTTTTTTCCTCATCGGCATCCAGGCGGACAAGTTTTCCGGCGTCGCCAAGCGCATTTACCAGGAACATCACATCATCGGGAACCACACTTTCACGCATCCCGATATCACCGGCGCCTCCGCCCGCTACATGAGATTCGAGCTGAACCTCACCGAGCGGCTCTTCGCCAGCCAGTTTGGGGTTCGCACGTTGTTGTTCCGTCCGCCCTACGCGATTGACGAGGAACCCGACACCGCAGACCAGGTTCGCCCGCTGGAGATCCCGCAGGAGATGGGCTACATCACCATCGGCAACCGGATTGATCCCAACGATTGGAGCGAAAATCCGCGGCGCTCGGCGGAACAGATCACCGCCTATGTGCTGTCGCATCTGCCGCCCTGCCGGTTGGAAGATTTGCGCTGCGGCAACATCATCCTGCTGCACGATGGCGGTGGAAATCGCGCCGAAACCGTGCGCGCCTTGCCCATGATCATTGATGGCGTGCGCGCCCGCGGGTATGAGGTCGCGCCGCTGTATGAGTTGCTCAATAAGACGATGACCGACGTGATGGCGCCGCTGCCTCCGGCCGAGCGTTGGGCTGCGCGGCTGGACCGGCTTGGCTTCTGGCTCTTCGAGGCGGGCACTTTTGCCATCACCTGGATCTTCGTGATTGGCGACCTGCTGATGACGGGACGCCTCATCTTCATCGGAGCGGCCGCCATCTATGACCGGCTGCGCGAGAAGATTGTTGGCAGGCCCGCCGAAGTTGCTTCCTACAAGCCGAAAGTGGCGGTCCTGATTCCGGCCTACAACGAAGAGAAAGTCATCGAACGCACCGTGCGGGCCGCGCTCAACTCTAATTATCCGAACTTGCGCGTGATCGTGATTGATGACGGCTCCAAGGATCGGACGCTCGAAGTGGCGCGCACCGCGTTTGCCGCAGAAATCGGCTCCGGGAAAGTGCTGGTTCTGGGCAAGAGGAATTCCGGCAAAGCCGAAGCCCTCAACTACGGCATCGAGCATATCGGAGACGCAGAACTTTTCGTCGGGATTGATGCCGACACGATCATTGCTTCCGACGCGATTTCGCGGCTGGTGCCGCATTTCATCAACCCTGAAGTCGGCGCCATGGCGGGCAATGCCAAGGTCGGCAACCGCGTCAATCTGTGGACCCGCTGGCAGGCGCTGGAATACATCACCAGCCAGAACTTCGAGCGCCGCGCCCTCGATGTGCTGGGTGCGGTCAGCGTGGTTCCGGGAGCGATCGGGGCGTGGCGCGTTTCTGCCGTGCGCGAGGCCGGCGGCTATCATACCGACACCGTCGCCGAAGATGCCGACCTGACCATGGCACTGTTGCGTCTCGGTTATCGCGTCGAGTACGAAGACATGGCGCTGGCCTACACCGAAGCTCCGACTAACGCGAACGGCCTGATGCGGCAGCGCTTCCGCTGGTCGTTTGGCATTCTGCAGGCGGTTTACAAGCACCGGCGCGTGGTGGCGCGCGAAGGGCCGCTGGGCTGGGTTGCTCTGCCCAACATTGTGATCTTCCAGATTCTGCTGCCGCTGGTGTCGCCGCTGATTGACATCATGTTTGTGGTGGGGACGATCTGGTATTTCGTCCAGAAACATTTCCACCCGGACTCGACCGATCCAGCGAGCTTCCACAAGCTGGTGGCGTTCTTCTTGGCGTTCCTGGTGATTGATTTCATCGCGTCGGTGATTGCGTTTGCGCTGGAACGCCGCCGTCCGGATGGGAAGGAAGACATCTGGCTGCTCAGCCAGGTCTGGCTGCAGCGCTTCGCTTATCGCCAATTGTTTTCGGTAGTGCTGTTCAAAACGCTGAAGCGCGCGCTCGAAGGCCGCAAGTTCGCCTGGGACAAGCTGGAGCGCACGGCTGCAGTGAAATACGTCCCGGCGGAAAATCGGGACCAGGTGAATGTGCCGTAAGTTTGTGTAGGGGCGGACGCCTTCGTCCGCCCCGCGAGCAAAAGCGAGCACCCCGGACGAATGCGTCCGGGGTTACGCGTACAGCCTCATCGGAACAACAGCCCCGCAAACTCCGCCAGATTCCTCCGCCAGACCATCCACGCGTGCATTCCAGGAGTTTCGATGTCTGTGTGCTGGACGCCTTTCGATTTCAGCCATTCCCGCAGATTCCGGTTGGCGGTGATCAGCCGGTCTTCGGTGCCGCAGGCAATCCAGAGCAGACGGATCTGCCGGTTGGCCTTGGCATCGAGGCCGGGAAAATCCTGATCAAATGGCTCCGGCAGTCCGCCCGAACTGAAAGCGCCGATCCAGGCGAACTTGTCGAGGCCGTTCAGTCCGGTTCGGAGCGATTCGGAGCCTCCCATAGAAAGCCCTGCGATCGCCCGCGAGTTGCGGTCTTTCGTCACGCGATATTCGCTCTCGACCTTGGGCATGACTTCGGTCAAAAGAGCGTCATGAAATTTCTGAAAGCTCTCCTCCCCCACATCGGGACGGCTGGAGATTCCTCGCTGGCTGACGCGAATCACCTCCATGGTGCCGTAGCCGAGGGGCATGACGACGATCATCGGCTTGGCTTTGTCCAGAGCGATCAGGTTGTCGAGAATGACGTTGGCGCGCCCGACGGCGGTCCATCCGCTGGCGTCGTCGCTGAACCCGTGCAGCAGGTAGAGGACAGGATACGTTTTCTTGGCGCCGGGATCGTGATCGTAGCCCGGCGGGGTATAGACGTAGAAATCGCGGTCATCGCCGGCAACCGCAGATTTGTAGAAGTGATGATGAATCTCGCCGTGCGGCACGTCGTTCACTTCCCACGGAAGGGACAACGGCCCGGCCACGTGCACCATGTTCTCCGTGCTCAGCAGATTCGGCTTCAGCAGCGGGTTATAGGGATCGATCGAGCGTTGACCATCAACGAGGATCGAGTACCCGTAGTAGTCCGGAGCCAGCGGCGCGGTCGTCACGCTCCACACTCCCGCGTCGTCCTTCTGCATGGGCAAGAGGCCGGCTCCTTCTCGCCGGAGCGCCACGTCTTGCGCGTTCGGCGCGCGGAAGCGAAACGTTACACTGTTGTCGGATTGCACTTCCGGCGTGACCAGCGCAGGCGGAGGGGTTTGCGGAGGTTGTGCCGCCGCGGGCTTGGCCTGCTGAGCGGTCAGCAGATTTGAAAAAACGATGATGCTGCAAAGAAAAATGGCGGGCCGAACCTTCATGGAGGTAATCCTCAGGGTGAGCATTGTATCGGGTAAGAGCATGCCCGCACACCTCGGGGTGACGCAGAACCGAGATCAGACCTGAGGCTATTTGCCCTTCGACGCAACATCCAGGCGGGCTTCGGCGCGGTGCAGGGCGTCCAGCGCGCGCTCAACGTCAACCGTAGTATCGCTGCTGGTCAGGCGCTGCTCGGCGCGTTCTTTGGACTTGCGCGCGCGGTTCACGTCAATCTCGGAAGGACGCTCGGCGCTCTCGGCGAGGATCGTCACCTTGTTGGGCAGGACTTCCGCGAATCCCCAGGCGACGGCAAGGCGTTGCTCGTTCGAACTAGAGCCGGACTTCTCGCGGAAGGTAATTTCGCCGACCGCGAGTTCAGTGATCAGCGGCGCGTGTCCCGGCATGACGCCCAGGTAGCCGTCCTTGCCCGGAATCTGGACTTCCTCCGCCGCCGTTTCCACGACTTTCTTTTCCGGCGTGACGATCTCGAGTTGGAATGTTTCTGCCATTGGTCGTTAGTCGTTGGTCGTTAGCCTTTGGTCCGCCGGCGGCGTTCTGCCTACGACGGCTTTTAGCCTGTCCTGAGCGGAGCGAAGGAACCATCGGCCAACGATCGTTCTTACGCCGCTGCCTTCATCTTTTCCGCCGCTTCCAGCACTTCTTCAATCGGGCCTTTCATGTAGAAGGCCTGCTCGGGAATGTCGTCGTACTTACCCTCGACGATCGCTTTGAAGCCCTTCACCGTGTCGGCGATCTTAACGTATTTTCCCTTCGCCCCGGTGAATTGCTCGGCCACGTGGAACGGCTGCGACAGGAAGCGTTGAATCTTGCGCGCGCGGGCCACAGTGAGCTTCTGATCTTCGCTCAACTCGTCAATGCCGAGAATGGCGATGATGTCCTGCAGGTCTTTGTAGGTCTGCAGCGTTTTTTTGACCATCTGCGCTACGTCGTAATGCTCCTGTCCCACGATGCGCGGATCGAGAATGCGGGAGGTCGAAGCCAGGGGATCGACGGCAGGATAAATTCCGATTTCGGTCAGCGCGCGCGAGAGCACCGTGGTCGCGTCGAGGTGAGCGAAGGTGGTTGCCGGAGCTGGATCGGTCAAGTCGTCGGCAGGCACATAAATGGCCTGCACGGATGTGACCGAGCCCTTCTTCGTGGAGGTGATGCGCTCCTGCAATTCCCCCATCTCGGTAGCGAGGTTCGGCTGATAGCCTACGGCGCTGGGCATGCGGCCCAGCAGCGCCGACACTTCCGAACCCGCCTGCGTGAACCGGAATATGTTGTCAATGAAGAGCAGCGTGTCGGCGCCCTCGGCGTCGCGGAAATATTCGGCAACCGTGAGCCCCGTCAACGCCACGCGCAAACGCGCGCCAGGAGGTTCTGTCATCTGCCCATAAATCAACGCGGCCTTCGACTCCGCCGGTTTGCCCGGCTTGATCACGCCCGACTCCGACATTTCCAGCCACAAATCGTTGCCCTCACGCGTGCGCTCGCCGACCCCGGCAAACACGGAATAACCGCCGTGATTCTTGGCGACGTTGTTGATCAACTCCATGATGACGACGGTCTTGCCCACGCCTGCGCCGCCGAACAGTCCGATCTTGCCGCCCTTTAAGAACGGCTGGATGAGATCAACGACCTTCACCCCGGTCTCGAACATCTCGGCGGTCGTGGCTTGCTCGTCGAATCTCGGTGCCAGACGATGAATCGGCATCCGCTCTTTGAACTCGATAGGGCCGAGTTGATCCACGGGTTCGCCGATGACATTCATCACGCGCCCCAGCGTGCCCCGGCCCACAGGCACGGAGATCGGTCCGCCCTGGTCGATCGCTTTCATCCCGCGCACCATGCCGTCGGTCGGCTGCATGGCCACGCAACGCACGCGGCCTTCGCCCAGGTGCTGCTGCACTTCGAGGATGACGTTGATCGGGTCGGGCACGGTGAAGCCGTCGCTCACAACCTTGACGGCCTCGTAGATGGGCGGCAGCTGTCCTTCGGGAAACTGCACGTCCACCGCCGGGCCCGCGATTTGAATGACATGTCCTGTGTTTTCTGGCATAAAACCTCAGCTCTTAGCTTTTGGCTCTTAGCTCTTAGCTCAATCCCGCGGCAATACGTTAAACCTCGGGTTGTTGGTTGCTCGTACAAACAACAAGCAACGCCGAATCTTGACCGAGAAGCTAAAAGCTAAAGGCTAAGAGCTAATGGCTTCTTCTCACATTGCTGCCGCGCCGCTGACGATCTCGATAATTTCTTTCGTAATCTTCGCCTGGCGCGCCCGGTTCATGATCAAGGTCAGCGAATCGATCATGTCACTGGCATTGTTGGTGGCCGAATCCATCGCGGTCATGCGGGCGGCGTGCTCGGCGGCCACCGACTCGAGCAAAGCGCGGAAAATCTGGATGCTCACATACTTCGGCAGCAGCGCCCGGAACAGATCCTCGGGAGCCTGTTCGTAGATGTAATCCACCTGCGAGGTTCCGAATTGCGACGCCTCTTCCGGCGCACCCTCGGTTCCGCGCAGGCCCACGCCGGCGCTGACCGCCGCTTCTTTGGCTCTCTTCTTTTCTTCTTCGGTCAGTTCTTCGGCCAGGCGCACCGCCGGCTTGCCAATCTGCTCAATCGGAAGAATCTGCTCCACGATCAGCCGCTGCGCGATCACCGATTTGAATTCGTTGAAGACAACGTAGACCGCATCGATCTCCTCGCGCTGGTAGCGCGAAATGATGCTCTCGGCAAGTGCCGATGCCTGGGCAAACTGTACTTTGCCCAGAATGCCAATGTGCTCGCCAGTGATCTGAATCGCGCCGGAGCGCTCAGGAGCTTCGCGTGGAGTCTCGATCGCTTCGGCCAACTCAGCCAGGCTGGCGGTCTGGATCCTCGCTGCCGGATAGCGCCGGCGCAGGAAGTCGCGTCCCTTGCGGCCCACGGCTTCAATGTCATTATTCTTTCCGGCCTTCGACTCGAGGAACCGCATCGCCGCCTTGGTGATATTGGCGTTGAAGGCGCCCGCCAGCCCTTTGTCGCCGGTCACCACGATCAGCAGAATGTTCTTCTCTGCCCGCTGCGCCAGCAGCGGATGCTTGGGCTCGCCCGTCTCCGGATCATAAATCTCGGTCCGCGCCACTAGTGACTTCAACACATTGGTCAGCATGTGCGCATACGGACGCGCCGCCAGCGCGCGCTCCTGCGCCCGGCGCAGCTTGGCCGCCGAGACCATCTTCATGGCCTTGGTGATCTGCCGCGTGTTGATCACGCTGCGAATACGCCGCCGGATATCGAG